>Ga0105046_10003374_pt1 | contig 25332 bp, 17 predicted proteins | sample MAT03_FD_78385 | JGI IMG/M metagenome (GOLD analysis project Ga0105046, IMG submission 78385) | Freshwater microbial communities from Lake Fryxell liftoff mats and glacier meltwater in Antarctica - MAT-03 (megahit assembly) | ecosystem: Environmental > Aquatic > Freshwater > Ice > Liftoff...
CGTCGCCGTCGCCGTTCTCGCCGCCTTCCCCCGAGGCGCGGCCGCCGACCCGCCCGACTTCGACACCGTTGTCGCGCCGCTGCTCGCGTCGCGCTGCCTGGACTGCCACAAGGGGTCGAGCGCGAAGGGTCACCTCGACCTGTCCCGCCGCGACGCCGTGGTCGGCACCGCCGTCGTGCCCGGGAAGCTGAAGGACAGCCCGCTGTGGGAGCGCGTCGCGGCCGGCGAGATGCCGCCGAAGAAGGGGCTGCCGGCGGCCGAGAAGGCGGTCCTGAAGGAGTGGATCGAGGGCGGCGCGAAGTGGGGCGCCGACCCGATCGACCCCTTCCGCATCACCACCGCGGCCCGGGCCGGCTACGACTGGTGGGCGCTGCAATCCGTGCGGGCGGCCGGCGGCGGGAACCCGATCGACGCGCTCGTCCGCGCCAAACTCCGTGACAAGGGGCTGTCACCGTCCCCGCCGACGGACCCGATCACGCTGCTGCGCCGCGTCACGTTCGACCTCACCGGCCTCCCCCCGACGCCCGAGGAGATCGAGGCCTTCCGCGCCGACGTGGCACCGGACGCTTACGACAAGGTCGTGACGCGCCTGCTCGCGTCGCCGGCCTACGGCGAGCGGTGGGCGCGGCACTGGCTCGACGTGGTCCGGTACGGCGAGACCGACGGGTTCGAGCGGAACAGCCGCCGGCCGAACTCGTGGCCGTACCGCGACTGGGTAATCCGCGCCCTGAACACCGACATGCCGTACGACCGGTTCGTGCGGCTGCAACTCGCCGGCGACGTGCTCCACCCCGACGACCCCGACGCCGTCGCCGCCACCGGCTTCCTCGTGGCCGGCGTCCACAACACCGTGCTCGGCACCGACGCCATGCGCGCCGTCGCCCGGCAGGACGAGCTCGAAGACCTGGTCGGGGCCGTCGGGCAGGCGTTCCTCGGGCTGACGGTCAACTGTGCCCGCTGCCACGACCACAAGTTCGACCCGGTGAGCCAGGCCGACTACTACCGCTTCGCGGCGCTGCTGTCCGGCGTGGCCCACGGCGAGCGAGCGCTGCCGGACCGCGCTGCGACCGAGGCGCTGACCAAACTGACGGGCGAGGCCGCGACCGTTCGCGCGGAAATCGCGGCGATCGAGGCGCCGGTGCGGCGCGCGGCCGGCGGGCCGGAACCGGTCGCGGCGTGGGACTTCCGCGCCGGGCCGAACGACCTCGTGGGGAGCCTTCACGCGAAGGCCGTGGGCGGGGCGACGCTGACCGCCGCGGGCGCCGTGCTCGACGGCAAGACGGCCTACCTCCGCACCGCCCCGCTGGCCGCGCCGCTGCGGGCGAAGACGCTCGAAGCGTGGGTGAAGCTCGACACCCTCACCCAGCGCGGCGGCGGCGTGATGAGCGTGCAGACGCCCGACGGCGCGGCCTTCGACGCGATCGTGTTCGGCGAGTTGGAGCCGACGAAGTGGATGGCCGGGAGCGAGGGCTTCCGCCGCACCAGGTCCTTCGCCGGCCCGGTCGAAGCGGACGCCGAGAAGGACGCGGTTCACGTCGCCCTGACGGTCGCGGTCGACGGCACCGTCACCGGCTACCGCAACGGTCGGCCCTACGGCACGGCGTACAAGTCGGCCGGCCCGCAGCCGTTCGACGCCGGCAAGGCGGAGGTGGTGTTCGGCCTGCGGCACGGGCCGGTGGGCGGGAACAAGATGCTCGCCGGCACCGTCGTCGCCGCCCGGCTGTACGACCGGGCGCTGACGGCGACCGAGGTCGGCGCGTCGTTCGCCGCCGGCCCGGAACTGGTGCCCGAGGCGGCGATCGTGGCGAAGCTGTCACCCGCGGACCGCGACCGGCGCACTCAGGCGAAGGAGCGGCTGCGCGAATTGTCGGCCGCCGAGGCGGCGCTGCGGTCGCGGCTCGGCGTGAAGGTTTACGCCAACGTCGGTCAGCCCGTCGGCGTGACGCGCGTCCTGGCCCGCGGCGACGTGACGGCGCCGCGCGAGGTGGTGACGCCCGCCGCCCTCCCCGCCGTCCGCGGCCTCCCCGCCGACTTCGGCCTGGCCACCGACGCGCCCGACGCCGCGCGGCGGAAGGCGCTCGCCGGGTGGGTGGCGTCGCCGAAGAACCCGCTGTTCGCCCGCGTGGCCGTGAACCGGCTGTGGCACCACCACTTCGGCACCGGCCTCGTCGAGACGCCGTCCGACTTCGGCTTCAACGGCGGCCGCTCGTCGCACCCCGAGCTGCTGGAGTGGCTCGCCGCCGAGTTCGCCGCGAAGGGGTATTCGCGGAAGCACGTCCACCGCCTCATTGTCACCAGCGACACCTACCGCCAGCAGTCGCGGCCGCGGGCCGACTGCGCGAAGGTGGACGCCGACAACCGGCTGCTGTGGCGAATGAAGCCGCGGCGGCTGGAGGGCGAGGCGGTCCGCGACGCGATGCTGAGCGCGGCGGGGCTACTCGACCGCACCGTCGGCGGGCCGGGGTTCAGCGACTACCGCGAGCGGAATTTCAACGGCACGGCGTACTTCGACCCGTTCGACCCGGAGACGCCGGAGGCGCGGCGGCGGAGCCTGTACCGGTTCCTGCCGCGCGGCGGGAACCCGGGTTTGTTGGACGTGCTGGACTGCCCCGACCCCGCGAGTGCGGCCCCGCGGCGGGCGGTGACCACGACGCCGCTGCAGGCGCTGGCGCTGTGGAACGGGGCGTTTGCGCTGAGAGTGTCGGATGCCCTCGCCGCCCGCCTGGAGCGCGAGGCACCCGGCGACGTGGCGAAGCAGGTCGGCCGGGCGTGGCTGCTGACGTTCGGCCGCGGGCCGACCGCCGCCGAGCGAGCGAGTGCCCAGTGGCTGGTGCGAACGGCCGGGCTGCCGGCGCTGGCGCGGGCGCTGTTCAACGCCAACGAGTTCCTGACCGTGGGCTGAGGGCCGCGATGACCAGCGTGTGCGTGTTCTGCGGCTCCGCCGTCGGCGCGAACCCGGCGTTCGCCGCGGCCGCCCACGAAACGGGAACCGAACTGGCGCGCCGCGGCCTCACGCTGGTGTACGGCGGCGGCCGCGTCGGGCTGATGGGCGCCGTCGCCACCGCCGCGCTCGGCGCGGGCGGCACCGTGGTCGGCGTCATCCCGCGGGCGCTCTCCGCGAAGGAGATCGCGTTCGACGAGGTCACCGAGCTGATCGTCGTGGAGTCGATGCACGCCCGCAAGGCGCTTATGGCCGACCGCGCCGACGCCTTCGTCGCGCTCCCCGGCGGGTTCGGCACGCTCGACGAGCTGTTCGAAATCCTGACGTGGGCGCAGCTCCGCATCCACGCCCGGCCGGTCGGGCTGCTGAACGTCGCCGGATTCTTCACGCCGCTCCTCGCATGGCTCGATCACGTCGTCGCCGTCGGGCCGCTGAAGCCGAAGCACCGCGAGCTGCTGATCGTCGCGGACGCGGTGCCGGACCTGCTCGACAAGCTGGCCGCGTTCACGCCGCCGCCCGCGGTGCGGAAGTGGGACCCCGCCCCGCCGCCCTAACCCCCGGAGACTGTCGCATGTCCGCGCCCCTCGGCTTCGCCCTCGTCGGCTGCGGGATGATCGCCCGGTTCCACGCCCGCGCCCTGGCCGAAATCCCCGGCGCCCGCGTCGCCGGCCTCGTCAGCCGCACCCCGGCCGGCGCCGCCGCGCTGCTCGCCGAAACCGGCACCCCGCCGTGCCCCGTCTTCGCCACCGTGGAAGAAGCCGTGCGCTCCCCCGGCGTGGACGTGGTCGTTATCACCACGCCGAGCGGGGCGCACCTCGAACCGGCGCTGACGGCCGCGGCCGCGGGGAAGCACGTCGTCGTCGAGAAGCCGCTGGAGATTACCGGGCCGCGGTGCGAACGAATCATCGCGGCGTGCGACGAACACGCGGTCAAACTCTGCACCATCTTTCCGAGCCGGTTCGCCGACGCGAACGTGGCGCTCAAGGCCGCCGTGGACGCCGGCAAGTTCGGCCGGCTGACGCTCGGCGAGGCGGCGAACAAGTGGTGGCGCAGCCAGGCCTACTACGACGACGGCGGGTGGAAGGGCACCCAGGCGCTCGACGGCGGCGGCGCCCTGATGAACCAGGCGATTCACAACGTCGACCTGCTGCTGTGGCTGATGGGGCCGGCCGTCAGCGTGTGCGGCCTCACCGCCACCCTCGCTCACGAGCGGATCGAGGTCGAGGACACCGCCGTGGCCGCCATCCGCTTCGCCAGCGGCGCCCTCGGCGTGCTGACGGCGACGACGAGCGTCCACCCCGGCTACCCGAAGCAGATCGCCGTTCACGGCGACAGGGGCTCGGCGGTGATCGAGCAGGAGGACGTGCTGAAGTGGGACTTCACGCCGGGCACGGCGGACGACGCGGCGGTGAAGGAGCGGTTCGCGGCGAAGGTGGGGGCGAGCGGCGGCGCGGCCGACCCGAAGGCGATTAGCCACGAGGGGCACCGCCGTCAGCTGGCCGACTTCGTCGAGGCGATCCGTGACAACCGCCCGCCGAAGGTGGACGGCCGCGAGGGGAAGCGCGCCGTCGAGCTGATCTGCGCCGTCTACGAGAGCAACCGCACGGGCCGCGTCGTCGCGCTGTGAGCGGTCACGACGCCGGCGGCCGCCGCTTCGCGCCGCACAGCGGCTCGGCGGCGAGCGGGTCGTCGGGCCAGCTGTGCTTCGGGTAGCGGCCGCGCAGCTCCTTCCGCACCAGCGGGTAGCCGTTCTTCCAGAAGCTCGCCAGGTCGTCCGTCACCTGCTGCGGGCGGTGGTTCGGCGCCAGCAGGTGCAGCAGCACCTTCACCCGCCCGCCGCCGACCCGCGGCGTCTCCGCCAGCCCGAACAGCTCCTGAATCCGCACCGCCAGCACTGGCGGACGCCCCTCCGCGTACCGCAACGCGATCTCGCTGCCACTCGGCACCTCAAGGCGGTCCGGCGCCTCGCGGTCGAGCGCCCGCTGCTGGTCGTAGCTGAGCTGCCCGCGCATCAGGTCGAGCCACGGGCCGGTCCGCAACTCGGCGAGCGACCGGCGGCCGCGGGCCAGGTGCTCCAGCAACTCGCCGAGGTCGGCCGCGTCGAACGCCGGCAGGTTCAGCTCGGGGAGCCAGCCGCGGAGGGAGCGGACGCGGGTGCGGAAGCGGCCGGCGTCGGAGTCCGCGTCGGGGAGAACCTTCGTCAGCCGGTCGCGGGCCGCGGCGGCGAGCACCCGCGCGGCCTCGGCCTCGTCGACGTGGGCTTGAACGTCGTCGAGAATCAGGTCGTCGAAGCGCGTCCGCTTGCGGGCGGCGAGGCGCTCGGTCGGCTCGTCGAAGGTGACTTCGGTGCGCACCGTGACGCGGTCGGCCGGCAGCCACCCACGGTCCACGCCGGACGCGAGGCGCACGAACGAGTCGGCGCCGGCGGCGTCCACGTCGGCGCAGACGAACAACTCCGGCTCGCGGACGCCGCTGCTCGGGGCGAGCCGCACGCCGCGGCCGCCGACGGTGACGGCCCGCGAGCTGCCCGGCTCGCGCCGCCGCGCCAGCCGGTCGGGGTAGGCGGCGAAGACGGCGCGCAGAACGATTTCGTCGCGTCCCGACCCAGGGACCGCAGTCCCTGGGCATTGTTGGTGCAACAGCCTGACGAGTTGGTCCCGCGCCTCCAGCACGGCGAAGGCGCCGCCGCGGTGCAGCGTCCCGATCGGCGTGTCGAGCCGCTTCGTCCGCTCGAACGCCTCCAGCGCCTCGACGCGGTCGAGCACGTCGGATACGGTCGGCGGGGCGGTGCGCGTCGGCGGGCCGTCCGACCGCTGGAACGGGTCGCGCTCGGCGAGTAGCGCCGCCGCCAGCGCTGCCCGGCGCGGATCGCCGAGGCGCCGCCCTTCCACCAGCAGCCGCCCGAGCCGCGGGTGGACCGGCAGCCGCGCCGCCGCCGTCCCGAGGTCCGTCAGCGCGCCGCCGCGGACGAGGCCGAGCTGATCCAGCAGTCGGTTCGCCTGTTCGATCGCCTCCGGGCGCGGGCGGTCGAGCCAGGGGAAGTTCGACACGTCGGTCTCGCCGAGGGCCAGCAGTTGCAGGGCGGCGCCGCACACGTCTACGCGGCGGATTTCGGGCTCCGTCTGCTCCGGCCGCGCCCGGTGGCCGGGTTCGTCCCACAGCCGCAGGCACACCCCCGGCCGCGTCCGGCCGGCCCGGCCGGCGCGCTGGTCGGCCGACGCGCGGGAGATGGGAACGAGCCGCAGCCGGTCCATGCCGACGGCCGGCTCGAACTCCAGTTGCCGGGCCAACCCCGTGTCCACGACGGCGGTCACGCCCTCGACCGTCACCGATGTCTCGGCGACGTTCGTGGCCAGCACGACCTTGCGGCGGTCGAGCTGCTGCAGCGCACGGTCCTGCTGCTCGGGCGGCAGGTCGCCGTGGAGCGGCAGCACTTCAACGTCGAGACCGGCAAGTTCGTCGGCCGTCTGGCGGATCTCGCGGAGGCCGGGGAGGAACGCGAGTACGTCGCCGGTGGTGAGTTGCAGCGCCTCGCGTACGCCGTCTGCGGCGGAGCGGCGCGGGCGGTACAGCACCTCGACGGGGAAACTACGGCCGGCGCTGTCCACGACGGGGGCGCCGCCGAGGTACGCGGCCGCCGGCCCGGGGTCGATCGTCGCCGACATCACGACCGCGACCAGTTCCGGCCGGACGTTCTCGCGCACCAGCTTCACCATGCCGAGGGCCAGGTCGGCGTCGAGGCCGCGCTCGTGGAACTCGTCGAACACGACGGCGCCGACGCCCTCCAGGAACGGGTCGTCGTGGAGGCGGCGGAGCAGCACGCCGGGGGTGACGACGAGGACGCGGGTGTTCGGCCCGGCGGCGCGGTCGAAGCGGACCTGGTAGCCGAACACGTCGCCGAGGGCCGAGCCGTGCTCGTGCGCCATCCGCCGGGCGGCGGCGCGGGCGGCGACGCGGCGCGGTTCGAGCATGACGACAGTGCCGGGAACCACGCCCAGCAGTGCCGGGGGGACGCGGGTGGTCTTGCCGGCGCCGGTCGGGGCGCGGAGGACCGCGGCGCGGAAGGCGCGCACGGCGGCGAGCAGCGCGGGGAGGGTGGCGTCGATGGGGAGCAGGGCGGGGGGCATGGGGGAAGTTTACGCCCTCATCGGAGCCCACACGCCACGCGGACGCCCCCAGGGCTTCCGCCCTGGGCTATTTCCTACCGCCCCTTCGGGGCTGAAACCCCAAGCCGAGGGTTTGAGCCCCGAAGGGGCGGCAGGTAATAGCCCAGGGCGTAAGCCCTGGGTCGGGTGGGCGGGGCGTAATCGTTGACACCCGCCCCGTGCCCGCTTACGCTCCCCTTACCACCCCGGAGGCCCGCCCGATGACCGCCCGCCGCGCTGTTGCCCTCGTCTCCCTCGCCGCCATCGCGGCCGCCGTCGCCGCCCCCGCGCGCGGCGATGTCGTTCTCTACCGCAAGGCCGTCCCGTCCACCGTCCTGTTCCACTTCGAGACCGACGGCGGCACCAGCGTCGGCAGCGGCGTCCTCGTCGACATCGAGAAGAAGCTCGTCGTCACCGCCGCGCACGTCGTCGAGGACGTGATCCGCGGGGGGCGGTTCGACGTGAAGGTGGCGTTCCCCATGAAGGGGAAGGACGGCCGGTACGTCACCGACGCCGTGTACTACGCCAAGCACCCCGAGGGGCGCGTGCCCGGCAAGGTGGTGTACCTCAACCGCGGCAAGGACCTGGCGCTGGTGAGGCTGGACCACCTCCCGGCCGGCGTCGTCGCGGTGCCGCTGGCGACCGAGAACCCCGACCCGGGCGAGCCGGTCCACGTCATCGGCAACTCCAACTTCTTCGAGGGCGGCACGTTCGGCTACTCCGAGGGCAAAGTCCGCAACGTCCACCACCACGACAAGGACGGCCGCGTCTTCTACTCCGTCACCCACCACGCCCCGAGCAACCGCGGCGACAGCGGCGGCGCCGTCCTGTCCGCCGACGGCAAGCTGCTGGCGATCATCTCGCAGGGGACGGTCGGCGAGGGGAAGCGGCAGGTGGTGGACAACAGCGTCCACTTCGGCGAGATCCGCCGGGCGCTCGAGGGGCTGCAGCAGCCGGGCGGGCGGCGGTTCGTCGTCCAGGGGTCGGTGGACACGTCCGGGTGGGACGAGTTCTACTTCCCGGTCACGAAGGGCGCCCCGGTCAGCCTCGACCTGAAGGGGAACGGCTCCACCGACCTCGACCTGTACGCCGACGACGTTGACGGCCCCGCCCGCGACACCCGGACGTTCGGGAAGACGAAGAAGACGTTCGGCAAGGTGCTGGCCGACGAGACCGGCGACTCGGACCAGGAGCGGAAGGGGTTTACCGCCGGGTGGAGCGGGTACGCCCGGGCGGCGGTGCTGAACGTCGGCGGGGTGAAGGCGACGAACGCCTACACCCTGACGGTGGACCGGTTCGGCCTGCGGAACGAGGGCGACCGGCTGGCGATCCCGCTGACACTGATCCGGCGGGTGGCGGCCAGCGGGGCGGACGCTTACCAGTTCCAGTACACGAAGGACGGCGGCAAGGCGCGGGTGAGCGTCCGCGGCGACGGCGACACCGACCTGGAGGTGGCGGTGGTAAGCCCGGCCGGCGAGGTGCTGACGCGGACGAAGTGCAAGGAGGATCGCGTGGACCTGACGTGGATGCCGGCGGTCGACGGGGTTTACCGGGTGACCGTCCGCAACGCCGGCAAGATCTGGAACCGCTACTGCCTGACCACGGATTGACGCCGGCGCGGATTCCCGCGAACCGATTCGCGGGTTCCCCGCTCCTTCCGGTGTTGCCGCCGTGCAAGTCGTGAGCGCCGCGACGTTCCACGGGGGCGGCGACCTCCCGGTGTGGCTTAGCGGTCTGAGCGTGCCGCTGAAAACGGCGAGGTGCTGGTTCGACTCCAGCCGCCGGGACTTCGGAAAGTGGACAGTGGGCAGTGGCCAGTGGGCAGTTGAAATAGCCCACCTCCTCGGGGCTTTACTCCCCACTCCCCACTGCCCACGGTCCACTTCCTCAGGGTGTGGGTCAGAGGTTGACCACGGGTTTCGGGTACCCGCCGATGCAGGTTCGAGTCCTGCCACCCTGATTTCTCGTTTTCGTCGCGGCCGGCTGTGCCGGATGTGACGCACGTTTCCGAGGACCGCCCGGCCTGCGCTGTTTACCCACCCGCCGGCGTGGTCTATACTTCAGAGTTAAGCCGCGCGCCCCGCCTCCACCGTCCGACCGGGACGGCCGGCCCGCGTCCGCCGGAAAGGGCATTCCGCCGTGAAGGCGATCATCAGCGACATCCACAGCAACCTCGAAGCCCTCCAGGCCGTCCTGGCGGACATCAAGGCCCAAGGCATCACCGACGTGTACTGCCTCGGCGACGTGGTCGGGTACGGCCCGAACCCGCGCGAGTGCATCGACCTCGTCATGACCGCCAAGGTCGTCATCCTCGGCAACCACGACCAGGGTGCCATGTTCGACCCGGACGGGTTCAACGGCCCCGCCGAGAAGGCCATCTTCTGGACGCGGGCGCAGCTGGAGAGCGCCCCGGACAGCCGGGCGGCGCGCGAGAAGCGCTGGGAGTTCCTGGCCGACCGGCCGCGCAGCCACCGCGAGAACGGCTACCTGTTCGTCCACGGCAGCGCCCGCAACCCGCTCAACGAGTACGTCTTCCCCGAGGACGTGTACAACCAGCGGAAGATGGAGCGCATCTTCTCGCTGGTGGAGCGGTACTGCTTCCAGGGGCACACGCACGTACCCGGCGTGTTCACCGAGAACCTGCAGTTCCTCAGCCCCGAGGAGGGCGAGTCGGCGTACAAGCTGGACGGCCGCAAGACGCTGTGCAACGTGGGGAGCGTCGGCCAGCCGCGCGACGGCAACTGGAAGGCGTGCTACGTGGTGCTCGACGACGACACGATTCGGTTCCGCCGCGTCGAGTACGACGTGGAGGCGACGATCAAGAAGATATACGACACGCCGGACCTGGAGAACTTCCTCGGCGACCGGCTCCGCGAGGGGCGGTAGGCGGGTGCGAAAGAGGGATTAACCACAAAGTCACAGAGGGCACAGAGAGAAGACAGAAAGCCGAGGAAGACAGAAGATTGAATTGAATTCAGCTTCTGTTCCGTCCCGGCTTTCTGTTTTCTCTCTGTGCCCTCTGTGACTCTGTGGTTAATCCCGCTTCTTCGGTCCCTACGCCTTCGCGTGGTCGCCGCCGTCCTGGATGCGCATCCCGTAGAAACTCCGCCACACGAAGAACGCCGACACCGCCAGGAACGCCGCCGACAGCCCGTGCGCCAGGTCCGACCCGCGCGTCGCCGTCAGTTCCACCGCCAGCTCGACCGCCAGCAGCCCGAACAGCGTCGTGAACTTGATGACCGGGTTCAGCGCCACCGAACTCGTGTCCTTGAACGGGTCGCCCACCGTGTCGCCGACGACGCAGGCGTCGTGCAGCGGCGTCCCCTTCGCCTTCAACTCCGTCTCCACGATCTTCTTGGCGTTGTCCCACGCCCCGCCGGCGTTCGCCATGAAGATCGCCTGGTAGAGCCCGAACAGGGCGATGCTCACCAGGTAGCCGATGAAGAAGAACGGGTCGAGGAACGCGAACCCCAGCGTGCTGAAGAACACGACCAGGAAGATGTTGAACATCCCCGCCTGGGCGTACTTCGTGCAGATCTCGACCACCTTCTTCGAGTCCTCGGTGCTCGCCTTCGTCACCGTGTCGTCCAGCTTGATGTTCGCCTTGATGAACTCGACCGCCCGGTACGCCCCGGTGCTCACGGCCTGGATGCTGGCGCCCGTGAACCAGTAAATCACCGCCCCGCCGGCGAGCAGCCCGAGCAGGAACGGCGGGTGGAGGATCGACAGGTTCTGCACCAGCTTCTGCGCCAGCCGCTCGCCCGTCACCGGGTCGGTGGTCAGGCTCAGGATGATGGCGAAGATCATCGTCGTCGCCCCCACCACCGCGGTGCCGATGAGCACCGGCTTGGCCGTGGCCTTGAACGTGTTGCCGGCGCCGTCGTTCTTCTCCAGGTTGTGCTTGGCCGTCTCGAAGTCGGCGGCGAACCCGAAGTCGCGCTGCACCTCCTCGCGGATGCCCGGCACGCCCTCGATCATGCTCAGCTCGTACACGCTCTGGGCGTTGTCCGTCACCGGGCCATAACTGTCCACGGCGATCGTCACCGGCCCCATGCCGAGGAACCCGAAGGCGACGAGCCCGAACGCGAACACGGCCGGGGCCAGCATGATCGGCGGGATGCTCGCGCTGATCCAGTACGCCGCCCCCATGAGGCCGAGGATGGCCATCCCGATCCAGTAGGCGGAAAAGTTGCCGGCCACCAGGCCGCTGAGGATGTTCAACGACGCCCCGCCCTGCCGGCTGCTCGTCACCACCTCCTTCACGTGAGCGCTCTCGGTGCTCGTAAACACCTTCACCAGCTCGGGGATGATCGCCCCGGCGAGCGTGCCGCAGCTGATGATCGTCGAGAGCTGCCACCACAGGTCGGTGTTCCCGGCGATGCTCGGGATCAGGACGTAGCTGACGGCGTAGGTGAGGACCACCGACACGATCGACGTGAGCCACACGAGGAACGTCAGCGGCGCCTCGTAGTTGAAGTCCTTCAGCTCGCTGTACTTCGCCTTCGCCCGCGCCTCGTTGATGAAGTACGACGCGGCCGACGCGATCACCATCATCACCCGCATCATGAAGATCCACACCAGCAGCTGGATTTGCACCTCCGGGCTCGTCACGGCCAGGAGGATGAACGTGATGAGCGCCACGCCGGTGACGCCGTACGTCTCGAACCCGTCGGCGGACGGGCCGACGGAGTCGCCGGCGTTGTCGCCGGTGCAGTCGGCGATGACGCCGGGGTTGCGGGCGTCGTCCTCCTTGATCTTGAACACGATCTTCATCAGGTCGGCGCCGATGTCGGCGATCTTGGTGAAGATGCCGCCGGCCACCCGCAGGGCCGCGGCGCCGAGCGATTCACCAATGGCGAACCCGATGAAGCACGCCCCGGCCAGCTCGCCGGGGACGAACATCAGGATGATGAGCATCAGCAGCAGCTCGACGGAGATGAGGAGCATGCCGATGGAGATGCCGGCCTTCAGCGGGATGGCGTAGCACGGGTACGCCTTGCCGGTGAGGGCGGCGAAGGCGGTGCGGCTGTTGGCGAACGTGTTCACCCGGATGCCGAACCACGCCACGCCGTAGCTGCCGAGGATGCCGACCACGCTGAAGAACAGGATGATCGCCACCCGCTCGGGCGGGAACCCGTGCTGCGACACGCCGGTGGCCGGGTCGTGGTACGTGGTGAGGTAGCCGAAGTAGAGCGTGATGATGGCCCCGATGAACAGCCAGAGGATGGCGAGGAACTTCCCCTGGGTGAGCAGGTACGTCTTGCACGTCTCGTAGATCAGCTCGCTGACCTCCAGCATGGTGCGGTGGACGGCCATGTTCTTGAGCTGGTTGTAGACGACGAGGCCGAACGCCAGCCCGGCGACGGACACGACGAGGCCGAGGTAGAGGAGGTCTTTGCCGCCGACCCCGCCGACGAACTTCGCCTTGTTGAGGTCGGGGAGGACGAGGTTGGCTTCCCCGCCGCCCTTCTTCGGCTGCCCCGCGGGGGCGTCCTGGGCGAACGCCGGGCCGGCGAACAGCAGCAGGGCGAGGGCGGCGGCCGCGGCGCGGAGCGGGCGCCGCGGGGTCCGCTGGTCGGGAGAGGCGGTCAGCATGTCGCGGTGTCCTACGCGGTACATGGGGGTGCGAGTCGGCCCCGGGTCGGGGGGGATTAGAGTAAGAGACAGATTGGGGAGGAACAACGGGGCGCCGCCGCTTGCTGCGGTGCACGGCATGCACCGCCGCGAGCGGCGGAGAATCAGGTGCGGTACTCCCGACAGAACGCCCACACCGCGGCGACGCCGTTCAGGCGGTCCGACGGCGGCCCCGCGACGCGCGGGTTCAGCTGTCCTTTCCCGCCGGGCCAGTGGTGCCCTAGCCCCTCGACCGTCACCGCCCGGAACGGTACCGGCCCCGGGTACACGTCGGTGCGAACGCCGCCCGCGTCCACTTCTTCCACCGGGTCGGGCGAACACCCCAGGACGCGCGCCCACCGCGACAGCGATTCCGCGACCGGGGGTCGTCTCACGAGGCGGTGCTTCCACGGGCTGCGGACGGCGCCGCCGCGGACGGGCACGAGCGGGTCGGCGGCGCCGATGAGGTAGAGCGTCGGCACCGGCCGCGCGGGGCGGAACGAGTCGGAGACGCGGCAGTACCCGGCGACCGGCGCCACCGCGGCTATGCGGTCGCTCAGCTCGGCTGCGGCGCGGAAGGCCATCGCGGCGCCGTTCGAGAAGCCGGTGAGGTAGAGGCGCCGCGGGTCGGCTCGGGCGCGCGAGGTGGCGTCGTCGAAGACGGCGGACAGGAACGCGAGATCGTCCGGGCGGGATTCGGGGGCGTCGAGTAGGTCTTCGTCGCCCCCGCTCCCCACGTCCCAGCGTGCGGCGTTGGTGAGGAACTTCGGCGGCTTCGCCGGGTCGGGCGGGAGGGCGTCGGGCAGCGCGACGGAGAACCCGTGGCGGGCGGCGGCGGCGGACCAACCGGTCTCGTCGTCGGCCCACGCGGCGGTGCCGCCGGCGCCGTGGAGGACGACGACGAGCGGCGGCGGGGTCGGCCCCGGCGGCGGGGCGAACCGGAGGTACGAGCGGTCGCCGAGCGCGACGCGGGTGAGCAGGACGGCGCCTCCTACTTCGACAGCGCCTCGACGCTGCCAAAGAACGTCGCCACAGCGTCGGCCTTGTTCTTGTGCTGCACCATCGCCACGTACCCGGTGTTGCCGACCACCACCGACCGGGTGACGATGGTCACGTCGGCCGCGAACCCGCTCTTCCCCTCGGTCTCCTTCGCCTGCCCGCCCAGCCAGTCCACCGTCCGCGGCGCCCCGAGATCCTTGGCGCCGAGGCTCATCAGCCCGGCGGCGGTCTTCAGATCCTTCTCCCGGTCGGCGACCTTCGAGTTCGGCCGGAACTTGACGACCGCCACGGTACACGTCAGGCTCCCGTCCGACTCGACGGACTGCCAGGACTTGGCGCTCAGGGTCGTCAGCGTCTGGAACGACAGCCCGCCGTCGTCCGGGAACGGTGCCGGGAACGACGCCCGGACCGACTTGTCCGGCGCCTCGAACTTCGTCCAGCCGGTCGGGAGTCCCCCGGCGCCGGCCGCCTTGGTGGGGTTCTTGCCGGCGTCGAGCGCCTTCTTCTCGTCCTCCAGCTTCCGGGCCGCTTCCTGGAGTTTCGGCAGCATGAGGAAGTACACGCCGACCGGGGCGACGCAGCAGAGCATCAGCACCGCCCCGAGCCCGAGCAGGACCAGCAGCATGGGGAACTTCTTCCCGCCCCCCTCGGGCCGGCGGCCGCGCGGGCGGTCGCCGCCGCCGGCGGGCTCGTCGTCGTCGCGCGGGCGGGGGCGGCGCGGCCGGTCGTCGGGTTCCTCGTCGCGCGGGCGGCGGTTCCGCGGCCGGTCGTCGTCCTGGCGGCGTGGGCGGTCGCTGCGGCCCTTCGGCTCCGTCCCGGACGACACGGCGGCGCCGAAGTCGAACGCCTCGCCGGCCGACGGCGGGGGCGGGGGAGCGGCGGCGGGGCGGGGGCGGTCGTGTCCGGGACGGCCAGCACCGTCTGGCACTTCGGGCACTTCACCTTCTTCCCCGCGGCGGCGTCGGGGGCGTTCAGCCGCGTCTGGCAGTTGCCGCAAACGACCGGGATGGGCATGATCGGGGGCTCCGGGGGTGCGCTGGGGTCGATTCTAGACCGCCTGCGGTGCGCGAAAAGCCCGGGGACGGTCGCCCTGGGGGCTGGGTGTGCCTCCCGAAGTTGGCGGTTGGGCGAGCGCCGGCCGCCGAGGTGATCGGTTGTACCGACCACTTGCCGCAGGGTTCGCGGGGTTCAACCCCTCCCCCGGCCCCTCCCCCAGAGGGGGAGGGGTGATTGCTCCCGGCCGCATCCTGTGACACGGCGGAGCCGGTGACATCACCCGGCAAGTCGGTCGGTGCGTCCCCCCCCCTTCCCTCCCAGGGAAGGGGGCCGGGGGGTTAGGTTACCACGTCAACCCCTCGACAAGTTGCCACCCCGGTCGGTCCACCGGTCGTTCGCCAACTTCGGGAGTCACACCCCCGGGGCCTTCGCCCCTTCCCACGCCGCCGGCGGTCGGGTATTGTTCGGGCAGAGGTGCCCCGTGCTCGAACCCCCCGACTACCGCACCCTCCGCCAGGTCGGCCTGAACGACTGCTGGTTCCTCTCGGCGCTGGTCGGGATGGCGTACCAGCGGCCCGATCCGCTCCGCGCCATGGTAACGGAGCTCGGCGGCGGGGCGTACCGGGTGACGTTCCCGAACCGGCCCGCGCAGGACGTGGACCCGACCGAGCTGGGCGACGGCACCACGTCCGGGCCATGGCCGTGGGGGCGGGTGTTCGAGGCCGCGGCCGGCAAGGTCACGAACGTCGGCGACGGCCGCGTCTTCACCTACGGGTACGGCATCGAGTTGCTGACGGGGAAGTCGCGGACCGGCCGCACGAACCTCACCGGCATGGGCTTCGCGCCGGTCCACGTGTGGCACAAGCGGGAGTGGTTCCAGGAGCTGCTGGAGGGGCAGGCCGGTCGCCGTCTGATGGTTCTAGGCGGCACCGACGGCAAGTACATGAAGCCGGCCTACGACTGGATCTCGCCGCAGCACTGCTACGCGCTGCTCGGGTACGACCGCGGTGCGGACCGCGTGCGCCTCCGCGACCCGCGCGGCGACGACCCGAACGTGGCCGGTCGCAAGGAGGCCGACTATGGCCCCGGCGAGTTCTGGCTGACCGCCGCCGAGACCGAAGACAGCTTCTGCGGGCTGACTGTGGAAGACGAATGACACCCGGCTCGGGTTGGACCCGTCCCGGGGCGTTGCCCTGGGCTATGCTGTCCCAGGCCGTTGGCCTGAAAACCCGGGTGCCCTCTTCAGCCCGAAGGGCTGGGACAGCATAGCCCGGGGCAACGCCCCGGGACGGTCTCGCTACGATGCCCGCCCCCACCCTCCCCAGAGACCCCCGCCATGACCCCCACCCGCCGCGATCTCCTCGGCGCCCTCGTCGCCTACGGGCTCATCGAGACGTGCTGGCGCCGCGACCTGTTCGCCCAGGAGGTGCGGCCGACCGTGGACGCCTGGTTCAAGGAGCTCGGCGAGATGTCCGCCGACCTCCGCGGCCGCAAGCTCACCGACCTCCAGTTCCAGGAGCGGATGGAAGCGCTGTACCGCCGCGTGGACTTGCCGGCGCTGTGTCGGCTCATCCGCCTCGACGAGGTCGAGCGGCGGAAGCTGCCGGACAACGGCGCCCTCAGCGCCGGGTTCGACCTCGGGAGCACCGGCGGGCTGCCGGCGGCGCCGGGGTTCGGGAAGCAGATTTTCGGCTGCGGGCGCGGCCGGTCGATCGTGCCGCACGGCCACGCCAACATGTGTACCGGCTTCATCGTCCTGAAGGGTCGGTGGGTGGGGAAGCACTACGACCGGGTGGAGACGGCCGCCGACCACTACCTGATCCGGCCGACGATCGACAAGGAGTTCGGCCCCGGCGAGGTGAGCACGATTTCGGACCACAAGGACAACATCCACTGGTTCCGCGCCGCGACCGACGGGGCGTACATCTTCAACGTCCACCTCGACGGCTACGACCCGCGCCTGGGTGCGGGGAGCGGTCGGTTGTACCTGGACCCGGCGGGCGAGCGGGTGGCCGGCGGGCTGGTGAAGGCGGTGAAGATGTCGTCGGCCGACTGTCACCGCAAGTACGGCTGACGTTCGTCGGTGGGACCGCGTGACATGTTTCCGCGACCCGGTGGGGGGGTCGGCGGAAGAATCATTTCTGACGGCCCGCGGATTCCGCGACGCGCCCGCGGCCGACCGGGCACTATCCCGGCGGAGGGGGAGGCGATGTCCGCGACCCGGCCGGGGGCGATCTTCCGGCAGCTTCAACCGGCCGACCTGGACGACGGGCCGCTGCTGGCCCGGTTCGCCGGTCGCCGCGACCCGGCCGCGTTCGCCGCCCTCGTGCGCCGTCACGGGCCGATGGTCCTGGCCGTGTGCCGCCGCGTCACCGGCAACCTCCCCGACGCCGAGGACGCCTTCCAGGCCGCGTTCCTGGTGCTGGCGCGGTCGGCGGGGTCGGTGCGGAAGCCGGAGCGCCTCGGCAGCTGGCTCTACGGCGTGGCGGTGAAGGTGGCCGGCCGGGCGCGCCGCACTGCGATGCGGCGGCGGCGGCGGGAGACGACCGTGGCCGCGTTCCCCGACGTGCCCGCGCCCGAACCGTCGCCGCACGACGTGGGGCCGGCGCTGCACGAGGAACTGGCGGCTCTGCCGGCGCACCACCGCGAGGCGATCGTGCTGTGCGACCTGCAAGGCCTGTCGCGGGCCGACGCGGCGAAGGCGCTGGGCGTCGCCGAGGGGACGCTTTCCAGTCGGCTGGCGAACGGGCGGAAGCGGCTGGCGGAGCGCTTGACGCGCCGCGGCGTGACGCTCGGCGCGGTGGCGCTTCCCGGCGTGCTGGCCGACGGGCGCGCGGCAGTGCCGGACGAACTGGTTACGAACACCTGCGGGCTGGCGGCGGCGTGGGCGGCGGGCGGACCGCTGCCGGCGGCCGTCGTCCGGCTCGCCCGCGGAGGGTTCTCGATGCGCGGCGTCCTGCTCGGCGGCGTCCTCACTCTCACCCTCGCGGCCGGCGCGGCGCTCGCCGCGGGCTTCGGCGACGCTCCGCCCCCGGCCGACCCGCCACCCGCGGCGCCGGTCGCGCAGCCGGAGGCTAAGGCGCAACCGAAGAAGGACGCCAAGGAGGCGGAGGAACGGCCCGGGGCGCCGCGTCTGCGGCACTGGTCCGACCTGAACATCCGGCTGCCGCGGAACGTGGCCTGGAGCGCCGACGGCAAGCTGCTGGCGATCCAGGGGCAGCGGCCGGACAACGACGCGGCCGGGGCGATGGCCAAGCTGGCGGCCGGGGCGAGCGACTTCCTCGTCGTCCCGACCGACTTCCCGGACGCGGCGGGCGCCGCGTACCACCTCCCGGCGCGGGGGTCGGTGGTCGGCTTCCTCCCCGGTGGGAAACAGTTGCTCACCGTCGTCCGCGAGTCCGGTCTCATCAGCGGGGCGTCGTCGTTCCAGGTGTGGAACTGGGTCCGCCTCTCCCCGGAGGGGGGCCCCACCGTGAGCGAGTACCGGCGCGGCGGGAGTGTTCCCATCCCCGAGGACGCGTACCAGTTCACCCCGGCCACGGACGGCAAGACGATCCGCTACCTGGTGGTCGAATCGGGAACGCCGGTGCCTCAGTTCTCGATCGGCGCCGGCACGCTCCACGAGAAGGGGTTCGACGACGGCAAGCGGAGCGGTCCGGTGACGGGGCCATTCCGCGCGATCATGTTCACGCCGGACGCCGCCCGCGTGGTGGCGCTGACGGACGCCGGCGCGGTCGAGGCCTACGGGTTGGACGGGAAGCGGCAGTGGACGGCCGAGCCGCCCGCGGGGTCGAAGACGCCGTTCTGGGCGGAGGGCGGGCCGTCCCTCTACCCGTCGCTGGCCGCGGCGCGGGACGGCTCGCGAGTGCTGGCGGTGCGCTCGTACGCCCCGCCGGTCGTGTACGACGCTGCCACCGGGAAGGCCCGGCCGGCGCTGGAGGGGGCGGAGCCGTCGGAGCGGGGGTCGCGGATGCACGCGGCGGTGTCGGCGGACGGCCGGCTGGCGGCGCTGCTGTACACCCCGGCGGTGCCGCGGCCGGACCCGTTCGGCAAGGGCGCGTTCGCGGGGAACCCGCAGCCGAAGGGCGTACCGGGCGGCGGTCGCGGGTTCCTCGGGAAGGGCGAACCGCGGCTGGCGGTGTGGGACACGGAGACGGGCCGGCTGGTGCGGTCGTGGCGCGGCGACGCGCTGGCGCTGTCGTTCCACCCCACGCAGCCGCGGCTGGCGATCCTGGAGGCGAACTCCGGGCAGACGCGGCTCGGGCTGTGGGACTTCCTGACGGAAGTCGTCGAGGAGTGACGTGAACCGGCGAGCCGACCGCCGTCAGGCGGCGGGTGATGAGATCGTCACCCGGCGACTTACGCCGCTCGGCTCGCCGGTATCATTTCCCCATGACCCCGTGGCACGACCCCGCGCTGCTCGCCCGCCTCGACCGCGTCCGCGCCCCGTGGCACGCCCTCACCCGCCGCGTCGTCCGAGCCGCGGTCGCGCGGTTCGTCCCCCCCGGCGCGCTGGTCGAGGTCGGTGCCGGCGGCGGCCAGCTGCGGGCGTGGCTCCCGCCCGACCGCCTCGCCGACACCACCCACACCGACACGTCCGCCCCCTTCCTCGACGTGCTGCGGACGCGCTTCCCCGACGCCGCGGTGACGCCCGCCCCCGTCACCGCGCTGCCGTTCGCGGACGGCTCGCTCGCCGGTGTACTCGGGCTGTGCGTCCTCGACACGCTCCCCGACCTGGGTGCGGCGCGCGACGAGTTCCGCCGCGTGCTTCGCCCCGGCGGCGTCGTGCTCCACGTCCTCGACCTGGCGACGAGTCCCGGTGCGGCGTTCGCCGAGCTGATCGCCCGCGGCGAGTTCCCGCTGCCGAACTTCGCCCGCGACCCCGGCGTCCTCGAAGTCGTCGCCGAGGCGCAACGCGCCCTCCTGCCCGCCGCCGCCGACTTCGACGAGGTGCTGGCGGTGCCGTGGGCGGCGTTCGCGGATTTCGCGCGGATGTGGGCGGCGGCGCGGCACCCGCTCGCGGCCGACGTGCTCGCCTACGCCGACCCGGCGGCGCCCGACCCGGACGCCCTCGCCCAGCGGTTCATGCACTACCGCAACAACCCCGACCGGCTCCGCGTGCTGTACCGGGCGCTGCTCGGCCTGACGCTCACCGCGCGGCAGCTCGGTCGGCATTGGCCGTCACGCGGCGTGTCGCTGCGGGCGCACCTGCGCGACCGGCTGACGCGGACGTTCGCGGACGGGTTCGAGGTGGTGTTCGCCGGCCCGGTGTGCGCGTGGGAGCCGGCCGACGGCGAGAGTGTGCTGCGGCACGCGGGGAAGACCGTGCCCGGCGCGGGGGAGTTGCCGACGGCGACGGCGGTGGAGGAGTGGGAGGGGATGTGCGCGGCGGCGGCGGCGCGGCCGTGGCGGGCGACGACGGTGGAGGTGTTCGCGGCGCGGCGCGAGGTGTGACACGAAGGCCAGGGACGGCCGTGCACGGGCTTTCAGCCCGCGGCGTCGTCCTTCTTCCGCCGTGTCGAGTCGCGGTCGAGGCCGTTCAGCGCGTCCGACCGGAAGCGGCCCAGATTCTCCTCCGCGTGCGCCGCCTCCTCGGGGTTCTCGGTCAGCGTCTTCTTCAACTCCTGCCGGCGGTGCTTGTTGCCGCGCTTCTTCACGGCGCGCTTCACCTCGCGCATCATCCGCTTGTCGGGATCGACCGGCATCGCCGTTCCTCCGCCTTGAATCCTCACACGGCCGCCCGCACACTGCCGGCATGGCCCGCGTCCTGATCGCCACCGACGCCTGGCACCCGCAGGTGAACGGCGTCGTCCGCTCGCTCGACACCACCGCCCGCACGCTCCGAACCTGGGGCCACACGGTCGAAGTCGTCGAGCCGACGGTGTTCGCGTCGGTCCCGGTGCCGTTCTACCCCGAAATCCGACTGGCGCTGCCGCGGCCGGGGCGCGTCTACGAGCGCGTCCGCCGGTTCCGCCCCGACCACGTCCACATCGCTACGGAGGGGCCGCTCGGGCTGTGGGTTCGCCATTTCTGCCGCCGCCGCGGGTGGAAATTCACCACATCGTACCACACCCGTTTCCCCGAGTACCTGAAGGAGCTGGCCCGCGTGCCGCTGTGGCCGACGTACTGCTTCCTCCGCTGGTTCCACGACGCCGCGGCCGCGATGCAGGTGGCGACGCCGAGTCTGGAGAAGGAACTGATCGGCCGCGGGTTCCGCGCCCCGATCCGCCGCTGGAGTCGCGGCGTCGATCTGGGCATCTTCCACCCGCGGCCGAAGCACGAGGGGCACCCGCGGCCGGTGCTGCTGTACGTCGGCCGGGTGTCGCACGAGAAGAACATCGAGGACTTCCTGAGGCTCGACGTGCCCGGCACGAAGCTGGTGGTCGGCGACGGCCCGGCACGCGCGGAGCTGGAGCGGAAGTACCCGGCGGCGGTGTTCCTCGGCTACCGCAGGGGCGAGGCGCTGGGCGAGGTGTACGCGGCGGCGGACGTGTTCGTGTTCCCGAGCCGCACCGACACGTTCGGCATCGTGGTGATCGAGGCGCTGGCGAGCGGCCTGCCCGTGGCTGCGTACCCGGCGACGGGGCCGATCGACATCGTCACCTGCGACGCGCTCGGGGCGATCGACAACGACCTGGGTGCGGCGGTGCGGCGGGCGCTGGCGGTCGGCGACCCGGCGGCGTGCGCAGCGGAGGGCGCGGCGTACACCTGGGAGCGCTGCACCCGGCAGTTCTTCGAGAATCTGGTGCCGGTGGGGTGATGCACCGCCGCGAGCGGCGGAGGTACAATGGGGCGACCAGCCCCCGCGCACCCGGGTCCGTCATGGCGCTGATCGGCATCGACCTCGGCACCACCTACTGCGCCGTCGCCGCGCTCGACGACCGCGGCCGGCCCGTCACCGTCCCCAACCGCGACGGCGACATCCTCACCCCGTCGGCCGTCTACCTCGGCCCCGACGGCACCGCCGTCGTCGGCCAGCCGGCGCTCGACCTGGCGCTCGACTACCCCGACCGCGTCGCCGCGCTCGTCAAGCGCCGCATCGGCTACGCCGACCTCGGCCACCCCGTCGCCGGCCGCACCTTCCGCCCCGAAACGCTCTCGGCCGTCATCCTCCGCAAGCTCGCCGACGACGCCGCCCGGCAACTCGGCCGCATCACCGGCTGCGTCATCACTGTGCCGGCATACTTCGACGACACCCGCCGCAAGGCGACCATGGACGCCGGCCGCATCGCCGGCCTCGACGTGATCGACATCGTGGACGAACCGTCCGCCGCCGCCCTCGCATACTCGCTGCAAGGGGTCGACGGACCCACACCAGGAACCGTCCTCGTCTACGACCTCGGCGGCGGCACGTTCGACGTGACGGTCGTGAGCCTCGGCAAGAAGCGGTTCCGCGTCCTGGCCGTGGAGGGCGACGTACGCCTCGGCGGCAAGGACTGGGACGACAAGCTCGTGGACTGGGCCGCGGACCGCTTCCAGCGCGAGACCGGCGGCGCCGACCCGCGCCTCGACCCGCTCTCGCTCGTCGCCCTGCAAGCCGCCGCCGAGCGCGCCAAGCGCACCCTCAGCAAGGTCGAACAGACCACGCTCACGGTCAGCCACGCCGGGCACCGCGTTCCCCTGCCGCTATCCCGCACTGAGTTCGAATCGGTCACGAAAGACCTGCTCGTCCGCACCCGGCTGACGACGCAGCAGGTGCTCCGACAGGCCGGGCTGACGTGGGACAAGATCGACCGCGTGCTCCTCGTCGGCGGCAGCACGCACATGCCGGCGGTCGGGCGGATGCTCGCCGAGGTGACGGGGAAGGATCCGGACCGCACCCTCGCGGTGAGCGAGGTGGTGGCCCGCGGGGCGGCCGCGCACGCGGGAATCGTGTGGCAGCGCGAGCAGGGGATTCGCCGGGGCGACACGCCGGTCCACGAACTGCTCGCGGACGTGATCGAGATCAGCGTGAACGCGCACAGCCTGGGCGTCGAGGTGAAGCAGCCGGACGGCACCCGGCGGAACAACATCCTGATCGCCAAGAACACGCAACTGCCGTCGGCGGTCACGCGCGAGTATTACACGGTCGGCGAGAACCAGGCGCGGGTGCGTGTGCGCATCCTGCAGGGGGAGTCGCCGCAGGCGGCGGCGTGCATCCCGGTCGGCGAGTGCTGGATCGACGGGCTGCCGGCGGACCTGCCGAGGGGGTCGCCGGTGGAGGTGCGGTGCGGGGTGGCGGCGAACGGGCGGATCGAGGTGACGGCCCGCGACCGGGCCAGCGGCCGCACCGCGACGGCGACGATCCACCGCCCCGGCGGGCTGACCGAGGCGCAGCTCGCCGCCGAGGCGGAGTGGGTGCGGGGGCTGAAGATTCAGTAGGTGGGCCGCAAGAAGGTGGCGCGGGCAAAGCCCACCCGTTGCAACGGGTGGGCTTTCACGGGTGCTTCACCTTCCCGACGGCCGCTCAGCGCGGGAAGCCAGGTCAACGTCCGCCCGGTCCAGAGCCGGGGGCGAACCCGAACCCACCAATCCCGCCCGGCGGGGCGCCGACGTTCCCGCCGGCGAAGCCGATGCCGCCGATGCCGAGGTTCCCCGCGAACCCCCCGGGGTTCCCGCCGAACCCGCAGATCACGCCGCCCGGCGGCTGACCCAGCATGCCGAAGCCGCCCGGCGGGTTCCGCATGTTCTCCAGCTCGATCTTCTGCCGCTCCCGCTCGTGCCGCTCGTTGAACAGCCCGTCGGCGTGCTCCTTCGTCGTCACCAGGAACGCCGGGCCGCGGCGCACCACCCGCAGGTCGGCCTGCAGCGCCAGCAACTCGATCGCCTTGTCAGCCGGGACGTTCAATAGCCGGGCCGTCACGAACGCCGCCTTCTGGTCGCCGGCCTGCGGGGAGAGGATCACCGTCAGGTCGTGGTCGGCCGCGAGGTCGTCCAGCGCCGCGCTCAGCGCCATGTTCTTCACCACCGCCGACACGAGCGGCTGCGCCGCCATCGCGTCGCCGTTGGCGTCCGTCTTCACCAGCTGGCGCGACTCCTTGAGCGCGTACGCGATCGGCACGATCTCGACGTGGTCGCGGCGGACGAGGTACGTCCACCCCTGCTGTCCGAGCGTGTTCCGCAGCACCACCGACCCGGCCAGCTTCTTCGACCCCGCGACGCGGAAGGTCTGCGTAGCCGCGTCGGTCCCCTCGTTGATGTCCCGGAACGCGGCGTGGTTGATCGTCACTGGTACGCCGGTCGCCTTTTCGACCTGGGCGATGAGTTCGGACAGTTGCAGTTCGTCGGCCGTCGGCAGGGGGAGCGGCTGGCGGAGCTTCGCCAGCAGCTGTGCCGTCGGGTCGGGCGGCGCCGCCTTGCCGGCCTTCGGCTCGTCGGCGACGGCGACCCGGTGGGCCGCGGCCGCGAACACCAGCAGCCCGACGATTCCCAGCGCCCGCATCATGACCCGCCCTCCTACCGCGACACGTGATCGGTCACCGCCCGCATCGCCGGGACGATGTTCGCCGCCGCCCCGACGTGCGTCCCGTCGATCCACACGATCGTCTGCTTCCCGCACGCCTCCCACAGCGCCCGAGCCGCGCTCGGCGGCAGTACGTCGTCGCGGGTGGCGGCGACCATCAGTAGGTTCCGCTGCCGCAGCTGCGGGGCGTAGGTGATCGGGTCCACCGGGGCGACCAGCCGCTTCAGCCCTTCCTTGCCGCCGACCAGCGCCAGCAGGCCGGTGTACGGCTTCGCCTGCGGGTGGTCGTAGAGGGCGTCCACGAGGCCGCCGGCGGGCAGCAGCAGGCACACGTTCTTCAGCCGCGGCTCAGCGGCGGCCACGTTCGCCCCGACGATGCTGCCGAGGCTGGTGCCGACGAGGCCGAGCTTGTCCGGGTTCACCTCCGGCCGGGCGGCGAGCCAGGCGGTCGCGGCCCGGCAGTCGAGGACCGTCTGGCGGATGCCCGCCATCGTCTGCTCGACGTTCGGGGACACCAGCCGAATCGCGCTGCCGGGCGGGCGGCGCGGGCCGTAGTGCGCCATGTGGACGAACAGCGCCGCCACCCCGTGCTGCGCCAGCCACACCGACTCAGCGCGGGCGACGTGGCCGCGGCCGTCGAGGATGTCGAGGACGACGACGCCGGGGACGCGGGCGCCCGCCGACGCGCCCTTCGGGAGGAAGAACTCCGCGTGAACGGTGTCGTTGGCGGGGACGGCCGATTTTACCGCCGACGGGAAGGTGAGGTCGTAGACATCGACGGCGGCGTGCGGGAGCTCGTAGCGCGGCGCGAGGGCGTAGTCGAAGTCCCGGGCCGGCATCCGGTAGCGCTCGGGGACGTTGTTCTTGGCGTCGTCGGCCGGGGCGAAGTGGAACGTCCCGCGGACCGGTTCGGCGGCGGCGGGGGTTTCGAGTGCGAGCATCAGCAGCAGGGCCGACACCCCGGGGGCGGTCCGGTGGGTCATGCCAAGTCTCCAGGAAAGAAGCGGGGCGCGACGGTGGCACCCATCCTACTCGTTCGAGGGGGCGGCGGTCAAAAGGATACGCGGACGGGTGCCCGGGGCGTTGCCCTCCCTATTACGCATAAGTCTGCAACATATTTACTGGCAACATGTTGCAGCAGGTGACTGGCGGGTTTTCTGGGGTTGATCGGGCCTGGAAACCCCTTGATTTGCAAA
>Ga0105046_10003376_pt1 | contig 25323 bp, 1 predicted proteins | sample MAT03_FD_78385 | JGI IMG/M metagenome (GOLD analysis project Ga0105046, IMG submission 78385) | Freshwater microbial communities from Lake Fryxell liftoff mats and glacier meltwater in Antarctica - MAT-03 (megahit assembly) | ecosystem: Environmental > Aquatic > Freshwater > Ice > Liftoff...
CACCCGCCAGCAGGGATGCAAAGGCACAGCACAGCGCGGAGATCTTCACGTCGGGGGCTCCTTGACCAGCACGGGATGGTGGAGACACCCTAACGCAGCAGGTCGACGGTGCGACGACAGCAGAGCCTCGTGCGCTCAGTGCGCTTTCGGGTCCAGTTCGATTCGGGTTGCGACATCGCTCCAGAATCAAGAAGTTTGCGCACGTCCAACCTCTGCTGGCCTGCGGCTTCCGGGCGAGAGATGCCTTTGCGCGGAGCCAGGCCGCTGGCGGCTAGTTTTGTCGAACAGCTCGGCGACTCGCCGCCAACAGCGCAAGGGCGGTCAACGTCAGGGCCAGAGTAGCCGGAGCCGGCACTCGGTTGGAGAGGATGCCGATCGTGGCGAGCCCGCTGAACACCCGAAGATCGGGGTCGATTGAACCGTTATCAAACGTCAGAGTACCGTTGTAGCCGACAACAGCAAAGCCAACGTTGTTATTGGTGAGGATCTCAAATAGCAGCGAGAACAGAAAACCACCAGAGGACAAAGTGCCGCTGTTCGGCGAAAACGCGACGGCCACGGGCATCGGCCCTGCGAAGCCGGGGAGCAAGGCCTCCTCAGGGATGACCGCCACGGTGTCGTAGTCAGCGACCGCACCAATCCCCGCGAAGCGCAACACCTGCCAGTTGTACGAAAGGTCGAAGGATCCACCGGCAAACTCAACCTGCGAGTCCGTCACTGAGATGGCGACCGTAGAGCCGACGACGCCACTGGCGCTGCCGATCAGTAAAGCATGCGACGGCAGGGCCCCGAATGCCATTGCCCCGGCCACTGCCAACGCTCGGCACGCGCTCACCGCTCGGATGAAACTCAGACTACCGCCCCCCATCACCATCTCCTCGCAACGTGCTTCATCTGGCCATAACCCGAAACTGCGGCAACCGCTGAACACCGGGCCATCGGCAGGAGGATGACCATTCATCCTCCAACGGCATTCAGTATCGACGCCGTCATCCGCCAACCACAACCCCCCCTGTTCGCGGGGTTGTCGAGTGTTTTGCGGGGGCGTCGAGACAGCCGATCCTCCTGCGTCGTCAGCCCCTTCGACAGCCATCGGGCCTTGTTGTGCACATCGGGTTTCCCCGGCCACTCACCCACGGGGGGTGTTTGTGCAACCAGCGACCTGTCCGCAGGCGTAAATCGGCCATGAAGCGCGGCCACGCCAGCCCCGCAGCCGGTTGCAACCAGGCATGGTCCATAGGTAACGCGGTGTGTCGACCAAGCCCGCGGCAGCCATGCCGAACCCGGAACGAATGTCAAGCCATGCCGGCGCGTCATCCAGCCCGGCGCAGGTGCAACCGGGCACCTGCTGTGGTCCACTTGAAAGCGAACGTCACGTGCCTCGATTGGCCGGACGACGACGCCTGGGCGCGACACAGCAGCACGGGGCGACTCAAGAATACTCGGAGGTTTGGTTGATGAGCACATCCCGTCGTCTGCAGCAAGGCCGCGTCACGGCCACCAGCGAAGCCTCCACCTCCAAGACCCACACCGCTGTCCGAGCCGCCGCGCCCGCGCTGCGCACGTTGTCGCAGCGCGTGCGCCAGGCCTTCAGCGCGCTGGTGCCGCGCCCGGCCATCGCCCCCAAGGCGGTGCGCTTCGAGTCGCTCGAGCCGCGCCTGCTGCTCTCGGGTGACCCGGTCTTCGCCACGCTGGCGGCCAACGGCGCGCTGACGCTGAACCTCACCGACGCCAGCGAGACGGTGGTCATCGACCAGCTCTCCAGCAGCGCGAACGGCGCCACCATCAGCGTGAAGATCGGCGCCCTCGTGGCGCAAAACTTCGGCACCACCAACGCCGGCGTGCTGTCCATCGTCGGCGACGGCAAGCTGGGCAACGATGTCTTCACGCTCAAGTCCAACGTCGCCGTGCCGGTGACGCTGCAAGGCGGCGGCGGTGGCGATGTCTTCACGGTGGAAGCCGGCGTCGGCGCGCCGGTCTCGCTGTCCGGCGGCGCCGGCAACGACATCTTCAACGTGCAGGCCGGCGTCGCCGCGCCGATGTCGCTGGACGGCGGCATCGACGACGATGTCTTCAATGTCGGGGCCAGCGTCGCGGCGCCCGTCACGGTGCTGGGCGGCGGCGGCAACGACAACCTGATCGACCTGACCACCAACAGCACCTGGGACATCACCGGCGCCAACGCCGGCTCCAGTGCCAGCCAGATCGTCTTCAGCGGCATCCAGTCGCTGACCGGCGGCACCGGCGAGGACACCTTCTTCATCCGCGACGGCGGCACGCTCAGCGGCACGCTCAGCGGCGGCGCAGGCGCCGACGCGCTGTACGGCCCGGACGCGCTCAACGTCTTTCAACTGAATGGCAGCAACGCCGGCGCGCTGGTGGGGCTGGTCAGCTTCACCAACGTCGAGAACCTCTTCGGCGGCGTGCTCGCCGACCGGTTCGTGATGCTCGCCGGCGGCTCGCTCGCCGGCTTGATGGACGGCGGCCTGAACGACACGGCCGCGCCGGCGGTCGACACGCTCGATCTGTCCAGCCTGACCGGCCCGGTGGAGCTGAACCTGTCGACCCTCAGCGGCGCAGGCATCGCCGCGTTCGCCGGCATCGACCTGCTGACCGGCTCGGCCAGCGCCAACGACACCCTGGCAGGCCCCGGCGAAGCCGGTGGCGTGATGAGCTGGACCATCGACGGCGCCAATGCCGGCAAGGTGACCGACTTCCGCTTCCAGGGCTTCGAGAACCTGCGCGGCCTCGGCAGCGTCAGCGACACCTTCAGCTTCAGCGCTCTCGGCTCGCTCACCGGCATAGCCGATGGCGGCGTCGGCGTGGGCACCAGCGACGGCTTCGAGGTTACCGGCGGGGCGACGCCGATCAGCTACCTGCCTGCGGTCGCCAACGAGAGCGGCACCGCCGTTGTCGGCGGCAAGACCATCCGCTACGCCGGCATGGACAGCTACTCACCGCTGTCCGGCAGCGATGCCGAACGCGTCATCCGCGGCTCGTCTTCGTCCGAAACCATCGTGCTGGAAGACGCCAGCACCGGCAGCACCGGCCAGATGAAGGTCACCTTCGTCAACCGCAGCTACTTCAGTGCCGGCGGCGCGCTGCCCAACAGCTTCACGTTCAACAACCCCAGCACGTCGCTGACGATCATTGCCGGCGGCGGGGCCGACCGCATCACCGTCAACTCGGTCGACACCGCGTTCAACGCCAGCCTGCTGATCTACGGCGCCGAGCCGGGCAAGCCGCCACTGGCGCCAGCGATCCAGCTCGACACCGTCACTTTCGCCGGCAACACCTTCACGCGCGGCGGCTACCTGGAAGTGTTCGCCGACAACATCAACGTCGGCGCCAACGTCACACTGTCGACGCTCGCCGACGAAAACAACCTGGCCAGCGGCAACGACATCGTCTTCCGCGCCCGGCGCGTCACCACGCCGGACTTCGAGAACCTGGCGCCGCTGGCGTACTTCGGCAAGAAGGTGGGCATCGACATCGGCGACAACGCCACCGTCAAGGCCACCAACATCTACCTGATCGCGCAGGCCGAAGACCGTCCTCTCGCCACCAGCCTGGGCCTGAACACGCTGCAGCAGCAGTTCTTCGGGCTGGACTCGGCCCTCAGCCTGCTCAGCCATCTGGTCTCGCTGCCGGCCAAGGTGCTGGTGAAGGCGTCCGAAGCCAAGGTCGATATCGGCACCAACGCGCGCATCCTGGCCGACGACACCATCGGCATCTACGCCACCGCGGTCTCCAAAGCCACCGGCTCGGCGTCCAGCCAGCTGGTCAGCATCGGCTACGCGCAGTCCGACGCCACCGCCACCATCAACGTCAAGGCGGGCGCGCTGATCCAGGGCGGCGGCGCCGTCAACCTCACCAGCAGCGGCTCGGCCACGGCCGCCATCAGCGCCGACACCTCGCGCGAAGCGCAAGGCAATGTGCCGGGCCAGCGCAGTGCGGGCGTGGCCGCCTCGGTGGCGGTGTCCAACGCGCGCCTGACCTCCACCGCCACGGTGGCCGACACGGCGAAGGTCCATGCCGGGCGCACGCTGAACATCCGCGCGCTGGGCGAGATCAAGTCCGAGGCCGTAGCCGGCTCGACGCTCTACGCCGACGGCACCGCTGCGATCGCTCTGAGCCTGCAGTTCAGCAACGCGAACGTGATCACCACCGTGGCCGGCGACGCTCAGGCCGACATGAAGACCGAAGGCGGCGAGGTCGTCAAGTTCGAATTCGAACCCACCACCACCGACCCGGGCCGCCGCGGCTATGTCGACTACCTCAAAAACCGCATCCTCGCCTTCGACCGCGACAACAACGACACCAACTGGGTGGTCGTCACCGAAGACACGGCCGACTATTCGCCGCGCCGCGGCACCAGCATCGGCGGCCTGGTCGCCGGGCAGACCTACTACATCATCCGCCAGGTCGATCGTGACAGCGACGATCCGGCCACGGCCAACATCGACGAGAGCAAGCTCGCCTGGATCAAGCTGGCGCGGACCGAGCAGAACGCGATCGACGGCATTGGCATCGACCTCACGCCCACCGGCCTTCTGGGCGCCGGCGTCACCACCAACATCCGCAGCTTCAGCGGCGCCGACATCGGCGGCCTGTCGGGCGACGAGATCACCTTCGCCGGCCCGGGCAACACGATCGAGATCGGCCAGGCGGTGATCTACCGCGAACCTGGACGCACCGAGTACGACACGGTGGTCGAGGCTACCGTGGGCGGCGTCACCGGCAATTACTGGAAGAGCCCGAACGCGGCCATCAACAACCAGCCCTACGTGCCGCTGATCCCCGGCCTCGATCACAACGGCCTGTACTACGTGAACGCGCCGCGCGACCAGTTCAACCAGCTGGGCGACAACCGGCTGGTGAGTTCGCAGACCATCACGCTGGGCGCACTCGAGAACGAGACACGCGGCGGAATCGCGCGTTCACGGCTTGGCCTGAACACGCTGACCGATGCGCAGAAGACGGCGCTGCGCAACACCACGGGCTTCACGCTGACGGTCGAGCACATCCTGGACTCGACCTTCCTCACCTTCGGCATCGGCTCCAAGCTCAAGGCCGAGACGACCTCCGGCGCCACCGCCGGGCTGGCCAACGACGAGAGCCAGGGCCCGCCGCCGGCGGGCCAGCAGGCGAAGAAGAAGGACGGCAGCTTCAATTACAAGTCCTCGCCCTTCGACAACCTCTTCAACGCCTCGTCGGCCAAGTACAACACCAACCTGAAGGCGCAGCAGGACGGGGGCGGCAAGGCCTCGCTGCAGGTCGGCGGTGCAGTCGCCTTCAGCTGGAACGACCATGAAACCAAGACCCTGATCAAGGGCACGGCCGACCTCAATTCGGCCGACGACATGGAGCTCACCAGCGACATCACGCACAAGCTGAAGATCACGGCCGAGAGCAACACCGAGAAGCAGGAAGGCAAGCCCGACAAGGCCGACCCGAAGAAGAAGGCCACCAACAGCGCGGCCGACAACAGCATCAGCGCCGCGGTGGTGATCGGTGTCACCACCAACGAGGCGCGCGCCATTCTGGAAAGCGGCGCCGAGCTCGACTCGATGCGCGCGCTGCGCCTGCTCTCGGGCGTCAACTACCCCTTCCTGACACGGCCCGACGAGTTCGCACCCGCCAGCGTCGGCGAGCTGCAGGACCAGATCAACAAAGAGGGCATCAACGGCGTCAGCAAGTACCTCGACGGCACGGCCGGACTGACCGGGCTGCTCAACACCTGGTCGCGCGCCACCACCTCGGCCGAGAACGTCGGCATCGCGGGCATGGTCAACGTGCTGGTCTTCAACAACGTCGCCGAGTCGATCGTCAACAGCAACGTGAAGATCAACCAGGACCCGTTCTACAGGCCGAGCCCGGCGTTCTACGCCACCGGCGCGGACCCGGCGGACAACGACGGCCGCATCAATTTCACGCAGACCGGCTGGACCAACACCGGCAGCCACAGCAGCAACGCCAACAACGTGGATGAACACGTGGTCTCGATCGAGGCCACGAACACGATGCAGTTCATCAACATGACCGGCGTGTTCGGCTTCGCCCTGCCCAGCCTGGACCTGAGCACCTCGTCGCTGCCTGCGTTCGAGGGTGGCAGCCTGGGCGGCGGCGCCAGCGGCGGCAAGGGCGGCATCGGCGGCGCGATCTTCGTCAAGCTGATCGACAACACCACGCGCGCCATCGTCGAGGACGGCGTGCTGCTGTACAGCGGCGGCCAGTCGGGCCTGAACATCAAGGCCGAAGAGGCCATCGTGGCGCTGGACTTCGGCCAGGCCGGCTCCAGCGCAGGCACCTTCGCCATCGGCGGCACGTTCATGTACGCGCAGCAGAACAGCGACATCCTGGCCCACCTGGACCAGGGCAGCGTGATCACCGGCGGGCGCGTGGACGTCTACGCCGGCAGCCTGGAGACCCAGGTCAGCTACGCCGGCGGCGTGGCCAAGGCCAAGAGCATCGGCGCCGGAATCGGCGTGGTCATCAACGACACCAACCGCCAGACGCGGGCGATCATCGGCGGCCTCGACGACGTGCAGGGCAGCGGTGCGCTCGGCCGCTCGACGATCAACGTCAACGGCTCGGTGACGGCGCGCGCCGGCGTGGCCGGCGGCAGCTATGCCTTTGCCGTGGCCGGTGCCATCGCCAACACCACCGCCGACAAGCCCAAGCAGAACCAGGGCAGCAAGGGCGGCGGTGCGCAGGGCCAGCTCGGCGGCCTGAGCAGTGTGACCAGTGCGCTGCCCAGCGTGGGCAGCGGCAACGCGGCGCCTTCGACCAGCCAGGCGCAGAAAGACCAGCAGTCCAGCACCGGCATCGGCATCGCCGCGGCCGCCGGCGTGACGCTGGTCAGCGACATCACGCGCGCTTCGATCTCCGACGTCAACCTGACCGCCGATGCGGTCACCGTCAAGGCCGACAACCGCAACCAGATCATCTCCGCCAGCGGCGGCCTGGCGATGGCCAGGACGACCAGCGGCGGCACCGGCGTCGGCCTGGCCGGCGCGCTCAGCTACAACGAGATCACCGCCGACACCGACGCCTTCGTGCGCGACAGCAACATCACGCTGCGCCCGGTGGACCTGCTCAACGATGCGAAGGTCTTCACCACCGACCGCCGCTTCAGCGTCACCGCCAACAACCGCTCTGACATCTTCTCGCTCGCCGCCGGCCTCTCCGGCGCGTTCGCTTTCGGCCAGAACAGCGGCGGTGGTGGCGGCGGCAGCAGCGGCTCGACGACCACGGTCTCGGTGGCCGGCTCGGTGAGCCTGAACAACATCAGCGCCAACACGCGCGCGCGCTTGCTGGACGGCACCGTCAACCTCACTTTCGGCACCGGCCAGCGCAGCGATGCCTGGGTGACGTCCAGCAACGACGCCGACATCTTTGCGATCGCCGGCAGCCTGTCGATCTCGGTCGCCAGCGGCCAGCAGGGCGCCACCGCCATCTCGGCCGGTGTGGCCATCGCCATCAACACGGTCGCCGGCAATACGAACGCACTGGTCGAGCGCAGCACGATGACCTGGGGCGCGGGCATGCCCGGCAACCTGACGGTCAGCGCGAGCAGCAGCCCCAGCATCCAGGCGTATACGGTGTCGGGCGCGCTCAGCGCGGCGATGTCCTCCGCCGGCGGCAGCGGCATCGCCGCCACCCTGGCCGGCTCGGGCTCGGTCAACAGCATCACCGGCGATGTCAGCGCCATCCTGCGCGACAGCAGCTTCGCGCTGGACGGCGCGCTGTCGCTCAGCGCCAGCAGCGAGAACACAGAGATCAAGGCCGCCGCCGGCGGCATTGCCGTGGCGGTGGGCCTGTCGGCCACCGGCAGCGCCGGCGCCATCGCGCTGGGTGCCGCCTTTGCGGTCAACTCGATCGGTACCGAGGCCCAGTCCAACCAGGTGCTGGCCGAAATGGATACCAGCACCGTCAGCCGCAGCAGCGGCGTCGACGTGACGGCCAGGTCCGCGGCCACCATCTGGGTGCTCACCGTCGGCGCTGCCGGCAGCGTGGGCGGCAGCCTCACCGGCAGCGCCTTCACGGCGGCCATCGGCGGCTCGGTGGCGCTGAACCAGATCCGTAGCGACGTGCGCTCGCGCATCCGCGACAACAGCAACGTCACGTCCAGTGGCGCCATCACGATCAGCGCCACTGACAACAACAGGATCAACACCAACGGCGGCGGCTTTGCAATCGCCGCGTCGGGCTCGCTCACGGGCACCTCGGTGGGCGTGGCGATCGGCATCTCGGCGGCCAAGAACGACCTCAGGGGCGTGGTCGAGGCGGTGATCGACGCCAGCCGCGTGAACAGCGGCAGCGCGGCTTTGACCGTGACGGCCAGCGAGACCTCGAAGATCGAGTCGCTGACCATTGGCGGCGCGCTTGCCGTAGCCGCATCGGGTGGCGGTTCAGGCATCGGCGTCGGCGCGGCAGGCGCCGGCTCGGGCAACTACATCGTCAACACCATCGAGGCCGGGCTGCGCAACGGCAGCACGGCGAGCGCCGGCACGGTGAGCATCAGCGCCACCGACTCCAGCCAGGTCGAGGCCAACGCCGGCGGCGTGGCCGTCGCGTTGGCGGTCAGCGGCAGCGGCGCCGGCGTCGGCGTGTCTCTGGGCGTGGCGATTGCGCTGAACAGCATCACCAACACGGTGACGGCGCGCGTGGACGGCTCGCAACTCACGGCGTCGGGCGCGCTCTCGCTCACCGCCACCGAATCAGCCAGCATCAAGGCGCTGTCGATCGGCGGCGCGGTGGCGGTCGGCGCCAGTGCCGGCGGCGTCGGCGTGGCCGTGGCCGCGGCCGGGGCCTTCTCGCAGAACACCATCCGCAACACGGTGAGCGCGCAGATCACGGGCGCCATCGGCACCGGCGTGCGCAGCGGCGGGTTGACGACGCTTCTTGCCACCGACTCGGCCGCCATCGTGGCCAACGGCGGCGGCGTGGGCGCGGCCATCGGCGCCGGCAGTGGCGCCGGCGTCGGCGTGGCCATCGGCCTGGCGGTCGCCATCAACGACATCCGCAACACCGCGCGGGCGGTGGTGGACAACAGCCGGCTCGACACCGCCGGCTTCAACCTCAGCCTGCTGGCCAGTTCCACCTCGACCATCGAGGCGTTGACCGTCGGCGGCGCGGTCGGCATCGGTGTCGGCGGCAGCGCCGGCGTGGGCGTCGGCGCGGCCGGCGCGGGCTCGGGCAACAAGATCTTCAACACCATCGACGCCGCCATCATCGGCGGCAGCGTGGTCACCAACGTCGGCACGGCTACCCTGTCGGCCACCGACTCGACGCGCATCGTGGCCAATGCCGGCGGCCTGGGCATCGGCATCGGTGCCGCCGGTGGCGTGGGGCTCGCCGCTTCGCTCGGCGTGGCCTTCTCGGAAAACGAGATCGGCAACACGGTGAGGGCGCGCATCGAAGGCAGCTCGCTGCAGGCCAGCGGCGCGATTTCGCTCACCGCCACCGAGTCGTCCGACATCCAGGCGCTGTCGATCGGCGGCGCGGTCTCGGTCGGAGCCGGCGGCGCCGTCGGCGGGGCGCTGGCGGTCGCCGGTGCAGGCTCGTTCAACACCATCACCAACAGCGTCGGCGCGCGCATCGCCAACACCATCGGGTCGGGCGTGCGCAGCACGGGCGGCGGCCTGACGATGAGCGCCACCGACAGCTCGAAGATCATCGCCAACGCCGGCGGCGTGTCGGCGGCCATCGGCGCGGGCGGTGGCGCGGGCGTCGGCATCTCGATGGGCATCTCGGCGGCGAAGAACACCGTCACCAACAGCGTCGTCGTCGAACTCGACAAGGCCACCGTCAACGTCGGCGCCTTCGCGCTCAGCATGACGGCCACGGCCAGCACCACGATCCAGTCGCTGTCGATGGGCGGCGCGGTCGGCATCGGCGCGGCCGGCGGCGGCGGGCTCGGTGTCGGCGCAGCCGGTGCGGGCTCGGGCAACATCATCACCAACACCGTGCTGGCACGGGTGGGCAACCTCAGCAACGTGGTCTCGGGCGCCTTCAGCCTGATCGCCAGCGACAGCTCGGCCATCACCGCCAACGCCGGTGGCGTGGGCATCGGCGTAGGCATTGGCGCGGGCGGCGGCCTTGGCGCCTCGCTCGGCGTGGCGATCGCCCAGAACACCATCACCAACAGCGTGCGCGCCGTGGTCGAGGGCAGCAGCAACGTCACCGCCAGCGGCGCGGTGCTGATGCGCGCCGCGTCCACCGCCAAGATCCACGGCCTGAGCATCGGCGGCGCGGTCGCCGCGGCCGGCGGCGCGATCGTGGGCGCGGCAGCGGCAGGCGCCGGCGCAGAGTCGACCAACAGGATCCGCAACACCGTCGAGGTGCTGATCAACGGCAGCACCATGATCGCCAACAGCGGCAACCTGACGCTGGAGGCCAGCGACACCTCGACCATCAACGCGGTGGGCGGCGGCGTCGCGGCAGCGGCGGCCATTTCGGGCTTCGTCTCGGTGGCGGTGGCGGTGGGCGTCTCTGTCGCCAACAACGACATCGCCAACACGGTGCGCGCCTCGGCCGTCGGCTCGACGCTGCGTGCGCCGGGTGGCAGCGTGAGCTTCTCGGCCACCGAGAGCACGCGCATCACCGCCGTCAGCTTCGGCGGTGCCGCCAGCGTGGCGGTGGGCGCCGTGATCGGCGGCCTGGCCGCCGCGGCCGGCGCGGGCAAGTCGGACAACAACATCCGCAATACCGTCGAGGCGCTGGCGCTGAGCGGCAGCGTACTCACGGCAAGCGGCGCCATCTCGATGACCGCGCGCGAGACCTCCAGCATCATGGCCACCGTGGTCGGCGCGGCGGTCTCTGTGGCCGGCGGCCTGATCGGCGCCGGCTCGGCCGCCATCGGGCTGACCCTGTCGAACAACACGATGGCCAGCACCGTGCGCGCGGTGGCCGATGCCAGCACGCTGACGGCCGGCGGCAACATCACGCTCGATGCCTCGGCCAGCAACAGCGTCACCTCGCTGGGCGTGGCGGCTGCCGTGTCGGTGGCCGCTGCGGCTGTCGGCGTGGCCTTTGCCGGCGCCGGTGCCAACGTCACCAACGTCGTCAACAACACCGTCACCGCGGCGATCAGCGGTGCCAGCAACACCAGCGCCGGCCTCGACCTGACCGTGCGCGCATCGCAAACCTCGCTCATGCGCTCGGAGGTCGGCGTCGGCGCCGGCGCAGGCGGCCTGATCGGCGCCTCGGTCGGCGTCTCGCTGGCCGCCAACAGCAGCGGCAGCACGGTCTTTGCCGGCATCGACGGCGGCGCGGTCAGCGCACGCCACATCAGCGTCAGCGCCACGGTCAACGACACCATCGACAAGACGCTGGCCGTTGCCACCTCGGTTGCCGCCGCGCTGGGCGGCGCCGGTGCCGGCGCGCAGGCCTCGACCACCCTGGGCAGTACCGCCAGCGCCATCGTCGGCTCGCTGGCGCGCATCGATGCGCGCGGCAACATCAGCATCACCGCCAGCAGCACGCGCAGCGGCAATGCCTCGACCGTCGGCGCCGCAGCCGGGCTGGTGGCCATCGGCGTCAGCCAGACGCAGACCGTCATCAGCGGCCGCACCACGGCCGAGATGAACGGCTGGATCGCCAACGCCGTGCAGCTCGATGTGCTGGCCACCGGCGTCAGCGCCGGCGACAGCGAAGCCACGGCGATCGCCGGTGGCCTGGTCGCCGGGCAGGTCAACTTCGCCACCACCACGCTGACCACACCGGTCAACGCGCAGATCGGCACGGGCGGCCGCGTCAACAACAGCGGCGACATCAACGTGCGCGCGGTCTCCGAGGCCGACGCGCAGGCCGACACGCTGGGCATCGCGGTGGGCCTGTTGGCGGTCGGCGTCTCCAACAGCACGGCCACCATCAACCCCGAAGTCAGTGCCGTGATCGGCCAGAGCGCCGTCATCATCACCGCCGGCAACCTGGTGCTGCAGGCGCGCCACAACACCGACGTCAACGGCAACAAGGCGAACAAGAAGGCGCGTGCCGGCGCCGAGGCCAGCGGCGGCGGCGTCTTTTCGGGCACCGGCTCGAACGGCATCGCCGAATCGCTGGCCGATGTCTCGGCGATGGTCGGCGACCAGGCCAGCGTCACCACCGGCGGCAGCCTGCTGATCGACTCGAAGAACGCGAACAACGCCGCGGCGCAGTCGGGCGGGCAGAACTATGGCGGCCTGGCGGTGGGTGATGCCAAGGTCGAGGTGACGATCCGCAACCACACGCTCAGCAGCGTCGGCAACGACGCCACGCTGAAGTCCGGCGGCGCGATGAACGTGCTGGCCAATTCCTCGGAGACGCTGAAGGGCCAGGCGATCGGCAACACCGGCGCAGTCATCGCCGTGTCGCTGGGCAGCGCAATCAGCCGTGTCGACGACGTGGCCGGCAGGACCGGCAGCCTGGTCGACAAGCCCGGCACCTCGGCCAACATCGGCGCCGGCTCGCAGCTCAACGCCGACGGCAACCTGACCGTGCGCGCCAGCCGCAGCGACGACGTGATCTACGGCAGCCGATCGGACGCCGCCGGCTTCGGCAGCGGCGCCACGGTCAGCGACACCGTGCTGCTGAACCTGTCCACCAACACCGAGGTCGGCAGTTCGCCGACCACGGCCTCGCGCCCGACGCTGCTGTATTCGCGCGGCGATATCACCCTCGCCACCAACGTCAGTTCGCTGGCCATCACGCACGGCGGCGACGGCCAGCGCGCGCGCTCGGGCGGCGTGGCCGCCTTCCCAACCGCCACCACCGGGCTGCTCACCAACACCGACTCCAAGGTGCGGGTGCTCGCCGGCACCACGCTGACGGGCGAGAACGCGGTCCGCCTGACGGCGCTGCAGACCGCGCTCAACACCCAGGCAACGGCGATCGCCGACGGCAACGGCCTGGGCAGCCGGCGCGAATCGACCGCCACCAATACGCTCGACACCTATACCTTCGTCGAAACCCAGGCGGGCACCGAGATCCGCACACGGACGCTGGAAGTGCGCGCCAACGCGCCGGACTCGCCGACCTACGGCGCCGCTGCGCGGGCCGAAGGCTTCGCGCTGATCCCCACCGGCAGCCAGACCGAAACCCGCACCATCGTGCTCGAACGGCTGATCGACTTCAACTCGAAGGTGCTGATGCTCGGGCCGGCCAGCCCCGAGCTTGAAGTCGACGCGTTCGGCGTTGTCGTGCGCAACGTCAACGTCAACGTGCTGCAGAACACTCCGGCCGGCATCAGCATCGGCAACATCACGAACACCGGCGTCATCTCCGGCACGATGATCTTTGCCATCGCGCCGTCCTGGCTGGACAACCTCACCGCCGCCCAGATCGACAACAAGACCTACGGCACGGTGTCTGCCACCGCCAAGATCAAGGGCAACCCGCAGGCCAGCTTCACCACCGGCTTCGATCGCGTGACGATCACCAACGCCTCGACGCGGCCGCTGACGATCAACGGCATCCAGACCGAGAACACCTCAGGCCAGGTGGGCCAGAACATCACGGTCAGCGTGAAGGACCGCAGCGAGTTCAACTTCAACCCGACGCTGACGCGCGGCGCGACCAACGTCACGCTGTCCAACACCGCCACCAGCGGCAGCCCGCAGCTGCTGCTCAACGGCTACATCGACAACGCCTACGGCACCACCACCGTCATCAATACGCGCGGCCAGATCGCCGCCACGGCCAGCGTGCCCAAGCACGTCAACACCACCGGCCTGACGCTGCGCGCCGACCTCGGCAGCGCCGGCACGCCCGGCCAGCGCATCCGCACCGAGACCGTCAGCGTCAGCGCAGACGCTGCCGCCGGCCTGGCACTGGAAGAAGTCATCGACGACCTCAGCCTGATCCGCGCCAACAGCAGCGCCGGCGTGGTCGACCTGATCGCCGCGCGCTCGATCCTCGACCGCAACAACGACCTGCAGGCAGAAATCAGCGCCGCCACCATCAGACTGTCGGCGCTGCAAGGCACGATCGGCGAGAGCAGCAACCCGCTGGAGTTCGCGCGCACCGGCGCCGACGGCAGCCCGATCGCCATCGACGCGGTGGCCCAGGGCAGCGTCTTCCTCGGCACCTTCGGCGTGGCCTCGGTGTCGGTCAGCCAGCTCATCTCCAACACCGGCGGCGTGACGCTGCTGATGGGCGATGCGCCCAGCGGCGGACAGGACCTGCGCCTGACCGCCAGCGCGCGTGTGCGTGCCGGCGGTGGCTCGGTTCTGCTGCAGGCCGGCGACGACGTACTGGCCGACCCCGGCAGCCGCATAGAGGCCATCGCGGCCATCGGTGGTGCAGCCGCCACGGTCACGCTGCGCGCAGACCAGCACGACGCCACCGACCCCGACAACCCGGCCGACCTCGGCTCGGCCTTCATCCTGCGCGGCAACATCAGCGCCAGCGGCATCGTCGTCCAGGGCGGCAATGACAGCGACACGGTGCTGATCAACTTCACCGATGCCGGCTCCAGCACCACGGTGCGCGGCGGAGGCGGCGACGACCGCATCCTGCTGGGCAGCGCGGCCAGCTTCGACTTCAGCACCCGCGTGGGCAGCAACACCGGCGGCCGGCTAGACACGTTGCGCGGCGCGCTGAACATCATCGGCGAGGCCGGCGTGGACGAACTGCTGCTCGACGACTCGGGCAACACCGTCATCACCACCGGCACCGTGAGTGCGGCCGACGTCAGCGGCTTCGGCATGCTGCAGCCGGTCAGCTACAGCGGGCTGGAGACCCTGCGCCTGCAACTGGGCAGCGCCGGCAGCACGGTCAACGTGTCGGGCGTGCAGGCCGGCACCGCCACCACCGTGGTGGGCGGCGTGGGCAACGAAAGCATCGTCGTCGGCGGCCCGGCTGGGCGGCTGAACGCGCTGGCCGATGTGCTCAGCCTGATCGGCGGCAGCGGCCTCGACACGCTGACCCTCACCGACGCCAACAACCCCGGCGCCGTCAGCGGCACGCTGACGGGCAACCGCCTGACCGACGCCGGCCTCGGCGGCGCCACGGCAAGCCAGCGGCGCGTCAACTTCAGCGGCTTCGAGACCGTGGCGCTGACGCTTGGCAACGGCGCCGACACGCTGCAGGTGGATGGCGTGGACCTCGACACGCAGCAGACCACCGTCAACCCGGGTGGCGGCAACGACAACGTCACCATCGGCAGCCTGGCCTCGATCCGGCGCGACCTGCTGGTGGCCGGCGCGGCGGGCGACACCGTCACCGTCTCGCCCGTGGTGCGCAGCGACATCACGCTGGCACGCAACGCCGGCGCCAACGCGGTGCTGACCGACACCGACGCCACCGGCCGGCAGATCGTGCTGCAGGCCATCGGCAGCCTGGTCATCAGCCAGGGCAGCGACATCGACAACCTGCGCGTGCTCGACACCGCTTCGCCGCTGACCGTGCAAAGCGGCGGCGGCGCCGACACCGTGCGCATCGAGAGCTTCCGCCACGCGATCACGGTCGACGGCGGCGGCGCCGGCGACACGGTGACCGTGTTCGACGGCACGGCGCAGCTGAGCGTGATCGACAGCGGCGCCGGCCTCGGCGACGTGCTGAACGTGCAGCGCTCGGAGCTGCCCGGCGGCGCCGTGCAGACCGCCGCGGCGACCAACGGGCAGGTGCGCGATGCCGACCTGGCCGCAGGCACCGGCCGCATGCTCAACCTGCTGGCCGGCGGCGGCAGCGTGGTCTACGGCGGCGTGGACACCGTCAACCTGCTCCTGGGCAGCGGCAACGACCTGCTCAGCATCGATCACGCCTACCGCGGCGGCCAGCTGAATGTGCTCACCGGCGGCGGCGACGACCGCGTCACCGTCACCCGTGTCGGCAGCGTGGCCGACACGGTGGTGGGCGGCAATGCCGGCCAGGACGTCGTCACCGCCGTCATCACCGGGCAGCCGGTGGCCAACGGCTACGCACGCCTGTTGCTCGGTGGCGGCGTCGAGACCCTGGTGGTCGACAACAGCAGCAACACCGCGGCCGTGGCCTGGACCGCAGTCGATGGCGTCAGTGTCAACGCCAACGTCGGCGTGGGCGGCGTGCAGGCGCTGGTGATTCCGGTGCAGGGTGCGGGCACGGTGCGTGTGCTCGGCGGCAGCAATGGCGGCGACTCACTGGCAGTCATCTCCAACAGCTCGGCCGACCTGGACGCGCTGATCGCCGGCAACCGGATCGAGCTGACCTCGGGCCTGGAGGTGCTGGCGCCGCGCCTGTTCACCACCATCGACGCCGGCAGCGTGTCGATCGACTTCGACGGCAGCCTCAGCAACGCCACGACCTACGTGGAAGACGGCTACACCGTCGGCAGCGGCGCCGCAATCACCCTCGACACCGTGCTCGGCCCCTCTGCGCGCAGCAATGGCGTGCTGAACGTCAGCGACAACAACAGCAACCCCTTCGCGCTGTATTCGATCGACCTGGCGGCGGCTGACGGCGCCAGCGCCACGGTGGTCGTCAGCGGCACCACGATTGCCGGCGTTCGCGTGCCGACCACCTCGCTCAGCACCTTCACCGTCAGCGGCGACGGGCGCTTCGCGCGCTACCAGCTGCCGGCCGAGTTCTCGCTGCTGCGTTCGATCAGCATCGACACCGGCGGCGCCAACGTCGACAGCATCACGCTGGCACGGCAGACCATCCAGACCCTGGCCAACACGGTGGTGCCGCAGCGGCTGCCGATCTTCACGCTGGTGGCCGACGGCACTGCCGGCAACGTGGCCACCTTCAACACGAACACTGCGCAGTTCACCGGCAAGATCACGATCGACCGCAACCGCGACGGCGTGGCCGACGAAACCATCACCGGCACCAACGTGTCGCTGGTCGGCTTCAGCGGGCTGACGTTCAGCACGCCCAGCAGCGTCGGCACCTACACCTTCATGGGCGACCTGAAGGTCGACGCCGGCCTGACGATCACCGCCACTGGCACCAATGCCATCAGCTTCGATGTGCGCAACGACGTGGTCATCGGCAACAACGTGCAGTTCCGCGTCGCGGCCAGTGGGCAGACCTCCGGCGCCGGTGGCGGCAGCAGCGGCGTTGGCGGCTCGCAGGCCGTCGCGTCGGACACCCGTTCCACCGGTGGCAAGGCCGGCGGTGGCGGCGGTGGCGGCGCGGGCGGGTCTGGCGCGGACACCAGCGGCCTGCGCAATGGCAGCGCCGGTGGCACCGGCGCAACCGGCAATGCCGGGCTGAACAGCGGGGCTGGGGCCAACGGCGGGGCCGGCGCGGGCGGCTTTGCGGGCGTGAATGGTGGCAGCGCGGGCGCAGCGGGCAACGGCGGCCAGGGCGGCGGCATGGCCTTTGGCGGCGGCGGCAATTCCGGTGGCTTCGCTGGCGCCGGCGGGGCCGGCGCCCAGGGCGGCGCGGGCAACGGCGGTGGGGGTGGCAACGGTAACGGCGGCGGCGGCCGTCCGGGCACCGACGGCGGCAGCGGGCAGTCGCCCGCCGTGGCGCCGACGGCCGGCAGCAACAACGTCAACGGCCTGCTGATCAGCGGCGGCGGCGGCGGCGCCGGCGGCGGCAGCGGCGGCGCGGGTGCCGGAGGCGCCGGCGGCGGCGGCGCCGGCGGTGGCGGTGGTGGTGGCGGCGGCGGCAGTTCGCGCGTCGCCAAGGGCCCGATCACCTACGGCGGCGGCAACGGCACGACGGGCACAGGCGGCGGCAGCGGCGGCGACGGCGGGTTGGGCGCGAACGGTGGCGCCGGCGGCGCCGGCGGCGCCGGCGGCGGGGCGCTCGAGATCCTGGCGCAAGGGCGCATCCTGACCGGCTCGAGCAACAGCTTCAGCGCGGCCGGCGGTGCGGGCGCGGCGGGGCAGCCCGGCGAGGCACTCAGCGCGGCGGTGCGCAACGGGGCCGGCGGCAACGGGCCGACAGGCAACCAGGACTTCAACACGGGCGTAGGACGCGAGGGCGACGGCGTCGGCAACGTCGGCGGGGTTGGCGGCGTCGGCGGCGTCGGCGGCTCCGGTGGCGGCGGCGGCAACGGCGGCACCGGCGGCGCAGGATTGGCCGGTGCCGGTGGCGCCGGCGGCACGATCAAGCTCTACGCCAGCGACCTGTCTGCCGCCACCGCCACGGTCAACGTGGCCGGCGGCACCGGCGGCGCGCAGGGCGCCAATGGCCGCCTGGTGCTGGGCAGCAACACCAACCTGAACTCGGCCGAGAACCAGGTGCAGTCCGCTGCGCGCCCGACGGTGGCGGCCGGCACGGTTCTGGGCCGCTCGTTCGAGACCTCGGGGCCGCGTGAGAGCAACCTCTTCGTCGGCGCCGACACGCCGAAGATCGCCGGCCTGGCGGGCGGCAGCGACATCTTCGGGCTGATCGACGCCAACCCGGTGTTGACCAACGAGACCGAAGGCCAGGGCAGTGTGCGCAGCACCACCTGGAACAACAGTACGCCGGGCGACACCGGCACGATGAATGCGGCCGACCGCGCCTCTGCCGACGACGTGACGACGAGCTTCCTGCGCAGCGGCGCAGGTTCGGAGTGGACGGCCAACCTGGTCGGCAACATCGCCACCGGCAACGACCGCGACATCTTCAAGATCACCGCCAAGCAGGGAGACCGCTTCGTCGTCTCCGCCCTAAGCGCCAGCGTGGGCGGAACGCTGGTCGACCCGGTGCTGCGCCTGTTCAACAGCGCCGGCGCCACATTCGGCACCGTCGCCAACGCGGCCAACCGCGAGGACAGCGCCAACTTCACCGCGCCGACCGACGGCGACTACTTCATCGCCGTCGATTCGGAGGGCACTGGCACCGGCAGTTACCGCATGTTCGCCGTGCAGACGCGCGCCACACCCGCCGCCAACGCCATCCCGCGCGAACTCGAGGGCGTCTTCAACAGCACCGACCAGACGCGCATCTTCGACAACCGCCCGGCCGACGCCGTGATGGCGGTCTACCGCATCGACGGCTCGACGCAGGCGCGCGGCACCAACGGCGTGACCGGGCTGCCCGAGGGCCTGGGCCAGAGTTACACCAACTTCGACATGCTGGTGGTGGTCAACCTGACCGACACCACGCTGGTCAGCCCGCGCCTGGGCGCCTCGACCGCGACCACGACGCCTGCGACGCAGGCGCTGCAGACGCGCGGCACCGGCATCGCCAGTGCCGTCGCGCTGGGCTCGCTGAACCCGGGGGCGGTGTGGGCCACGCTGGTGCCGGCCGCCGGCTCGCTGGCGGTCAGTGCTTCGACGCAGGGGCCCGACCTGGGCCTCGGCGCCGGCTTCGCGACCATCAGCGTCAGCACCAACGCGCTCAACAACAACGACGTGATCTACCTGCGCGCGCCGCGGCCGTCGCAGAGCTCTTTCGAGTTGCCCGGCGTGCAATCGGTGGCGATCAGCGCCGACGGCCTGTCTGCCTACAGCGTGAACTCGGCCAACAACACACTGGTGGTCAGCAACGCCGCCGACCTGGCGCAGCGCGCACTGCTGAAGGCAGGCAGCGGCGGCCTCAGCAACGCCATGCTGCAGGGCGCCTCCGATGTGGTGGTCAGCCCGAACGGCAGCCATGTGCTGGTGGCCAACCCCGGCCCCAACACCATCGCCAGCTTCACCCGCGACGCACAAGGCAACCTCAGCACTTCGGGCGTGACCGTCGCCACGCCGGGCATCGCCTCGACGCAAGCGCTGGTCATCAGCGCCGACGGTACGGCGGTGTACTCGGTCGGCAGCGGCGGGCTGAGCAAGTTCGCTCGCAATACGACCAGCGGGGTGCTCACGCTGTCGGCCAACCGCACCGCCAACATGGGCGGCGCCACCGATCTGGCGCTCAGCGGCAACGGCAGCTTGTTGTACGTGGTGAACCGCGGCGCCGATTCGCTGACCGTGCTCGACACCGCCAGCCTGGGCGGCACCACCTTCCAGCAGATCAGCGGCGCAGCCAACGGCCTGGACGGCGCCACTGGCGTGGCCGTGGCCGCCGGCCCGGCCGGTGCCGAGCATCTCTACGTGAGCGGCAAGGACGGCAATACGCTGGCCGCTTTCCAGCGCAACGCGGGCAGCAATACGCTGAACGCGGCACCGCTGCAGGTGCTGACCAACGGCGTGGACGGGGTCTCCGGCCTGCTCGGCGGCACCAGCGTGGCGTTGACGCCTGCGGGCAACTACGTGCTGGTGGCTGCCGAAGGCGCCAACCAGGTCGGTGTCTTCCAGCGCAACACCAGCACCGGCATGCTGCAGTACGTGCAGCGACTGGCCAACGACGTGGGCGATGTGAGCGGCCTGCGCGCACCGGTGGCGCTGGCCGTCAGCGGCGCAAGCGGCCCCAACGCCAACCGCGTCTACGTCGGCGCGGCCGGCCTGCCCGGCGCCAACGGCGGCGTGCTGGTGTTCGACAACCTGGCCGCCGGCGGCGTGCCTGCCTCACCGGTGCAGCAGGTCACCACCTTCGGCAGCATCGAGCAGATCACGCTGACGCTGGGCGCCGGCAGCGACACGCTGCGGCTGAACGCCGCACCCGACAGCTCGGTGCGCGTGCTGACGGTGAACATGGGCAACGGCAACGACACCGCCGTCCTCAACGACCTGCTGGCTGTCGCGGGCAGCAGCGCAGTGACCAACTTCATCAACCTGGGCGAGGGCAACGACGAGGCGCAACTGCGCTCGCTGCGCGCCAACACCTACGTGCTCCTGCAAGGCGACAACGGCGACGACAACATCGTCATCGCGCGTACCGGCCCCGGCGCATCGACCGACGTGCTGGGCGGCGAAGGCCGCGACACCGTGCGCGTGTCCGGCGCCTTCCTCGACGCCACGTCGTCGACCATCGCGCGCGGCGGCAACCCGACGGTTTCGCCGGGCGACACCTTCATCTTCGACCCGCAGAACCTTGGCTTCTCACCCGCCGTACCGACCAACAACCAGACCGGCCCCAACACGCTGCAGGTGGCGGGCGGCCGCGGCGTGATGCGCTACGAGTTCTTCGAAGGCCAGGCGCGCGTCATCTCAGCCCCGGTGATCAGCATGCCGGGCGGCTTCAGCGTGGCCGAAGGCAACTCGGTCACCTTCAACGCCACCGTCACGCCGCTCGGCGCGAACGGCACGTTGCAAGGCTCACCGTCGTGGGACCTGAACGGCGACGGCCGTTTCGGCGACGCCTTCGGCAGCAGCGTCACGCTCAACTGGGCGCAGCTGGTGGCCCTGGGCATCAACGACGGCCCGGCCACCTTCACCGTCGGGCTGCAGGCGACCAACACCGACGGCCTCTCGGCCGAGGCCTTCAGCACGCTGACGGTCAGCAACACCGCACCGACGCTCGCACTGACCGTGCCGGCCACGCCCGTGACGCTGGGCCAACCGGTGGCGGTGAGCTTCAGCGCCACCGACCCCGGCAACGACCGCATCCTGCAGTGGAGCATCAACTGGGGCGACGGCACGACCGAGACCTTCGGCGCGGGCAGCAGCAGCGCCACGCGCACCTACGCCGCGCCGGGCACCTACACGCTACGGCTGGCGGCGGTGGACGACGACTCGACGCCCAATGAAGCGGCCTTCATCACCCGCAGCGTGAGCGTGCAGGTGCTGGCCAACCAGATCAGCGCCAGCGTGGGCGGGGACGGCTACCGCACGGCCGAGGGCCAGGGCGTCACGCTGCTGGCCAGCCCGCCGGGCAATCCGACGGCCATCGCGTGGTCGATCAACGGCAGCAGCTACGCCGACGTGAACCGCCCGACCGGCGCCAATCCCACCCTGACCTGGGCGCAGCTGCAAGGCTTCGGCGTCACCGACCAGGGCAGCTTCAACGTGGGCGTGCAGGCCACCTATGCCGACGGCAGCGCGCGCGCATCGACCGCCGCCCCGCTGCTGACCGTGACCAACACCGCGCCCTCGGCCACGCTGACGCTGCTGCCGGCCGGCCCGGTGGAAGAAGGCGTGACCGGCGTGCAGGTGCGCATCAGCGCCACCGACCCGTCGAACGCCGACATGGCGAGCGGCCTGCGCTTCAGCATCGACTTCGACAACGACGGCGTCTTCGAGCTGGTCGACCAGGCGCCGACTTCCGCGGCGGGCGTCAGCCCGCAGGTCTACACGGTGACGATCCCGGCCGCGTACACCGCCGACAACCGCGTGCTCAACCTTCGTGCCCAGGTGCGCGACCAGGCCGCAGCACCGGCCAACATCGGCCGCACCGACCTGAGCGGCGCGCTGGAGGTGCGCGACGTGGCACCGACGTTGAACGTGGTCGGCGCCAGCACCGCCACCGAAGGCATCCCGTACACGCTGCAGCTGTCGTCCACCGACCCGGGGCAGGACACCGTCTCGAGCTGGATCATCGACTGGGCCGACGGCAGCTCGGACACCGTCAACGGCGCGACGCAGACACTGACCCACCTGTTCGCCGACGACGGCGCGCGCACGGTCCGCATCACCGCGATCAACGAGGACGGCAGCTTCACGACGACCAAGGCCATCAACGTTGCCAACATGGCGCCCGCACTGAGCAACCTGGTGTTCACCAGCGCGCTGAGCGAAGGCGAGGTGGCGCAACTCAGCGGCAACGTCTTCGACCCCGGCACCGGCGACCGCCTGACGGTGGTGATCAACTGGGGCGACGGCAGCGCCGTCGAGAACGTGCTGCTCGAGCCCGGCGCGACGCAGTTCGCGATCGCCCACCGCTACCCGGACGACATCGGCGCGGGCGGCAGCAATGTGCTGCCGGTGAGCATCGGCGTCAGCGACGGCCGGGCGACGACCACGCAGGACACCAGCATCACCGTCAACAACATCGGCCCGCAGTTCGACAGCCTGACACTGACCCCGCAGATCAACGAAGCGGGCGAGGCCGAACTGGTAGGCACACTGATCGACCCGGGCGTGCTCGACACGCACCAGCTGATCATCAACTGGGGCGATGGCAGCGCGCCGCAGACCGTCAACCTGGCCGCAGGCGTGCTGAACTTCAGCGTCAAGCATGTCTACGCAGACGACAACCCGACGGCGACGCCGAGCGACGTCTACCCGGTCAGCGTCAGCCTGAGCGACAAGGACGGCGCCAGCGTCAACGCCGCGCGCCAACTGACCGTGCAGAACGTGGCACCGCAGTTCAGCCGCCTCGACTTGCAGCAGACCGAGACCGGCCTGTCACGCAGCGTGGTGGTGAGCGGCATCGTCACCGACCCCGGCCTGGCCGACACACACACGCTGCGCATCGAGTGGGGCGACGGTACCAGCAGCCCTGCCGTGGTGGTGGACCCCGCCACGCGCAGCTTCAGCGCCCAGCGCACCTACACGCTGACCGCCCCCGGCCAGCAGTTCGCGATCGACGCGGTGCTGAGAGATGACGACACCGGCAGCACCACCGGGCTGCTCTACAGCCCGGGCCCGCGGCCGAACACGCCGCCCACGGCGCTGAACGACAGCGCGCAGGTGCAGCAAGGCCTTGCGGTGGCGGTGGCCGTGCTCGCCAACGACCGCGACCCCGACAGCACCACCCTGACGCCCAAGCTGGTCAGCGGCCCCGCCAACGGCGTGCTGACGCTGCTCGCGAACAAGTCCTGGCAGTACACGCCGAGCGCCAGCTTCTCCGGCAACGACCGCTTCACCTACGTGGCCAATGACGGCCAGGCTGATTCGAACGTGGCGACCGTGGAAATCAGCGTGCTGCCCGTCGGCGCGGCGCCCGTGCTGCAGGGCATCGCCGACCAGTCGGTCGACGAGGGCTCGACGCTGGTGCTGCAGGTCGCGGCCAGCGATGCCAACAACGACGTGCTGACGTACTCGGTCGAACTCGGCCCGCAGATCGCGGGCAAGGCCACCGCGGTGATCAATGCCAGCGGCCAGCTGACCATCCAGAACCTGGACGGCCCGTCCAACGCACCGGTGACGGTGTGGGTTTCCGACGGCACCAACCTGGTCAGCACCAGCTTCGGCTTGACGGTGAACAACGCAGCACCGCGGCTGGGTACGCTGGCACTCGGCACCAGCCAGACCGGACTGCAGCGCGACGTGACGCTCAGCGCACCGTACAGCGACACTGGCCTGTCCGACACGCACACCGTCAGCATCGACTGGGGCGACGGCAGCAGCAGCCCGGGCGTGGTCGACACCACGCTGCGCACCTTCACCGCCAGCCACCGCTTCGACCTGGGCGCGGCGGCTGACACCTTCCTGATCCGCGTCACGCTGACCGACAACAGCCTTGCCACCAACGGCGCGCAAGCCACTGACGTGGCCACCATCCAGAGCGGTAGCGGCGTGCTGCCCAACGCCGCACCCACGGCGCGCGACGACGTGGCGTCAGTGGACGAAGACGGCTCGGTGCTGATCAACGTGCTGGCCAACGACACCGACCCCGAGGTGCAGCCGCTCACGCCAAGCCTGATCGGCGCCCCGGCCAGCGGTCTGGCGGTGCGGCAGCCCGATGGCCGATTCCTCTACACGCCGAACGCCAACTTCAACGGCAACGACAGCTTCACCTACCGCGTCAGCGACGGCAGCCTGGACTCCGGTCTGGCCACCGTGCGCATCACGGTGCGCTCGGTCAACGACGTACCCAGCCTGCAGCCGGCGGCGGCGCAGACGGTGGCCGAGGGCAGCACACGGATCATCCAGCTGGTGGCCAGCGACATCGAAGGCAGCACGCTCAACTGGAGCGTGGTGATCGGCGGTGGTGGCAGCGGCAACGCCAGCGCCGTGGTCGACACGAACGGCCAGCTCACGCTGACCGGGCTGGACGGCCCGGCCGTGGTGCCCGTCACCGTGCGCGTCAACGACGGCACCGACACCAGCGAGCGCAGCTTCGACCTGACAGTCAGCAACGTGGCGCCGACGGTGGCGCTGAGCGGCAACCCCGGCGTGGTCGCCGGCAGGCCTTACATCCTGACCATCGGGGCCGTCACCGACCCCGGCCGCGACACGGCCAGCAGCGCCCTCATCGACTGGGGCGACGGCAGCCCGCTCGAGGTGCGCAACACGGGTGGCGACTTCAGCCACACCTACGCCAATGCGGGCAGCTTCACGATCCGCGTCGGACTGATCGACGAGGACGGCCGCCATGACAACGCCGGCTCGCTGGCGCTGAACGTCAGCGGCGCACCGGCGACGGTGGCAGTACAGGCCGGCGGCGCCGGCGAGGTCAACGAGGGCAGCTCCTTCACGCGCAGCGTCAGCTTCACCGACGGCGAGGACAACGGCGTCGGCGGCTGGAGTTACAGCATCGACTACGGCGACGGCAGCGCGGCCGTCACCGGCAGCACGCTGGTGAAGACCATCCCGCTGAGCCGGCTGTACGCCGACGGCAACGCGGTCAACACGGTCTCGGTGACGGTCACCGACGAGGCCGGCGAGAGCGCGAGTGGCAGCTTCCAGCTGACCGTCAACAACGTGGCGCCGA
>Ga0105046_10003377_pt1 | contig 25315 bp, 20 predicted proteins | sample MAT03_FD_78385 | JGI IMG/M metagenome (GOLD analysis project Ga0105046, IMG submission 78385) | Freshwater microbial communities from Lake Fryxell liftoff mats and glacier meltwater in Antarctica - MAT-03 (megahit assembly) | ecosystem: Environmental > Aquatic > Freshwater > Ice > Liftoff...
GACGCAGCTCATTGTTTTGATTGTTTTGGCGGGTTGGGTTTGGTAGAGTGTGTTGATGCCACGACGACCACGAAACTGCCCGGCGGGAACTTGCTTTCATGTGATCAATCGAGGTGTTGCGCGATTGACCTTGTTTGAAAAGGAAAGTGACTATGAAGCCTTTGATCGCGTACTTGCTCTGGCGTATAGCCGGGTTCCGCTTCCCATTTATTCGTATATTGTCATGCCCAACCATTGGCATTTCGTCGTACAGCCGCAGACTGACACGCAACTCACCGAATTCTTTCGCTGGCTGCTCAGTGAATGGCCAATTCCTCAACCACGGACCTGGGTGGCGATGGTGAATCGATCCCAAAATGAAGTCGAGGAAAATGCGATTCGCAAGTGTTTGAAAAAAGGGCAACCGTATGGAAGCGACCTGTTCGTTTCTCAGTCATCCGTTCGACTTCAGCTCGAACATACACTACGCTCAAGGGGAAGGCCAGACAAACAGTGAGCCATCCGCAATCAATGAGCAGCTTTTGTCGGCCCTTTTGTCGGTTTCGCGTCAGCGGTTATGTTTTGCACGATCCAGGACATCGCGTAGACTGCAGCATCGAGATCAATTCCCGGAACTCAGCAGTTTCACCGCACGCAAGTGATTACACCACGTTAAGCCCGCTACATGAAAAAAGACGAATATCGTCGATGGTTTTCTGACCAGCTGGTGATGCAAAATCGTCTCCTCATGGGAGCGATCGCAGCCATGGCTGGTCTCGGGCTGGTTGCCACGTTGCTGGAAATGGTGATCTTCGCAAGTATTCTTCGCGTAGGGTTTGTCGGTTCATGGATCCTGGCGTTCTTGATGACGGCCGGTATTCTCGGTCTGGTGCTTTTTCTGACTTACCTGCGTCTGCCAAAGCAACTTGCCGACCGAGAACACGAACTGGAACTGGATGACCGCGTCACGATCATCCGTACGGCTCCCACAATGACGGCTGTCTGGACCTACGCTCTAGGCAGTCTGGAATCCGATCAGTCTTGGATCGAACGACTGCTCGGCATGCTGGCTTTGCCTCAGCGCCTGTTCTGCGCGGCTTACTTTGCCTGGCAGCGAACCGAACAACTCAAGGCCATTAACGTCAACGATTGCGCCGCTGTGATAAGGCTGATTGATCGAAAGGCCGAACGTGTCGAAGTCGGGCTGCTGATGGAAGAATTGCAACTTTCCAATCTCGAAGCTACTCTCAGAAACCTGTCGCTCATTGATGGCGTGATGTTTCTGGCCCAAAAGACCCTGGGGCTGAGTCTGACCAACCGACTTGTCGATGATATGACTGAATGGATCAAAAAACAGAAATCGGCCGAATAAACCGTCGCGCACCAATTGTGGCCAGCATCCTGCCTGTTGGAAAAGAAAGAATTTGAAACGATGGAAATCGCCGAAGTCCGCAAAGTCGCCTCATTGGCTCGACTGTCATTGAACGAACAGGAGCTCGCTGCCTGTGGCGAACAATTGACCGTCATCCTTGATTACGTCAGTCTGCTGAACGAAGTTGATACCACCAGCGTCGCGCCGATGTCACATCCGATTCCAGCGGAAAACGTTTTCCGCGAAGACGTACAGAAGGACTCACTTCCTCGCGAAGCGGCTTTGGCGAATTCTCCAAAAACCGATGGGCAGTTTTTCCTTGTGCCAAAGATTCTGGAAGAGAAAGGCGCGTAGCCGAAAAACAGCTTTTGAGCCTGAGGCGCTAGCCGATTCAACTGCAACGAATCGGCTAGCGCCTCAGGCTCATACCGATCGCCTTAGCGGTTGTTTCGAGATGACGCTACTTTACTGGTACGGTTGGCACTATGTATTCGTAACTGCCCTGAATTCCCAGGGGGAAGCCGATCTGCCAGTACAAGAACAGAAACGCCGACCACAGTACCAGAAACGTCAGTGAGTAAGGCAACATGATTGACGTGACTGTGCCGATGCCAGTGCTCTTCACATAACGCTGACAGAAGACGACCACCAGCGGAAAATACGGCATCATCGGCGTGATGATGTTTGTGGTCGAATCACCAACTCGATAAGCCGCCTGAGTGAATTCCGGCGAGATACCAAGGATCATCAGCATCGGCACGAAAATCGGTGACAGCATCGCCCACTTGGCTGAGGCTGATCCGACCAGCAGGTTGATCATCGCTGTCAGCAGAATGATTCCGGCAATCGTCACGGCCGGCGGGGCATTCGTGCTCTTCAGAAAATTCGCACCTTTGACCGCCAATAACGCTCCAAAGCCGGACTGTGAGAACGAGGCGATAAACAGCGCGGCGAAGAAGACCAGCACCAGATAATACCCCATCGACTCCATCGCTTTGCTCATGCCTTTGATCGCGTCGCGATGCGTTTTAAACGTGCCGGAGATAAACCCGTGCACCAGGCCGGGGATCAGGAAGAAGATGAAAATCAGCGGCACAATGGAGCCCATCAGTTTCGCTGCGGGTGGCCTCAGCGATGTCAGTCGGCGATAGAGTTCCCAGTTTTCGCCGTCCGGAGGCGTCGCCTGCAACGATGAGCCGGGCATCAAGGCCCACCAGGCCAGAAGTCCGCCGCAGACCACGATCGACGCAACCGCGCAGATAACTCCCAGATTGTCCCGGCGAGTGAGTTCGGGCAACTTTGGCATGTCATTCGGATCACCGTCAACGACAGAAGAACGCAGCTTGGGTTCAATGACAAAGTCCGTGATCAGCCATCCCAGGGTTACAATCAGGAAGCTCGATGCTCCTGTGAAGTACCAGTTACAAAGTGGATTGACGACATATTCTTTATCGACCAGTTGAGCCGAGGTTGTCGTCAGTCCCGCCAGTAGTGGATCAATTCCGCAGGGAATAAGATTCGCGCTGAAGCCTCCGCTGACGCCTGCAAAAGCGGCAGCGATTCCGGCAAGCGGATGGCGACCTGCCGCATAGAAGATGATGCCTGCCAGAGGAATGACAACGACGTATCCGGCATCTGCCGCAGTGTGACTCAACACAGCAACCAGCACGACCATCGGCGTGAGTAGCAACTTCGGCGTGAACGTGAGCAACGTCTTGAGCAGCGCGCTTATGAATCCTGAATGGTCCGCCACGCCGACGCCCAACATCGCCACCAACACAACACCCAGCGGATGAAAACCTACAAAACTTTCCGTCATGGTTGACAGGAACTCAGCCAGCTTTTCCAGCGTGAGCATGTTGACGATCTGAATGGTCTTCTCTTGTCCCGGCAGCGTTTCTATAAACTGAATCGACGAGCAGATTGCCGACATGGTCCAGATGATCAGTATTCCCAGCACGAACAACACGGCGGGATCGGGCAGTTTGTTGCCCATCCACTCAATGAAGTCCAGAAACACCATCACCGGGCCGCGTGATTTGGGAGCTGGTGCATTTGTCGTCGTGTCGGCCATTCTTAATTCCTGTTTGTGTTGCTGAACAATCAGCCCGCCTATGGCGTTTTCGTCCCCACCGGTGCAATGATCTTTGATGCGTGCTTGCGGTTGTGATGGATCGTGTTTGTGGCCGAAACAGCGTCGCCTGGAAACTCGAGCGTTGCGGGTTTTCCGGTTTGCGGATTCGGTTCATAAAGCGGTGAGCCGGTGCTCGCGACCGTCACGCGGATGCGGTGGCCTTTGTTGAAAATCTGACTGATCCAGCCGACGTCAAAAGCGACTTTCACGACTTCACCAGGCTCCATTATCACTTCGTGATCGAAGCCTTCCCGATAGCGAACTCGCTGAGGATAGTCCACGATCAGAATCGAACGTCCGTCCGGGTAAACATCACTGACTCGGACAATTACGTCCGTGTCTGGTGCGGTGGATGAAACATACAGCTCCGCTCGAATGCGGCCGGTCCACTCGATGGGCGTTTCCAGAATCTCCGTCGTAAAGGTTCGGACCTCAGACTGCTTTTCGAACGATCGAGCATCCGTTGCACCAGGGAAACTGATTCCCGGAATCTCCATCGGATGCAGCGGGTCGCTGATGAAGCTCGTTGAACCCGCTTCGTTCGCCGGAGTCGCCAACGTGAGCACACCATCCGCTGCGAGAAACATCGCGGTCGATTCAGCGGCAGGGGGAAAGTCGGCGGCCGTCCGCCAAACATTGCCGGGAGCCTCGGATTCACCCACAGCCCCCATCACGTAGTATCGCACGGCGGGTTCTTTTTCGACGCCGGTATCCTTGCCCTTTAACCAGTAGTCGAACCAGCGAATCATGTGATCGCGTTCCGGCCAGGTCGCGTTCACCGGGTACTCGAGTTCTCCGACTTTGCTGCCTTTGTTCAGTCGACCGTGAAGCCACGGGCCGATGATTAACTGCTGCTTGCCCCGCGAGCTGTCTCCGCCATGATGCTGCCGACCCTGAAAGCTGGCAATGGAACCCTGATTCATGAAGTCATACCAACTGCCGATCGTGAAACATGGCACGTTCATTTTGTCGAAGTGCAGCGAACAATCCTCGTCTCGCCAGTAGTCGTCATAGTGAGGATGCGTCATCCATTCTTCCAGCAGGCGATCATTGTCGGCCGGCACACGACAGTTGTTGGCCAGTGATTTGAATCGCGACGGTCGATTCGTCCCGCCAATGCGATAGCCTTCATGGAACAGGCTGAGTCCCGTATCGACCATATACTGAGCCGTCAAATGCGGTGGCTGCGTGATCGCCAGAAAGTTCTGGGCATATCCCGCCTGTGAACTTCCAAACGTCCCGACCTTGCCTGCGCTCCACGGCTGAGTTCCCAGCCATTCGCAGGTGTCGAATCCATCTTTGAGTTCGCCCCAACCCAACGCACGGTAGCCAACCCACTTGCCTTCCGACTTGTGGGTGCCGCGATAGTTGACCATTGCGACAACGTAACCGGCTTCCGCCAGGCTCGCGGCGGCCTTCCGCGTTCCAGCTCCGCTGATGTCCGCATAACGCTGTTCAAACAGCACCGGCCACGGACCATCGCCTTGAGGGAAGTACAGATACGAAGACAAATGCTTCCCGTCCCGCATGGGAATCATCTGATGTTTCTCAGTGATTGTTCCGAGATTGATGTCCTGAAAAGCGATCGCTGTCTGATTCTGGAAGACAACGCCAAGGATGATGCTGACGAGTATAGTTCGCATATCGTTTACCTTCACTACCAGCTGCTGACCAGAAGAATCTAATTAATGTGCCGCGCACGTTCAACGGCGGCGAGGATTTCCTGTTCGATTTCGGGCAAGGGTCGAAGTGGTTTGGAAGGGTTTTCGACCGGTATGACTTGATTCGTTGAGGCGTCCCAATGCACCGGCCCGAATTTGGCGGGTGCCGTGTTTTGCGTCAGTATGTTTCCCAGGGCGTCGTGTTTGTTGAAATGCCAGAACTCAAACGGAAAATGCATGAAGCCGCGGGCCTCCATCATGGCCGTGATTTCGAGTCGATTCTGCAATGCATCGGGCTCAATGAACGGCGACCGCATCGGAGTTCGTTCACTCATTTCCAGATACTTATTGCCACGCCAGACTTCTGTGCCATCGTCGCGGCGAAAGACGGAAATATCCACCGCTGTGCCGGACATATGCGTGCCCACCTTCGGAAGATTGGCGACCAGCACGGAGCCTCGTCGAAAGATCATTTCGACCGGTGGAATCGTACCACCGTTTTCCCAGATGCACTTCTGCAGGATGGCATCAAAGATTTCGGGCTTCGCTCCAAGTTGCCTTTGCATCGCAAGTGAGCGGTATCCGTCTTCGATTTTCAGGATCCATCCGCGATGATTCATGTCGCGGGCGATGGCGATGATGTCCTTCACCAGACTTTCACGCAGAAAGAAGATGCGGTCGAATTTTCCCGCGATCTGTGATTCCGAGAGCAGCATTTCCACGCCACTGGCGACCGCCGCTTCTTTGATCGAAGCAAATCCTTCGCAGCATTCCTGGACGGGAAAGGCGTCGATTTGCTGAACGAGCTGATAGCCCAGCTCCAACTGTTCGGCCCAGTAACAGCGGCGGGATTCTGAATCGTTGTTTTCAGTCAACGGAATTGGTCCTGATGGTAGAGTCCGGACAGCCGAAACGCTGATTTGCGGCAGGTTTATGGCAATCGACAGCTAGAAATGCCCTTGGCTCGTTTTCGAGCAGGTGGTTACTGTCGGCAAACGGCCGTCCGATGTCTACTCTCGGCCTGGAATTGTCGGACCACGAACTTCAGCCGAACAGGATCCTACGGATGGCCTTACGTTTTCACTGTCGCGGACCGAACCATGGCCAGCACGCGGACTGCGGCAAGGCCCACTATGAAGCCTGCCACATTCGCGATTGCGTCACGCGGGTCACAACACCTTCCCGGAACAAATGCCTGAAGCCCCTCGACGATCAGGCTGTAGCCAAGCATCGCAAAAACTACGATGGGCGGAAATTCGCCAAACAAAGCGTAGCTGAGACTGAATACGGTCGTTGAAAGGACGATAAACACGCATGCGTGAACCAGCAAATCACTGACGCTCTGAACCCACGAAAATGAAGTGTCGCGTACCAGGCTAAAGGGGTCTGGAGTCAACAATGCCCACGATAAGCCTATCGCCTGAATCAGGCAAAGCGACAAGTGAATCCAGTTTCGAAGGCGGAGTGATGTTAGATTTGGAAGGACGTTCAGCACAGTAAATACATTCTAGTCTGAGGAATCTCAGCGCATAAATCCTTAGGTGCTGAATGAAGGAAAGCCGCTTACACCTCGATTTGTACCGGCAACCGGCAAGCTTACGCATCGCCGCTCGCCAATTCTTTCACTCACGACCGCGTGGAGTAGCGCGTATGCTTTGATCCTAGCTCGCTGCTCCGCAATCGTCATTGTTGAAAGACCACACTGTCCGCCAATCTTTAAACGATGATCTATTGCGTCACCCAGTCCGCAGGATCGCGATGAGTGCTGAATGCCGCAGGATCGGTGCACCCATCATTCGTAGCGCGGTGCGAATTGAACAGCCCGATTTCTGCGTTTTCGTCCGGGTTTTCGGCAAGTTTTTTCTTACGTCAAATGAGCCGCATGATCCGTAGAACCGGAATCGTTCGACCGGACCGCCTGGATTCTCCTGTGTGTTGCGTTTCGGCAGCACGTCGTTGGCCCCTGACATCCTTCTATGTTGTATGTCATTCACAGGTTGCAAAATATACCTAGTTTCCGCCAGACCATAGAATCGATACGACCATATCTGAGGCATCAGAAAAGGCTTGTGTTGAACCTAAATCGAGTGTCATCGAACAGATGGTACTGGAGCTGGCTAAATTCTTTGATTCATAGTTCTTCGGAGAACGTCATGTCGGTTGCGACAACACGGTCCGGACACACGTCCACAACTCAAATTCCGGTCCTGACGCCTATGTACGGAGGTCAGCGTGAATCGTTTCGCGCGGCGGCCGACGGCACATATCGTTGCGGTTCCGCTTCAGAAAATGAGTTCCGTTTGGGGTTTTCCGGAGCCGAGACATCACATTGCTGCTTCATCCGCGAAGCTGGTGAATTCTCTGTTAACCGTCTTGATGGACGTGTTTGGGTTAACGACTTACTCGTCAACGGTAAAAGTGTACTGACTGAAGGTGATGTTGTTTCCTTCGGCCCGGTTTCGTTTCACCTCGATCTGCTGGAAGTACCCTCGCAATCGTTAGAATCAGTCACTCACGCTGCTACACGCGTGAGTTCTCCCACAACTGTCTATGACCTGCCGATCAACGAGCCAGATTCTGCTGATATTGTTATCCCGACTACTGCCGCTAAGCCAGCTGTAGCTATCGTTCGGCCTTCTGCAGCTGCGGCGATCGTGGAAGACAAGTCCGCGATGACGGCCTTGCGAAATGAGATGGAAGAGCATCAGGCATGGCTGAAAATAAGACAGCTGCAGCTTGACGAAGTCGCTCAGATGGTCAGCGAGCGAGAACGCCTCGTTAACGCCCGCCTTGATACTCTGGAGACTCGTTCTGAACAGATCACAACCGAATGGAAAGAAGTTCGTCAGAAACAGGAACGCCTCGATTCTCTCGAAGCTGCCATCACAAAGCGGTCGAATGAGGTAGACAAAATCTGCCAAAAGCTCACTGACCAACAACACCAGATTGAAGTCGCTGCGAAGCTGAATGCCGCTTCCCTGGCCGCGATTGAACAGTCTCGGCAGGAAATCGCTGCACGCGAACCGGAACTATGTCAACGAGAGATTGAGCTGAAGGCAAAAGCTGAATCGCTGGCAAAGCAGCAACTGGAAATCGCCGAGCGAGCAAATTCGCTGGCGGATTCTGAACAGCGTGCTGCGGCCATCGCTGCTGGTGGGGTTGAGGCTCGCAGTGTGGCTCAATTGTCCGCCATCGCCGCCAAACAGGAAGCGGCTATACGTGAACGAGAATTGACAGTACAGGCTCAGAATGATCTGCAGCGGCTCGAGAAGTCTGTCAAGGCTCGGCAGCTGGAAATGGTCCAACGTCAGGCGGAAATCGATTCCCGCGGGAACGAGATTTCTTCTCGATTGCTGGCACTGAAATCGCTTCGAAATCAGTTCCGTGAGGCTCAGGCCATTGCCACCGAAACAGCGTCGTTCGTCAGTGCTTCAGTTTCTGATGAAGAAGCTCGACTGCGGCAGAGCGATGCGATTCGGGCTGAACGAACAGAGCTCGATCGCCGCGCGGCGGAGATCGATGCTGCTGAGGCACGCGTTTCTGAACAAATGAACGCCGCTCTGTCGATGGCCCTGACTGCTGAATCTGAACGTAACGCCCTGCACGATGCCAACAAAGATCTGTTGTGTGAGCGTAACTCTCTGTCGCAACTGCGGCAGGACCTTGCAAGTCGTGAATCAGGTATCGTCGAACGCGAAGTACTCGTCGCCCGTCAGCTCGAAGAGCTGCGAAGTCGTTTCGCTGTCCTCGATTTGCGAGCCGCTGAACTCAAGCAATACGAATCGGAAACTAACAGTCGTGCTGCCGATCTTCACCGTCGTGTTCAGCTGCTGAAAGCCGATCAACTGGTCGATCGCGAATCTACCACGACTAAAAACCTGGCCGTCGAATCGGATACCACGACCGATACTCATGCGATTCGCCAACAATTGGCCGAGCTGCTGGAGACGCTGACTTCGGCCGAAAACGACCGCACAGCATTGACTTCTGAACGCGATTCTTTGCTTTCTGCCGTTCGCGAATTGCAGAAAGCTTTGATGGACGCCCGAAAAGACGTCGAAGAGGCGAATCGTGTCAGAAACGATTCCGTCGCTGTCGGACAACGTTTGGCTCAAGCTCAGCTGGATCTGGAAGATCGTGGGCAAAGTCTAAAGTCGCTGGAATCAAAGCTGCTGCTAGTGACCGAAGAACTGGAAAAAGCCCGCACGGATGTCGCGGTTTCGGCTAACCAACTCGATGAATTGAAAATGATAATGGCCGATCATGTATCATCGGATGATGATACGGCCTCTTCGAAGCCTACTTTCGTTGACCATGACCGTGAATCATTCACTCAGCTATCGCGTGAGCTTGATCAAAGAGCCGAATTACTGGATCAACGGGACGAGGTACTTCGCGAACGAGATCGCAAAATCGAGCAGGCGGAAGGGGAAGTTGATTCACAGCGTCGGCAGTTGCTGGAAGCCCGCCAGCAGCTGGAATTGGCTCGCGCCGAAATTCAGGTTGCTATGCGACGGCAATCAGAATCCACTGCCAGCGCTGCTCCGCGTGTGAGCGGACGGGTTGCGGGATCTGATACTGCGGATGACTATCGCACGGTAAATTCGACCCAACGTGATGAATATCAAAATGATGAATCTGATAAAGCTGATACGACTTCAGTGTTTGGTTCTCCTTCTATTGACCTGCGATCTGAATTGGCCGGGCTGTTTGGGCTGAGAAAACCGGCCGCTGAAAAAGACTCTCCGCCACCGGTACCGCAGACTGAGTTCATGGATCTCTCCGAACCGACCGGCGAGAACAAAGCTGTCGCGTTCCGTTTCGGTTCCACTAACGCCCAGTTGCCCGTTACTCCGTCACAGCCTTGCTCAACCCCAGAAATCGACTCGGTGCCTGAACGCGAAGAAAATTCCGACGACTTTGTTCGAGACTACATGGAACAGCTACTCTCACGTAATCGCAAATCCGCTGGGAGCGTGTTACCGGGTGAGCTCAAACCTGCCGAGAAGAAAAGCGACCTGCTGGCTGCCCCAGCAAAGGCGCATTCGGATCAACCTGTTGCCAAATCTGCTCCCAAAATGAAATCCTTCATTGACCAGTACATGGCTGGGAACATGGGCGATGTCTTCAACGGCGATGCCTTGACGATGACTGGTAATAATGATTTATCCACTAGTGAAATGCTGTCTGAAGTCGATCAACGCCCCACACAACCACGGCAGAAAATGGATCTTCAGAAACTCAAGGAAGACATGGATTCCTTCCGTACACTCTCGACGCAGTCCGTTGAGAACGCTCTGGCTTCCCATGCCATCAAACAAGAACGCGTCGGCTTAAGTGGTCGCACCGTTTTTGCTGGCTTGCTGCTGGCGATGACTTTGTTTCTAGGCATAGCAAATGGTTATGGTGCTATCAATTCACCAATGTTGACGTGGGTCACGCTCACGGCTGCGATGGGCATTTTGAGTGAACTCTATCGCCGTTATAGCGTTATCAAGGTTCATACACGCAGTCCGCTTGATCTGCTATTTGATTCCAATAATCCCAAGGAATTCGTTCGACCCGAGTCAAATACTGATTTGTCTGCTGTTTTGAACATCCCTTCGACTCCTGGAACAGACGACCGTTTCCCCTTAAATCCCGATATTACTACTGAAGACGTTGCTGCTGTTTCCGATACCGTCTCGATCTCTGAAGTTTTGTATATGGCGTGACTCCTCCGCTGTCTCATAGTTTTACGGCATACGCCTGTACCCGCTTCACCTGTCGGACTTTTGTAGGACAAGCATCGCAAATCACTGACAAGGAGTCGGCTTGCCGCTATCATCGGGGCGATTGTCTTCCGACTGTTTCCCCGGAGAATGCCAGTGATCCGCTATAGTTATTCCTGCCTGTTTCTTGCGTTCCTGTTGTTCGTCGGTTGTTCACCGGACGTTAAATCGCCGAATGTTTCTCCCGCTGTCGGCAAAGCCGAGGCCAACGCTGTCGCGGCTCTTAAAGCCGCTGGAGCTGTTGTCAAAACGGACGACGGCGGTGCTGCTACCGATATAAATCTTAGTAAACTCACGCTAACACCTGAAACGCTAGATCTTTTGGCGGAATTCAAGTCCCTGAGAGTCCTCAACCTCTCGAATTCCTCGTTCAACGACGAGTCGCTGCCTGCTTTGGAACGAGTTTCTCCGCTTTTGGCCAATTTGGACCTCCGAGGCTGCCAACTGTCGGACAAAGCGGCTGCCACGGTGGCTCGTTTTACGAGTTTGCGGGCTCTGCGATTCAACGGCAAAAATGGGCAAACCAGCATCGGCGACGATGGCGTCAAGGCTCTCGCTGCCTGCAAATCTCTGATAGTGCTGGCCCTTGACGAACTTACCTTCGTCGGTACGGACGGTTTGTCTGCCTTGACTGGACTCGCTGAGCTGGAAGAACTGTATGTTGCCGGCACCGTGGTCGATGACGATTCCTGCAAGCTGATCGCAGGTTTTCCTAAGCTCAAAAAGCTCCGCCTCGCCAGAAATCAGGTTGGCGACGCTGGCCTAGACACGCTGTCTGTGTGTTCAAAGCTCGAAGAATTGGATCTCAGCGAGGATGCCTTGCTGACCGACGCTGGTATGGCTCATATAGCCAAGCTGACCGCTTTGAAGAAACTTAATCTCTGGCGAGTTCAGATCTCTGATGAAGGTGCCTTGAAACTCGCACCGTTAACAAAGCTCGAATGGTTGAATCTAGACAATACTAAGCTTACTGATGCTGGTTTGTCTCTGCTCAAAGATATGAAGGCTCTGACTTTTCTACATCTCGGTTCAACTCAAATCACCGCTGCCGGTGCTCCTGAACTTCTTCATCTCACTTCACTCAAAGATTTGAAAATCACTCGCACCGCTTTGGCTGCCAGCGATATTGCCGTCGCCGAACTCAAACAACTTCTCAAAGGTACCGCTATTCAGACTGAATACATCGAAAACCAATGATCGTCCATCTTTGTTGATAACTTGTTGAGCACTGTCCAAGCTCGTCCTGTTGATTCCTGTTGTTCTTCAACGCTCGTTTCGGTCCTCGCTGACTCAGTGTTGGTCGATGTCAACTTTATCACCTTACTTCCGATCCTTTCTCCTGATCTTGTCACGCTTGTTTTCACGTTTCTTCGTTATTCGTAAGCCATGTTTTTTATAGGCTTTTGCCCGCTTTAGCGGCTAGTTATCAACAGTCTTTGCCTGCACTTCTACCTCTTCTACTCTTTTAATATTCTTTTTCTAATCACATACCCTAAACGCAATGAAAGCCCCGTTGATGTGACTCAACGAGGCTTGTTTTGTTTTCTTTGAACACGAAGCGTCGATAATCCAACGATCATTATTTCATGAAGAAGTCCGTTGGTCCACGAAACGTGTAGTACGGATACTGAACCTGAGCAGGCGCGGCATTTTCTGGCGGACGCGTCATGTTCTGGGGAGCCGAATAAGTATGGAAGTTGCGGTGCACAGGATGAAACGGCAGATTACAACCTGCTCCCTGACAGTTTGGAGCACATCTTTGGCCATGATTTCCCCGGCGTGGACCGCAGGATTCGCATTGACCATTCCCGATACCCATACTGGACTGACACATAGGACAGCCATCATTCATGACAGGACCGTCGCTCCATGAGCCTGGATTACCGTGCGGGCTTTGAGCTCGCATAGTAGGCGTCGAAGAAGCACAGCCGGTAACCAAAAAACCTATCGCCCCCGAAAGCAGCACGGCCACAGCACGATATCGCATCGAATAAACTCCTTAATCTTTGTCGGCAACTTTCTTCGGCAATCGTCTTGCAGAAGACCCCCGGGCGGTTTCAAGGCTAAGACGCAAAGTGTCAAGCGGCACGGAGCGACAGCTAAGTAAACAGCGTTACTATTCGTTATCGGCAGAAGAATCGTTGAATCGTGCAGAATCCGTACAAATCCTCCCGAGTTCGATCAGGAAGACTGAGAGGTATTGCGGAAACAGGGAGATGGGAATACAGTCCAGTGGCAGTTTGAGAGGATAGCGACCGCGAGAGAAGAAGGTCGTAAATGCTCACGATATCAGGATTTAAGAACGGTAAGGGAGTGAAAAAGTGCATATCGCCGCCTCAACGCGAAGCCTGTGGGATTTAGCGTTCCCGGCAGCCTGCCTGCAGATTCAGGAACTGGGATTCGATAAACTTGAAATATGGCTCAGCGAAGACTTTGACCAGTTAAAGCCATCACAGGTAGCGGCCGACCCGGAAGGCTGCGTAGCGCAGTTAAGAGAAGCGAGCCGACTGACGGCGAACTCGATTTTCATAGAAACGGAAGTGGATCTAGACACCTTCAAAGAAATCGTTAAGTTCGCGAAACAGCTGCGAATAGCTCAGATCACCATTCAGGCTTCTCCGAAGGGGACACCGTTTAACAGCGAAATCGACAGACTTCGTGACCGTAACGCCATCTGTCATCACGAAGCGATCAGGCTTTCAATCCTGACTAAAACAGGAACTCTGACAGAAGATCCGCATACGGCCGTCGAACTTTGTCAGGCAGTGAAGGGTTTAGGTATAACCCTGGACCCAAGTTACTACATCTGCACGACCAGTGGAGCAAAAGATTTCGACATGATTTTTCCGCACGCATTGCACTTGCACCTGCGAGATACATCAGCGACAGAACTACAGGTATCAGCTGGACTAGGGGATGTTGATTACAATCATATAGTGCAGTTGTTGCGTCATAACGGGTATAAGAGGGCACTCAGCGTGGACTTGCTTCCGCGAACAATGGAGGGCGAAGAACGTTTGCGAGAGATGAGGAAACTGCGTTTACTTCTGGCGAGCCTGTAGCGACCGAGGTGTAGCCAAAACTGTACACGGCGGAAAAACAGGCGTAGTACCAAGCGAATTAGTAAGTAACAGCGGTTTTGAAACCAGAGAAAGGTATTCGTTGAAGAAAAGCCCGCATAGTTAAGGCAAGAAGGCAACCTTAGCGAACGAAGGGCAGCGAGCAACGTATGAAACCAACAGTGTCCGTGATAATACCAGTGTACAACGGGGCCGACGAAGTAGGGCGAGCAATAGACAGCGCATTAGCGCAACAAAATTGTGAAGTCGAAGTGATCGTTTTGAATGACGGTTCGAAAGACGAAACTCAAAGCGTACTGACGGAGTACGGTGACAGAATCCGGTCGATCAATCAACGAAATAGCGGATTGGCACAGACGCGGAACAACGGGATCGAATATGCTCGGGGCGAATGGGTGGCTTTCCTGGATCACGATGACTACTGGAAACCAGAGAAGCTTTCCGATCAGTTAAAAGCAGTGGAACGAACGGGTTACGAAGTCGTCTACACAAACGCAGGGAATTTCGGCCAGGTCGATCGTGTCGCCGAACTGAGAAGCGAACCGTCCGCAATGGTCGAAGGTGATTTGCTGGAGCCATTACTTCTGGATAACTTCATCGTGGTATCAAGCGTGATGATTCGGCGAACGGTGATCGTGGATTTTCAGGGGTTCAACGCAAGCCTTCCATGCGTCGAAGACTGGGATCTTTGGCTTCGCCTTTCAGCAAAAGGAGTAAGATTTGCTGCAGTTCGAGAGCCAGTGACGATGTACCAATGGCGAGCCGGATCAATGTCGAAGAACTTCGACATTATGCGAGCGACACGCAAAAGTATCGTCAACAAAGCACTGGAGACAGATCGAGCCAAAGCATTGCCAAGATCAGTCCGTCGGCGAGCCTTAGCCAGCATAGAAAGCTGCTCCGCATGGTTTCTGGCGTCGTCGTCACCACGAAAAGCGATCGCTTGGTATGCAAACTCCCTCTGGTACTGGCCTTTCGATGTGAACAGTTGGAAAGGCGTCGTGAAGGGATGCCTTGGACGTTCGTAGACAAGAAACGAACGGCAACGGTAAAAGAAGATGCACATAAAACAGAGACGATATTCAGGAAAGTTGGCGATCGTATCAGCATTGGTGGTGATGCTGTTAGGACATGTGCTGCTGAAGACCAGGTACGAAGTCGGCACGCATTCACTGGTGTTTAGTGGCTGGTACTGGTTTTGTATGGCTCTAGGAGGATTTTTGCTGTCGGTTTATCGACCAGGAAAGAGCCTCAGCGAAGTACAGGAACTAAGCACATCAGCAGTCGGCTTAGCAGTCTATTGTGTGATAACCAGCCTGGCCTATCTGATAGAAGCTCGTCGGTCGGTTGATAGTGTGGACTTGTTCTATTTCCTGTGCGAATCAAGGGACATGCTTTGGGGAGAACATCCTCAAAATCATTTGGCAACGTTTCATTTCCCAGGAGTTTACAGATTCTGGGGACTTATCCTTAGCCTGTATGGCGAATCGTATGAAGCTGTTCAGTGGGCGGCGGTGACACTACTCGCGGTCAATGCGGCATTGATATCGATAATAGTGGCGAGGATGACAAGTCAAATCCCAGTGGCGTTGTTGTCGGGCGTCTTGTATCTGGTGGTGAGTTTGCGGTACGAAGGATTGACAGGAAGCAGAGAACTGATTTGTACAATACCCTACTTGACAGGAATATGGATATGGGTCGAGCAGGGAGAGATACGACGAAGAATTAACTTAGCAGCATTTGCATTAGGTCTAGGACTCGGGCTCGCACTGTACTTTAAACAACAGGCTGGCTTGTTATCTCTTGGAGCGGTATGGCTTTTAGAGCGACGTGAGAGCGAAACGGGAAAATCAAGGATAGGGCAGGCCGCATCTTTCTTGATCGCAGCAGTGGCAGCAGCGTTAATTTTTCTGGTACTGATTTTAGCCGAAGGATCAGGACTAACGCCGTTGTTCAGAGGGTTGCAGTGGGCATCAGAATACAAGCACGAGGGGTCATGGACAGCAAATATGCTGATCCAGATACGCAATGACGAATCTTTTGCTCTGATAACATTTTTTGCTCTAACGGGAAGTTTAGGCTCGTTATTTCGGATTAGTATATTTGAACGCAAATATCGCAATCTTTGCCTACAGATAGCGACAGCCGCAGCCGTCACCATGATTCAATACCGGGTACGCGGCTATTTGCATTACACGCTTCTGGCGATGCCAGGAATTATCATCGTGTTCAGTATTCAATTCGCAGCGGTCTGGCGATCATTGTCAGGTGGAAAGTTGCTGCAGATTCAGTGTCAAGTGGCATTGGTAATGCTGTTATTAGTACCAATGCTTTATAACGGACAGCGTTCAATAAAGCTGGACGTCACCGAGTGGGACAGGAAGCAGAGAAATAGTTCTTTACCGAAAGCCTGGCATGAAGAGCCAGAAACTCTATCGGAGATCAACGAACTTAAATCACTAATACCCAGCCGCTCGGAAATGGAGATTCTGCCTTCAGGTCGAAATGTGATCTACTTTCTGCTTTCGGGCGTAAATTCAGGTGGATACGCATTCAAGGAAATGACACCGGAAACAGACTTTGATCACAATCCACCGGAGTATGTCGCTGTATTCCGTCCTAACACACCGTGGGATGAAGAATCGTGGAAAACGTCAGAAGCGGGGCGGCGATTGGAGAAGTTCATCTTAAGTGGTTATAAGAAGCAGGACACGAAAACCGGCGTAGACGTCTATCGGCGCGAACTCTCGTCCGACCAGGCTCAGTAAACGCCCATCAGGAAATCAGCGAATTCCCCAGGCGATCATATTTCCAGCTGGAAGTGTCAGGGGAATACGACCAAGTCTGCTGGTCCTGAGCGTCGATAACAGAACGTCTTTCATGGCAGAGGGAAAAGGAAAAAGACGGGTCCAGTAGGACGCGGGGTAGCAGTTGTAAAGAGTCCGCACCAGAATGGAGCGCAGTCCGCAGTGCTGCAAAAGAGATATGATGCTGTTGGGGGAAAAAAGTTGCAGATGTTCCACGTCAAAAATAGGGGATTTGCGTCCAAGTATCTTGCAGGAGAGTGCACGTCGATTGTGGGCGACAAGGCAAAACACTCCGCCCGGTTTTAACAAGCGGACAGCCTCACGACACAATTCGGCTGGCTCGGAGACGTGTTCGATAGTCTGAAAGCAGGTCACGAGTGAGAACCGTTGTTCGGAAAACAATCCAGGGACAAACATTTCTTGTCGCAAGCAGTCTCGAATGGCAGGAGAAGCGGCCGAAATAGGTGCAGACGAAGGTTCAAGACCAACGATGTCAGAGAAACCGAATGTCTTGAGGGAGCAGCAGAACGCACCGTCTCCAGCACCAATATCCAAAGCTCCAATACGGTCCGGCAAAAGAGGAAGAATGCTCCGCACAGCAGCAGCATAGCTACGAGCAGCGTAATACGCCTCAAGCTGACTATCAAAACCTGCCGTCTGATAAGCCGACTTGAGCTCAATCTGGTCTGGTACAGGGCTGGCGTAGATCAGGTCACAATTATTGCACAGAAGAAGCCGATGGTGCATATACTCAGGGCGTTTACGAGACGCATAAGCAAATTGATCGAGACGGGTAGCGTCGATTCGGGCTTCAGCAAATAGTACTTCAGAGTTGATCTTACACAGAGGACATGTTCGGTGTTTTAGCATTCGGTATCATCCGTTGACTCAGTTAACAGACTATCAAGCGGAAGAGTTTCGGACACCCACAACTACATACACAGCGCACATGGCCTGCCGAAAAAAGGGCAATTTCTCAAGCAAAGGCTCAATGAACTTCATGCACTTAGCAAGCAGATCGGGACAAAACATCGGCACAAACCCAGCCCATTTGCGGAACGTCACGGTCCCATTTGCTTCGCTGATCCAGCGGTTGATTCGCTTGGATGAGTAAGATTGTTCATTGTGGGCTCGATGATACGAAGAAAGCTTTTCAATACATTTCAGACCCAAATTCCAGCCATTCGGTTCGATAATGAAGACTTTGCCTGCAACTCTGAGCGCTTCGGCCACAGCAAGTTTTGGATCTTCCATGTGATGCAGCACACCTCGCAGATGAACAGCATCAAAAGCGTCATCAGCGAAGGGTAGACGAGTGCCCGAGTTCAGAGAGAACGACATCGCTTCGCCGGAAAGCTTGGCTTCAGCCGCAGCAATGGCGGCTGGCGAAAGATCAACGCCGACGATCTCAGCAGGCCTTCCTTGATGGTATAACTCCAGCGAATAAACACCATCGCCGCAACCAACATCTAAAACGCGAAGTCCAGTCCAGTCCAGGGCTTCTATCGTCAGGCTGCTTAGTCGAGCATTGGCAACAGTAGCTGAATACTGTTTGCCGATCGAATACTGATAAGCACCAGTTAACTTGACGTCATTGTCGAAAGGCTGAAACTCTTTGCTGGTCACGGTCGTTCGAATCTTTCGTTGGTGATTTCAGATGCTATGGGCTGTCGGGATCCAGTGGCTGTAAAACCAGTCGCAGCGTCACGAATTTCTCCCAGTCGAATTACGCTTCGTCGAATGTAGAGTGGGCGATGTTTAACCTCTTCGAAGATTTTAGCGAGATATTCTCCCAGAACCGCCGTGGCAAAAACAGAAAGTGAACCAAAAAACATGATTGCAAGCAAAACAGTTGTGATACCCTGAGGAACCAAATCCGGCCGCAGAACGCGGAGCGACAATTGCAATAGTGCCAGAGCGAACGTCAATAAGAGCAATCCACCACCCATCACACTCAGCACATTCAGGGGAGTATTACTGAAGCTCAAAATACCTTTCTTCGCCCAGCCAAGATTTTTCAGGAGGTTATTTGTGCTGCTGCCGAACATTCGTTCGGGGCGATGATAATCCACGCCGATCTGGCGAAATCCGGCAAACGCTCGCAGACCGCGTAGAAAAAGATCCCGTTCCGGGAATCGCAACAAAGATTCGACAACCCGACGGTCCATCAACGAAAAGTCGCCAGCATCGTGGGGAACAGACACGTAAGAAAAGAAGTTGAATACACGATAAAACGCCTTATATGCAAGTTGCATAAATAGCGTGGCATCACGTTTTACTCGGCGACCGTAAACGACGTCAAACCCTTCTCGCCACTTAGCGACAAATTGTTCGATAAGTTCCGGCGGATCCTGCAAATCGCCATCCAGCAGAACGCAAGAGTTTTTAGTAGCTAGCCGCAGGCCGCTCATGAAAGCAGCCTGGGAGCCGAAGTTACGTGAATGCGAGATCCCCACGACGCGCGGATCATCCTGCGACAGACGACGAATAATTTCTTCAGAGTCGTCAGGACTGCAGTCGTTGACAAAAATAATTTCGTGATCAACGTTGAGCTTTTCAAAGGTGTTTTTAAGCCGCTGATACATGATCGGTATTGCCTGATCATCTTTGTAACACGCGATAACTGCGCTGACGCTGCGTCTGGTATCAAGCTGAAATTTCTTTGACGCATTCTCATAAGTAGAGAGGTCACTAAGTGTTCGCATCCATTCAGCAGTGCGAAGCAAACCATCTTCAAAAGTCACAGCAGCCTGCCATCCGAAGAGTTCACGGGCTTTCCTGGGCTGGGCGTACCAGTCGGGAATGTCCCAACCGCGATCTGGCATAGTGAAACGAGGCTTGAGGGAGATACAAAACATTCGCCGAGCGCATTCGGCGACGTCGGCCATCGTTGTTTTGCATCCGGTACCAATATTCACCGATTTGCCGTAGGCTTCTTCCGACAGCGACGTCGCGGCCTTGATAAATGCTGCACAAGCGTCATCAATGTATACAAAATCACGCGAAATGTCGGGCCGAACAAACTCAGGTAATTGATTAAGAAGGCCATTTCGTACGACGTTGGGTATGAGCCGCGAAGAGTCTTCAAGTGGCCCGTAAACAGAATAAAGACGCAAATTCACACACGGCAGTCGCAAGTGCTTGCCGTAATAATGGATCAAATTAGCAGCAGCTGCCTTCGAAACGGCATAATGTGAGTTAGGCAGCAGAGTTGATTCTTCGTCCGGAGCCGAGCAATTGTCTCCGTATTCTGAAGAGCTGCCGGCATGGATGTAACAGGAGATTGAGCTTCGGTGAAGGCGTTCGAGGAGTCGCGAAGTGAAGTTAAAATTGGTTTGATAGATGAGCGGTCCGCTTGTCTCGAAAGAATAGGCACCGAAGGCCACGCAGTTGAACACGGTACGCGGTTTGACTCGATCAAGAAGCTCGTCAAGATTCGAGTCAATTAGCAAATCGACAACGTGAACAAGAGCAGGGGGAACGGTATCCAGTCGCCACGCCGGAAGTCGACTGGCAGTCCCATGCACGTCAGTTCGAACACGGAGCAACATCAGCATCAGGTTTGCGCCAACAAAGCCGCTGGCACCAAGAATCAGGATCGGTCCGTCCAGTCTGCGGATTTCTCCATTAAGTCTATCGACGTCTTGCGCCTGATCCATGTCGCTCATGTGGACGCTTTGCCTGTGAAAAACGCCAGGAGACTGGCAGCGTCAAGGCCACATTCAGCACGGTGAAACCGCTGAGAACCGTAACGACCAGAAGGGTACCCACGAGCAGTGACGTGTCGGACGACAGATGGTACAGAACCTGACACGATGAGAGCAGCCGCTAATGACTGACCTGCTGATCCATGGGCGACATGTTCTTCCGCAATCAACAATCGTGGCGACCGCGCGAGTTCGGATTTGAGTTCGTCAGGCAGCGGTGCCAGCGGTAATTGACTCAGACACCATAAGTTCGGTCTGGTCGTTTCTGAAAGCGCCATGCAGGGTTCCCAGACTGATCCAGCCAACGGGCCCACGGCAATCAGAGTTCCGCCTCCACCGGAAGCCAGTTTTCTCCAGGGTGCGTATTTCGGCGGTACCCACGTTTTGGGCTGTTCCCCCAATCCGAGACGAAGATAAGCAGGGCGGCTCGAAAGGAACAGTTGCGGAATCAGACAGGCAAGATCACTGTCGAAAGCCGGGATGCAGACATCCAGCCCCGATAAGGTCAGAAGGACACCATAGTCTTCCAGTGCGTGATGAGTGCAGCCCATCACGCCGTAGCCATATCCTCCACCGTTCCCGACCAGAACAACGGGAAGATTGTGTAGACAAATATCATTGCGAATCTGCTCAAAGGGCCGCGCGTAGATAAACGGAGCGATGCTATAGACCCATGGACGAAACCCCTGACGGCACAATCCAGCAGAGACAGAAACCATATTTTGTTCTGCGACACCAGCATTGATAAATCGAGCCTCCATTCCGTCGCACAGTGGTTCTAACGCACGAAAACCTAAGTCGCCCGTAAGGAACACGAATTCTGGTCGTGAATGTTCCCGCAAAAGTCCATCACAAAAAGCCTGTCTCAAGGGTCACCGACCTCTCGGCAAGCGATTTGGTATTGCTCAGAATTCATGGGCAGGTAGTGCCAATCTAAACTGTTCTCCATAAAGGAGACGCCGCAGCCCTTGGTAGTTTTTGCTACGATAATCAATGGCCCGTCAGAGTGACGTGACTGAAACGCTGCTTTTAGGGCTGCCTGATCGTGGCCATTGACTTCTAAAGTCTTTAAACCAAATGCCCGAAACTTTTCGCTAAGCGGAGACAAATCTGCCACTTCCGCAGTCGTACCAAATCCCTGCAGTCCATTATTATCAACGATTAGTGTCAGATTTGAAAGTTTTTGGTGTCCCGCAAAGATGAGCGACTCCCAAGTCGATCCTTCGTTCCACTCTCCGTCCGAAGTCAGACAGAACACACGACCTTCATCATGACTGAATCGTTTTCCCAAAGCCAAACCGGCGGAGAGTCCCGGGCCATGTCCCAAACTGCCGGTGGCAAAGGGAATGCCTTCTATTCCACTCGCAGGAGGATGACCACTTAATAATGTACCGTCCTTATGAAACTGCTTGAGGTCATCGTCAGACAACCGACCTATGGACCACAGCGTCGTATACAGGGCACCGGCGGCGTGCCCCTTGGACAAAACAAAATTATCATTTTCAGTCAGCACGTCGTGATAGAGCGACAGGAGGATATCCAGGCACGAAAGATTCCCACCTATATGCCCAACACCGCTCTCAAAATGCATTTGCAGCAGACGGCGTTTTGCTCGTATTGATTGGTGTTTTGTTAATCCTTGGGACGATTTCAATCACAAACTCGCAGAATGCACTGAGTGACAAGACCGTGACTTCGTGCAGGACATCATGGCGGGGTAAGTCTCGATGGTCAATCGTACTCGCTAAAGTTTTGATGTCAGCAAAAAAATAACGATGCAGCCAAGTTTGCAGTGTTGAAGATCAGATGGAATTCGTAAAGGGTGGCGGGAAAATGCCGACGAGAAACAACGAAAACAGCAGTATTTTCAGCATGGGGCGCTGAGATTCAACCGATCACAAATCGGCAGAGGACTCACGGAGATCAGTGCAATTGATCTTGGCAGACATACATCCCAAGATAACTGACGAATGTCATTCGTCGTGGAATGGCAAGACAAGGGCATAATTCGCTGCAGTTGCCCCCCAAAAAACGTACAAACAGTCGGATAGGTCAATGACAAGCTTAAAAAGCTTCAACTCAAGAGAGAGCGTTATTCCCATTGACCCAATGGCCACATATCGAAAATGGAAAACAGGGAGATGACATCGGACAATTCACTGTTCGGACGTTTGGAATTGAGTCGTACGGTAATTTGGAGTGTCGCCACTCGCGGATGGCAATTCATAGGAGGAATGGTCAGTTTCGTTCTCATCACGTTGTACATGTCGGACCGCGAACAGGGCTATTACATGGCTTTTTGGAGCTTTGTAGCCCTGCAGTCGATGATCGATTTGGGACTGACAATCGTAGTAACAAATTTCAGCAGCCACGAATGGTCGTTCCTGCAGCAGGATTCTGAGGGAAGTATTGTCGGTGATCCGAACGCAAAGTCTCGTCTCATCAGCTTGGGGCGACTTTCAGCGCTGTGGTTCCTTGTGGGAGCGATCATTTTCGTCTTTCTGGCAGGTGCCATAGGATTCTTCATTTTTGCCGCGAAAGGAGATACGGACATCGCATGGCAATTGCCTTGGTCGATGACGATCCTTTTCTCAGGATTCTCTCTTTGGTGCCTTCCGCAAATGAGTCTGCTGGAAGGCTGCGGTCAGATCGAGCGCGTTTACCGATTTCGAATGATTCAGGCGATGTTGACTAATGTCTGTGTTTGGGGGGTACTTCTGGCCGGAGGAGGACTTTGGTCGGCTGTCGCATCCGCGGGATTTCGTTGTCTGTCGGACCTGCACTTTGTTGTCTGGAAAAACCGAAATTTTTTTTGGCCTTTCCTATCTCCTCCGGAAAGTGAAGTATTGAACTGGCGGACGGACATCTGGCCCGTTCAGTGGCGTTTGGCGGTGGGCGGTCTGTTCAGCTACTTCTCATACTTTCTGTTTGTGCCGGTGCTGTTCTACTTTCATTCAGAGAAACTGGCAGGGCAGATGGGAATGACGAGGCAACTACTTGTCACTCTCCAATCCGCCGCGCAGGCTTGGATTCAGACCCGTGTGCCGGAGTTTGGTCGACTTATTGCAAAACGACAATATGGAGCGTTAGATCATCTCTTTTTTCGTGTGCTGACTATCTCGACGCTGATGCTGATTCTGGGCGGAACAATATTCCTCGCTGGAATACCGGTTTTAAAGTCCATCAGCACCAACTTCGCAGATCGAATTCTGCCTTTCACGCCAACTCTGCTTATGCTGGTTGGTATGATTCTGTTTCAGTTGCCCTTTGCACAAACGCTATACTTGCGAGCTCATCGCAAAGAGCCCATTTTTCTGCAAACACTCGCTTCAAACACAGCGATAGCAGTCGGAGTGTGGTTTGCTGGGAGGATTTGGGGTGCAAATGGAGCATCTGCTGCGTATTTGCTGGCTGTGGCGGTAGTAACATTGCCAGCGATTCATTTCGCCTGGGCTCGTTTTCGCTATCGGGTTCACTCCGAGACGTAACGTGTTGAGGATAAAAATCGCTTGTCATCAACTCATACGGAATTCAGCAAACACCGTCGTTTCTTCAGGCCGACCTCACAAACCAGCGGTACTCACTTTGACTTCGAATCCGACTGCCGCTAGGATCGGAATCGCAGTTCTTTGCATTTTTGATCGCGGATCTAAACCGGGGGTGATTCAATGCGAATCTTATTCATATTCGCAACTTTACTACTTCTCAATAGCGATCACGCGGCAATGGCCGTCGATGGCCCGAAGCAAAGCACCAAAATACCACGATACGACGCTGCCGTAGAAAAGGGGCTTAACTTTCTGCGTACGGAGGTTCAAAAGAAAAAGCCGGAACATGGTTATTTAATTCTGGCAGCATATGCGATGGTAAAATGCGGTGTGCCGAAGGATGATCATTTTGTACAAGAAGCTGTAGCAGAAGCGGTGCAACGGAGTCAGGGAGGTCAATACCGCCCGATATCGGCTTACGACCACATCTACGGTTCCGGCGTTGATTCGATGTTGCTCTCCGCCGTCGATTCGGATGGTTACCGATCAAATTTGCAGTCAATCGCCGACTACGTTCAGTCAGTGCAGCGGAACGACGGTTCATGGAGTGATGGTCCATCATCAGCCGGAGACATCAGTATGTCTCAATACGGCATTCTGGCTTTGTGGGCATGTCAGCGGGCTGGCTGTACTATTTCACCGGCAATATTGGACCGGGGTGCGGACTATCTGATGAAAAAAGGCAACCAGGACGGAGGGTGGTCCTATCGCCCCGGAACAACAAACGGAGCAGAAGGTGGCGGATCATCTCACAATATGACGATGGCGGGCGGAGGCGCACTGGGAATTTGTCGACTCCTTCTCCACGGATTGCGAAATCCACCAACGCAGAATAAGAAAGACGAGGAATTGGTTTTCGGGGCGCTTCAAAAGGTAGATCCGCTCGCAGATGCCGACAAACAGAAGTATGGACCCGCGTTCAAGGATTACAGTCCCCAGTTTTCGGCAAGTTCAATGGACGCTCGAGTGGATCGTGCACTCAATTGGAATCTAACGAACTTCGCGCCCGTCGGAAAAGGGGGGCATAACCTTTACTACTTTTATTGCCTGGAGCGAGCGGCGGCAGTCGGAGATCTTGGAAACGTAAATGGCCAGGACTGGTTTACAGTTTACGGCGATGGCTTACTTTCACTTCAAGGTCCTGAAGGTGGCTGGGAGACATACCAAGGCACAATTCCAGGGACGTCATTCGCGCTCCTGTACTACATGAGATCCACCGATCAGGACATTAAGAAAATGTACGGTCTCGGTCTTCA
>Ga0105046_10003379_pt1 | contig 25303 bp, 21 predicted proteins | sample MAT03_FD_78385 | JGI IMG/M metagenome (GOLD analysis project Ga0105046, IMG submission 78385) | Freshwater microbial communities from Lake Fryxell liftoff mats and glacier meltwater in Antarctica - MAT-03 (megahit assembly) | ecosystem: Environmental > Aquatic > Freshwater > Ice > Liftoff...
ACTGAAGCTGATCAACAAACGCGTCAGAGGAAACGACCAGAGCACTCATAAGGCTCTGAGTAGCGAATCCTCCAAATCCTCGCCAGACCAATCCCCGATTTCACCCCTTCCGCGATTGTTTACCCCCGACTTTTCATAAGTTGAGTCCGAATCGTGAGTTACGATACCTGACGACGTTCGTCAGTGCGGTGAAATGCTTGTTTCAATCGTGGAAGTTCTTCCACGAAACGAAAAGGGAGCGCTGCACATGGCACGAAAATCGAATGTTTTTCCGTCGTATCTTCTCCACAAGCAAAGTGGACAGGCCAGAGTCAGAATCAACGGACGACCCCGGCCCCAGTGTAGGCGAGCTGATTCTCGTATTCCTGAAGCACGCCAAACGGCATTACGTCAAAAACGGCAAGCCGACCAGTGAATATGGAATCCTTGAGTCAACCGTGCGGCCACTGAATGAGTTGTACGGAATGATCCCGGCGAAAGACTTCGGGCCGCTATCACTCAAGGCCGTGCGGGAAAAGTTCATTGAATTCGGCTGGGTGCGTTCGTCCGTCAATGCTGGAGTCAACCGCATTCGTCGCGTGTTCAAATACGCTGTTGCGAATGAGTTGATTGATTCCAGTGTTCTCACCCGCTTGCAGTGTGTTGCTCCGCTACTCGAAGGACGAACTGAGGCTCCTGATAACCTCTCCGCGAACTTCTGTTGCCGACGGCAGTATTGAGGCCATTAAGAAACTGGTCAGGCCATTGGTACGCGATCTGATCGATATCCAGCGGCTGACAGGCTCAAGATCGGGTGAACTGCTGATGATGACGACCGGGATGCTGAATCGAACCGGTAACGTCTGGTCAGCAGAACTCTCAGATAATAAATGCAGACATCACGGAAAAAGTCGCACTCTGCACTTCGGGCCGAAAGCCCAATTGATCCTGACAAAGTATCTGTCAGCGGATCCAGACGCCAAACTGTTCAAGATGACCAGGCAGGCATATTGCCGGGCAATCACTCGGGTATGCGATAAACTCGAAATTGCACGCTGGGTGCCTCATCAGTTACGCCACACTGCCGCAGAAGTTGTACGCGATGAATTCGGCTTGGAACACGCTCAAAGCGTTCTCGGGCATAGTACGGCGAACATGACAGAGCATTACGCGAAGATCGGCAGCGCCAGGGCGGCTGAAGTCGCCAGAAAGATCGGGTGAGCGCCATGAGCAGTGTAGCCACATTAAACCCCGATATTGAACTGAACTTGAAGTCGAACGCGCTCGAGGTTCTCCAGGTCGCATGGAAGGCCAGTAGACGCATGGAAACGCTGTCAGACGACCGAAAGGATGCCAAGGCCGCAGAGCGTGCCCTGGCGTTCATTGACAAGGCATTCGCCGAACTCGAAAGGAAGAACCCATGAGCGAACCAAAACTACATCCGCTGAAATTGTCACCCGAACAAATCGCCCTGCGTGACATCGCTGTCCAGCAGATTGGCGAGTTGCTGACAACGCTGGAACGTCTTGACCGGATTACTGGCGGCCAAGCTGACAAGGAAGTCATCATGGACATCAGGAACGATCTGAACAACCATATTGATCTGTTCGCCAATTGGTTTGGCACATCGCCGATTGAAGAATAGACTGCGTTCAACGCGGGATAGGGCATCGAACCTAACAAGCGAGAATTCTGAAACTCGTTTCCCGCGTTCTTTTCAATTCAGAAATCGACTTTTCAGAGGTTGATAAAAAAAGATGAACGACGATCTCCCCCCCCATGCATAAGTGGCGAATCGGAGAACTGAGCACTGGATTGCATTCCCGTAAAGAAGTCGTGGCTCTTGCCCAATCGTTCCTTCATACGGAGTTTTTTTTGATGCGGTTGGAGATCTCTTAAAAAGAGTCGATGTCGTTTTCAACATTCGGCCGAAAAGTGATGAAGACTTCCTGTCTTTTCTTGAGCGGCCTCCGCACGGGAACGAAGTTTTTCATATCACAAACAGACTCGAAGTTCTGTTCCTGGCGTGGCTTCTCGCCAGCGATTTCAACCCCGCCGTCGCGTCATTCAATGTCGATACGCTGCAAAAATTGAAGGCCGAGATTCGCCTTGTCAACCGAGACGCGATCAACGCAGCTTGCGACGGCGATGCGTTTCAAAAAGTGAAGGCCGCGACGAAAAGCCGCAGAGATATTACCGATGCGTTTTACAGGGTGAATCGAGAACTGGGCATACATCGGGCCAAGCATGAGTTGGCGGGGCGAATCGATGAGACAAACGGAAAAACTCGCAAAAGAAAGCCCTCGAAATTGAATGAGCAGCGATTACAGTTCTACCTTGATCAGACAACGGAGACGCCAGGCATCACGATTTCCGAAGTGGTCAACCGATGGAACGCAAAACACAAGCAGGATGTAGACGATAGCGCGTTCTCAAACTCGTTAAGTAGGGCGAGAAAGGCCAGAAAAGACGCCGAAACGTCAAGGATCACAATCACAAATAATCACATGTGATTTCCAGTTATTGAGTGATTACAACCTAGCAAATACCTTCCGACCCATGCAGTGGCCTTCAGTCACCGCAATGGACTCTCGGGAGGTATTTTCGTTATGACAATCGATTACGAGGCAGAAACAATCGTCTCGCTCGGAGAGGCATGCAGGTCATTTCCGCCGGACGGCATTTCCGATGCAACAATGGCTCGCTGGATTCAGCGGGGCGTCCGTGGCGTCAAGCTGGAAACGCTGATGATCGGTGGTCGCCGCTTCACCAGCAAGAAAGCAATCTGCCGATTCATCGCCGCACAAAATGCAGATGAGCAACCCGCTCCAGCTATCACTCCAGCACAGAGACGTCGGCAGAGTGAAGCTGCGCGTCAGGCACTGCAGGAGGCTGGGATATGAGCGCCGCTACTTCTCCGCCGATGACATCGCAGATATCAAAAACGCCAGGGGCTCAATGTGCCCTGGAATCGGCTTGCCGGTCACTATCGCGCGACGGTCGATGAGATCCAGAACGTAATTGGCGAACCACATAGGAAACGCGAACCAGCGGACGCGGAACCGACGCTCGATCTTTGGCGAGTCAATCCCGACGTTCTTTGACAAAAAAATCCTGACACCGTGGGAACGATGGCAGGATTCAGGTTTTTTGCCCTGGGCAGGGGCGACATACAACGACAGAAGTGTAGCGATGACGTCACCACAAATCAACGGCGCTCCGCCACAAATCGACTTTGCAAGTGTCCCTGCGGAGCTGCAATCACTCGACCAGTGGGTTCTGTGGAAAACAGTTATTCGCGATGGCAACGCAACGAAAATGCCGCTATCGGTGTTCGGCCGCGCGGCATCGTCCACCAATGCGGCAGACTGGACATCGTTCGATAACGCAGTCAGCACTTATGACACCTCACAACACAGCGGCATCGGATTTGTTTTCTCTTTGACCGATGATCTTTGTGGAATCGACCTGGATGGATGTCGAGACCCGCAGACCGGAACAATTGCAGACTGGGCGGTCGATGAGGTTCTACGATTCAACAGTTACACGGAAATCTCGCCAAGTCAGACGGGGCTCAAGATCTGGATCAGATGCAACTCAAACTTGCCCAAAGGCCGCGCAAAAAAAACTCAAAGTGCCTGAGATCACCAACAAGATTCCGGCGATCGAAGTGTACGCTCATGCCCGCTACTTCTGTGTTACTGGTCTGGTCTACAAACAGTATCGGGCCATTGAACATCGCGAAACGGAGTTGCAAGAGTTTTTGCGGCATCATTGGCCAAAGGCTGCGACGATCGATGATCCGCCGAATGAATGGCGGTCTGACGATGCCGTTGTCGAACGGGCTCGCAAGTATCTCGATCGTGTTCCAGGTGCTGTCTCCGGCAGCGGCGACCACAATGCGACGTTCTATGTGGCTTGTACGGTTGTCAAAGGATTCGAGCTGTCAGAACCGCAGGCACTGAACGTGCTGAACGAGTGGAATTCAAAGTGCGTACCGCCGTGGTCGGAGCCTGAGCTGCTTCACAAAATCCAATCGGCAAGCAAGGCCGGCGGAGAAACAGTATATCTTCGCAATGCCAAGGCGGAGCGCTGGGACGCAATCAGGGTGCCTGAGTATGTCGCGCCAAAGGATCGGGCCGCAGACAGATACATACCCAAATCCGCCTGGGATGCCGTTGCACATCCCGCCAAGCTACGCGAATGCGTGATTGAAGGACTCGCAAGGCGCGGCGAAGTCGTCAACTGTGTTGCATCAACCAAAGTTGGCAAAAGCTGGCTGGCGCTTGGGTTGCTTTTTAGCGTCTCGACTGGACTCGACTGGCTCGGACGTCGCGTACTCAAGGGTAATGTCCTGTTGCTCGATAATGAGTTACACGATGAGACGATCCAACATAGGACGGCGGCAGTTGCTCAGGCTCTAAGGATTCAGCCGTCAGAATCGCATGGCCGATTTGACTACATTGCGTTGCGTGGCGAGTCGGTCAACATTGTGGAAATCATGGACATACTTTCGAAGTATCAACCGGGTGATTTAACGCTTGTCGTTCTTGATGCGAAATACCGATTCTTTACTGACGGCATGCAGGAAAACTCTAACGACGATCAGACGACTTTTCATAACGCTGTTGACCGGCTCGCAAGGCAACTGGATTGCGTTATTGTTCTGGTTCACCACTCGACGAAGGGCGAACAGTCCACCAAGGGTGTTACTGACGTTGGCAGCGGCGGCGGGAGTCAATCCAGGGCCGTAGACTGCCATCTGGTCATTCGGCCACATGAAACGCGAGGGTTGGCTGTACTTGATGCCGCAGTGCGGACATTCGCCCCAGTTGATCCGCAGACGATCCGCTGGAACTTCCCCCTGTGGTCTGTTGCTGATGGCGTGTGTGCGATCCTAAAGCAAGAGAAGACCCGTGGAGATAATCGCCAGGCAGCAAGCGACAAACTGGGCATCGAAAAGATGGTTGCAATCTTTGGCGAATACGAATATGCATTGACGCGAAAAGCACTCCGCACGGCGACAGGCTTCGGGCAGGCCAGGGTTAACCGTCTGCTGGGAATTGGCGTTGAAAGTGGCACGTTTCAAGCTGTGGGATCAAGGACCGTGAAGAACGGCGAAGTAGCTGATTTGTTTGAACTTGTGCCGCAGGATTCTGACGAAATCCAGAGGGGTACGGTCTAGGGTACGGCAGGGGTACGGTCGGAAAACTTTTTGAGTTGAAGGAAAGATCATGCGACGAACAATCTCTGCGAACACAACCCCCCTCTGGCACGGAATTTCGATCCCTGCCGAATTCGAGATCGTCGCTGAGGACATTGGCCGAACAGTTGGCGAACACATGAGCATCGATCCGACACCCGCCGAAATCCTTCAGGCTTGCGTCCAGATCCAGGCAGGCTGGAGTCTCCGGATCGCCTGCGGTGCGACTGGAGGCCTATGGTTCAGTGTGCTGACAGAAGGCTTGTGGCGGTTTGTGCGGAAAACTACGACCACCGGCATGGCGATTCTTTTCTCTGAACACTTTTTCTAAAATTTTTCGCACGATGCCATGAGGGCTAACCACCGCTGTTCCCTGGCGCGAGGGGTGGGGGTCCGGGCAAAAACTTCCCGGATCGACTCGCTACACGATGAAAAACCCTTGATTCGTTTGGTTTTGTGGCGTCGATGAGCGGTCATTCGTTGATACAGCATAGCGGCGAGCCGCATCGAAACTCATATTGTTAACCCCTCTGTGTCACGTTGACGACAATTGCCGACGTCGCAGTTAGCCCTCATGCCTGATCCAGCGGCTGGCTGGCGTTTGATTTGGCTTCACTCTACTGGCTGTATGTTCAGTAATCGGGGTCGATTTTCATGTAGGACCGCACGGTCATACATGAAACGGCCAAAGATAATTCTGAATAATGTCAGTTGACATCATCATTCATCCGTTTATGATAATGTCAGGTGGTATCACATTCGTTCAGAAGGGACGAGAAAATGCAGACGGCAATCGGATACGTGAGGGTGAGTACGGAAGGCCAGGCAAAAGAGGGCGTCAGTCTTGAAGCTCAGCAGCGGAAGATTGAAGCTTGGTGCGTGGCGAATGATTTTGAACTTGGTGGTTTGTTCGTGGATGCCGGGATTTCTGGGAAGCGTCAGGACAATCGCCCTGAACTCCAGAATGCACTTTCCGCAGTGACGAAAGCAAAGGGCGTTCTGGTGGTTTACAGTCTCTCTCGGTTGGCCCGATCGACAAAAGATACGATCAACATCAGCGAACGACTGGACAAGGCTGGGGCCGATTTGGTTTCCCTCTCGGAGAAACTCGACACCACCAGCGCGGCCGGAAAGATGGTTTTTCGCGTGATGGCCGTACTGGCCGAATTCGAACGGGATCAGATTTCAGAGCGGACTTCAACCGCAATGGCTCACAAGAAGAGCAAGGGCGAACGAGTCGGAACGATTCCGTTCGGCTACACTCTCCTGGCTGATGGGGAGACACTGGTTGAAGACCGGAAAGAACAGGGAATCATCGAACTGCTGGAATTGCTCCGGGAATCCGGGCTCAGCTACGGCAAAATCTCGGACATCCTGAACCGCAAATCGGTTCCAACAAAGAAAACGGGTGCAAAGTGGCAGGGAACGACAGTTCGAAACATACTGATGGCGAAGAACCCGACGTGACAGAAGAACAGCTGGCGGCAGTGGATCGGCTTCGCAAGGAACTGGATACGCTACCACGAGGGCGGCGACAAGTTTTCAAGGGACATCTGAAGGGTTTGAAAAATGGCGAAGAAGGCGGCGAAACAAAAAACGATTCAAGCGAAATCGGCCAGCAAGAAATTGACGCCGGTCGCCAGTCCGACGATACGGGAAGTGATTATTCAGGCGATTGAGGATAGCGGCAAGTCTGTACGATCGGTCGCCTTGAATGCTGGCATCAGTCAGCCGCAACTCTCGCGATTCGTGAAGGGCGAACGGGATTTGCGGCTGGATGCTGCGGACAAAGTAACGAAGTCTCTCGGGCTGGAACTGCGGAAGATCGACGATTCACAAAGGCACTGAGCATCAAGGCAAGCGTAGGGAAAGACTCACACAACGACACCCCGTCAACGCACAGAACGCAGGAATACTCAATGTACGTCGAGGCTCTGCGTTTGTTTCTATTCCTTAAGAGAATAACTGATGGGTGCTGAGCTGAGGGACTCGAACCAAGTGGCCAGAACGCTGGGCAAATGGCACATTCTGAAAACGGCAGGCGAGCTGCCAGGCGTTCGGGCGGCTGGAACTTGCGACTGAATCACCGATCAATCGAAAAGCCCACGGGAAGCTGCGGGAGAAACTGAGCGGGCTCATGAATGCACTGGAGGGCATCCGCGTTGCTGATGTCTGACGTACTTGCGCGCGGTCAAACGCAACAGCCCGATGAAGAATAGGACTATTATCCTGAACTCATTTGGATTTTTTGCCAACGCCACCTGGCGGATTCGATGAAGGTTTGCCACGACGACTGGGGAAATACTCGTCACCGTCAACGGGCTCAAAGGGCGACGCGCCTTCTCCGCGAATCTCTTGTGGTAAACGATTCAATGAATTCAGGACGTACCCCACAAGCGCGATTGGCCACTGATTTCCCTCGCCAATTCCCATTCTTTCGCGGAACTCGGAACTGCCCAGATCACAGTTTTTGTAAATAGCCTTGATCTGCTGCAAATCCTTCAACGGTCGCGATTGTGATAGTAGTTCAATTCTGGCCGATTTGTATGCGGCGAGCACAAACCCAACACAACTGTATCGCCAGTAAGTGCAATCTCGTGATGGTCGCGTAACTGGTGGATCAATCCGATACTGCGCGGAGGAATCCCATCTTTGTCCGGCTTCCTTCGCCAGTACCCGCAACTCAGCGCGTTCGGCGATTCGCTCTTTTACGAAGGCTCCGATCTTAGGTCGCTCTCTCTCTTCAAGCTCAGCAGAGCCGAAAGCAAAAAATCGCTCCCGCCGTTGCTCTGCCAACGGAGGTCCCATATGTACGATGTTCAGAAACGTCACATGGGTAACATCGTCTCGGTCATCGTTCTCGTTGCAGAGCATTAAATGCAGCGGGAAATCATCGGAAACCGGAGCAAGAACCAACACGTCGAAACGCTGAATGGTCGTGGGAACATCTGACAACTTGCTTGCTGGCATTAGGCATTCGCCCTCAAGGCGCAGCGATCATCAATCAGTTTCCCCAACGCTGCCCCGAGGGTGATGTCATGATGGCTGATCGATTCAGCGGACTCTTTGAGTCGATCGAAAACCAACTCTGCAAACCAAATGACGTTGGCGCTTTGAACTTGTGACCATACTGCAGTCGCTAATTCCGACGTCCCATTGAGAGTATCCAGCACAAAAACGGAAACGATTGCATTCAATGCGATAACGTCAAAGTTTTTTTGCAGAAGCACCCTCGAGTTTGTGTACTGACCGAAGATCTGAAACAGCGTTTGCGTCAGTGGAAACTCGTGGTTTCTTTGGACCGGAACAAATGTCAGTCGCCAGCAAACCCCTTTTACAAACTCAAGCTCAACGCATTCTGACAGATAAGTTGTTTGCTGAGGCAATAACCATTTCGCATAGCTTTCAAAATCCGTTTCACCCATGTTCATCGCGTACTTGCGAGCGGCACTGCCCACTACAATAGCTCGGTCATCATCACGTGTGAATCGATTCTCATCAATGTACGTTGCTAATGCCGCTAACAGTCGCGGGCGTTGCGGTTCACTAAATGCCATCGGTCCGACGAACAGCACGGTCCTATCACGATCAGCGTCAGTCGTTGCTGAATTCTCAAGATGCTGCAACATCACGTCAGCGGATTCTCCCCACTGAACGCTTGACGACTCTGTAATTTCATCGACTTCTATCTCGTTCACGTTCTCTGTGACATGAACCTTTCCTACGCTCCCAAAAGAACGAATCTTCGTTGCACGCGGTTTTCGGAAATCACTTTGTTGATCGTCGGCACGGTACTGATGAATCTTTTGTATGATTCGGTCCCGTTCCCCGTCATCGATGTTAATGCCGGGCGTTCGGAGCCACCCAAATTGTGTCAGCGCCTCAACAGCGTAAAGATCTTTCACAATTGTTGACTGCTGTATGATTGTGTTGCTTGCTTCGACGTTGATCAAAGTAGCAATAGGGTAGTCGGGCTGATAGTCGCCATAATCGCTGAATTCTTTCCAACGGATGCCCTGCTCTTTGAAATTCACCTTGCTCATGCGGCACCTCCGTTTTCCATTGGTTTTACCGTCAGGATTGAGCGAACATCATTAAGCACCTTTATCTTCTTACAAGCTTCCTCAGTCTTTTCATGCAGCATGTTCAACTCATCTTCCGTCAATGCAATTTCGCAACTCTGTCGATTACCATCCTGACTGAGATAGACCAGTCGTAAATTCGCGACAAGCACAAATGCATCGACATTTTCCTTCTTACGATCGAACACAGGACGCAGATCACACACAAATTTTACGGATTGGATTTCGTTTCCAACATCTCGCAAAAGCTGATCCGCCTTTTGCATCAACCACACGGCATGATTGTCCACAACCAGAATGGCAAGATTGCGGGCCAGTTTTTCCAAAAGTGCTTTTGAAAAGACGGCAGATCGAGAAGCATTCCCTGCGGCCCATTCATTCACAGACGCAATCAACTTTTGCACTCCGTCAGGTCGAAGACCGATCAATGCTCGATAGACACTTTCAACCGTTGATGAATCTGCCTTGCCGATGGATTCACCTATCACAATCAAGACAGCATCACTGGTAATGAGTCCTTCCACTGCGCTGATCGCATTTGCAACATTGGTACACGCCGTCGGACTTAAATTCGCGATCCTGTGCAAGTCCTGCAAGAGTTCAGCTGGGATTGCCCGCTTCGACAAAACTTCTTCGATAGAACTTTGAAACAGAAGTTCTTTCATGGTCAGTTTGGCCTTTTTCGCAATTGTTTCATAAACAGAGACGCGCGAACAGCGGTCTTGGTTCGATTATCGCCCGCAATATCGCCTGGTCTTCCGCTTTCTTACGCCCGATCCACACTGATCTACGAGGAAAATACATCATCCGCGCGGAATTCGCGAGCGTGAACCCCTGGAATCCTTCCCAACCATCACGTCGCACATTCTCGCATGTCGAAACTTCCACCGCTTCTTTGTGGAAGATACAACGCCGTGAGTTGCCAGCAAGCGCAAATGCTTCCGTGCGACTCGCGGGCGAGTGTATCGGTGGCCTGGCGGCGACCACTCGGCTAAACTCGGGGTGATTGGTCAATGTCACTTGGGGAGCGTTTCAGTTGTCTGAACTGCGGACTTTCATTGCCATTGCCGACAGTCGATTTGAATTGAAGGCTGTTTCAGAATGCCAGTTGAAGCCAAACCGCTGTTTCGCCCGGATGTTCTGCGACCGCATTTACAGGCGTTCGTATGGCCTGAAAATCTGGCTGCGACAAAAGCCGCGTTGACGCGCTGCGCCACCGACGCGCGCCGAACAGGACAACGGAAAAATGCATTTGGTGGGTCGGACCGGCGCGGGTGGGGATTTGGAGTTAAAATATATCGGGATCAATTTGCAAATGGACGGGAAACCGGTTCAGATATTGTGCATCTTGAAAATGGTCAAGGAAGATGAACGTTAGGCGTGGCGGGGACAAGGAATGAAATTGAAAACTCGGGTGCTTGGAAGTTTCTTGTTTGGCTTTGGCCTCTTTGCCATTTCTTTCGCAGGTTTGGCTGAAGCCACCGCTCAGGATGTCAATTCGAAGCGAGCTTCGGAGAAGTGGGCGGTCTTGATTGGTGTGGATGATTATGCGTACGCGAAGGATCTGAAGTACTGCGGAGCCGACATGCAGGCATTGCAGAAAGAGCTGACGCAAGTGGGTTTTGAGGCTCGTCAGGTATTGTTGCTGAACGATGACGCGACAGAGAAGCGGCTTCAGCCGTACAAGAGTAACATCGAAAAGCAGATTGAGTTGACGTGCAGCAATGCGGAACGGGGTGATCTGGTCCTGATTGCATTTAGTGGTCATGGGGTTCATGCGGGCAAAGGTGAGTTATCTTTGTCCGACGGATGCGAAGCTGGACGACCAGAGGACGTTGATCTCTCTGGAGTGGGTCTATCAACAGATGCAGAAGTGTCAGGCGGATTTGAAACTGGTGATGGTGGATGCGTGCCGGAATGTTCCACCGGAACTGAACGCCACCCGAGACTTTACAGCCGAAGAACGCAAGGACAGTTCGCGGGCGTTTGTGCAGGAGGCGGAGCGGTTACCTGAGGGGATCTTGCTGTTGAGCAGTTGTTCGGAAGGGGAATTCGCCCGGGAAGACGTTGAGCTTGGTCACGGTGTATTCATCCATTATCTGCTGGAGGGTCTGCAAGGAAAAGCAGACATTGACCGGAACAAAGCAGTGACCCTGAATGAACTGTTTCGTTTTGCATCGAAGGAAACGAAGCTTCACGTGAGCACGAAGTTTTCGGACAGTCAGCGTCCCAAGCTTAATGGGAATCTGACGATCGAGGCATTGGACTTTGAGATCGTCTCACCTGGCAGTACCAAGAGTCTTCCGGAGGAGATGACAAACAGCATTGGTATGAAGTTGAAGCTGATCCCGGCAGGTAAGTTTATGATGGGAAGCAACGAGTCGCGCGGTGATCTGGAAAGTGCGGGCTTTGTGCTGGCTGACGGTTTTGACAACAGCGACGAACATCCGGAGCACAAAGTCGAGATCACGAAGCCGTTTTACTTTGGCATCCACGAAGTGACGCGCGGGCAATTTGGATCTTTCGTGGCAGACACGAAATACGAACCAGAAGCAGAAAAGGATGGGAGAGGCGGTTGGGGGATCGACGCGGCAGGAGGCTGCGCACAGAAGGCAGAATACAACTGGCAAACAAACGGACTTCCGCAGACGGACAGTCATCCTGTAGTGAATGTGAGTTGGAACGACGCGGCGGCTTTTTGCGAATGGCTGAGTGCGAAGGAAGGCAAGCAGTATCGCTTACCGACAGAGGCTGAATGGGAGTATTCCTGCAAAGCGGGGACGCGGACTTATTTTTCCACTGGTGATGGTTTGGCAAGCCTCAAAGGTTCAGAGAACCTTATGGGTACGAGCGACAAGAGCAAATATCCCGCCCATGATGACGCGAAGTATCAACTATTTAAATTTGATGACGGCTGGTTTTACACAATGCCTGTTGGTCGGTTCAAGTCGAAGGCATTTGGCATGTATGACATGCATGGCAATGTCTCGGAGTGGTGTTCAGACTGGTACGACAAGGAGTATTATGCATCCTCTCCGCAGATGGACCCGGTTGGCGCAACATCGGGCTCGTTCTGCGTGAACCGTGGCGGCCACTGGACCTCCTGCGCGCCGGATTGCCGGTCGGCGCACCGCAACTGGAACCATCCGTCGTCCTGCGGGTTCACCACCGGCTTCCGCCTGGCCCTGAGTCTGTCTGTCAAGTCGCCGGAGGCGCTGGAGCGGAGCATGGAGCGCAGGTGAGCGTAGCGGCGCTGGTCAACACTCAGGGCGCGAATGCGGTGGATGTTGAAATGAAACGGCGGGCGAAATTGACGGAAGTCAATCTTCACTACCATCGCGGGTCAGGTGGTCGCACGGATGCGGTGGCCGTCGATGGTGGCAGTGGTTACTTGAGGCCCGACATCGAAAGGTGATCGGGCTTTTCTGTTGTGCTCGAAGTTCCTTATTTGGTGAATCAGGGCAGTCTTTCAATCGTGGAAGACTTCCACGGAATAGACCGTTTTCCACCATTCAACGAGACAGATTGAGGCATTGTGATACTTGACGAGATACAGTTCATAGTGCATAAAGCACGCTGAATCGAGCATTTTACTGAATTGCTCACGATTCGCGGTTCTCTTTTGGGAGCAGGAAGTCGCACGTTCAAATCGTGTCGCCCCGATTCCAATGAAAAGCCCTGAAAACACTCGTTTTCAGGGCTTTTTCTTTTCGTGTTTTCCTCGGCATTTCGTATGTATGTCCCCAAAACGGTCCCCGAAATGGAGACAAAGGAGAGATGTCCATGCGGGAGCTATTTTTCAAGAAAACGCACAAACGTTGGTATGTTGACCATCAGGGTCGAATGATTCGCCTTTCGGAGGACAAAGAGAAATCGCTTCAGCCCTATCACGAGTTGAAGGTATGCAGCGCACCGGCCTCCAGTTTGGATTCCGTTGCATCGCTGCTGAACAGCTACCTCGAATGGTGCCGAAAGAAACGTTCCGAACGCACCTATGTTTGGTAAAAGGACTTCCTGTCATCGATTGCGCGCTTCGTCAGCGTTAAGCTGAAAATCGGCAGCCTGAAATCCATGCATGTGACGCAATGGGTAGATGCCAATGATTGGAACTCAACAACTCGATACAACGCCATTCATGCTGAAACGGGAGCATTCAATCGGGCGATCAAGGAAGGGCGTCTGGCGGAAAGTCCAATTCGGAATGTCGAACGACCAACGCCGAAGAGACGGGAGTCATACCTTTCCAAAGAGCAGTTTGAAGCCGTGCTCAATGCGGCTGGTGATAGCTGCTTCAAAGACTTCCTGAGCGCACTCTTTGCGACACGATCTCGGCCACAGTAAATCAAAGTCATTGGCGCCTGCCTTGCCGCCGAGTTGATTGATACGAAGATGATTTCGCATTACGATCAGCGAAGTCCAGGATCGGCCTGCTGCGCGTTCCGCACTGCAGAGCGATGAAATGCAAAGGAGACAGAGATGACTGGTGCCCGACGCCATCGTCTGGTGATTGGCGTGCTGATCTGCACCCTGGTGGTCCAGATCTCAAACAATGGCCGATTGTTGTTTGCGCAGCAGGCAGACACTCTCGATCCGATGGCCACACGCGAATATGCTGTGGCCCTCGGCTTTCAGAAGAAGAAGCTGTTCGAGCAGGCCGCCGTACGCTGGACGCAGTTTATTGCAGGGTTTGGCAATGACACTCGGATCCCGAACGCCCACTATCATTTGGGAGTTTGTCAATTGCAGTCCGGCAATGCGGAAGCGGCCGCGACGTTTCTGAAGGTGCTGACGCAGTTTCCGAAATTCGAACAACGTGACGCGGTGCAGTTCAATCTCGGCCTGGCTCTTTACAACAAGGCCCTGACTTCGAAGACGCCGGACGACTTCAAAGCGGCGGCCGTGGAATTCGCCAACGTGCCTTCGAAATACCCGCAGAGTCTTCACATTCCTTCGGCGTTGTACTATCAGGCCGAGTGCATGTTTCAGGCCGGTGATCGGCCGGGAGCAATCACGTTCTATCAGAAATTGATCGCCGAGCACGCCGCCGATCCCCTGCTGCCAACGGCGCTGTTTGCGCTCGCCACGACTCAACAGGAAGTCGAACAAAACGCCGAGGCTGTGACGACATATCGCTCGTTCCTGGAAAAGTTCCCGACGGACAGGAAGACGACCGAATGCAGACTGCGACTTGGCCTCACGCTCTCGGAACTTAAAAACTACGCTGAGGCTGAGAAGGAATTCGCAATCGCCGCAGGAGTGCAGGACTTCGCGCTGGCGGACCTCGCTCTGTTCCATCAGGCACGATCGAAGCGTGAACAGAATCAAATGCCGGAAGCGGCCGCGCTGTTTGAATCTCTGCCGCAAAAGTTCAAGGAAAGCGAATACGTTGCCGTCGCGCAGCTCGAAGGCGGCAAGTGCCGGTTTCTGGCGAACCAATTTCCACAGGCGAAGGATGCGTTCACGGCGGTGTTGAACGTGAAGAAGAACGAGTCCCCCGAAGCGGCGTGGTGGCTCGGGAAGACTCTGATTCAGTTGAAGCAGGCCGCCGCCGCGATTCCAATTCTGGACCAGGCGATTGCCGGATGGCCGCAGAGTGAATTGCTTCCCGATCTGAATTTCACTCGCATCGAAGCCATTTACGAAGACGAAAAGCGACGTCCGGAAACGGTCACGCTGTACGCTCAGTTTAGCGACAAATTCGCGACCGACGAACTGGCCGCAGACGCTCGTTACCGCGCCTGTCTGACCGCGCTGCAGCTCAACGATCTGTGGGTGGCACAGCAGCAGAGCGATCTGTTTGTAAACAACGCGGCGTTCAAGTTGCATCCGCTTTTGCCCGATGCAATTTTTGTGGCGGCGGAGTGCCGACTCGTCGGCGCAACGCCGGACTTGCCGATGGCGGACGCCTTGTATCACCGCATGATCGCCGAATTTCCTGAACATCCACAGTCTCCGCGATCTCGCGTGCGGATTGGTTTCTGTCTGTTTTCACGCGAACAATTCGATCCGGCCATTGCGTCACTGACGGCAGTCGTGCCTGGTCTGAAAGTTCCTGAACTGGCGGCCGAAGCGCAGTTTCTGATTGGACTCAGTCAGACGGCCATGAAACGACGACCGGAAGCAGTCGCCGCGCTGCAAGCGGCCCGGCAGGCGAAGGCGGACTGGGAACGCGGCGATGAAGTCCTGTTGGCGCTCGCGGCGGCACTGGTTGACTCGGATCAGCCGGATGCCGCCATCGCGGAGCTCAATCAATTGATCCCGCAGTTTCCGAAAAGCGAATACGGAGATCGCGCGTGGTTCCGGCTTGGGGAGATTCAGGCCGATCAGAAGAAGTTCGACGCGGCTGTGGCGGCATTTCAGCAGGTCGTCGCGCGATATCCGGCGAGTGAGTTCGCTCCGCTGGCGCTTTACGGTGCCGGGTCAACGCTGTTCGACAAGGCCGACTTTTCCGGAGCGATCAATCAGCTGAATGTCCTGCTCTCACAGTTCCCAAAGTCAGCCATCGCTGCGGAAGGGCTCTACATGCGCGGACTGTGCCAGCATCGCCTGAAAAACTACCCGGTGGCAGTTATCGATTTGTCCGAGTTTCTGAAACGGAATCCAGCGAACGAAAACGTGAAGCTGGGTGCTCAATACTCGCTCGTCCTGTGTCATGCCGGACTGAAACAGCACGACCAGACAATTCTGGTTGCCAATGAACTCCTCAAGGCGAAACCCGACTACGCCGCCGCTGACAAGGTCATGTACGAATTGTCATTCGCGTATTCGGAGACCGCAAGGCCAAAGGAATCGGCGGACACGTTTCGTCAACTGGCGACAAAGTTTCCGGACAGCGAACTCGCCCCCGAATGCTGGCTGCGTGTGGCCGATTACCACGCCATTGAAAAGCAGTTTACGGAAGCCATCGCGGCGTGTGTGAAGGGACTGACAAAGGTTAAAGATCCCAAACTGAAAGAACAGCTTCAGTTTCGCCAGGGCTCGTCACTGTTCTCGGCCGATGCGTTCGCCGACGCCGCGACAACTCTGCAGGCGCAAATCACCGAACATCCTCAGGGCAGACTGCTGATGGATGCCACTTGGCTTGTTGCCGAAAGTCTGTTTCGTCAGAACAGATACCAGGAGGCGATTCCGTGGTATCAAAAGACAATCGATGCGAAGCCGGAGAAGTATCACGCCCGAGCACTGTATCGAGCCGGCACATGCGCGAACGAACTCAAGCAGTGGCCACTCGGCCAGCAGTTCTTCACGGCGCTTACGACGCAATTTCCGAAGTTCGAACAGATCGGCGAAGCGTTGTACGGCCTCGGGTTCGCTCTGCAGAATCAGAATCAGCTCGATCAGGCCAGCGTGGTATACGAACGTGTGACAAAGGAGACCAACACGGAATCCGCCGCAAAGGCGCGCTTCATGATGGGAGAATGCGCATTCGCCCAGAAGAAGTACGACATTGCGTGGCAGCACTTTCTGGAAGCGGCGCTCGGATATCCGTATCCCGAATGGCAGGCCCTTGGCCATTTCGAGGCCGCTCGGTGTTTCATTGAACTGAAAATGCCGGACAAAGCGAGAGATTCGCTGCGGGAGGTCGTTGAGAAATTTCCGAACCATGCGCGAGCTAAAGACGCCGTGAAACTGCTGGCGGATTTGAAGGCGGCGACGTGAATGGCAGAAATTAGAAACGAGCGATCAGTCAGACCGCGACTGCAATGTCCCTTCTCCCTTGGTAACAATGACGTGGACTTAAGGCGAGCGGGGGATGTAAATCCCCTGATTTGTTGCGATTGCTGGAGAAATCCGGGCACTTACGTACCCGGCTCGCCGTTGGAATTCCTTAAGTCCACGCCATTGTCCTTTGGCAAGGGGCATAGAGGGGACAATCGCAGAACCGTTGCACAGTGCAACGAAATCGGCGCTGCCAAAAACGCACAACCAAAACCATATAGCCACCGAGCAAACCTTGGGAGCAAGCTGAATGATATCCTGGAACAATCGCATTGTGATCGCATCGATCTGTCTGCTGCTGGCGGTGTTTGTGCCGCTCTCGCCGGGCGATGAAGTGGCGGATGGCAAAGACACGCCCCCCGCAGCCGTAGCCGATCCGGACGCGACGTTGGAATCTCCGCCAGCTGAGGACTCGATGCTGTCCCTGGTGATGGACAGCGGCGCAATCGGGCTGTTGTTTATGGCCGCGCTGGGACTGTTTTCGCTCGTCGCCGTGGCCGTCACAATCGAACGGTTTGTCAACACACGGCGTCACAAAATTGTACCGGAACAGTTCGTCAGCGAACTTAAGCAGGTCGTCAGCAGCAACACATCGACACCAGCCGACCTGAAGGCGGTCTGCGATCGCCACAAGGCACCGGCCTCAACAATTCTGCTGGCCGGTTTGCAACGAGTTGGCCGGCCACTCACGGAAATCGAAAAGGCAATGGAAGACGCCGCTGCCCGAGAAATGGCCGCCCTGCGAAGCCGAGTTCGACCGTTAACCGTCGCGGGCAGTGTCGCCCCGCTGCTCGGTCTGCTTGGAACCGTTGTCGGGATGATCATTGCGTTCCGAACCGCCAGCCAGTCCGGTCTCGGCAAGGGAGAAATGCTGGCACAGGGCATCTATCTGGCGCTGGTCACCACAGCCGCCGGTCTTTCGATCGCGATTCCATCAATTCTGTGCGCATCATTTTTCAACACGAAGATCGAGGGCTTCTTTCGCATCATTGATGAGGCGCTGACCGAGACGTTTTCCTGCTTTGCCCGCGTCGAGGAACGCGTCGTGATGGTACGACCGACCGAAACGCCAGTCGCGACCGAGCGTGAACGGAATGTTGATAAGCTCATGAAGATGACGTGAGAACGGAAATGTAAATCGAGATAAACCATGAAAATTGCTGTCCCAACGGAAGACTTTGCCGGTCCGGATCTGACGCCGGTCATTGATGTCGTGTTTCTGCTGCTCATCTTTTTTCTCGTCGCCACGCGCTACGATCAGGAAGAGCGAGAACTGGAAGTCGTGCTGCCGGAAGTCACACAGGCGCAGCCGCTGTCGATGACACCCGAGCTGATTATAAACATCATGCGGACAGGCAAGTACAAGATCGTGCAGGTGGAGATGGACGAACGTCAGCTCGGCAACGTCATTCGCGAAACCCACAGGAAAAATCCCCATCAGTCAGCCCTGATTCGAGGCGACGGTGAGGTCGCGCTGAAGCACGCCGTCCGCGTGATGGGGCTGTGTAACGCAGTCGGAATGGATTACCGAATTGCGGCATTGGAAGAACGATAACGCAGGACAGCCCGTTGAAAAAGTTCACTCACAATCCGAAGACTCTCGCAGCCGCGTCCGCCGGACTGGAGATTCTGCGCACCCGGAAGTTTGCAGTTGGCGTGGCGGTTGTTGTGCTGCTGGCCTTTGTCGTCTGGGTTGTGCCGAAACCGCGTGGCCGCGTTGTTCCTGTCGTCGGAACGGCGAGGTGGGCGGATGCGAATACGCCGCGGCAACGGCAGATTGCGTGGACGCCGTCGATTGAACTCGCATCCGTCGTGCCGCCGGGCATGGCGGATGCGTCGCTGATTGCTCCGCGATTTTCTGATGGCGGGACGGTCCTGTACTTTACGCTGCGATCGCCGGACGGCCAGGCCGATATCTACCGCAGTCGGCTGGATCATGGCGAATGGCAGACGGCGGAACCGGTGACCTCACTGAATTCATCTTCCGATGACATCGCCGCAATTCCCTCGGCGGACGGACGCCAGCTGTTTCTTTATTCGAATCGACCAGGCGGCACGGGCGGATTTGAGATCTACGTTTCGCAGTGGAAAGGCGGCGACTGGACGTCGCCCGTCAACGCCGGCCCGCCGATCAATTCGACGGCCGATGAATACGATCCGGCGATTTCACCCGACGGACGTTCGCTGTACTTCGCATCGAATCGCGATCGTAACGCGGTTGATTTGAACGGGTCTGACCCTCTTAGATCCACTGCCGATGACTGGAGCGGCACGCTGCGTCACCGTGAATCGAGCACTTTTGATCTGTACGTTGCCATTCGAAACGACGTCGATTCCCCGTGGCAAGCTGCCGCAGCACTCGACGCCGTCAACCGGCCTGACACCAACGAAGGGGCTCCGTTTGTTTCGCCGAATGGTGCGTTCCTGTATTTTGCATCCGATCGAACGGTCCGCCCTGGCGAGGATCGGAATCTCGATCTGTACCGCACTCACATCGCCGGTGAAATGCCATCGCCGCCGGAAAATCTTGGCCCCGGCATCAACGCAAGCTCCGATGAAACAGAACCTGCGCTTTCGCCGGAAGGCTTCACGCTCGTCTATTCAGCCAACCGGAACGGACAAGAGCGGCTGCTGCTGAGTCGTGCCGAAGAAATACGATTTGAGACCGTATGGGACTCGTCGAATCTCAAATCAATTGCCGGGATCTGGTTACAGGCGTTGCTGTTCACGCTGCTGGCCGTGCTCGTGGCCGCGATCTTCTTTGCTGCGCGTCGGAGATTCGCGGAGGTGGCGGCGTCCGGGCAGTTCTTTGCCGGGAGTCTGGTCTTTCACGTGGTATTGCTCTTCCTGCTGGCGATCTGGAATCTGCCGCGCGTGATTGAAGTCATCACATCGAAAACGTTCGATGCCGAAGCGTCAACTCAACTGTTCGACGACAACCAGCATCAGTCACACGAAGACGGTCGCGCCGCGTACGAAAAACTCGCTGACCTCAAGTCGCTGGAAGACATGCCGCAGTCGGAAGTCACGCGGCAGGAAACCGAAACGTTGAATGTTCCCGAACGCACGACCAGTCCGCTTCCCACGATTCCGCTCGACGTTGCCCGCAGCCTGCCGCCCGAACGCCTGATGTTCGTTCCACCGCAGCGAACGCAACCACAACGCCCGATGCCGAAGGATGATTCGGCACCAACGCTGTCGCGACCGACTCCGCAAATCGCTCAGGCTGTTCCCGAGTTGGCTCTTGCGGCCATCGAACTTCCGGAGCCCGTTGAGTCGCCAGGTGAACGACCGATTGCGACGCAGATCGACATGCCGCGCACCGAGCAGCCGGTACAACTGGTCGAATTCGATATCAGAATTGCCAAGGCCTCAAAGATTCGAATGCGGTCAACGACAGATCTGACTCCGCCGGCCGTTGAGATTGGTCCGGAGCGAAAAGCGGCCACGCTGCCGTCAAACCCGCTGGAGATGCGTGTCTCGCCGACCGTGAATGATACCGAGTTTGTGGACCTGGCCGAAGCCGTCGTCCTGCCAGCGGCTCCGGTCGAGGCCGTTGAAAAAATCACGGACGCACCGGTCCTCCTGACCAACGTGGACAGAGTCAGCGCGACGACTCCTGATCCCGTTCAGTTCGCCACCGCAGGAGAACGCATGAAAACTCCACAGCCTCAGGCGTTTGTCGAACTGAACGCGCCGATTGCAATCATCGAAAACCGACCGGCTGATCCTTCGAAGATGCTGCCCGTTCCAGCCCGCGAAACCGCGCCGTCGTCGATCAGCAATCCGCTCGCCGGTATCGCGCAGATTGAGACGGAAGATGTGCAACTGGCCGAGGCCGATTCCAGTAACAGCGCCGAGTTGGACAAATCCACCGATAACGGCCTTATGCTGGAAGTGGACCGGGCCGAATCCACTGGCCCTGCACCACTCACGCCGAAAGAAATGACTGGGCCGTCCAGTCGCGCGGAGCAACGAATCGTCGTAGGTGCCCTCAGTTTGGAACGAAACAACGCTCCGCCGACATTCAACACGCTTGCCAGTCAGCTGGATCGCCCGCTGGCCAGGGCCGCCGCCGTGTCGCTGGCTGCGGACAGTGTGGGACTGCGGTCGATGTTCACGCTGCGTCAGGGTGATACTCGCAAGCAGTACATCGAACTGTTTGGCGGGACCGAAGAAACCGAGAACGCTGTCAATCGCGGTCTGGTCTGGCTGGCTCAGCATCAAAACTCGGACGGAAGCTGGAGCCTGAACCGCTTTGACGAAAACTGCAAAGGCAAGCATCCAAACTGCACCGGTCAGGGAGGAGAATCATCCAACACGGCCGCCACCGGTATGGCGTTGCTGCCGTTTCTGGCCGCTGGCAATACGCACTCCGAAGGCGAATATGCGAAAGTCGTTGCGGCGGGTTTGCAGTGGCTGATCGATCACCAAAAGCCCGATGGCGAATTACTCGGTCCCGGGGACCAACAGAAAATGTACAGCCAGGGGATCGCCGCGATCGCGTTGTGCGAAGCCTTCGGAATGACTCAGGATCCGGCATTTCGCGAACCTGCCGAACGGGCTCTGCAATACATCATCAACGCACAGAATAAGAACACCGTCGGCTGGCGCTACAATCCCGGTGAAGCAGGCGACACGTCGGTCGTCGGCTGGCAGGTAATGGCTCTGAAGAGCGGTGAGATGGCCGGGCTGGAAGTTCCCGCCGCCACCCAGGAAGGCGTCCGTCGCTGGCTGAAATCTGTCGAAGGCAACCAGCCGGTTGGTGGAAAATTTGGCTACACCGACCGTAATATTTCACCCGCCATGTCAGCTGAAGGTCTGCTCTGCCTGCAGTTTTTGGGCACCAGCCGCAACGACGCGACGATGCGGGCGGGAGCCGATTATCTGCTGACTCAGTTACCTGAAAAGTCTCAGGGACCGACATCGTACTATTGGTACTACGGCACGCAGGTGATGTATCACATGCAGGGCAACTACTGGCAGGAATGGAACGCCGCATTGCGTGACATGGTTGTCGAAACGCAGATCAAAGACGGCCACATGGCTGGCACATGGAATCCGATCGACAACTGGGAACATCGCGGCGGGCGTATCTACTCAACGTCGATCAAACTGCTGATGCTCGAAATCTACTACCGGCACCTGCCGCTGTATGAACAGCTGGACGATTAGGCGCGTCAAGTACCGTAGACCCGTCGCTCCGCCGACGGGAGATGCGCTGTCACGCCGACGGAGCGGCGTGACGTGCTTGCCTTGTCAGGCTGCCGGGAATATCGTACGAAAAATGCATGGCGTACGGGAATTTATTTCGACCGTCTGCAGGCTGGCATCGTGGCGATGGAAATCTCAATTGCCTCATGCATTCATTGAACACAACACCAATGACAACCCCACCGGCCTACGACGCCTTTCTCAGTTACAATTCGCTCGACCATGCTGTGGTCGAACGCATTTCCAGGGAGCTGGACACGCGGCAGTGCAAGTGTTTTATCGATCGCTGGTATCTGCAGCCGGGACGCGACTGGGTGGAAGCTCTTGAGCAGGCCCTCGGTTCGAGTCGCTCTGTCGTCATGTTTGTTGGCCCGAACGAAATGGGACGCTGGCAGCAGCGGGAGCGGGCGTGGGCGTTGGATCGTCTGGCCAGCGCGACAAATTTTCCCGTCATCCCGGAAATAAGGAGCAACTGGATTTTCTGGCTGCGGCGATTCGCGGTGAGACGATCGATCGGAGCGGAAAACCAGAACCACGAGCCTCCATCTGTCCGTACCGCGGCCTGCTGCCGTTCCGCGAAGAGGATGCCGAATTCTTTTTGGACGTCAGGCTTACACCGACAAACTGGTCGGTCTGGTCCGGATGCATTCGCTGGTGGGAGTGGTCGGGGCGTCGGGGAGTGGGAAGTCATCCGTCGTTCGCGCGGGGCTAGTCCCTCAGTTGCGGCATTCGGACGATGGCACGGTCTGGGACATCGTGACGATGATACCCAAAGACAATCCGCTGCATTCACTCGCCGACGTGTTCCTTCCGCTCGTCGAACCCGATTTGTCAGGGATCAATCTGATCCGCAAGCGCAACACGTTGGCTGAAGACCTGGAGCATCGCCGAGTCCCGCTGTGGGATCTGGCGGTCGAAGGTCTGCGGCAGCAGAAGGGCACGCAACGACTGCTGCTGGTGGTTGATCAGTGGGAAGAAATTTATACGAACTGCAAGAGCGGGACTCAACGCACTCGTTTCATTGAAGAACTGCTCGATGCCACCTCACGCACCGGGTCCTCGCTTTCGGTAGTGTTCACGGTCCGCTGGGATTTTTACGGCGAGGTGCTCCAGGACCGCACGCTGCTGGATCGTCTGGAAAACAGTCGCCTTGACCTCGGTCCCATGAATCGGGACGAACTCCGCAGCGTGATTGAAGAACCGGCAGCGAAGATCGGACTGACATTTCAGGACGGTCTGGTTGAACGGATTCTCGATGATGCCGGTGACGAGCCGGGCAGCTTGCCGCTGCTGGAATTCGTGCTCGGAGAACTGTGGGACAAACGGCGTGGCGATGGACAAGTGACGCACGATGCTTATCAGGCCCTCGGTCGCATCACAGGAGCCATCGCCACGCGCGCCGAGACGATCTTCAATCAGCTCAACCTGGATGAGCAGCGGGCGGCAGAATCCCTGTTTCGCAGGCTGGTGCAGGCCGGTGCGAAGACGGAAGAAGATACGAGGCGTCGTGCGGACCTGCAGGGGCTGGACGCATCGACGCAGCAGGTGGCTCGGAAACTGGCCAGCGAACGCCTGCTGGTCACAAGCGGGGTTCCGACGCCGATGGCACCACCGGCAGCCGGGGACAATGGTGCCGCCTCTGCGTCCCCTCAGGAAACAATGCGTCAGGAAACAGTGGAAGTGGCACATGAGGAACTGTTAAGACGCTGGGATCGACTTAAGCAATGGGTCGATGCCGATCGAAAGTTCCTGCAATGGCGGAGTCGGCTTAATCCAAAACTGGAAGAATACAAGCGTGATCCCAAGTCTGCGTTACTGACGGGTAACGCACTGCGTGAATCTCGACAATATGTCCCGTCACGAAATGCAGAACTCGATGCACCCGAACGAACTTTGGTGGTCGCAAGTCACGACGCGGTCCGACGACGGAATAAGCAGTTCTTCTACGGTGGGAGTTTCGTTGCCCTCGTCGCGAGACTAATATCGCTGCGCGTCTATTACTCGCAACAGAGCGTCACCGCGAACGGCCAGTTGAATCTCTACCTGGGGACTCCGGCGGACCAAACCGCAGCCACTTTCGAGTTGTTAATCAAGCCGTATGAGAGCTATCTGACTGAACCATTACACCAGGTGTTTGAGCAGACGATCAGCACAGACTTTCACAAGTTGAATGCCGCTTACGCGCAGGCAAGGTTCGATGCCGCTCGCCCGGAAGAGCTCAAATTCCTGTTAGAAGCGATTCCCAATGCGAAACCTGAACATCGCGAAAAGAACTTCGACGTTGCCCTGCGTGCCATAACCGACCGCAAGTTGTTGGAAGATCTTCTCGTCCAACTCGCTAAGCAGCCAGTAAAGAACGGGAGTTATCGCTATGGAACTGCCGGCCTGACCCAGGGATTTGCATCCCCGACAACCATTTGCACGCAGTTTGACGGCGATCCGACGGACCGCACCGACTTGATTCAGCGTTGGGATGAATGGCCGGCGGCCATTGACAAGGTGATTGAGTTCCTGAGTGGCAGGGAAATAGACGGTGGGTTGCGTTCGGCCCTATGCTGCATAATCGGACTCCATTCCCAGGACAAAGCGTGGGTAGAAAAGCGAGCAGAATTCATATCACTCCTCGACGATGCCTACAAAACATCGGAAGAGCCCGGGCTGCATTTCATTGCGGCGTGGGCACTTCACACATGGAACGCTGTGCCAGAAAGCAGTATCGAAACTCGGGTCGGCAAATGGGAAATGAATAGTCAGAAAATGACCAGCAATTCCCGATCGTGATCTTTTGGCGGGAATTTGTTGGGATTTTGATCTTTCTGTTTCGTAAACGGAGCGGTCATGATGCTTACCTGGATTTCCCAGTTTACTTCTCAGGCAAAAGGATTTGCCCATTATGGATCGCTCGGCAAGGAAGGTACGACAGGGGCTTTGTGCGGATGCATTGTTCAAGCTGATCCGCGAACGTTGCGAACGTCTGCCTGATACACGGGCCGTGCCGGTGGAGATTTCGCTGGCCGACGCGCTGCTGTCGGCCTTTGCGATGTTCTCGCTGAAAGATCCGTCGCTGCTGGCGTTTGACCAGCGGCGACAAGATCCGAGCGACAAC
>Ga0105046_10003382_pt1 | contig 25297 bp, 21 predicted proteins | sample MAT03_FD_78385 | JGI IMG/M metagenome (GOLD analysis project Ga0105046, IMG submission 78385) | Freshwater microbial communities from Lake Fryxell liftoff mats and glacier meltwater in Antarctica - MAT-03 (megahit assembly) | ecosystem: Environmental > Aquatic > Freshwater > Ice > Liftoff...
ACGTTGGTGGCGCACGGTGCCGCTGGACGGCTGACCGTGGTGCGTGAACCAACGCTGATCGATCGCACGTCATGGGCGTACATCTCACAGCACGGCGACGCGGACGAGGTGCTGACGTTCCTCAATCGTCACAACCTGCAGCGCCTCGACCTCGACCAGCTCGCCTGGCGTCTGCGCGATGCGAAATTCTTCAGCCGACTCACCGCGTTGCTGGCAGAGCGTCGCCTCTACCACGACACCACCTGGTCCTACGGCCTGCTGCACAGCGACACCGTGCGCCTGCGCGAATGGCTCAGCCATCAAGAAGACTTCCTCACTGCCTGCGGTCCGTGGCTCGACAGCCCACTGGTCACCACCGATGCGGTGGCGCTCGGCTGGTACCAGCATCTGGAATACGCACCGTTGGTGAACGCGCGGGCGCATCGGCTCGGCAGCCAACGCACCATCCTGAACCAGGCGTTGGCGACGCAGTATCGGGCGTTCCTGCAACAGGCGTGTTATCGCGACGACCAGCGCAGTGAATCATCCCACGACGAGCTGTTGTCGGCGACGTATTACCTGCTGCTGCAAGACCGCGTGGCGGAAGGTCTGGCGATGCTGAAGCGCGTCGACCGTGCGCGCATCACCAGTCATCTGCAGTACGACTACCTGAGTGCTTACGCCGCGTTCTTCAGCGCCGAACCACAGAAAGCCCGGGCGATCGCCACCCCACACCGCGATCATCCGGTGGACCGTTGGCGCACGCTGTTCCGCACGGTGTTGGCACAGCTCGACGAAACGACCGGCAGCAACGCCGCCGTGGTCGACCCCAAGAGCGTCACCGAACGCCAAGCGCACCTTGCCGCCAGCGAGGCCAGCATCGACGTGGCGGTGGAAGCCGGACGCCTCGCGCTGAACTACCGTGGCGTCGATGCCTGCCGGGTGAATTATTACCTGATGGACATCGAACTGCTCTTTTCACGCCAGCCGTTCGTGCACAGCCAAGCGGAGCGGTTTTCGTTCATCACGCCCACCAGCACCAGCGACGTCACCTTGCCCAGCGGCAAGAACCTCCACCACGTGGATCTGCCCACCGCTTACCGCAGCGCCAACACCGTCATCGAAGTAGTCGCTGGCGGACGGCGCACGGCCAAGGCGCATTACGCGCACGCTCTCGACGTGCAGGTGAGTGAAGCCTACGGCCAGGTGCGCATCGGTCGCGTCGACGCCAGTGGTCAGAGCAAACCGCTGCCAACGGTCTACGTGAAGGCCTACGCGCGCATGCAAGGCGGCGAGGTGCGCTTCTTCAAGGACGGCTACACCGACCTGCGTGGGCGCTTTGACTATGCGTCGCTGAGCACCGATGAACTCGATCGGGTGGAGCGGTTTGCGCTGCTGATCATGAGCACGGAACATGGCGCCCTGATCCGTGAGGCGACTCCGCCGCAACGGTGATCGGCGGTCCGGGGGGCGCTGGCGATGATCGGGATGCAGGACGCCCCTCAGGGCCGACTCTCGCCGACTCTCCCACCATTGGCACGACCGGTGCCCCTAGACTGGCGCAGACCTCCTTTCAGGGGCGGTCTGTGGCGACTGCCGACAGGGCATGTCGTCAACCTCGACGCCAGGACGGACCCCTGTGGCCCAGGCCATCCCTACCCCGCTGCTGACCTCCGCCGAACGGTTGAGCCGTCGGACCGAGCTGGTCTTCGCCATCGGGGTGGTGTCGATCCTGGCAGTGATGGTCCTGCCCGTCCCGGCGCCAGTGCTGTCCGCCTTGCTGGCGGTCAACCTCTCAATGTCCCTGCTGATCCTGCTGGTGTGCGTCTACGCCAAGGAGCCGCTGGAGTTCAGCGCCTTCCCCAGCCTGCTGCTGATCACCACCATGATGCGCCTGGGGCTGAACGTCGCCTCGACGCGTTTGATTTTGCTTACCGGCGAAGGCGGCGACGTCATCGAGACCTTCGGTACTTTCGTCATCGGCGGCAACTTGGTCGTCGGCGTGGTGATCTTCCTCATCCTGTTGATCATCCAGTTGGTGGTGGTGACCAAGGGCGCCGGGCGCATCAGCGAAGTGGCCGCGCGTTTCGTGCTTGATGCCATGCCGGGCAAACAGATGGCGATCGACGCTGACCTGAACGCCGGACTCATCAGTGAAAAAGATGCGCGTGAACGTCGAGCGAAGATCAGCTCCGAAGCGGAGTTCTACGGCGCAATGGACGGTGCCAGCAAGTTCGTCAAAGGCGACGCCATTGCCGGCCTCATCATCACCATCATCAATGTCGTCGCCGGGTTCATCATCGGCATGACCATGATGAACATGACTGCTAGTCAGTCGCTCCATACCTTTACCCTGCTGACCATCGGTGACGGCTTGGTCAGCCAGATCCCCTCGCTGCTGATCACCATCGGCTCCGGCCTGCTGGTGACCAAAGCACGCAGCGACGACACCGTCGGCACCCAGCTGGCGCGCGAGTTCTTTGTCAAACCGAAGGCCATCGCGGTGGCCGCCTGCATGATCCTGTTGTTCGGTCTGATCCCCGGCATGCCGCTGCTGCCCTTCGCCATGTTGTCCGCCATCCTGTTCGCCATCTGGCGTTTGGTGAAGGATAACGACCAGGAGCGCGCAGTGATCGACGCCAAGGAAGAGCAAGCGGTCAGCGACAAGAAACCGGAAGAAAAGGTCGAGGACCTGCTCACCGGCGATCGCGTCGGCGTCGAAATCGGCTACCGGCTAATTCCGCTGGTCGACAAGGATCGCGGCGGGGCGCTGCTCGACCGCATCACCTCGCTGCGCAAACAACTGGCGCGCGAACTCGGCATGCTCATCCCGCCGATCCGCATCAAGGACAACATCCAACTCGGAGCGACCGCCTACCGCGTGTTGCTGCATGGTCAGCCGGTAGCGACCGGCGAACTGCATCCTGAGCGTTTGCTCGCCATTGATGGTGGTGGCGTCAGCGCGGCAGTGCAGGGCATCGCAACCAAGGAACCCGCCTTTGGCTTGGACGCCGTATGGATCGACAACGGCCGCCGCACCGAAGCGGAAGCCGCCGGTTACACCGTCACCGATCCGGCCTCGGTCTTCATCACGCACCTGACCCAGGTGCTGAAAACCAACGCCGCAAATCTGCTCAACCGCGAGGACGTGCAGGCGATGCTCACCGCCCTCAAGCGCGACGCACCGGTCTTGGTCAAAGATATCGAAACCAACGCCAAGCTCGGCGTGGTGCAGAAGGCCATCGCCGCGTTGCTCGAAGAACGCGTGCCGATCACCAACCTGGAAAAGATTCTGGAGACCGTGGCCGACCAGCCCACCGCGGATCCGTTCACCATCGCCGAAAACGCCCGCGCCCGCATGGGCCGCAACGTCATCGCGCCGTACCTCGACGCGAAGGGCAAGATGCACGCCATCATCCTGGAACCGGCCACCGAACAGCGCCTGTCGCAAGCGCTGGTGGCAGCCAACCAGGGCGGCGGTCTGGGCATCGCGCCGAACGAAGCCAGCACGCTGGTCGATCAACTCGGCAAGAACGCGCAGGAGGCCATGGCCGGCGGCCACGATCCCGTGCTGCTGACCACCGCCTCCTTACGTCGCAGTCTGCGTCAAATCACCAGCCGTTTTTATCCCGACCTCGCGGTGCTCTCCTACAGCGAACTCGCCCCAGGGGTCGAGGTCGAAGTGGTGGGGACGATCGGGCTGGGGGCGAAGTCATGAACCTTTGTCCGATGTCCGATGTCCGATGTCCGATGTCTCGTGATCACCACGCGACATCGGACATCGGACATCGGACACCGGACCCATTCGGAAAGAATCTGCCATGATCGTTCGTAGCTACACCGGTCGCACGGTTCCCGAAGCCTTGGCGAAAGTGAAGAACGACTTAGGCGATGGTGCGCTGATCATCGAAACGCGCGCCCTGCGCGAACCGGGTCTGCTCGGACGCAAGAGTGGCTACGAAGTGGTCGCGGCCGTTGACGACGTGCCGGCAAAGACCGCGCGCCCAGTCGTTTCGGCGGCGTCTGCCGAGCCGACCGTGAGCCCATGGCGGCCAATCTCGTTCGATGCGCCGGTGGCTAACCAGGCAGCATCGCTCGCACGTGAACGCAGCGAGGAATCCGCCTCGCTCGGCCTGGAAGAGGAACTCATCAGCATCCGCCGACAACTCGCTCGTCTCGCTGCAGGGCAAGGAACCCCGTGTGGCCACCTGGGTGAGGAACTCGCCGGACAACTTGATGACAGCGAACTCCCAGGCGAATTGGTGGCGGAACTCGACGAGGCCATGGGCCGCGCCGCAAGCCGCTTGGACGTGGCGAAACACCGTGAATTCCTCAGCCTGCTGATGGCACGCAACCTGCCGTGTGCCGGTGCCGTCGATTGGAGTACCACCCAGAAACTGATGCTGGTCGGCCCGACTGGGGTCGGCAAGACCACCACGCTGGCCAAACTCGCCAGTGATCTGGTGATGAAGAAAGGCAAACGGGTCGCGCTCATCACCATCGACACCTACCGCGTCGGCGCACAGGACCAGCTTAAGACCTATGCCGATCTGCTCGACGTGCCGCTGGAAGTCGCCGCGACCCCGGCGCAATTCGGTGCGCTGATGCGCCGCTATGAATCTTACGACAACGTGCTGATCGACACCGCCGGTCGCAGCCCGACGGATGCCACGCGCATCCATGAACTCAAAGGTTTCTGCCGTGCCGTCCCCGGTCTGGGCGTGATGCTCGCCGTCGCCGCCACCAGTGGACGCGCCGAGTTCGCCGCCGTGGTCGAACGCTTCTCCATCCTGCCGGTGGCCCACGCAGTGATCACCAAACTCGACGAATGTGCGGCGATGGGCCGCCTCTACGGCTGCCTGCGCCGTCATCGTCTGCCGCTCAACTACCTGACCACCGGACAGGAAGTTCCGGATGACATCATCGCTGCCGATCCGGCGCTGATCGCCGGACGGGTGTTGCCGGTACCGGTTGGGGTGTGAGCTGCATGGCGGCGAGCTTTGCGCGACGAGCTGCGCGCTACGAGCGGGCCTACGGCCACGCGCCACGAGGCTTCGCCGCGGGAGCAAAGCGACTTCGATGCCGCGAGCACAGCGAGCGTTCTTCGTGAGCGACCAAGCTCAGAATCTTCGCAAAGGCACCGTCATTCCTGACGCGGTTGTCGGTCCGTCGCTGCCCGCCGTCGCCATCACCGGCGGCAAAGGTGGCGTGGGCAAGACCTGCATCGCGGTGAACCTCGCGCTGATGCTGGCGCGGCTGGGTAAGAAGCCGCTGCTGGTGGACTGCGATCTGAGCCTGGCCAACGCCGACGTGTTGCTCGGACTCAATCCGACCGCCACGCTTTATGAAGTCCTGACTGGTGCCGCACCGCTCGCTGGCGCGATCGTGGAAGGCCCAGGCGGCATGGGTTTTCTGCCCGCCGCCAGCGGTCGCGATGAACTGACGCGCCTGACCCAGGGGCAACTCGACCTGCTGACCAAAGGCCTCGCCGTCATCGGCAAGGGTTACGATCTGTTGGTGATCGATACGCCGGCAGGTATCGGTCGCGAAGTCATGGCGCTGCTACGCGCCTCACGCACGGTGCTGGTGGTGGTGACGCCGGATCCTACTTCGCTCGCTGATGCTTATGCGCTGATCAAGGTGCTCGAAAGCGGCGATCCTGGTCGCGACATCCGCGTGGTGATCAATATGGCGGCCCATCAAGACGAAGCGGTGCAGACCTTCACGCGCTTACGTCAAGTGGTGCAGACCTACCTACGGCGCGATCTGACCCTGGCCGGTTCGTTGCCACGCGATCGCGCCGTGAGCGACGCGGTGCGTCAGCGCAAACCCTTCGCGCTCGGCCCCGACGGCACCGCGGTCCAAGCCATCCGCGCGCTGGCGATGCGGATGAAGGCAGAAAACTGGAAGGGGTGAGGGCCACCGGTCTCCTCAGCAAGACTGCACCTGCGTCCGGATCACGCGCCGAAAGCCCGGGATGGAACTCTGGTTCAATTCGCTGTCCCAGGTCGCTTAGCGAAACGCCATTGGGCCCACACCTACACGGGACAACATCCGCGTTAACCTCAGTCGAATTTCGCACCGGCGTTGATCCACGCTTTGAGCAGGTCGGTCTGCTTCTTGCTCAGCAGCGTTCCCTGCGCCGGCATACGATCGGCGTCGCCGGGAGGTTTGGTCGTGCGCACATACATCGGACTCTCCTCCGGCTTGCCGGCGACGAACACCGGGCCGTTCTTGCCGCCCTTCTTCACCGCTTCGGCGCTGTCGAGCCGCAGATCATTCTTCTGCTGGGTGGAGCCGTGGCATTTCCTGCAGTTGTTCACCAGCATCGGACCGATGTCTTTGCTGAAGCTCGGCGCATCCGCGGCGGTGGTGTCAGTGGCGATCAACAGACCGACAATGATCAGGGCGAACAACATGCGGTGATGACAGAACATGGATTGCTTCTCCGGCGTGGCGACTCCGCTGTACGCGCTGACTGGCGCCACGGCAACCCGGCGGCGGTGGCCATCGTGAGCGCATGTACAACGCACCACGCACACAGGAGGTCCCCGCCCGCCTCCGCCGTTCCGCCGAAAGCACTCCTGCAGTGGGCAATTTTACGGCCCAGCACTGGCTATCTGGATGCCATTCAACTTACTGTATGCCAGATGGTTGAGATCTCACGGCTACGGCGTTTCTGCCACACCCGTGGGCGGGCGAAGCCGCGCTGCATGCCGCCCTGGTCAGCATCCTCGCGTGGGAAACGCTGGGTTGCTTGGAGCATGCCGAGGACTTGCGCACCGTGGCCCGCTGGCTGATCGAAATGATGACAGACAACCACCAGCGGCGCGTCTCACGCGCGTCCTGGATGGCACGACCGGTGATTCTCCATCTCCGCACGAGCGTTACGTTCCCCCTCCCGTCCCGACCACACTCCAGCGCTAGCGACCCCGCCGAATGACCTGTCTCCGCCCTTTTGCTGAATCCATCCCACGGACGATCACGTTCTCATACCCACGGGGCGTACTGCCGCTCCTGGCCGGCATCGCCATACTCGCAGTGTTGAGCGTGATGGCGCCAGCGATCGCCGCTGAGGTTCCGTCCACACCGGACGCTTCCGCGGCGGCCCTTGAGCAGTTGCGCGCCGCCAACGTTGCGCGCGCCGAACTGGCCAAGGTCGAGATCGAATGGCGCAGCGAACGTGATCGTCTACAGGCCGCCATCGCCGCTACGCGCGCCGAGGTCGCACGTCTGGAGCGCGATGCGGCAGAAGCCGAAGGCCAACGCGACACCGCGCGCACCAAACTTGCCGCCATCGGCGACACCAGCGATCTCGACATCCTGCGCCAACGCCTGGGAGAAACCGGCGTGCGCTTGCGCGCGGCGCTCACCGCCCTAGCCCGCAGCGTACCGCCAGGAACCATCGCCGTACCGGCACAGGATGTGGTCGGCGAAGCCGCTTTCGATGCGGCCGTGCGCGCCCTCGACGCGGCGGAACGCGCTGCCGGCACCTTGGCGGTGGAAGTCGTCACCGGTACACGTGCTGGTCAGTCCGAAGCCGTGAAACTGCTGCGCGTCGCCGGTGCAGTGGCGTGGTGGGTGTCGCTCGATGGCACCGCTGCTGGCATCGCGCGCATGGCTGATGGCACTTTGCACCTGGACGCAGCGAGTGATGACGCCGCGCGTCTGGCAATCACAGCCGCGTTGGCGCAAGCGGAAGGCCGCGCGCAACCAACGGTCCTGATCCTGCCCGCGCCCAGCACGTCCAACACCACCGGAGGCACGCCATGAGCCGCTTCCTGTTGCTGATCTGCGCCTGTCTGCTGGCGCTGCCAGTCATCGGCGCTGATGCGCCGAATGCGCCGAAGCCCGACCTGGCGAAGGCCACCACTGCCGCACGCGACCTGGCGCAGACACAACTTGATCAGGCACGCACGCGTATTGCCGACGAACACGCTACGTTGCTGAAAGAAATGCAGGTCGCGCTCGCCGCCGCCAACACCGCGCGCGACCGCCTGATCACCGCCGAACGCGAAGCGAAGATCGCCGGCGATGAGTTGGCCAAACGCAGCAAGGAACAGGAACGCGAATTAACGTTGCTGCGTCAGCTCGCTGATCGTGCGGTGGTATCCGCCCGTCTCGGTGAAGGCGGCGACCGCGCGCTGCAAGGCAAACCGCCGCGTGAGCGCGTCGATGCGGCTCTAGCCGGCATCGACAAACGTCTCGCAGCATTACCCGCACGCCTGTCGCTGCGCGTCAGCGAAGAAACCATCATCGCCCGCCACGGTCGTCAGATCACGGCACCGGTGTTGCGCCTCGGTGAAGCACGCGCCATCGCGCTTGGAAACGATGACGCCAGCCGTGGCGTCATCGAACGTGCCGCGGACGGCAGTTCGTGGTTGGTCATCGGCCCGACTTTACCGTCGGTGATCGCCGCCGATCCCAAGGCACCAAAAGTCATCGCCCTGGATGCCGCCGGCAGCGCCGCACATCAGCCGGGGGAGGTGCATCGCACGCTCGGCGAATGGCTCAAGGCCGGACGTTTCTTCATCTGGCCGATCATCGCCGTGTTCATCATCGGCATTTTGATCGCGCTGGAACGCATGGTCAGCCTCGCCCGCCGGGCGGTCGATCCTCGCCGGTTGGTGGAAGTCGCCGGCCATCTCGCCCGCGGTGATACCGCCGCGGCGAAGGCCACGGTGAAGAACGGCACCTCGCCGCTCGACCGCGTGCTCGCCGCCGGCTTGGCCGCACTCCACCGCCCACGTGAAGCGCGCGAAGCCGCGGTCGAACAGGTACTGTTGCACGAAACCGGCCAGCTGACGCGCGGCCTGCCGGCGATCGCCGTGCTCGCCGGCGTGTCACCGCTGCTGGGCCTGCTCGGCACCGTCACCGGCATGATCGACATGTTCGCGGTGATCGCCGCGCAGGGCTCCGGCAATGCCAAGTCACTCTCGGGTGGCATCAGCGAAGCGCTGGTCTGCACTCAGGCGGGCATGCTCGCGGCGATCCCCTTGCTGTTGCTGCACGCGTGGCTCGCCCGTTTGGCCGATCGCCGTTCGCAATTGCTGGAAGAAGCCGCCTGCGGCGTGCTCGGTCTGACCGAACACGGGGATGCTCCGGTCGATCCGCTACGGCGGAATGAGGTGATGGCGTGAATCGCATGGGTCCGATGTCCGATGTCCGATGTCCGATGTCCTGCTGGGCGAGACGCCAAGCGCGCACCGTAGGTAAGTCCGCCAGCAGCGATCGGCGATCTGATCAACCCGACATCGGACATCGGACATCGGACATCGGACGGTCCCCATGAACGCCATCCTCGACCAAGCCGTCCAGTGGTGGAAGGGCGGCGACATCTTGATGCCAGTTATGTTCACCATCGCCGTGGTGCTCTACACCCTGCTGGCCGAACGCAGCGTGGTGTTGTGGGGTGTCCGTCGTCAACAGCGTCGCGATGAACTGTTCGGCCTGCTGCGTGAAGGCCACGCCGGCGAGCGTGACGGTCGTTGGCGCACTTGGGCAGCGAAGTACGTCGCGCTCGCAGAAGAATTGGAGCTGTCGCGCGGGTTCACCGTCATCCGTGCGCTGACCGCCAGCCTACCGCTGCTCGGCCTGCTCGGCACCGTCACCGGCATGGTCGACACTTTCACCCAGCTCGGCATCGCTGGGATGGGCACCGGCGTGGTGGCACAGACCGCCAGCGCTGGCATCGGCTTGGCGCTGACCGCAACGCAGTACGGCATGGCGCTCGCCATTCCGGCAGTGGCGTGGGAATGGGCACTCAGTCGGCGTGTGGCGCAACTCGCACAACACCGTGAAGCGGTAGTGAGCGATGCGCTGGCTGCGGAGGATGGCCAAGCGAGCGGCACCCGCCCCGCGCTGCGTGAACTCGACCGCATACCGACCGCCTCCGAGCCGCTGACCGGACTGGACGCCCGATGAGATTCCTCAACCGTCGGCGGAAAGCACATCAACAGATCGACCTCAACGTCATTCCGCTGATCGACGTGGTGTTCTTCCTGCTGATCTTCTACGTCATCAGCACCTCGTTCGTGCAGGAGACCGCGGTCGCCATCCAGCGTCCGGCCAGCACCCAGTCGAACACCGTGACCGGCGGCTTCGTGCCGGTGGCGATCGTCAAGTCAGGTGCGATCCAGGTCGGTCCGCAGGTGGTCGACCTGACGCAGGTGCGTGAGGTCGTCGCTGCTGCGCTGTCTTCCGGCAACACCGTTAAGGTGCTGGTCATCCCCGATCGCGAAGTGCCGACTGGCTTGCTGCTGAAAGTCATGGACGCCTGTTCTGCGGCTGGCGCGGCGCAGGTGGATGTCGCGGCGACGAAGGACTGATCCGTGTCGCCCGCCGCCGCTCGTCTGTTACCGCGCACGCGGACGTTCCAGCGCCGCCGTCCGTGGGCCGCCTGGTGGGCCGCCGCCGGCATCGCCATCGTGGTGAACCTTGGCCTGGTGATCGTGTTGTCGCAAATCAGCAACCTGCACGTGCCCACGCCAGAAGCGCCGCTGACGGTACGCACCATCCGTCAGGTCGAGCCCGAAACGCCACCACCACCGCCGGAAACGCAGGAACGTCCGCCGGAGCCGCTCGATGAACCGTTCGCGATCGCGCTGCCAACGCTTGAGCTGCCAGCAGTTCCGCATCACAGCACCCTGATGCTGCCGGACGTACCGAACCTGGACGCGACCTTCGATCTACCGTTGTCGATCCCGGCGTTCACCGCCGTCGGGCCGGTGTCGACACCGGATGCGCCGATCGGAGCGCTGACGCTCGGCGAACCGGACCAACCAGCGGAATTGTCGTCGACCTTCGATCTCGAACGGTTTTACCCACGCTCGGCACGTCTGCGCGGGATCACCGGCCGCAGCCGCATGCGCATCACCATCAGCGCCACTGGTGTGGTGACCGACGTCGTGGTCTACGAGTCGACCCCCCCAGGTGTATTCGAACAAGCCACTGAGCGCCTCGGCCGCAGCCTACCCTACCGCCCGGCCAAACGTGACGGCAAGGCGGTTGCCGACACCAAAGACCTGATCATCGATTGGACGCTGAAATGAATCGTCTCTCCTGGTTCCGCTCCTGCCTCATTGCCGCGCTGTTCGCCGGTGCGTTACCGGCCGCCGACAGCAAACGCGACGTCACCGCCGAGCAGGCCAAGCTGCTGACCGAGGTAGCCAAGGCCGAGCCCGCCGCGGCGCTCAAGCAACTCGGCGAGTACAAGGGCGAGGCCCACCCGCTGATCACGCTGACTCTGGCCCAGACTCATTGGCGCCTTGCCAGCGCCGCCAAGGACGAGGTGACTGCGCGCACGCACCGCGATGCCGCAGAAAAAGCGTATGGCGACGTGCTCAAACTCGACGCCACTTTGCGCCAGGCGCACCTTGGTTTGGCACAGTGCGCCGCCGCGCGCGAAGATTGGCTGACGGCAAGCCGCGCAGCAGCAGCCGGCATCGATCCGACGCTGGGTGATCGCGGCGAGGTGACCTTTCTCGCCCACGCCGCACTACGCGCGCAAGACTGGCGCTTGGCCGGCATCGCCTCGCAGCAGGGCATCCTGCGGTTCCCCGATGACGCGACGCTGCGGCGCATCGAAGTCACCGTGCTGCAACACGCTGGTCGCGCCGAAGACGTGCGTGAAGCAGTGCTTGCACTGTTGGCGAATAATCCAGGAGATGCCGAGCTGTGGCGTCACCTCGCCTGGGCAGCGCAGGAAACCAAACGCGACGACGAAGCGCTCGCCGCGCTCGAAGCCGCAGTGATGCTGAAGCCAGATGACCGCGCGCTGCGCCGCTCGCTCGCTGAATCACAACTGAGCCGTGGATTGCCACACGTGGCGCTGACCAACCTGACGCTGCTGGTTGGCAAACCGCCCAGCGCGGAAGCGCTCGCCGATGCCACGCTCATGCTCAACGCCAGCCGTGCTGCCGCCGATGCCGGTGAGTTAGCACAAGGTCGTGCGTGGCTCGATGCCATCCCCGAGGCGAACCGCACGCGCCCCCTGCGTTTGCAAGCCGCGCGCTTGGCCGTGCAGGCCGGCGATCAACAGACCGCCGCAACCGCACTCAACGCCCTCATCGCGCTTGGTGAACAGGATGCCAGCGTCCTAGCGTGGGCCGGCTCGCTCGCAGAGACCGGTGGCAACCTCGCGCGTGCCGAGGCGCTGTACCTCACGGCCAGCAGCGCCGAGGGCACGTCGGCCTCCGCCGCATCGCTGCGACTGGTCGCGCTCTACCTCAAACAGGAACGCATCGAGGACGCCCGCGCCACGCTCGCCACGCACCTGACGAAACGCCCGGATGACCAGCAGGCCAAGGCGCTGCAGGCGCAGCTCGACCGGCGCGCGAAACCGCGCTGAGCACGCCGTATCTCCGCCAGCCACCGGTTTGCCGGAAGCCAGCGATCCTCACTGTCAGCCAGCGCGCGAACAACGTCACTCAGCCCGTTCGCTGAATCACATTCCTGTGCGTGGGTCGACCGCAAGCGGCCAACGCGCGGTGACCACGGGATCCATCAGCAGGGCGGCTGCTGCCGGATTACGGGCCACCGCGGCCAATCCACCCTGGGCAAGGCAACGTCCCTGATCGAGCACCAGCAGGTCGTCGGTCAGGCGCAGCACGTCGCCCAAATCGTGGCTGACGTAGAGCATCGGGATGGCCAGTTCATCGCGCACGGCGATGAGCCCGGCGAGGATCTCCGCACGATGTGGACGGTCGACGGCGTTCAGTGGTTCATCGAGTAGCAGCAGGCGGGGTGATGCCAGCAAGGCGCGACCAAGCGCGAGCCGTTGGCGCTCGCCGCCGGACAATGACGTGGGCTTGCGCCCCAGCAGCGGCTGCAACCGCAGCAGATCAACCACGCGGGCAAACGGCACGCGGCGCTGCGACACTGGCAGCAGACGTTCACCATAGCGCAGATTCGCTTCACCGCTGAGGTGCGGGAACAACAGACCATTCGTAGGCCCTTGCCAGCGCTTGGACCGGGTCGGCGGTGCTGGCGGCAGCAAAGATGGTGATGGTCTCTGCGGCACGCAGGGGCAAGCCCAGGACCACCAATACCAGCAACCAATGACCAGCATGGGACATGGAGCGGTACGCAGAGCCATGAGCCGCGTTAGACAAGGCTAGGCCATGGCTGTGGATCAGCCAACGCTTCCGTGCTTGGCTTGTAAGCTTACGTCACATCCTGCGACTTATCCTCGACCACTGTCAGGAATCCTCCATGCGCCATCCAACCATCGCCGTCACGCTGACACTGCTCACCGCCGCGGTCTTCACCGTCCTGCTGACGATGGCCGGTTGCGGCGGTGCCAGCTCTCCGACCACGACCCAGGAGGTCACCGTGTCCCCCTCGATCAATCAACCTGCGTCTGCCGGCATCCCGCCGGTGGGCGAAAAACTTGTGCTCTCCGATGCCGAGTGGAAGGCGCGCCTGACCCCCGCGATCTACGAGGTCATGCGCAACCACGACACCGAGCCAGCGTTCTGCGGCACCTACGTGGCGCAGAAGAAGAACGGCGTGGGCACCTACCATTGTGCCGCCTGTGCTGCGCCGCTGTTTACCTCCGACACCAAGTTCGAATCCGGCACCGGCTGGCCAAGCTTCTTCCAACCACTGCCGAAACGCGTCGGTGAAAAAGCCGACAACAGCTACGGCATGATCCGCACCGAGGTCCACTGTGCGCGCTGCGACGGTCATCTTGGCCACCTGTTCAACGACGGCCCGCCGCCGACCGGGATGCGCTTCTGCATCAATGCCATCGCCATGGATTTCAAGGCGCGACCAGTGACGCAAAAGGCGACCTTCGGCGCTGGCTGTTTCTGGGGCGTCGAAGCGACCTTCCGCGATGTGAAGGGTGTGGTCGATGCGCGCGTGGGCTACGCCGGCGGCACGACCAAGAACCCGACCTACGAGGACATCTGCTACAAGAACACCGGTCACGCCGAAGTGGTCGAGGTCGATTACGATCCGACGGTGGTAACCTTTGACCAGTTGCTTGAGGTGTTCTGGGACAACCACGATCCCACCACGCTCAATCGTCAGGGCCCGGATGTCGGCTCGCAGTACCGTTCGGCGATCTTCACCTACTCACCGGAACAGCGTACCACCGCGCTCGCGAGCAAGGCCGCGCAGGATGCCGCCAAACGCTTCAAAAGGTCGATCGTCACTGAGATCGTCGATGCACCGGTGTTCTACGTCGCAGAGGAATACCATCAGCGCTACCTGGAAAAGAACGGCATCGAACATTGCCGCGTGATCAAATCGCCCAAGTGATGACCACGGCGACCAGGTGATGGACCGGGGCGTGATGCAAATAATGCCAGCTGCCGATGAATCCGCCGCGATGAATCCGCCGCGATGAATCCGCCCTCGCGCATCGCTTGGAGCACCGTGCTGATCGCCGCGGTGGTGATGTTGGCGACCTTGCCTGGACGTACGCAAGGGCTCGGGCTGATTACCGAACCCTTGTTGGCAGACCTTCACCTCGACCGCGTCACCTACGCCAGCCTGAATCTGTGGGCGACCGTGCTAGGCGCGGCCTGCTGCATCCCCGCCGGCCTGCTACTTGATCGCCTGGGGCTACGCTGGTCGACCACGATATTGGTGGGGGCATTGGCCGTGGTGGTGTGGGCGATGAGTACCGTCACTGGCAGCATCGCTGCGCTGTTCCTGCTCTTGTTGTTGACCCGTGCCCTGGGCCAGAGCGCCTTGTCAGTGGCAAGCATCACCGCGGTCGGCAAGGGCACGCTCGACCGCGTTGGTTTGGCGATGGGCATCTATGCCATAACGCTCAGCATCCTGTTCATCGCGGCGTTCGTCGTGCTTGGCCACCTGATCACGACCAGCGGCTGGCGGACAGCCTGGGAATGGATTGCCATCGCGCTGGTGTGTGTGGTCGCACCGCTGACCGCGTTGATGCTGCGCGACCATCGGCCCAGCACGGTAGCTGCGGTTACCGCGACGGATGGCATCGAACTCGCTGCGGCGTTACGTACGCCGGCCTTCTGGATCTTTGGCGGTGGCACGGCGCTCTATGGCATGGTGTCGTCAGGGCTCGGTCTGTTCAATGAAGCGGTGCTGGCGGAGCGCGGGTTCAACCGTGAGACCTTCCATCACTTTCTCGCCGTCACCACCTTTCTGGCCTTGCTCGGGCAATTCCTCTGCGGTTGGTGGTCGCTGCGTTTCGGCCTGCCCATGCTGTTGGCCATGGCGCTGGGGCTCTATGCCATCGGACTTGCCGGACTGCCGCTCATCAGTGGACCGTTGGGCTTATGGACGGTCGCTGCGTTCTTGGGCATATCCGGTGGTTTCATCACGGTGATCTTCTTTGCGGTGTGGAGTCGTGCCTTCGGCCGGCGCCATCTGGGACGTATCCAAGGTGCGGCACAGATGCTGACGGTGCTGGCTTCGGCCGGTGGTCCACTGCTGTTCGCCCAGTGCCACGCGTGGAGCGGTTCCTATGCACCGGTGATCTGGACTCTCGTTCCGGCGGTGCTGCTGCTGGCCATTGCAGCGACGCGCGTGCGCTTGCTCGATCCTACGTCCAGCCCCGCACCGGTTGGTGCCTCGGCAGCAACCGCATGATGAACACGACCACTGAAACGTGGCGCATGGTCGTTGCCGGTGCCTGGCGCTTCACCCTGGTGAGCGTGGCCGGATTCGCGCCGTGGGCCTGCGCAAGGTGTGAGTTCTGCCCGCGTGGCAGCGGGTGGAATGCTCTTTACGGCCAACCGCCCGTGCCACCGCGCGTCCCATTCGCACCGGCGTGATTTGTGCGTACAACTCTGACGTGAACGACCCCCAACCACCTGTTCCTCCGCCAACCTTCCCCCCGCAAAAGCTCGCGGAGATCGAAGCCGCCCTGCGGTTGTTCGATGAAACGACGGCAGCGTTGTCAGCCCGCATCAACCGCCTCGAAGAAGTGCTGGTGCAGAAACAGCAGGCGTTGGTCGATGCCAACACCAAGCTGAAAGAGAACGTCGGCCAACTCGATCGCACCACCGCGTGGCTTAACTTGGTAATGGAATCAGTCGGCAGCGGTGTGGTGGCGATCGATCGCGAGGGCGTGGTCACTACCTGCAACCGCGCCGCAGAAGACGCGCTCGCTGGCACACTGCCCGATCCCATCGGCGCGGATTGGAGTGCGACGTTTCCTGATAGTCCGCTGCTCGCGGTGCTCACTGGTTCACCTGGGTCGTCGTATGAACGCCAGATCGCCGGACGCGATGGACGCCCACGGGTGTTGGCGGCAAAAGCCGAGCCACTGCAAGGACCCGATGGGGTGTTGATCGGCGCGGTCGAAGTGTTCGACGATGTCACTGAAGTCCGCCGCCTACAGGAATCCGTCGAACGCGCCGATCGCCTAAAACAGCTCGGTGAAATGGCCGCCGGCGTGGCGCACGAAATCCGCAATCCGCTCAACGGCATCGAAGGCTTCGCCAGCTTGTTAATGCGCGACCTGCCCGCCGATGGTCCCTCGCCCGAAGATGCCAAGCGTCACCGCTTCGCCGCGCACATCGTCGAAGGCGTGCGTACGCTGAACCGCACCGTCAGCGCGCTGCTGGCCTTCACCAATCCACGTCGCATCGAACGATGCTTGGTCGTCCCAGGGACGCTTGCCGGCGATTGCCTGGAACTGGTACGCGCCGGTCAGGACGTGGCGGGCACGACACCCGTGCGGCTCGACCTGGTCGACCACGGCGGCGCCGCTCAGGTGGAGATCGACGGCATGCAGGTAAAACAGGTACTGCTCAACCTGGTGCAAAACGCGGTACAGGCAGTGCAAGGCGCCGGCCGCAGCGATGGCCGCGTTGCCGTGACGGTGACCCGTGATGCGACACAGGTGGTATTCACCGTCGACGACAATGGCCCAGGCGTGCCCCGCGATGAACGGCAACGCATCTTCACGCCGTTCTACACCACCAAGGATCACGGCACCGGGCTTGGGCTCGCCATCGCCCACACCGTGGTGTCACTGCACGGCGGCAGCCTGACGGTGGACGACGCGCCACTCGGTGGCGCGCGCTTCCGCGTGACGCTACCAGCCTGACGCTGCCAGCCTGACGCGACGGGTAGCGCCACGTTTTTCCGCCTGCCGATCGTTACCAGCTACCCGTTCGTTCGAGTCGACAACGCCAGCTGTTGCAGGACCTGATTTGCGCTACAGCTGTTTCTGACGTATCTATCACATGGATTCCTTTGCCCGTAAGGTCCCCATGCAGACTCCACCCATGACTTCGCCCACCACTACCGGCCTATCCAAGGTCATCCACGAGCAGCTCGAACGCCGCATCGCCGAGGGCAAACTCGAACTGCCGGTGCTGCCCGAGGTCGCCAGCCAAGTGGTGCAGTTGTCGAACGATCCCAACGCTGACACGCGCAAACTTGCCAGCATCGTGCAACGCGATCAGGCGATGGCCGGACACCTGATGCGGCTCGCCAACTCACCGTTCTACGCGCCCAAATTTCCGCTGGTGTCGCTCGACCAAGTGATCAGCCGCATGGGCATGAAAAAAGTGCGCGAGATCGCGCTGGTGATTTCGTGTCAGAGCAAGGTCTTCGCCGTGCCCGGTCATGAGGCGACGGTCAAACAGTTGTTCCGCCATTCGCTCGCCGCCGGCGCCTTCGCTCAGGAGATCGCGCGCTCGCGCCGTTGGAATGTGGAGGAGGGTTTCCTCTGCGGCCTGCTGCACGACGTCGGACGCCCGGTGTTGTTGCAGGAACTGGTCGATCTGCACAACGCGGCAAAGATCCCCTACGTCGCCGAAGCCGCCAGCGCGCTGATCGATGCGCGGCACGCCGAGGTCGGTGCCACCCTGGTCAACGGTTGGTCGCTGCCCGCACGCCTGGGCGAGACCATTCGCACGCATCATCATCCGCTGACCTCCACCACTGCGGCACAAACCGCGATGATGACCAACCTGGCCGATGATCTCGCCCATCTGCTGCTGGAAGGCGGCCGCAGCGTGAGCGAAGCGCAGGTGCGCGAACATCCGATGCTGACGCCGCTCAATCTCTATCCCGACGAGATGGAGGCGCTGTTGGCGAAACGTCCGACGGTCCTTTCCATGGTGGAGTCGGTGTCATGAGTTTATGTCCGATGTCCGATGTCCGATGTCCGATGTCCGATGTCCGATGTCCGATGTCCGATGTCCGATGTCCGATGTCCGATGTCCGATGTCCGATGTCCGATGTCCGATGTCCGATGACCGATGTCGGACTTCCGATGTCTGACTTCCGACATCGGACATCGGACATCGGACATCGAAGATCGAACATCGACCAACCTCGCGAAAGTCTGTCATGAACCACTCTCCAACAGAATTCGATGTGGTGATCATCGGCGGCGGCCCCGCCGGTCACGGCGCAGCCCTGCATGCCGCACGTCACGGTCAACGCACGTTGCTGATCGAACGCGAGACCTCCATCGGTGGCGCGTGCGTCACCCGTGGCACCATCCCGTCGAAAACTCTGCGAGAAACTGCGCTCGCGCTCACCGGCTTCAAACGCAAAAGCGGCGACGTGTGTTCCGTGTCGATGGGCGAGGACGTCCAAGTCGCTAGCCTGATGATGCGCCTGGAGCAAGTCGTCACCGCCCATCAAGCCTCGATGTCTGCGCAGTTGGCCCGCGCCGAAGTGGTGCGCTGGCATGGCCGCGCGAAGTTCAGCGATGCGCACACGATTTCGGTGACCGGCGTCGATCGCAGCGTCCGCCCCGTGCGCGCCCGTTTCATCATCATCGCCACCGGTTCGCGTCCACGCACGCCGCCGGAGATCCCGATCGACCACGCGCGCATCCTCGACAGCGACTCGATCCTGTCGCTGACCTACCTGCCGAAGTCGTTGACGGTGCTCGGTGCCGGCGTGATCGCCTGTGAATACGCCTCGATTTTCGCCGCGCTCGGCACGCACGTGACGATCATCGATCGCAACGACCGGCCGCTCGGTTTCCTTGATCCCGAACTGACCACCTGTTTCACCGACGCCTTCACCGCTACCGGCTCTCGCTTCATCGGCAAAGCGGTGACTGAGAAGGTCGAGTGGGACGGCCTGGGTGACGTCGTCACCACGCTCGCTGGCGGTGAGGAAGTACGCTCGGAAAAACTGCTCTGCACCCTTGGCCGCGTTGCAAATATTGAAGACCTCGACCTGCCCGCGGCCGGCTTGGCGCCAACGCCACGCGGCCTGCTGCCGGTGGACAAGGATCTGCGCACCTCCGCCACGCACATCTATGGCGTGGGTGACGTGATCGGGCCGCCCTCGCTGGCGTCCGCATCTATGGACCAGGGTCGCCGCGCCGTCTGCCACGCACTCGGCCTGCCGAGCGACACGCCGCCGGAAATGATCCCGATGGGCATCTACGCCATCCCGGAACTCTCCAGCGTCGGCCTGACGGAAGACGACGCGCGCAAACGCCATGGCGGCGCGCTAGTGGGACGTGCACGTTTCAGCGAGATCGCCCGCGGCCAGATCGCTGCGATCCAGGACGGTCTGCTCAAACTCGTCACCGATGCCGACGGCAAAAAACTCCTCGGCGTGCAGGTGGCAGGCGAAGGTGCCGCCGAACTAGTGGCCATCGGCCAGATGGCGTTGATCGCCGGCATGGATGTCGACGTGTTCATCGCCAACACCTTCAACTTCCCGACGCTGGCCGAGGCCTACCGCTTGGCGGCGATGGATGTGGTGTTCCAGCGTGAGACCTCGGCGGCGACGCGACCGGCGGTCGTGCACAGATAACGGCCGCCGTTGACGTTCAATCGCCCATCGCTGCGTGGATCTCTTGAGCACCAAGGCCTAGCACATCATTGTGCCCCGCGCCGAGGATCACCGATAGGTGGATACTCGGATGTGCCGCAACCAGATCCTGGCTCATGGCCAACGGGATGAGTTGATCGCGATCACCGTGGATAATTGAAATTGGCGGCAGACCAGTGGCCGCGAGTTCGTTCAGGCGTGCCTGATTGTCGAAGCGGTGCACCAGCAGTTCGCACAGCGGCCAGCCGACGCTGCGGCGCGCCATCGCTTTCATGGTGGTGAACGGTGAGATCAGCACCAGGCGACGCAGCGGATATTTCGCTGCATACTGCAAGGCCGCCGCCGCGCCGAGTGAATGACCGACCGCGCTAGTGCGGCGATGGAGGTCCTCCACCGCGATCTCCAGGTGCGTCGCCAACAACCATACCGCACGTTCATTCACCGCGAGAATACTCGTTGGTGACGGCCTGCCCGCGCAGGCACCGAAACCGGGATATTCCGCCATCAGGAAGCCCGTGCCGCTCCGCGCATGTTCATCCGCGAACGCATCCCAGCCGAGCGCCTGATCAGCGTTGCCGCCGAACAACAACCACAGCCGCTGCGGTGAACCACCCTCGCGGGGCGGGCGATAGAAGCCCACCAGCGATCCGTCGGCGTCGCGTAGTCCCACCAATCCAGTCGGCAATTCCTGGAGCACCGCCGGTGCATAGGGACGTGGGTGGTAGATCATGCCATCCTGCCTGACGTAGAGCAGCAGGGCGATGAACGCGAAGCCGCCCAGCACTGAACCTATCACCACCACCATGAGCCTCCGTAGCGGTGGCCAGCAACGCGCCCAGAACGATGGCTGCGGTGTGGTCTCCATGGTTGTGTGATAACGGACGATCACCTTCGATCACGGGAAAAACAGGCCCCGGACTACAGACCACGGACCACAGGTTCGACAGTCGCGACCCGTGGTCTGGAGCCCGTAGCCTTCGCCCCGCGCAAGCCTGCTCCCCCTGCTCCCCCCTGCTCCCCCTTCCCTCTTGCCGCTTCGGACGGTCCCAAGACCCTGCGCCGCTTCACCCGACTCGGAGTTTTCACCATGCCCATCCGCCGCGCCCTGTTGTCCGTCTTCGACAAGACCGGCGTGGTCGAACTGGCCAAGGCGCTGCATGAACGCGGTGTGCATCTGCTGTCGACCGGCGGCACCTACAGGGCGCTGAAAGAAGCAACCATTCCGGTTACCGAAGTGGCGGAGTACACCGGCTTCCCGGAGATGATGGACGGGCGCGTGAAGACGCTGCATCCGATGATCCACGGCGGCCTGCTCGCTAATCGCAAAATCGCAGAGCACCTGAAATCGGCAGAGACCTACGGCATCGACCTAATCGATCTGGTGGTGGTGAATCTCTACCCGTTTGAGGCGACCGCTGACAAGATCGGCGCGACCACTGAGGACAAAATCGAGAAGATCGACATCGGGGGTCCGTCGATGCTGCGCTCCGCAGCAAAGAACCACGACAGCGTCACCGTCATCGTCGAGCCCACTGACTACGCGCGCTGCCTGGCCGAAATGGATGCCAACGGCGGCGACACCACGCTGGCCTTCCGTCAGCAGTGCGCACGTACGGTCTTCCGCACCACCGCGCGCTACGACGCGCTGATCGCCGATGAACTCACGCGCATCGCCGGGTTCCCGGCAGCGGAAAACTTCCCGGCCGAAAATGCCCTGCCGCTCAAGAAGGTCATGGACCTGCGCTACGGTGAGAACCCGCATCAGTTCGCGGCGCTCTACGACATCCGCACTCCAGGCGCGGCTGGCGTGACGAAATTGAAGCAGCTCAACGGCAAGGAACTTTCCTTCAACAACCTGATGGACTCCGACGCCGCGTGGTGCCTGGTCAACGAATTCGCCACGCCCGCCTGTGCCATCATCAAACACACCAATCCGTGTGGCTGCGCCACCGCTGCTGATCTGGCCACTGCGTTCGCGCGCGCCTATGATGGCGATCCGCAGGCGGCATTCGGCGGTATCATCGCGCTCAACCGCCCGGTCGATGCCGCCGCTGCCGAAGCGATGGTGCCGCGCCAATTTGTCGAAGTGGTGATCGCGCCCGAGTTCACTCCCGAAGCGTTGGCCATCCTGACCACCAAGCCGAAATGGAAGGCCAACGTGCGCTTGCTTGCGGTCGGTGCATGGAAGCCGGTGCCGGTCGGCGCGCGTTACGCCAAGAACGTCCTCGGCGGCGTGCTGTTGCAGGATTACGACACGCTCGGTTGGGATCCGGCCAAACTCACGGTCGCGACCAAACGCGCGCCGAGTGCGGCGGAACTGCGCGACCTGGAGTTCTCGTGGCTGGTGTGCAAACACCTCAAGTCGAACGCCATCTGCATCGTCAAGGACGGCGAACTGGTCGGCGCTGGCGCTGGTCAGATGAGCCGCGTCAACAGCACGTGGATCGCAACCACCCTGGCAAAGGACCGTGCGAAGGGCGGCGTCGCCGCGAGCGATGCATTCTTCCCGTTCCCGGATGGTCTCGAAACGCTGGCGAAAGCTGGCGTCACCGCGGTGGTGCAACCCGGCGGCAGCAAGGGCGATCCGGCAGTGATCGAAGCGGCGGACAAAGCCGGCGTGGCAATGGTGCTCACCGGCGTACGCCATTTCCGGCATTAGCTGCGGTTTGCGCTCCCCAGCGCGCGGTCGTTGTGGATCAACAATCTTTCAGGTTGAAGGACACCGCCACAGCAATCGCGCTGTGGCGATCCGGCTTCGCCGGCTGTTTCGCTAGGCGAAACCAAACCTTGTCCCCGCTCGCGCGCGCAGGCGCACTCGGGGGATTGTTGTTCGCGGGCGCTGCCCGCTACGCCCGCCAGGGGCTCTGCCGCCCCTGGACCCGCTACGCGTCCTCAAACACCCTGCAATTGCGTCCTGTTTTTCTGAGTCACCATTCAGACGTGCTCACCAAAGTCCTCCTCGCCGCCGTCGTCATCATTGCCATCCTCGCCGTGCTGCGTTTCGTGCGCAAACACGAGAACACCAAGGACGCGGTGGCGAAGGTGCTCGGCACGGTCGGTCCAGCGCGCTGCCTCGCAGCGATCAAAGTGGTAACTGCGCTCAAACAGGAAGCCAACCTACGCGCGACCGTCGCAGTCTGGGATGCCATCGAACTGCCGTTGGTACAGGCGCTGCCAGACTGCCCGCCGAGCGCGAAGCCGATCCTGATGAACGCGCTCGACGCGCTGGCCAAGGCCACCGCCAATCGTGAACTAGCAAAACGGGTGATGACGCTGCGTAATGGCTTGATGAGCTGAGTCGATCGCCTCCTCTGGTGAGGCGCCATCGACCATGCCAACACGGCATCGCTGCTGAACGTGAGCGTGAGCGTGTGGCGAACACCTAACCTTAGTGCGCAGTTGAGATGAGCGCGGGTCCAGGGGCGGCAGAGCCCCTGGCAGGCGTAGCGGACAGCGTCCGCGAACAACAATCCCCCGAGTGCGCCTGCGCGCACGAGCGGGGACCAGGCTAGGTTTCGCGTAGCGAAACACCCCGGCGAAGCCGGGGTCGCCACAGCGTGATCACCGCGAAGCGGTGACCTGCGAAGCAGGCGAGCCGCGCAGCGGCGATGTCAGGCTGGGGCGCTGGCCGCAGCCGTCATCGCATCCGCCGTGATGCTCCAATGCGTCGCTGACCACACCACCTTGCCGTCCTTGAGCAGAAAAAGCTGCGGACTCTGGTGCACGAACTTGAGTCGCTGCGAAACGTGATTGGACAGCGGACGATGGCTCTGCACCACCACCACACCAGCCTGCTGATCGGGATGATCGCCAAGGAAGCGGTTCACCTCGTCGAGCGCGGCGCTGCTGATGCTGCAGGAATTGGAATGTTTCAGTAGCCAGGTGGGACCAGGCGCTGACATCAGGGCATCGACTTCGGCTTCACTGGCGAGCTGCTGCAGCATGGGTCCTTCCGCACGAGACATCCTGATCGTACGTCGTGCTGATGATGCTTCAACTGCACCGCATCAAACCTTGTGACGATGCCGACAGTGGCAATGCCGACAGATTCGATGTCAGGCTGGGATGCACGTCCACGTGTGCGCGTTTCATCGTGTTGGGCGCGGCACCGTATGGCGACCGGCGGGAACGCGAGCGTCTCACTTCGACGACGCTGGCTCCGGCGAGACATCACCGCCAGTACCCGGACGAGCGATGCGGAACTTGACCGATCCTTTGATGCCGGTGGCGGAGAGCACCTTGCCCAACTGCAAGCGTGCATCGAGCGGCAGAAAGTGGCCTTCAATGCTGGCGATGCCGCTGCGCATCAACTGCGCGGTGAACGTCACCGCCCCTTCGCCACCCATCACGCCATCAGCAACCGGCACCAGGGTGTTGATCCAGCCCAGGTCCGCATGGTCGACCACACCGATGATGGTGCCCTTCAGATCAGTGAGTGAAAATTTTCCGCGCAGACCGGCACTGTAACCGTCGATGAGCGGCTCGCCGGTCATGTCGTCGGTGGCACGCACTAGGATCTTCTCCGCCAGCACCAGTCCGTTGCCGTAGGAGACCTCGGCGTTGAACCGCGGCCGACGTTTGGCTAGGTCGCGCCAACCGCCGGGAATACGCAATTCACCGCTGGTGATGCGTCCAAGCAGATGCGCATCCATACGCGTCGCGAGCAAACGCACGGTGCCTGACAACTCCGTGTCGAGCGTGCGCAGCACATCGGTGATGCCGACCGCTTTCAGCGTTAGCCGATCGATATCCGCTAGGTATCCGGTTTCACCCCGGCGCAGTCGCGCGTCGAACAACGCCACGCCGGACAACTCCGGCAATGCCTGCGGCCCTTTGAGCCGGGCGATCAGCGCTTCGGCGGAGGTCACTTCAAGCACTAGGTGTCCGCCCTGTGGCGCCGCACGCCAGGTCGCCTTGCCGAATGCCGGCAGCGACAGGTCAAGATCGATGCCCTCGGACACTACCTTCACCCCGACGCGCCCATCCAGGCTGCCGAGCGCCCATCCCTGCCATAACACGCGAGCTTGTTCGACCGTGGCGCTGACCTGACGCAGACCCTGGCCATCCACTTCCACGTTGAGGTTGTTGGCATTGCCAGCGGCGAGCGTCAATTCCGGCGGCAGGAACGGTTGCAGCAACGGCAAGGCGATCGACTGGCCGACGACGCGAAACGGCGCGCCTTCAGCCCAGGTCAGCGTCGCCTGACCGGTGCCGGACAAGCGCAGCGCCAGATCCCAGGCCCCGGCCTTCAGCGTCGCATCCAACTGCGCGCGCGGCATAGCAGCGAGAATTTCTTTAGTCGGCACCACGGCGGGGATCGGTATACGCGGCCCAGGGGACCAAGCGGTAGCCGTCACCGCAAGGGTGTTGGCGCTGGTGACGTCAGTATCGATCAGCGCCTGACCATCGAGCGATCCCAACGCGTCATCACGAATGACCAGGCGACCGAGCCGAACAAAACGCTCATCAATCTGCAGATCAGCCTGGCCGCGACCAGTGGTCCAACGGGCCTTGGCCTCGCCGGAGAAGCGTTCCCATTTACGGTCCGCCACGACTACCGTCCCGACCAGAT
>Ga0105046_10003384_pt1 | contig 25294 bp, 27 predicted proteins | sample MAT03_FD_78385 | JGI IMG/M metagenome (GOLD analysis project Ga0105046, IMG submission 78385) | Freshwater microbial communities from Lake Fryxell liftoff mats and glacier meltwater in Antarctica - MAT-03 (megahit assembly) | ecosystem: Environmental > Aquatic > Freshwater > Ice > Liftoff...
GACTACTTTTTCTTTAGAGATTGCGAGAAAAGCATCGACAGTTTCCCACACTTCACTTTCAACAAGATAGGGTAGAATTAATAACGTGTCATCATCATCGACCATAGGGTGCATGAGGTGAATGCGTGCTAATCGATTTTCAAGTGATGAAAAAGTATCAATTAGCGTGGCGCGGTAATGATCGCCTTTCTTCTTGACGAGAATATGGTCTGTCTTAATATCTACCATATTTAAAATTTTCATCATGGTAAAAATCTGAGTCAAGTTTTCTATTGGGAGATCTCGATAAAAAAGCTGGTTGGAGGGTGTTTGGGTGATTTTAATGCTTGGGGGAACACAGGGAAAAAGTGAATTGCTTGCCTGATGCTTTAGAGGGAATCCCAAACTAGTTCCTTTTTCTACAATGTAAAGTGAATCTCCATGACGAATCAACCTTGAATGATCTTCATCGATGCTGGGTGGAAAAAAATCTTGGAGTTTTTCGTTGCCTTTGATTTTATTTAGCTTTAAAGGCTCAGTGTCTTTAATCCATTTTGAGCAAATAGCCCAGCTCTCTCCATCTTTGAGAACGGTAGTTTTAGGGAAACATTTTTTTCCAGGAGTTATTAATTCACCAAATTGAATCCCCAAATATTCCTTTACTAAATCATTTATAGAAATAATTGAATATGGGCTTTCTCTAAAAATTTTTATTTGATAAAGCTTACCGTCTTTAACTGACATGTATCCAGGATAACATCCATCTAATTTTTTTCCAGTTTCAGGATAATCGCTTAAAGACAAAAAAGAGGGGGTGGATTCCATTGAATTCATAAATAATCTTTTTGTTAATTAATTAATAAATATTATTAATATCATTAACAATATAGATTTATTGTTAATTATTCAATTAATTAATCTTAACTAGATTTGTGAATTAAATCGAATTAGTCATTTCCATTTCCTAATTTATTAAGGAGGCGCAAATGTGATATAATTGCTTTTGTAAAAGTGGGCTGTTCGTGGTAGGGGTACTCAAATTCTTTAGCAGTTTTTTTAACTATTTTAGAAATGCGTGGATAGTGGACGCGGCAGATATAAGGAAAAAGATGATGTTCAACTTGAAAGTTTAAGCCACCAAAATAGGAAAGCCAACGATTGTGAGTCGCAAAATTACAGGTGGTTAACATTTCATGGGCCGCCCAATTATTCTCCATTTCCCCGACTGGGTTCGGTTCGGGGAATTCGACATTTTCGATAATGTGTGCGAGTTGAAAGACTATGGAGATCATAAAACCGCCGACAAGTTGCATGCAAATGTATCCTGCGAGTGCATAATGCGTAATTTTCCAAATGTAGGAACTTGTGCCATTCACATCAAATGAGTATCCCAAAAAGCGATTCAATTTTTGATTTTTGGTATAGGACCCATGTAGGGCGTCATGGGTTAAATTAAATCCGATCAGAGGCTTAATCACTCCCAAACATATGTATAAGAAAAGAATACCTTTTAGTTGAAAGGTACCGAAATAAGAGCGAAATAGCAAAGACAATAGGCTGTTAACAGTAGGAATGATTTAAAAAACATTTCTCCATTGGCTTGATAAGAAATTTGCTGCGCCGCGAACTCTGCTTCAACGCGTTTTTTGATGACAGTCAAAAAATCTTGTTCAGGATAGGGTTTGAATTTAGGTTTGGCCATTTTCCCCTAACAATCAGTTAATAGCTTGTTGAATCCAATTTGACTTTACCATGAAAAATCCAATAAATTGCGGTGGTATAAGCCACGACTAAGGGGATTCCAATCAAGGCAATAAAAATAAGGATCTCAATTGTTTTAGCGGAAGAGGACGAATTGTAAATTGTCAAACTTAAATCTGCTGGGTTATTAATTGCGCGGATCACTTCAGGATAGGTTCCTATGGCGTATAAGGACATTAAAAAAATGATATTAAAAGAAGAAGAAGCAAAGGCAAGCCAATCTTTTCCTCGGTTAATCTCCCGAGGTATGTTAGCTATAGAGAGCATGTTACCGACTGCTAAAAGGAAAAAAATCGGACGTTCTTGCAAGGCTTCAATCATATGCGGCATATAAATCAACGTTGCCATTGTGGTGAGGGCATAGGTCACAATAAAAAAGATAATGGAGGGATTAATCCATGCGCGAATTTTATCGTGCAGTTCACCTTCTGTCTTCATCAAGATGAAAATTCCGCCGTGCATGCAGAAAAGAGAAACTGTTAATACACCAATTAGAAGGGCATAAGGGTTTAAGAGAGAACTGATATCCCCAATAAACTCCTTTTGTTCATTCAAAGGAATCCCCCGGATGAGATTTCCTAAAACAACTCCTAGAGAAAATGCAATAATCAGGCTGGCAAAACTAAATAATACGTCCCACATCCATCTCCACCAAGCCATGGGGCGTTTGCTGCGGAATTCGATAGCTACGGCACGAAAAATGAGGCCGCCTAAAAGAATCATGATGGGAATGTAAAAAGCTGAGCATAAAGTGGCGTAAATATCAGGAAATCCGGCAAATAAAGCCCCACCCGCGGTCACGAGCCAAACTTCATTACCGTCCCAAACAGGTCCAATTGCATTCAGCATCAAACGCCTTTCTTCATCTTTTTTAGAAAAAAGATGCAGCATGCCCACTCCCAGGTCAAAACCGTCCAGGATAGCGTAACCAGTTACTAGAAGCACAAAGGCTGTGAACCAGATAAATTGCAAAGACTCCATTGGGAAATTAGTCATGCTGAAGTTCCTTTACAAAGGTTTTAAGGTGGTGGTAAGGGCTTGTAAGGTCTTCATCGACTGGGCCGTGTTTGATTTTTTCATTCAATAAATAAATGAATAAAATGAAGAGAAAGGTGTAGACAGTTGTAAACATTATCATCGACCCTAGAACATGATTGGCGGTCACTGATTTTGAAAGCCCTTCTGAAATGCGTAAAAGCCCCTGGACAATCCAAGGATAGCGTCCCATTTCAGCTGAAACCCAACCGGCTTCATTGGCTAATTGGGGAAAAATAACCGAAACTAGCATGCTGCGCAGGACCCATTTGTTTTCGAATAGAGTGCCGCGCCACCACAAATAGAGTGCAACGATCGTCAAAAGGAACATCAGTCCCCACATGGCTATCATTAATCGATAAGTTTGGAAAACTGCTGGCACATTCGGGCGGTCAGCTTTAGACACTTGGTCGAGACCCTGTATGGTCGCATTTGGATCATTAAAAGATAGAATGCTTAAAAGATTAGGAATGGCAATCTGGTAATCTATCCGTTCTTCAGCTGTATTGACGATGCCAAAGAGAGTCAATGGGGCATTGCTTTGTGTTTTATAAAGTCCTTCAAAGGCAGCCAATTTCATTGGCTGATTGCGTGCGACGCCTTTGGCGCTCAAATCACCTAGATAAAGTTGCAAGAGCAGTGAAAAAAAGGAGATGACTAAAGCGATGCGCAGAGATTTGCTGGCAAATTCATGATGTCTTTTCTTGAGGAGGTAGTAGGCGGAAACGCTAATCACTAAAAACATCCCAGCCAGCCAAGCGCCTACAAGCGTGTGGGAAAGTCTTTCAACTGAAGAGGGATTAAAAACCATAGCCCAGAAGTCTACGATCTCAGCGCGGGCATTTAGTCCTTCTCCCACGACATGGTATCCAGCCGGAGTTTGCATCCAGGAATTAGCTACGACGATCCAAACAGCACTAAAATGCGCACCAAGGCACACCATAATTGTCGCAAAATAATGCGTGGAAGGTTTGACGCGATTCCATCCAAAAAGCATGATGGCTAGAAAGCCCGATTCTAAGAAAAAGGCAAAAACACCTTCTGCAGCTAAAGCGCTGCCAAAAACGTCGCCGACATAACGTGAATAGGTGGCCCAATTTGTGCCAAATTCGAATTCCATGACAATCCCGGTCGCTACACCCATCGCAAAAGTTAAAGCAAAAATGCGTGTCCAAAATTTTCCGATTTGCAGATAGATAGGGTTTTTGGTTCGCATGTAGAAGGTTTCCACGCAAACTAAAAATAAGCCCAATCCAATGCTTAATGGAGGGTAAATATAATGAAACATAATCGTAAAAGCAAATTGCAAGCGCGCAAGGATTTCTACATCCATCATTGACCTCCTGATCCAAAATGAGCACTGTAATGAATTCTGGATTTTTTAGAAATTCTTTTTAAATAAATGTTTTGGGGAAACATTGAAAACTATTGTCAAAAAAAATACTTTATGTTACAGTGCTTAATATTTGTTTAATAAAAATATTAAGAATTAACCAACTGGATATTAACTTTAGAGTAAATCTCGTACGTCCGGAAGCTTAAAAGTAAGCTAATAAAATCAAGACAACTCTAATAAAATTATAGGAATACTATGAGTAATAAAATCGATATGTCTTCAATTGATTGGAGCCAAGTTTCATCAGGTTATTTTGTGGCTACCAAACAATCTACAGCCCAGAATACCTATAAGCTCGAAGTTGTCAATAAAGACGCTCTAAAGACTCGACGTAAAGAGAAAGGGGCAATTTGCAACCTCAATAAAGTTATTGGGATTTTTAATGATTCAAAAGTGGACAGTACTATTTCGGACCCTCAAGTTAAATCGTTAAAAGATAGAATGGAAGCTGCTAGCAAAAAACATAACAAACATTGGTATCGTTGTTTGCGTTTTTTAGGTCTCCCAATCTTGGTTGCCAAATTATTTCGCACAGATGTTTTTACCACTTATCAAACTCCCAAAACTCCAGCAAAAGAGCCTGGGACAACTGCACCGGGTGGGACAACTCCTCCGGGCGGTACAACTCCTCCGGGCGGTACAACTCCTCCGGGCGGTACAACTCCTCCGGGCGGTACAACTCCTCCGGGTGGCACAACTCCTCCGGGTGGCACAACTCCTCCAGCGGGTAATATTCCAGCAACAGGTAATGGTATCCCATTGCCAACGCCTGCTTTTCATAATTCCGATAAAATTTACCCATTGCTTGGCAATAAAGTGGAACTTACAGTTTATTTAAGAAGCTTAAAGGAAGAAGATATAGATCAAATCCTAGATAACGTACTCGATTTAATTGAAACACACCCCCATTTAGGCTCTATTATTCCGATTATTTTTAATTGCCTAGACAAAAAGGTAAAGGATTCGAAAGATCTTTTCACAAGAATGGTTTCGATGGTAGAAACTAACTCTGAGTTAGCACAAGCGGTAGTAAAAAGCTTCAGCACAGAGGAATGGCATGATTTACTCCAGAGAGCAATTCATAATAAGTGTTTAAATAGACCAGAAATTACTACATTCCTTGTGCCAACATGGATAGGTGAGGAAAAGCAATTGGAAAGTGCCAAAGCATTTTTAAAATTAAAAGCCTTTGGTCCAAATGATTTAGATTTAATCTTCACTACTGTTCCAGCCTCAGCCACATCTATGGATGAGGACCAAACAGCTAATTTGATGAAAAAATATTTGGATAAAAACGATGTTAAACAGGCCCGATTACTTGGAGAGCAGTTTGTTTCGCTTCCAGCGAAAATTCGTCTAGAGCGAATGAATTCTTTATTCAAAGAAAGTGCCCCTGAATCAATCGAACAAATTTTAAATGAAGACGCTTATGATTGGATGAGACCGGTGATTTGTTTAAATAGTGTGCCGAACGATCTCAACAATCTTGGTAAATATCTTAACTATTATCTGCCAATAAAAAGAGCAGAAGCTTTTTTGGAAATGCAAGACTTCGCAAAAGGCTTAGCGCATATTGCGACTCTAGAGTCAATGCAAAAACTTTTCTTTACTAGCGCTCAACACTACGGAAGCGAAGGTAAAATATTTATACACATTGCTTTTGAAGAGATAATGCAAGGAAATGCTGATTTAAAGCTAAAAGCAAGCGCTTTTAGAAGTCATGGAGTAGTTATGAGTACTCTGATTGCATTGCTCTCGATTTCCGGAGAGATAAACCTAAAATCAAATGATGAACCTCTATATAACTATGAACGCATACGACCTTTAATTAACTCACCAGATCTTTTAATATCTTTATTAAATGCGCTTGCAACAAGAAAAAAGCTTGCCCCAGAGAATGCAAAGGTTATTCTTGGACAGCTTTTGAATACGAATGACAAATTTCCAATTGCTCTAAAACCGGATGAGGTGGATGCTGTTTTGAAAGACTATAAACATAAACCAAAAAGCACAATTGGGAAATACCTAAAAGATCTAGGACTGTAAAACCGATGACGCAATTAATGGGAATCTTGAACGTAACTTCAGATTCCTTTTACGACGGCGAGTGTTTTCTAGCAAAAGAACAGGCTATTGCGCGCGGCTTAGCCTTGGTTGCTGAAGGTGCCGATATCATCGATGTCGGTGGCGAATCAACCCGGCCCGGGGCCGTGCCTGTTTCTCTTGCAGAAGAACTCTCCCGCGTCATTCCGGTGATTAAAGGATTATCAACACAAACTTCCACCACTCTCTCCATTGACACTATGAAGCCTGAGGTAGCTGCTGCTGCATTAGAAGCAGGGGCAACTCTAATCAATGATGTCAGCGGCTTTCGTCATCCTCAGATGCGCGAACTTGCTGCCCAGACTAAAGTCGATATCTGTGTCATGCATATGCAAGGCGAGCCTCGTACGATGCAAGACCAACCCTTTTATGAAGAGGGGATCATCCCTCATTTATTGAATTGGTTTGAAAATCGAATTCAAGAATTAAGGCGTTCTGGAGTCCAGGACAGCCAAATCATTCTCGATCCAGGCATTGGTTTTGGAAAAACCGTTGCTGATAATCTTAAAATTATAGACAATCTGACCTTACTTAAATCGATGGGTTTTCGAATCTTGTTGGGGGCATCACGTAAGTCATTTCTGTCAAAAATCGTGAATAAACCTTCAGCGAATGTGTTATTTGAGACGATTGCAGTGAATGTGCTTGGTGTGCAGCAAGGTGTCGACATCATTCGCGTGCATGATGTGAAAGAACATCGTGGAGTATTAGACCTGATGAGCAGGTTTAGATAGCCTTTATTTCGAGGCAAGGTTTATGAGCGTCTTTCATTTTATGGTTCCAGGGTTAGAAATAATCATTATAGCGATAATGGTCTACAACCTGCTTTCGTTTTTTTGGAACACTCGAGCCATGGATCTGATTTTAGGCTTGCTCGCTTTTCTTGCAGCTTATGCTGGAGCTAAATGGCTGGATCTTCCCGTTTTGCAAAAGCTCATGTGGTATTTCATCAATGTGGCTGTTATCGCTGTATTGATCATCTTTCAGCCCGAACTTCGGCTAGCCCTTTCCAAAATGAGCGTAAAAGGCAAAAAGTATCGAGAAATAAGCGAATTTGACAAATTCTTAGATAGCATTGCGCAAACCATATATAGGCTTTCTGAGAGGCGTATAGGGGCTTTAGTGCTGCTAGAAAACCAGGACTCTTTGGATGAATTTGCAAATAAAGCAGTCATCTTGAACGCGCAATTTTCTTCTGAATTGCTAGAAACGATCTTCACCACCACGACCCCTCTGCATGACGGGGCTGTGATCATCCGTGGCACTACCATCTTGTCGGCTGCAACCATTCTGCCTTTAGCAGATGATAGCTCGCAAGTTTCTAAGTCAATGGGTACCCGCCACAGAGCGGGGCTCGGAATCAGCCAGATTACGGACGCTCTCATCGTCGTTGTCTCTGAAGAAACTGGAAAGGTTTCAATTGCCAGAGAGGGTATTATGACAAGGGGTGTGAAAATGGATCGATTTAAGGGGATTATTCGCAGCGTGTTCACTCCCCCTAAAACAAAAATGGAAACAGGTTTTGACTTGATAGGACAATTGAAGCAATGGAATCAATAATCAGAACAATTTTTTTTCATAATTGGGGCCGTAAAGCTGTAGCGGCTGCGGCTGCGGTCGTGATCTGGTTTTTTGTGAACCATTCAATCATTGAAACTAAAACCATTCCCAATGTCCCAGTGAAAATCGCCAATCTGGCTCCCGGAAAAACAGTTTTAGGGTTGTTGCCTAATGGAGTGATGGAGCGCCGCATTACTTTGACTTTAAACGGGACTAAAGATGTCATTCAGGATTTAGAACCGGGAGACGTGCAAGTCTTACTAGATGCTTCCACTGCAGATTCTGATGATTGGGTTGTGAAAATTCTTAAAAAAAATCTGGTGAGCTTAAATCCGTCCATCAATCTAAGCCAGCATATCACTTCGGTAGATCATGCGGAATTCATTGTAAAATTGACTAAATTAGTGACAGCTAAAATCCCGATTTTTGTAATGCCTCCCATTGGCAATCCCCCGGAAGGCTATGAATATCTCGATGTCTGGCCGCAAAAACTGATGCAAACGATTAGCGGTCCTAAAGAGGAGATCGAAAAACTTAAAAATAAAGGGTTAAGACTCACTTTCAACCTCGATAAAATCTCGACTCTTGATCTGGATAAATTAGGCAATGATCCTTCACATACGTATGACGATGAAATTAGCTTTCCTGTTCCTGAAAAATGGAAGCATGTCGAGATTCCCTTTCGTCAATATGCCTCTGAAGAAATCAATGATCCGGAAGCTGCGAATTTGCGAATAGACTTCCTACGTAAAAAACTTTTGCCTCTAAAGCAAGAGCTACCCATGCAGGTGTTTTATCCTACAAAATATAGCCCTCTCATAAATCCCCAGACCTATTCCTTATCTTATCAAGGGCCCATTAAAGAAAAAAATGGCTTGCCCCTGTTTTCCGTTCCTCTTTATGTCAAAGATGTCAGCCGCTTATTCCTGGATATTATCCGCGATAATCTGCAAATCGTCATTATAGCTGCCCCCAAGGAAGAGCGCGAAATTTTACAGTGGAGTATAGAAATTATCGATGAGCATGCTTTAGAAGATACCTATGTTGCTTATTCAATTAGCGGCTCAGCCGAAGATAAAAATGTGTCTTCTCTCTCTTCAAAAAAGCAGGAAGCTTTATTGCGCGAGCGTTTTCGCGAATACGCTCAACGCCTGGCCTTGTATATTACTCCCGATAGAAAACTAGTACTAGACAGTCGCCTCGATGATCATCAGATCAAAGTCGTGATAGGAAAATAACAGATGCCTGCTGAACGATATTTCATCCCTGAAATTTTCCTTCCCAACAGACCTCTTTTCATTGAGGGTCAAGAATTTCATCACCTTATCCACGTCATGCGAGCCAAGCAGCATGATACGATTGAACTTGTCAACGGGAAAGGGGACCTAGCCACGGCGACGATTCAACAACTTGAGAAAAAAAGGGCTGTTTGCGATCTGAATGAAATCATGCATGTCCCAAAAGCTAAATTTGAGATCGTGCTCGCACAAGCAATTCCTAAGATGAATCGCTTAGATTTTATTCTGGAGAAAGGCACGGAGCTAGGCATGACTCAGCTTTGGTTATTCCCTTCGCAGAGAGGGGAAAGAAAGGCTCTCACTGAGCATCAGTTGGAACGGATGCAAGGGCTAACTATTGCGGCTATGAAACAATGCGGCAGCCTGTATCTACCCTTAATTCAATGCAAACCTGTGCTTGAGCAATGGCAAAAAGAATGGATGATTTATCCTTCTTTTTATGGGGATGTCGATCCTAAAGCCCCTTCGTGTAAGCAAAAATTTAAAGAACAATCCTTGTCTAATGGGATCATTTTTTTTATCGGACCCGAAAGCGGACTTACAGATCAAGAAGAGGCATCTTTGAAAAATCTGCAGGCCCAAGGGGTGAAACTACACCCACATATCCTAAGAACAGATACTGCGGCTTTAGCTGCTCTTTGTGCAATCTCTCAAGATCAACATTCTTAAAGATTAAATTTTGTAATAACGACTTTCTGCTTTCTGCTGCAATTTTGATAGCTAAGAGGATTAAGAGGTTTATGTGTTGATTATTAATGACATAAATTCTCTTAATTTCGATATCAGATAACTCTGTATTAAAAGTATTTAATAAATATTATAATAATAAGTTGAGGGGAGTTTAATTAGGGAGGATTTATGAAACATAAAAACCTATGGATTATAATTACCCTTTTTGGGGTTAACCTTCTAAGCAGTCAAGTTGATGCCAATTCTCGGCAGACAGTGATTATTAACGAGGAGCCAAGGAGGGGAGCATGGTCGAGAAATGTAGGAGATGCACCAACGGTAGGGTCTAATTCTCCGACTGTGGGGTCAACAACAGCCACACCCGGCTCTTTTGACTCCACTCCTGGGTCAAGTCCTACTGTAGGCTCGGGATCGCGCACGGTGGGGGATGATGGTTCTAGATATGATACCTTTACAAGACCTCGAGGGGATTCGACGATTTCTGGATGGAATTCGCGCAATGTTGGAGAAGGAGCCCTGACTCCTGGATCAACTTCTGTCACACCGGGGTCGACTACAGTCACACCAGGATCAACTACGCAAACTCCTGGAGATAGCCGTGCTTATGAAAACTGGTACGATGAACCACGCTCCTATGTAATTCCTAGATCTCCACAACCGCCTCAGCAAAAGTAGTTTATACTAGTATTTGGTAGTCATCTTTACGGTGGCTGCCATCTTCTCAATAATCTAAAACAACACCTTTGCAAACAATGTTTTTCTGAGGATCTAAGGTTACCATCCCACCTTCTTTTAGAATACGCGTGGCTCCAGCCGCATTTAAAAGATAAGGTTTATTAAGCGGTTCTAGAAATTTCACCAGAAGTTTGGCCGAATCAGTATCTTCAGGAAAGTTTTCTAAAATGACTCCCAACGATTCCCGGATTAAAGGGTAATAGGTTTCATCGCAAGTTGTCAAAACAAGTAAGCGATTTTTAACTTCATAAGGTTCTTTGGACTCACTTGACATCACTAAACAAATGTTGCCATGCACCCGATGTCCTTTGCCTTCTGTGCCTCTGACTAAAACTTCTCCAATACTTTCAACAATCATCATATTGGTCGTTCCTGAGAATCCAAAAGGGGATCCCGCGGTGACTAGGACCAAGTCTCCGTAGTTGACATACTTTTTTTCCAACGCAAATTCACTGAGTTGTGTAAAAGCATCTTGAATATTTTTTACCGGAGCAGTTTCTTTGCACGGGATCACGCCCCAATTCAGCGCCATTTGATGGTAACATTTCTCATTAGGAGTGAGGGCAATAATAGGCATAGGGGGGCGTAGACGTGAAAGGAGGCGAGCGGTGCTCCCGCTATTTGTAAATGTAAAAATGGCTTTCGCATTGGCACTGTACGAGATTTTGACAGTTGCTAGAGAAACAGCAGCAGGGACATCTTGGCTAATATGAGGGTTTTGACCGCTGAAATGGCGATAATGATCAAAATCTTGTTCTGTTTCTTTGATAATTTCTTTCATCATACTCACGGCTTCAATCGGATAGTGCCCAATCGCCGTTTCACCAGAAAGCATGACGGCTGAGGTGCTGTCGTAAATAGCATTTGCCACGTCGGAAACTTCAGCACGGGTTGGTCGCGGATTATGAATCATTGATTCAAGCATCTGCGTAGCCGTGACAGAAGGTTTGCCTGCAATATAGCATTTGCGAATCATCATTTTTTGAAGTCTGGGGACTTGGCTCAAAGGAACTTCAACTCCTAGATCTCCTCGGGCAATCATAATCCCGTCAGCCACTTTGACAATGCTGTCAAAGTTTTGCACTCCTTCACTATTTTCAATTTTGGCAATAATTAAAATTTGTGACTGCTTTTCCTCTTCCAATAATTTTCGTATAGTTAAAACATGCTCAGCTGATCGAATAAAGGAAGCGGCAATAAGATCGACTTCTTGCTGGCAGCCAAAACGGATGTCGGCAATATCGTAATCGGTCAAAGCTGGGAGTGACAGGGAGGCATTTGGAATATTTACTCCTTTGCCGGAGCGAATCAAGCCGCCATTAAAAATTTCCACCAGCACCCCTGCTGGGGTGATTTCAACCACGCGTGAAGAGATATAGCCATCATCAAACAACACTTGCATGCCCACAGTCAGTTGATCCACAATTTCTGGGGGAGTGATGGTGACTTGGGTAGCATCCCCTTCGATGAGTTCTTTAACAAGCAGCCATTTTTGCCCTGGCTGAAGAAATCTTTCTCGATCTTTAATGCCTCCAAGCCGAATCTCTGGTCCTTTGGTATCTAACATAATGGCTATCGGAACATTCAGATTTTGGCGTGCCTGTTTAATAATTCTAATGGTTTCAAGATGTTCTTTATGAGTCTGATGGCTGAAATTTATACGCGCTACATTCATTCCTGATTGGATGAGTGCTTGTACCTTTTCAAGGGTATTGACAGAAGGGCCAATTGTACAAATTACCTTGGTCTTGGTCGTCATGAGATTCTCCCGGTATTTATTTGTAGATTAGCAAAAGGTAAACAAAAAATCCAAGAGTTCTTGATTTCAGGCGGTAGAGTCGCTACAGTTGTCTCCATAACAAAAAAATAGATGAGCAAGATTACCTATGGGCTTTGATTGGCTGTCAAATGAGAATATCGTGCTAGTAAATCCTCGCTTTCCTGTACGAGATCGAGAAAAATTAAATGAAATGTTGGAAAAAGAAAAAGATCTCCATGCTCATGTCTGTTTGGCCACTTCAGGATCAAGCCAGGGAATAGGGGGCTTTCCAAAATGGGTCCTCTTAACTAAAAAAGGCATTCTGCACTCAGCCTCGGCCGTGAATCACCATTTGGAAGCTTCTTCAGATGATAGATGGATTCATGCCTTACCAGACTTTCACGTAGGTGGATTAGCGATTTGGGCCCGCAGTTGGTTGTCACAATCTTTAGTCAGTCTTTATGCTGAGAAATGGAATCCACACACATTTTGCCAATTTGTGGAAGCTGAAAAAGGTACGTTGACATCCTTAGTGCCCACGCAAATTTTTGATTTAGTATCATGTGCACTGCACTCTCCTAAATGCTTAAGAGCAATTGTGGTCGGAGGGGGAAAGCTGCATGAAAAATTGTATGGCAAGGCACGTGAGTTAGGCTGGAATCTTTTACCAAGTTATGGGTTAACGGAGTGCGCTTCCCAAGTGGCAACAGCCCCATTAAAAAGTTTAACTGAGTTTTCATACCCTTCTTTAACTATTTTACCTCATGTAAAAGTGGGGATTAACGAGGATAAAATCACACTTGCAAGCCCTTCTCTTTTGACGGCATACATTTTGCAAACAGCGCATGGGATCCAACGAATTGATCCTAAAGTGGACGGAATTTTTCAAACAGAAGATAACGGAAGAATCAGTCAAGGAGGTTTGACTCCTTTGGGTAGGGCTACGGATTTTATCAAAATCAGCGGAGAAAGTGTCGATTTTTCACGTTTGGAAGCCTTTTTAGAAAATGCTAAACTAGCATGCGGCCTTAAGGAAGATATCGTGCTTATCGCCTGGCCCGACGCACGCTTGGGACATGCGGTGCATTTGGTGGCAGAATCGTCTATATCCTCGACAGACGATTTGATTTCTCATTTCAATAAAAATGTCATGCCGTATGAAAGAATTCGGGAAGTGCATTATGTCAGTCAAATACCTCGCTCCTCATTAGGAAAGCTCCAACAACAAGAACTTAAGAATATATTATTTAAATAGGAGTTAGTTTTATGGTTTACCTTTCTTCCTGTCTTCGTGGACAGATTCAATTGACTGGTGATACATGTCAAAAGCTAGGCCAAGCAGAAAGAAAAGGGCTTTTTAAAAAAAAGACCTTCATGTCTTATGATATGGACAAAGGCTGGGCTTGTGTAAAATTGAATGCATTTCAGCTTTTTGTGAGAAAAATTTTTGGATCATACCAATCGACACATTTGGATAGAGTCATCAGAGGATTTAATCGAACTACTAAAAAAAACTGTATCGATGATGAGGCCTCCAAGGCGAATGCGGCTGATCTTGTGCGGAATTTTGACGCTCGCATGCACGCCATTTGGTCTAAAAAATATCCAAAAAAATCTTTCCCAGAAATATTCTTCGATACAAAAAACTTTTCATTTATTGGGACTTACACTGAAAGTAAATGTTTATTAAGGCACACTCGAAATCAGTATAACGCTATTGAACAGTTAACTAAAAAAGAAGGATTAAACACTGAAGAATTTGCTCAACTGGAAAAAAAGGTAAAAGATTTAGTGGAAGACCTTCCAGAATTTATAGCTTTTTTTGCCTCTTCAAGACCAGAATTGAAAGAGAAATTTAAAAATTTTCCCACTTTAATTTTAGAAAATCTCGAAAAATTCAAAAATAAAGAAATTAAAGCACCTGTGCTTGAATATTTGATATTGAAGGTGTTTCAAGAATGCATTGAAAGCAAAAAGAAGGCGTAGTTATTGAGGATTTATCAAAGGTTTTGCGCAAGTAAACAAGGTTGCAATGCCTCCTAATAAAGGAGACAGAGTAATTTGTTGAAAGCCTTCTTCCTTAAGCATACGCGTGATTTCACTGGGTGGAGTAAAATTATGGATGCTGCGGCATAGATACTGATAAGCATCTTTGTTGTTGGTCAACCATTTGCCGAGGAGGGGCAGGATGGTGCGTAAGTAAATGCGATGTCCAAAACGGAGGAACGGATTTGGAGGAGTTGTGAGTTCCAAAATACCAAATTTCCCCCCTGGAGATAAGACGCGAAATGTTTCTCGAAAACAAGCTTGCGGATTTTGGATATTGCGAATCCCATAAGCCAATGTGGTTAAAGAAATTGATTCGGAGGGGAGGGGAATAGACTGGGCGTCAGCTTGTAGATAAGAAATGTGATGTTTACTAAATCCTTGGGCAAACGATTTTTCTTTGGCGCAATCTAACATTTCTTGGCAGAAATCGAGTAAATAAACTTTACGCTTTTTCTTAGAGTTCGCTAGGCAGCTAAACGCAATATCACCAGTGCCGCAGCATAGATCCAGCAATGTTTCAGTTTCTTCTTCACCACCAATATGCTTCACAAGCTCTCGGTTCCATCTTTTATGCATTTGAAAAGATAGAATCGCATTGGTTTTATCATAGTTTTGGGCAATGCTGCTAAACATTTGCTGAATACTAGCGGGATTTTCCTTTGAGTAACGCTCCATTATTTTTTCTCGTCTTTTTTATCACAAAGGGTGCAGCTAACATTAGTTCCACAATCGTCATCTTGCTTTTTATTAGGATCTCTGCCGCAGGATCCAAGCTTAACTTTAGATTTTCCTGTAAGGATCAAGCCAATTCCTAATAAAGAGGCTGCGACCATGGTCACAATAAACGCAATCAAGAGAGTTAAGGTGAAATTCATGAGAAATCCTTTATTTCAAGTTATTCTTCTGCATCATCATAATCTTCGAAATCTTCTTCCTCTTCTTCTTCTTCAATATCTTCTTCCAAAAGAAGCGCTTTTTTGCTTGGTTTAGCTAAAGCTTTGCTATTCTTTTTAGGGGAAGGTTTTAAAGGAACTAAATCAACCCAAATTGGGGAGCTCCATGCCATATTGCCATCTTCTTGAATCACTCGCAGATAATAATAAACAAACGGAGGTTTTTTATCTTTCAAGGTAATGCAAGCTTTAGCAAGCGGAGTCATGTCGTCATAAGTAAAATTCAGAAAATAGGTATCAGATTTCAAAGTATGGATCACAGTGCCATTTCGAATGATTTCAACTGATTTCAAAGGCTTGGTGCCTGCCACATAACCTGAAATATGTCGATTGATCATCAGTCCATGTTTTTCAGAAGTATCTAATTCACTTCCCATAGGCATACCAGCTAGGTATAAACCGACTATGATTCTTTCACCGGTGGTGGCATAGCAGCTGCGTTTATAGAGAGCTTCTGCTAAAGCTGCACGTGAATGTTCTTGGGCAATTATTCCAGTCAAACCGGGGGAATATTGAGTCTGGTCGCCTTTATAGAAGTCTCCGTAAACACCGCGGTCATCTAATCCGCCAGCTACAAATCCAAAACGGTAGTTGTTTTGAAGAGCTTTCTGGATGGAGCCTTCAGCACTTTCTTGCACTCCCGCTTTCCCTTGTGCCTGGATAGGGCGTGGATTGCCTTCTTTTTTGGTGCATTCTGAAGAACCCCAGGCGTTATAGATTTCCACGACTCTTTCATATTCAGGATCAAAGTCTTTAAAATTAAATTCGAAGCCTTTACCCATGGTAAAGCAAGGAATGGAGATGATCTCTTTAGGAGAAAAGCTCTTATAGATTTTTTTGAGAGTGTTATACTTTACATCTTTCTTTCTGAGGATTTGTTTTCCCTCTTTAGCATAAACGATCTGTCGGATCCCTTCTTCACCGGTTACACCTTGCCATTGAAAGCCTAAAAATGTGGAGAAGCGGTCAGCCTCATCAAATTCAGCCACGTTTTGGGTGATCAATTTCCAAACTTCGTTAGAAGTCTCCTCGATATTTTCAAAGGCGGAAATACCGAAATAATTAAATGCTTTTTCATCGCGAATATGTCGTAAACAGCTTTCAATGTTTTCAGTGGAATCAATTCGTTCTGATTCACCGTGAACTAAGCCCCAAAAAAGATTTTGCGTGTTTTCGGCAAAGCATTTAAGCGGGGCCGATTTAAAAACTTCTTTTGTCTTTGTGTTATAAAGCTGAATGGTGTAGACGCCGGGTTCATTGAAATAGAGGTTTGGCAATGTAATGAAACCCGTTTCTGGAATAAAAAGCTTCCAGGTGAGATTTTCGCGCAGCTGTTCATAGGAAAGTTCTATTAACGTGTCATCAGGTGCATTGCTAGTCAAATTGCCAAATCGATCTTCGAAACGCACAATGACATCAAATCTCTTGTTGCGTGTCACGAATGAAGGGGTAATGACTCGCAGGATGCTCAAAACGTTTCCACGGATATCCATTGAAAAGACTTCTGGATCTTCAAAATGTCCTTTGCCGCTGGTATCAACATAGAGCTGGAAAGAGCGTCTTCTTTGAGCGGTTGTTTGAGCGCGCGTGCCTTTTTTTACTCTAGTTTCATCAGTGACTTTGGGGGCGCCAATTACGACAGTAAAGGTGGCTCCTGCTTCAAGCTTATCTTGAAGAATGAACTCAAATTGAGGCGTGAATTTTTCGGGGGATTCGACTTCAGTCGCTGTGAGAATTTTGCCATTTTCAAGTTCTGCATAAAGAACATTTTGGCCTTTTTTTAAGTTGACTGAAGGAACTTCCCAATCAATATCACGTCCCTCAGACATTAGATCGAATTTTAAACGTGTTTTTTTAGGAAGGGCAACAGCAGTTGTGTAAACAAACTTCCACGTATTTACTTCCCCAGCAAAAGCATGATGAGGATCGCAATAACAAATTGATCGACGCATGTCGGATAGCTCCGTTAAAATGAGTGAGACAGCAGTTTGCCTTATTGAGGTTTCTTTTTCAAGGAGTAAAAATATTCTTTAGGATGAGGCTTCTTTTGTGGGTAGGAGACGACAGTATTTTTCATTTTTGTGGCCCATTTATTATCACATAAGAGAGCAAAAAGTTTTTCATTAAGCCGCATATTCGATCACCCGTTTTTCCCTGATGAGGGTAACTTTAATTTTACCTGGGTAAGTTAGCTCTTGCTCGATCCGTTTAGTTAAATCGCGAGCGAGATTCATTAAGCCATCATCATCGACTATGTCTGGCAGCACAACTACTCTGACCTCGCGGCCGGCTTGCATTGCGTAAGCTTTTTCCACCCCGGGAAATTCAACCGCGATTTCTTCGAGTTTTTTTAAACGTTTAACATACTCTTCAACAGCCTCGATGCGTGCTCCGGGACGAGAAGCGGAAACAGTATCCGCGGCACTGCAGAGACTGCCTTCGATGGTTGTCGGTTCCATTTCTTGATGGTGCGATCCAATGCCGTTAGCCACATCTTTGCTTTCCCCATACTTTAGCGCTAAATCATGGCCAATGATTGCATGGGTTCCTTCAACTTCATGTGAAACAGCTTTCCCAATATCGTGCAACAATCCAATGCGTTTGGCTAAACGAACATCTAAACCAAGCTCAGCGGCCATCATCCCCATTAAATGGGACACTTCAATACAATGGTCTAAAACATTTTGACCAAAGCTAAAGCGATATTTTAATTTGCCTAGTAGGATGATCAATTCTGGGTGAATGGTGATAGCACCAGTTCGTAAAGCGGCATCTTCCCCATGCTGTTTGATCTTTTTCTGGATGGCGATGGTGGCTTTTTCGACGGCTTCTTCAATGCGAGTGGGGTGGATGCGTCCATCCACAATTAAGTCACTGACAGCCAATTTAGCAATTTGAAGACGGATGGGGTCAAATCCTGAAAGTACGATAGCTTTAGGCGTGTCATCGATAATAAAATTAATCCCTGTGGCACTTTCTAAAGCGCGGATATTGCGCCCCTCTCTACCGATGATACGTCCTTTCATCTCTTCGTTCGGAATTGAAACAGTGCTGACCGTAGTTTCCGAAGTGCAAGAAACAGCCAAGCGATTAATTGCAGTGGCAATAATTCGGCTAGCCTCTCTTTCTGCGTTTTCTTCAGCCTCTTTTTTTAATCGACGAATGAGATTAGCCGCGTCTGTTTTGACCTCTTGAGTCATTTGATTCATCAGCAGTGTTTTGGCTTCAGCCGAGGTTAATCCGGATGTTTTTTCTAGGGCTGAAATTAGGGACTGTCGAGTTTCTGTGACCAGTTTTTTTTCATCATCCAACCGAGTTTTTTGATCGGCTAAAAAAATTTCTCGCTTTTCAACATCCGAGAGTTTTTTTTCCACCAGATTTAAGCGCAGTTCAAGTTTGTCTTCGCGTTGTTTTAGGCGTTCTTCTTCGCGCTGATTTTTTTTTCTTTCCAGTTGCCAAGCCTGCTCTAATTCACGCTGTTGTTCAATTTGGATGTGTTTGAGAGAGAGCTCAAGGTTTTTTTTAACTCCTTCAGCATCTTTTTCAGCTTTGCGAATGATTTCATGCTCTATATCCTTGTACGAGCCTAATTTAAAGCGGTGCCAAAAAAAAAGAATTAGAGAGCCGGCACAACTTCCGCTAAGGAAAATAATTAGAGATTGAAGAATCAAATCAGTATGCATTTCAAAAACTCTTAATGAGGAATAAAGTTTACTTGGCTTGGTGGCATTTTTCCTGAAACTCGTTTTTTCAGCAAGAAAGGATCAAGCTAATTTCAATTAAAAGGAGTTTTTATCGGAATTTTGAGTTAAAACAACAAAATCTACTACAGAGTACGCCGAGCAGACAAAGATTTTTTCTGTGTTCTCTGTGCCTTTATGTTAGATATACTTGTTCAAGCTGAATCTGAGAAGTTTGACAAGGAGGCACTCTGAACAAGTATATTAACCGCTTTTAATGGGTTTAAGTCATGTCTCTGAATGGTGAAATTCCACGCAAACGTACTTTTTCCACACAGCGATCATTGGATTGCAGGATTTCAATATCAAAATCATCTCGATGGATCACAAACCCTTTAGTTGGAATGGCTCCTGCGCTATGGAAGATATAACCCCCGATCGTGTCGTATTCACCCTCTTGAGGAATTTTTATTTCAAGCTGTTCTTCAATATCCAGGATGCTCATGCGCGCGTCCACAATCCACGATCCATCCGATTGAGGAATAAAAAGCTCTTCTTCATCATCGTATTCGTCGGCAATTTCACCCACAATTTCTTCTAAAATATCCTCGATAGTGACAATGCCTTCTGTGCCTCCATACTCGTCCACAACGATAGCTAAATGAACTTGCTTTTTTCGAAATTCTTGTAAGAGTGCAGAAATTTTCTTGGTTTCAGGAGTATAAAGCACATTTTTCTGGACGGATTCAATTGGAGCTTCGATAATGCGCTGATCTTTGTTATTTTTTTCATATTCCATGTATTTAGCCATTAGATCCTTATACATTAAAACACCGACAATATTATCGACAGTATTGCGATAAACAGGGATGCGGCTATAGCCTTCTTTTTCGAGAAGCTTAATGGCATCTTTGATAGGGGTATCAACGGATAAACTAAAAATATCCACGCGAGGTACCATGACTTCCCGGGCAATTCTTTCTCTGAATTGCAGGACGGATTCAATCAGTTTTTTATCTTCAATGTCTAATGTTGGGCTGACGTGGGCATCTTCGATGAGCTGAATAATTTCTTGCTTCGCTCTTGCATTAGGTTCGTGCAGGTGATTGAAATAGACGGTGCGAGAGATGCGTTCAGAAAATTTTAAAAAAATGTATGAGAGCGGCAACGCGAGGCACAAAAAAAAGGAGGCAATAAAGGCACTAAAGCGAATTATGGCTTGCGGAAACCGATTTCCCAAGATACGAGGAAGGTATTCTGCGATCAGGAATGAAAAGAAAAGAAAGCCATACAATATCGGAATAATCCATAGCAGATTGAAAAAAGAGAAAGTATTTCCGAAAAAAATGTCTTGGGGAATGAGAAACACTTCGATGAAGAACCACAATGCAGCGAATGCATAGCAAAAGCGGCAAAAAGTCAACGCGCAGGTAATTGCGAAAAATAAAGCTTCACGCTGCTGCTTGGGAAAAATATATTCATGAATCTTCCAATAAAAAAAACGAGGAACGAGAGTTTCCAGATCTTGGCCGCTTTTTTGAAGACGTCTTAATGAGCTATGGAGGTTGGTTAAAAAAAAAGCCCCAAATAAAAAAATACAGGCTAAAGCAAAACTGATTGCGATGGACAAAATTCCCCCTTAGAAATTACCGTTTTGTTGTTAATTTTAAATATAAATCCAAAACAGATAGATTATCGAGATGTTTTTTTTCCGCGGCGCGCATCAGAGCTCGATCCGTCGGCTTAATATCATCATATCCCATTAAATGTAAAAGGCCATGAATAATGTATAATGCAGTCTCGATTTCTGCATTGCCCCCGCTTTTTTTTACAAATTCAATTGCAGTATCTGGACAGACGAAGACTTCACCTAAAATACGATAATGAATTTCCTCTGGACCATCAAGAGGAAAAGAAATGCAGTCAGTGGGGGAAGGGTCATCAAAATAGTCTGCATGCAACTGACGCATCTGCTTATCAGAAATCAAGTGTAATGTAACTTCATGACAGCTTTGATTTTCAAATCGAATGATTTCTTGGACAAGTTTTTTGAGAGAGCTTTTTGTAAATTTAAGAGATTCTTGGGTATCAGTAATGTGGACTTTAATGGCAGGGGATTTCATTGAGACATTGACCCTTTTTTAAAGGCTGAGAGAGCGATTTTGGCTGAAATTAAACCTGCTAAAACTCCTTCCTCATAGCGAAACAAGGGGTTTGCTTCCAATTCGCGGAAGTCATTAGGTTGCAAAATATCATCGCTAGTCAATACAGGTACAATTTTTTGACCGCAATTAAGCAAACTTTTTTGTTGATAAGCGATCATTTCATCCAAATATTCTTCAATCTGCTGCCAATCCATTATCCCCATTTCCATTGATTTTGACATTTTCTTGCCTGCGTTGTTGAAAAAATTGTTTCATTAGAAGGGAGCATGGCTCTTGGAGTATTCCAGCGCGGACTTTTACTTGGTGCGTGGGATGCGGTTGATTAAATAAATCGACCCAACTGCCGTTAGCCCCATGCCTTAGATCTGGCGCTCCCCAAACAAGCTCTTCGATGCGCGAAAGAAACATGCCTCCGGCACACATGGAGCAAGGTTCTATTGTGCAATATAGCTTGCATTGGCTCAGACGCCAGTTAGATAATGCCACTGCCCCTGCTGTAATACAGAGAATCTCAGCATGTGCAGTGGCATCCTGAAGGAGTTCGACTTGATTATGAGCCCTTGCAATAATACTACCTTGATGCACGAGGACAGCTCCCACGGGAACTTCTTTCGCTTGGAAAGCTTTCCACGCTTGTTTAAGGGCCTCAAGCATGAATTTCTCATCTTCATTAGCAGGGCTTATTGCGAAAGGAAATGCACTCATGCCTAGACAGCACCGCTTAGTTTACGTTGTAAAAGAGAAATTTGCTTTTTTAGCGCTTCCACATCAGTGGTGTATTTTTTTTGCAAGCCGCTCAATTTCTTTTCATATTTATCTTGCATCCGTAAAATTTGCTGCTGACAGCTAGTTTTAACTTCTTCAAGTGAGCGGTGCTGCTGTTCGCTTTCTTCTTGCTCCAGAGCTGTTTTGAGTGCTTGGTTTGCTTTCTTGTGTAAATCCTTATACACATTTTCAGGGAAAACGACCGAATTCAAGATGGCAAACACATACAAACTGAATGGGCTAAATTCACTGTAAGCAGGTTCTAAAATTTGTTTCGACTGTTCGTCAGATAATGATTCAATCTCTTGGAAGTTCGGATTAATGTGATTCAATTTCTTTTCAAAATAATCATAAAGTTCTGTGTGGTGCATTAACCAGCGATTGGCAATGAACTCTCCGATCTGCTCTGCACGCGCATCATCGACTTCTTCCATCGCTTTAGAGTAAGCTAAAACGAAGTCTTCGATAGTCAGCTTATTGATGTTTTTGGCAGCAAAATAGCGCTTAAAGAACTCCCAATCATTTTTGAGGTGATCATTGCGCAAATCTTTTTTAAGGGGCTCAAGAATTTGGGGCATCCATTCTTTTAGCATCGCAAATTTTTGTTTATATGTGGTATCTCTATGCATAGTTTTATTGACCTTTTATAGGGTTACGAAAGCAGAACTTTAACAATTTTTAGAGCAAAAAGCAAGCGAAGACATGGAAGATGCAATTCACGAACATCCTTTTTATGGGCAAGAGATCTATCGACAACAGGAAGGACTCTATATTAAGGAGTTGCTAAAAAAATATCGACGCGAAAAAGTGACGGATGAGTTGAAAAAAAAAGTATGGGAAGAGCTGCAGATGGAGAAATACAAAGGAAATATTACGATTCCTTTTAAACTTGTGACGCGGCTGGATACATCAGGCCTTTTCCCGGAGTATATTGAAGTGATTTTGGATTCTAAGGTTTAAGAAGGAAAAAACGCTTGATTACTTCTGAGATTTTCAGTATATTGTATCCAGTTAATATATCTTAGGAGAAAAAAATGGTTCGTCCAAGTAAACAACAAGAAAAACGGTCTCGTTATCCTCGTAAACGTCGTTCTCCCCAAGAGAAAACCGGTCCTTTAAAAGATCAACTCCCAATGGGTTACAAGGAACACGCAAATTCTCTAGAAGGGGATGTCGCCCTCACTGCGTTTATTCCTAAAATTAAATAAATCAAAATTGAATAGTAAACTTAAGGTTTTAATATGTCTAGACATCCAAGTTTTGGGAACCCCAGCAAAGCAGCTACTAAGCGCAATGTACTTAAAAGATTTGAACGCATTGATGTATTGCGTAAGCTAGGTCGTTGGAAAGATGGCGACAATAAGCGTGTAACAGGTCTTCCTAAAACACCCGTTCAGCAGTAGTGATCTCTTTTAAAACCCAACTTTAGTTGGGTTTTAAAATCCTAATTTTTCAAAAATTTTCGGAGGTGTCAATAATTGAAACTTCTGAATTGTGCTTGCAATTTGCCTAATAAATTCTAAAGCGGTTTGATTAAACAAATTTTCTTTTTGTTCTTGAGTCAAATCTTCGTCTAATTGAATTTTTTCCGATAGGAACAGAGCTTCTTCTCTATATTCTTCTAATTTTTGATAAGTTTCTCGGTAAGCATGCTTTAAAGCAGCTGTTCTTCTAAGATGTTCTTCTTCGATGGAGAAAAACTGTTTTAAGCCAAACTCTACTTTCTTTTTAAGATAAATATTATTCAGTTTTTGTCGTGCTTTAGTCATCTGATGATGGATTGTTTCTTTTTCAGTGCGTAGAAAGAATCCAATGAAAAAAGCCACAATCGATAAAATCCCAGCCAAAGAACAGACAAATCCTTTTACAAAATTACACTTTCCGAAAAGAAAACCACCTGACCACGAGAGAGTTTTAAAATAGGTGGCATTGGCCAGGACAAAAAAAATAGCACCTAGGGCTAAAAAAGTGGCTTTGTACCGTGCGACAGTTTTTTTACGCACGGTATAAGGAAGAAATTGAAACGAGCATTGATTATCTTCTAATTTACTTCTGAAATGGCTTAATTCTGGGTAGTGAGAGGCTGAGAATGAGGCGGGGTTTTGGTTAGATTGTGAGATAAATCGAAAAAGATGACTGGAGCGGGGATTCAGATTTTTTTCCATGCGTATGCCTCTAATTTATTTATTAAAAAGATAATATATTATGATTTAATTAAAGTCAATTCTGGTTAATTTTTGTTAATTAAATGGTAAGATATCGATAGTGAGTGTTAACTATTGATTTACGGCCGCATATTCCAAGGGGAAGCAGGAAAGAGGGATTTAATCTCGGCATACGAATGAATAAGTGATAATTTATAGTGCTTTTGGTTTGAAATAGGTAAACCCCTATTTTGCAAGATTTCTGAAACTCCGTAATACAAGTTTATTAATTCAAGCGGAACCCCTCGTTCAGCTTCATAAAGCTTCATGATTGTTTTCGCGACGTCCACCTCTGCTGGATTCGATTTATTTGGCAAAGAATAGAGTATAGCTAGAACTTGATGAGCTTCTTGATACCGGTTGTTAGCCATTAAAAAACAGGCACGTTTAAGTAAACTATCGGGTTTAAGGTCTTGAGGATCTACTTTAGCATAATCTTTGAAAATTTTTGTTTTAAGTGCACGAGGAAGCTTCAGGGCTTTTTGCCGATTAAGGCGTGGCTCCACTTTTTTCTGGATCTCAATTAGCGAGGCGCGCATTTTTGGGTTAAGTTCACCTGCTTGCAGCCGCTTAACCATCTCTAAAAGACTAATTTTTGCGCTATAGTGGGTATCAAATCCACTCACAAGTTGCTTATACATTTTAAAAATACTATGAATTCTAAGATGGGTCTGTAGCTTATCATAACTTTCAGTGGCTAAATTAGCCTTTAACAGCGCCAGCTCAGCTTGACCTGTGCAAGAAGATCCAATCTGTGGCTTCCCCCAAAAACGTGCATCCTTCTCTCGAACGGTGGCTCCCAGCTTAGGCAAATGACGATAAAGCCATTTTATCATCTTATCTGAAAAGGCAGGATAAAAAAGGCTCACGGCTGAGTCTAGCATTTTGATTCTGCCATAAGAACCAATGAATTTTTTTAATTGTGCTGGAGGAATATTTTTTACGACATACACTTTCTGATACTCCATCTCTCCATCAGAGCCCAATCTCTTCTTGTGAAAATTAATCCCTTGCCCGGAATTAGCTAGATTAAGTGTATAACCCACATTCCGCGGGTCGCCTGCGGCTCCAAGGATTTTCTTTAGCAATCAACAAATAAAAAACCATTTTTTTGGATGAAAGATTATCATACATTCTTTTCAAATGAAGGATGTATTTATGA
>Ga0105046_10003385_pt1 | contig 25293 bp, 23 predicted proteins | sample MAT03_FD_78385 | JGI IMG/M metagenome (GOLD analysis project Ga0105046, IMG submission 78385) | Freshwater microbial communities from Lake Fryxell liftoff mats and glacier meltwater in Antarctica - MAT-03 (megahit assembly) | ecosystem: Environmental > Aquatic > Freshwater > Ice > Liftoff...
CGCACAGTTCAGCGTGAACTCGATGGACTTGTCAGTGCGGATGTCCTTGATGCAAATATCGTCGGCGGGGGACGCGTCTATCGTTACTCCAACAATCCCGAATCACGCCGTCTGGTGACTGATTTCATGCGTGAGTGCCATGATCGCGAATTCCGCGTGAAGGCCATTCAGCATGTGATCGCGGGATTGGGATTTACACCCCACCATGATTTTTAACGATAGGACGCCGTGAGCAGCGTTTCTCTGCACCAATTTCTGACTCTCTATAGCTGGTTTCCGCTTGCGGCGCTGCTGCTGTTTCTTCTGCTCATTGCCCGCTTCTATGCGCGTTTCTCCGGTCAGCGTACATACCATTGGCTGTATCTTGTACCCATCATCGGTGCGGGCATTGTGGTTGTGCGCTCGACGAATATGCGTGAACCCAGCGAGGACATGTTTCTCGTCGCAACATCATTAATTTCCGGCATGCTTCTCATTGTTCTCGTCATTCGGTTGGCTCGACTGATGCTGGCCCATAAGCCTGTATGACAATTATAAAGGCGTTGTCGCTGATCCTCTGGGTAGGCGTGATTGTCACCCTGTTCGTTCTGGCCCGGTTGAGTCAGCGGCTTGGAGCTGTCACGCATGCGCGACCCTATTACCGCTGGTACTATGGAGCCGCATTTCTCGTAGGCATCGGCAAGATCATTCATATCCTCAACCTTCAACCCCCACTAGCCGCTTCACCAAACCTGACTATACTAGGAATGATCCTGCACGATGGATTTCAGGCGCTTGGTCTCACCATCGGCTTGATTGTGACCTGGTATTATTGGAGTTGGCTGCTGGCCGAACGCGATTAGCCATCGTGTTTTCAGCGCGGGGAGGAGTGGGAAGCGTGGACACGCAGCTTCTGCAAACAATACGAGCGCTGCCAAAAATCGAGCTGCATCGTCATCTCGAGGGGGCTGTGCGCCTGGAAACGCTGCTCGATATTGCCCAAAAGTATGGCATCGAGATGCCGGAATACGATATTGAGATGCTGCGTCCATTCGTGCAGATGCTCCCTGGAGAACATCGCACCTCTGGGCATTTCCTCAGCAAATTTCAAATGCTGCGTCAGTTTTATCGCTCTCATGAGGTGGTGGAACGTATCACGCGGGAAGCTGTTGAAGATGCTGCCGCTGATAACATCCAGTATATGGAACTGCGATTTACGCCGCGTGCGCTGTGCAATGTTACGCTGTCGCCTCTCGCGGAGATGGTGGCACTGGTCAGCGAAACGGCTGTGAAAACGGCTGAGTCTCTTGGCATTCAAGTGCGGCTCATTGTCTCGATGAATCGCCATGAGCCGGTGGACATTGGCGAAACGGTGATGCGGGCGGCTCTCGACAATCGCTCAAAGGGTGTGGTTGGCATTGATCTTGCCGGCGACGAAGCCAATTATGCGGCGCTGCCGTTTCGCACACTCTTTCGTGAGGCGCGTCAGGAGGGTCTTGGCATTACGATCCATGCGGGAGAGTGGGCCGGAGCCAACAGTGTCTGGGATGCTGTGGGCAATATTGGGACGCATCGCATAGGTCATGGTATTCATGTGCTGCAAGATCGTGCGATGGTGCAAATGGTGGCTGATCGCGGTATCACGCTTGAAGTGTGCCCGAGCAGCAATTATTTAAGTGGCATTGTTGACTCGCTGGAAAATCACCCGCTCCCCTATCTCACGCGGCAAAATCTTCTCACGACGCTCAATACAGATGATCCCTCGATATGTAATATCACATTGAGTGAAGAAATTGTTCTGGCGATGAACTGCATGGGCCTGACGCTGCCGGATGTGAAAGACTGTACGCTGCGGGCCGCCAGAGGGGTGTTTCTGCCAGAGGCCGAGCGTCTGGCGCTCGTGGAGCAGTTTGAGGGACGTTGGCCCGCCATTGATAAACCCTCGGATGAGGATGCTGTATGATTCCTCATGCCTCTATGATCTCTCTTGGTGCGTTTGAGCTTTATTTGCTGAATGATACGACATCATTTGTGGATGGTGGGGGAGCCTTTGGCCTCGTCCCGCGCAAACTCTGGTCTACCTATTTCCCGCCCGACGATGACAACCTGATTGAGATGTCGCAGCACTGCCTTCTCGTTAAAGCGCACGACCAATATATCCTGATCGATACAGGGCTGGGCGATAAGCTGGATGATAAAGCCCGCCGCTTCTGGAATTTGCAGTATGACGGAGGCGTACAGCGTGGGCTGGCCCATCTGGGCATTGCCCCTGAACAGATCAATCTTGTGATCAATACGCATCTGCATGCCGATCATTGCAGCGGTAATACCCGCTGGCGCGAGGATCGCACCACTGTTGCGCCCGCATTTCCCAATGCCAGGTATCTCGTCCAGCGCCGCGAATACAACGACGCCATGCGTCCCAACGAACGCACACGGGCCACCTATCTGCCGTTCAACTATGAACCCCTGGTGGAAAGCGGCCACATGCGCCTCATCGAAGGCGATATTGAAGTGCTGCCTGGCATTGAACTTGTCGTCACACCCGGCCATACCCCCGGCCATATGAGCGTGCGCTTGTCGAGTCAGGGCAGACATGCGGCCTTCTTATGCGATCTGGCGACCTATGCGGTGCATTTTGAGCGATTGGGCTGGATGACGGCCTACGATGTGGAACCGCTGCGCACCTTAGAGAGTAAACGGTTGTGGCAGGCGTGGGCTCTTGAAACCGATGCGCTGCTGTTTTTCCCGCACGATTTCAAACGGCCTGCGGGACGCCTGCGTGAGCAGCATGCCAAATTGGAATTGGTGAACGAGGATGTGCCTGTGATTGAGGTGTAGGTTGTAGATTCTGTAAACTCCCGCGAATAACAATTTATAGAATCGTAGGGACGGGCGTCTGCGCGTCCGTTTTGTTTAGACCTCTGTCCTTCAATGGACGAGGAGGTGCAGGGGCGCAGCACGGCTGCGCCCGACATCAACGCACGGGCGGAGCATGCTCCGCCTCTACACCGTTTCACTGATATTTACGAGACACAGCAATAATCAGTCCAACGTTATAGACCAGGAGAGGCAGCGGACGCCCGGAAAGGCGTCCCTACTTTCTATGCCGATTTTGTCAGGGATGAGGGTAAAACCCTATCTGACTACTTGGTCAGGAACGCGGCCATCTCAGCGAGACGGGTCGCATAGCCCATTTCATTGTCATACCACGCGGCGACAGAGACCAGACGATCCCCGATCACATCAATCAGCGGTAGATCAATGATCGAGGAATGCGAATCCCCGACAATACGTGACGACGCCCATTCGTCTGTCAGCACATCCATGATACCCTTCAATTCAGGTGTTTGGGCGGCTTTCAGGAAGGCGTCACGGACTTCTTCTTTGGTCACTGCGCGATTGAGAACGGCATTGATTTCCGCAATGCTGCCTGTGCGCACGGGTACGCGGTAGGCTTTGCCTGTCATCTTCAGGTCTTCCCAGATGAACAGCAGGGCTTTCGCCGCGCCTGAGCCTGACGGAATGAGATTTTCCGCCGCTGCCCACGAATCGCGACGATCTTTCATTGGCTGATCGGTCAGGGATTGGGTGTTGGTGTAGGCGTGAACCGTCGAGAAAAAGCCTGATTCAATCCCAAAGCTTTCGCGCAGCACTTTGACGACCGGTGCGAGCGCGTTGGTGGTGCAGCTTGCCATGCTGACAATGTGATGTTCAGCAGGGTTGTAGGTTTCCAGGTTGATGCCCGCGAGCAGCATGGCGTCGCAGTCAGCTTTTGACTTGGAGGCCGCGCTGACGAGAACTTTTTTCGCGCCTTTATCGAGGTGGGCCTGTGCAAATTCGCGTGTGGTGGCGCGTCCGGTGCAGTCAATCACCAGATCAATGCCGAGATCGCCCCAATTCGGCAGTTCTTTGGCGGTGTTGAAGTAGGCAATTTCGCGTCCGCCGATATTAAACCCTTTGTCAGTGGCTTCGACGGTTTCCGGCCAGCGTCCGTAATTGCTATCGACGGCAAACACAGCGGCCAGGGTGGGGATATCCCGAATGTCGGAGACTGAGACGGGGGTAAACAGGTTACCTTTCAGGGCAACTTTGAGCGCAGAACGTCCAATACGTCCGAAACCATGAATCGCGACTCTACTCATGTAACTTCTCCTCAAGAGAGCTGATATGTTGTGGTATTTCGGGAGTATAGTATAGCCTATCTAGTCAATGATAGCGCTGTCACGGTAAAAAACGAATGATATTCTTCATGTCAATCGTGGGTGATTGTCACAGATAGTGTGTTTGTTGGGCGGAACGAACGTAAAGACACGCAAAAACGCGTCTCATATGACCCAAGTTAAGCGATTTGGGCTTATTTTGGCGCGATCAAATCGGCTCACATCTTTCACATCGCCATCCGCCAGGGCCTCAAAGTCCCTGTCTCCCCTGTTGCGAGGCTGAAAGCCTCGCTCAAGCCCTCAAACAAGAGGGTCTGAAGCGGGTTTTTCAACCCCGCAACAGGCAAGGTAGGGGTTGAAAACCTCTGCTGACAACAGGGTGAAACACGCTGAAATAGGATGTTTTCTCTATATGGACTTCTGTTTTAGACGGCAAATGATGTGTATTTTCGGGCGCAGCATGCTGCGCCCGATGAGATCAATCTTTAATCATTTGAAGTCTTTAGAATTTCTCCATTAGCTTAATGCCTATGCGCAGAAGCGCGTCCCCACACACCTATTATTTTGACGAGTCGCCGCAAACCGCTCTACTGGCGCTCTTGCCACTCCGCAATCGCTTCTTTCAGGAAGGCACGCACGTTCATATCCTCCACATCATCGACAGCATCGTAGGCCAGATTGCCGACGACAATGCGGACACTACCGCCCAGGCCGCTCCGAATGTGAATCCCATAATCTTGATATTCAGGCGTGTACTGGATTTTGTACTGCAAATACGCCTCAATGGCCTCCGGAATATTAACGGTGGGCGGTGGCACAAAATCGACTTTTTTGACGGTTCCATCGCGCCGCAGCGTGACCTTAGCGGGATTGTCGTCAAATTTATAGCTTGGCAGCGTCCCAGGGATGGAGCCGTCAGCCAGAGGGGGCGGCGGCATCGTGCGGCGCGGCTCATTCATAGGGGCAGCAGGTTTTGGCGCAGGGATAGGCTCGCTCAGACCACGCAGGGCATCAAGGCTGCTGTTTGCTGGTGCGAGGGCAGCGGGAGCCTTGTCAACCACCATAGAGCGTGAGTCTGGCGTCATGATGCTGCTCGACAGTTCTTTCATCAATGTGGTAAACAGCTTTTTGGCCTCTGGCGAGTCTAAGAGGCTGCGATAGCCCGTTGTGCCGATTTGTACCATCAGCCGCCCATCGTTCTCATCGCGCAGGACTGTGAGCATCTCTTTGGCGTTGGTTGTCTCGCCCGTGTTCAACTTGAGACGCTGTGCAAAGTCGGTCATCTGGCGCAGGGCCGCGGGCTGGGGTGGGGCCGTTGGCAAATCTCTTTTGAGCGTGCTGGAATTGAGCAGCATCCCGAGATCGGGCAGATCGCCTGTGTCAAGCTTGCGCGAGGAGACAGGCATAGAACTCGAATTCATGACATCTTCCATCACAGCTTCCGTCTGGGCCTGACGGAGCATATCGAGCGCACTGGGGGCTGCCGGGACCGCTTTGTATTTATTGGTTGCTGCGTCCGAGCGCTTGCGCAGATACGGTCTCACCATCGTGAAGTAGAAGATCATGATGCCCGCTGGAAAGAGAATCATCAACGTGATCAGCGGCATAATTTGTGCAATGAATTGTTCCATATCGACCATGAGTGATGTTCCTTCCCTTTCAACAGGGATCTAGTCGGTTAAACGCTGGCAGTGGGGACAAAAATGTGTCCCGCGCTGTACGACCCGAATCTTCTCGATGGGGTGACCGCATGTCTGGCACGGTTTTCCTTCTCGATCATACACGGTAAATGCGGTCTGTGCCTGACCCTGTGTGCCATCTGGTTTGCGATACCAGTTGATGCTGGCCCCTTCGCGCATCAGGCCATCATTGAGGGCCCCGCGAATGGTGCCATGCAGCGCACTAATCTCCTCCGAGGTGAGGGTGTTGGCGGTGCGCAGAGGGTGTATCTGCGCCCGATGGAGGGCTTCATCGGCATAGATATTGCCCACGCCCGCCAGAAATGTCTGATCGAGCAGCACACCTTTAATGGCCCGCTTGTATTTTTTCAGCCGCTCATGCAGCACGTCGGCTGTAAAAGCGTCTTCCAACGGTTCAGGGCCAAGACTCCCTGTCACGGCCTCGACTGTATCAGCGAGGTAGACGCGGCCAAACTTACGTGAATCCGAGAAGCGCAGTTCACGCCCATCATCCAACCCAAATTTCACATGCACCCAACGATCTCCGTCACTGACCTCATCGGGCTTCGCCACATACAGGCGGCCTGTCATCTTGAGGTGAATCATGAGCACGCCATCATCCAGAGTCATGACAATGTATTTGGCGCGGCGGTGCAGGCTGTGAATTTTTTGTCCTTGAATGCGTGCAGACAATTCAGCCGGGTTGGGTCGAAGGGTATTATCCCAGTCATGCCACATCGATTGCAGCGTGCGGCCTACAAGATCGCCGCGCAAGCCGCGGACAACGGTTTCAACTTCAGGTAATTCGGGCATAGGTTAGAGATAATCCCACAATATTGACATCTTGATTGTCTATAGTGTACGACAGACACGTTAAAACGATCCTGAACTTTTAGGATACCCGCATTATCGCATGAGACGATGTGAGATTTTGTCTATGTTCTGTGCAAAAGTTTGTTATACGGTATGTCTATAGACGGGGATAGGGAGAGGGGTGGTAGAATACGGATGTTCTATCACTCTTACCAGATTTTGAATTGTGTGTTCCTATGTCTTCTGATTTTGTGCATATCCATGTTCATACGGAATATTCGCTGCTCGATGGACAAAGTACCATTGATGGCTTAATGGCACGCGCCAAAGAGCTTGAACAGGAATCGATGGCGATTACCGATCATGGCGTGATGTTTGGCGCGATTGATTTTTTCCGGGCGGCGAAAGCCAATAATATTAAGCCAATTATAGGGATGGAAGCGTATCTTGCGCCGCGCACGATGTTTGATCGTGATAACGACCTTGATCGCAAGCCCTATCATATGCTGCTGTTGGCGCAAAATATGGAGGGCTATCGCAACCTGTGCAAATTGGCGAGCGAAGCCCAACTGAACGGTTATTATTATCGCCCGCGCATTGACGCGGATCTTCTGCGTGAGCATTCAGCGGGCCTGATTGCGACCACAGGCTGCCTTGCCTCGCAGATTCCAAGCTTGATTCTTCAGCAGCGCGAAGATGAGGCCGAACAAAAGTTAAAGTGGTTCCATGAAACGTTTGGGCCGGATCGCTTTTTTCTTGAACTGCAAAACCATGATATTGAGGATCTGGATCGCTTCAACAAGTGGCTGATTGGCTATCGCCAGCGCAATCCTGGCTCACTGCGTCTCGTTGCCACCAATGATGTGCACTATGTGATGAAAGACGATGCCGACAACCACGATACGCTGCTCTGCATCCAGACCGGTTCGCAGAAAAAAGAGGATGCCCGCAAGCGCATGACGCTGTCACCATTCGGCAGCTACTATCTCAAATCCTCGGCGGAGATGTGGGCTGATTTTTCAGAGCGTGGGGGGCGTTACGGCGGCCTGGATGAGTCGTTTATCCGTGAGTCGTTTGAGAGCACGCTGCAAATCGCGGATATGACCGATCTTGATTTGAACAGCAAGGGCTATCACCTGCCCAAATTCCCCCTTCCCCAGGGGCGGGGCTGGACGGAAAACGCCTATATGCGCCATCTGTGCACGATGGGACTTTCGTGGCGCTTCCCCGGCAACGAGGCAGACCCCAAATTGCAGGAGCGGCTCGAATTTGAATTGGCCGTGATTGATCGCATGGGCTTTAACACGTATTTCCTCATCGTGTGGGATTTGTGCGAGTTTGCCCGCAGTGCCGACATCTGGTGGAACGTGCGTGGCTCCGGCGCAGGCAGTCTTGTCGCCTACTGCCTCGGTATTACGAGCATTGATCCGCTGCAAAATAGTCTTCTCTTTGAGCGCTTTCTCAATCCGGGCCGCATCACCATGCCCGATATTGACCTTGATTATCCCGATAACCAGCGCGGCCAGATGATTGCCTATGCCGTTGAAAAATATGGCGATGACAAAGTCGCGGCCATCATCACGTTTGGAACGATGGGCGCAAAGGCGTCCGTCAAAGACGTGGGGCGTGCGCTCGGTATTGATATTGGCAAGATCAATCGCGCCGCAGGCATGATCCCGCAGGAAGCCAAGCAGAAGAAAATTCGCGAATACATCGACGCCAATTCTGAGCTTCAGCAGCTTTACAAATCTGACGAGGAAATGCGTACTGTGCTTGATACGGCGATGGCGCTGCAAGGCATGACGCGCCATGCGTCGATGCACGCCGCTGGGGTGATTATTTCCGATGCACCGCTGGTGGATTATCTGCCGCTGCATCGCATCACAGGCAACACCGATGCCAGTCAGGGTGTGCTGAAATCCGTCACGCAGTACTCAATGGAAACCGCCGAGTCGATTGGTCTACTCAAAGTCGATTTTCTGGGCCTCTCAACGCTGACGATTTTGCGCAAAGCGTGTGAGTTGATCGAACGACATCGTTATATCACCTATAACATGGAGAACATCCCGTATCGGCATGACAATAAGCATGTGACTGACGACGAGCGCAAGATGCTGGACGAAACCTTCCAGATGCTCGGACGCGGCGAGACAGTGGGTGTATTCCAATTGGAAAGCGGTGGCATGCAGCAGATGCTGCGTGGTATGCGACCCTTCAAATTTGAGCATATCATCGCCGGTATTTCGCTCTATCGCCCTGGCCCGATGGATTTTATTCCGCAGTTCAATCGTCGCATGCATGGAGAGGAAGAGGTTACTTATCTCCACCCCAAACTGGAGCCAATCCTCAAAGAAACATACTCCATTATGGTGTATCAGGAACAGCTCATGCAGATTGCAAGCGATCTGTTCGGCTATAACCTGGGCGAAGCTGATCTGATGCGGCGGGCGGTCTCGAAGAAAAAAGAAAAAGACCTGCTGCAACATAAAGCGATTTTCCGCGAACGCGGGCCCGCCAATGGTATCGATGAAGAAACTGCCGAGAAAATCTTCGCGGAAATCGAGTTTTTCGCTAACTACGGCTTCAACAAATGTTTGATTAGTAGCACGGAAATCATCGATGCCGACACGGGCCGCGTGGTCACGATTGGGGAATTGGTATCTGGAAAAATCACTGTTTTCAATACCTTGAGTGCTAATCTCGACACGATGCAGCTTGAATCACGCGCTATCACGGATGTCATGGCAAACGGCGTGAAACCTGTCTACACCCTCACCACGCGCACAGGCCGTCATATCACCGCTACGGCTAATCATCCTTTCTACACGATTGATGGATGGAAGATGTTGGGTGAGTTGGGGACAGGCGATTTGATTGCTGCGCCCATCCAGACATTTAAAGAGATGCAAGGGATATGGCTGGCCCCCCGCGTCGCCCACGTAGGTAAAAATGCGGTCATTTTGGGCGACCCAGCGGGTCGCCCCTACGATTTGTTGCAGGATATGTTCTGGGATCAAATCGTCTCCATCGTCCCGGCAGGCGAGGCTGAAACCTACGATCTGACGATTGAGGGCACACATAATTTCATCGCCAATGATCTGCTGGTGCATAACTCACACGCTGCGGATTACGCCGTCCTCACCATGCAGACGGCCTTCCTCAAGGCGCACTATCCCGAAGAATACATGACCGCGCTGCTGTGCGTGCAGTTCGACAACAGCGATAAAGTCGCCGTCTTCCTCGATGAATGCCGCCGCCTGCAAATCCCCATTTTGCCGCCCGATGTCAATTACAGTCAGTTTGATTTTGATATTCAGGTCTTAGAAGATGGCAAACGCGCCATTCGCTTCGGCCTGGGGGCGATCAAGCATGTGGGCGGCGGCGTGGTGGATGTCATTATCAACTGCCGCAATGAACACGGGGCTTTTCAGTCGCTGGAACACTTCTGCCAATACCTGGAACTCAAGGATGTGGGCAAGCGCCCGATGGAATCGCTCATCAAGGTGGGCGCGTTCGACAGCTTCGGCCATCCTCGCGATGCGCTGCTCGAATCGCTGGATCGAATCATGGGCTTCAGCGCCCAATTCCACAAAGAGAAAAATACTCGCGCCCGTTCGCTCTTTGGTGATGATGCCGCATTACAGCTCGACATCCCACCTGCTAAAAAGCCTGTTCTCAACCGTGAACAGTTTGGATGGGAACGCGAACTGATGGGCCTGTATGTGTCGGGCAATCCCCTCGATCAGCATCGCGAAAAGTTCGAGGGCATGAACCTGATGCCGATCCAGGAGTTGAAAGACTCAGGCAGTGATGGTCAGCCGGTGCGAATCGGTGGTGAGGTGATGAGTGTGCGCAAAATGCCGACCAAAAGCGGTGACATGATGGCCGTCTTTATGATGGCGGATTGGCATCCGTCAGGCGGCTCGATAGAAGTTGTCTTATTCCCGCGCACCTATAAAAAAGCGGTTGACCAACTTGCCGGATGGGGGATGCCGCGTGAATTGGTTGAGGGGGAAATTTTTGCTGTGGGGGGCACACTCGATACAAAGCGCGGCAGCCCGCAGGTCATTGCAGATGGCATCTTTTTAGGGGGAGAGACGGCCAGCCCGCGCAATCCGAATGCGGGCTACAATCCGCCTGCGTCTGAATTTGTCAGCACGAGTTATGACGACGAAACGCCCATCTATGACGATGAGGGGGATGGCGGTGTTGTGTCGCAGGAGCGCATTGTGTACGCCTCGACTGACCCGCAAGGTTCACAAAATGGCAGCGCATATCATAACGGCAATGGCAATGGTCATCATGCTAAGGACATGGATATTTTTGCCGATCTATTCGGCAGCGCAGAGCAAAAACCCATTCGCCACATTCGTGTTTATTTTCCGCGTAAAGGCCAGCTCGAATCGGATACATTCCTGTTGAAGAAATTGCACAGTGAATTTATTGGCAAGTTTGGCGAAGACACCTTCTCGATTGTCGTGCTGGATGACAAAGGCCGTGACAACATCCTGGAATTTCCCCAAACGACGGGCTACAGCCGCGACCTGCTGAACGCGCTCGCGGTGTGGGTTGGTGAAGATAACATCGTCGTGCGCTAAATGAGGCTTGATATTTATCAGAAGTGATTTAATACCCTCTTTACACATGACTGGTATCATGTCGCCGTTTGCGTAGGCCCAAAAAGGGATACAATCAGGCGCGTAGTTGCCGATGACATGGGAGAAATCATTGATGAAACGAATTGCGGTGATGACCAGCGGGGGCGATGCGCCCGGCATGAATTCAGCCATTCGCGCGGTTGTCCGTGCTGGTCTGGCACATAATGTGGAAGTGTATGGTATTCGGCAGGCGTACAGTGGCTTGCTGGCGGGTGATATGGAGCTTCTCACCAGCCGCGAAGTCAGCGGCATTTTGCAACGCGGTGGCACGATCCTGCAAACGGCTCGCAACGAAGAATTTAAAACAGCCCAGGGCCAGCGCAAAGCTCTACGCCGTTTGAATGAGCTTGGCATTGAAGGTATGGTGATTATTGGGGGTGATGGCAGCCTGCGCGGTGCGCAAAAACTGCATGAGCAGGGCGTGCCTGTCATTGGGGTTCCGGCCAGTATTGACAATGATATTTATGGCACGGATATGGCTATCGGCGTTGATACGGCCCTCAATACCATTCTCGATGCCCTTGACCGCCTGCGTGATACAGCCACGTCACACAATCGCTGCTTCTTGATCGAAGTCATGGGGCGCAACTGCGGCTATCTGGCGCTGATGGCGGGTATTTGTGGCGGAGCGGAAGTTGTCGTCATCCCGGAAGAACAGACACCGATTGAGAAGGTCGCGGACAGTCTGGCTGATGCCTATGTGCGCGGCAAGACCCATGCCATCGCGGTCATTGCGGAAGGAGCGCCCTTCAAGATCACGGATCTGGAAGATTATCTCCAAAAACGCAACGATGTCGGTTTTGAAGTGCGGCTCACGATTCTGGGCCATACGCAGCGCGGCGGCAGTCCGAGTGCCTTTGATCGTCTCCTGGCGACTCGCATGGGCGTGCAGGCGATGGAATGGCTGCTGGATGGCAAAAGTGGTGTGATGGTGGCGCGTCAGGGTCGCGATCAAACCCCGATTACATTCCTCGAGGCCACAACTAAAACACGCGCGATTGGTCAAGAGTATATCGACATGGCGCATATTTTGTCGCGATGAACCACAATTTACACGATTAGTAAACTATACAGGGCTCGGAGAAAAGTGCGATTTCGCGTCCTGTATGGTGAAAAATATAACAATGATAAGCTCATCATAAAACAGTGATTTTATTGCAAAATCCTCATTCTAGAGTAGACTTTACTTGTTAATAAAGGAGGATTTTATGCCCCCCAAACCGAACTTCGTTGATCGTCACACAATCTTCATGAATATATTTGAATTCCATGCAATTATCAATGACCTTGAGATTGCCTATGAAGCCACTCATAATGAGAGGGTTTTTAGTGTAATCCAACGGCTAAAGGCTATGCAAGCGACGGCGCGGGAAAACGAAGTTAGTTGGGCGAAAGAAGATATTCAGGTGGTTCGTGATAATCCTTACTTCTTCCCTCACTCTGTCGTTACATGGGCAACGGGCTATCGGGATGATGAACTATCATAACACTATAGTAAATGAAGGCATGTCGGAGCTATAGTCATGAAAACCCCTGTATATATGAAGCCTGAGGTTCTGTTTGCATGGCTGTTTTACCAGAGCATGTTGCAGCAGCAGCTCATGAATATGCAGCAGCAAGTGATTGATATGCAGCAAAAAGTCATCGCATTGCAGCAGCAAATTGATGAGATGCGTCCTAAAGCTGTATCGGAACAGGACGTATTTTGGCATCTTACTTCTAACGGAGTTATGTCTGAGGATGCAGCGAAGTCAGACGACATTCATCTAGTCAAGAAATTTCAGCAGTGGAACGTGGATTTTGTGAAGAAGCACATCAAACCTTATGTAAATCCGCAGGTCTACGGTGAAGCGCTGAACCAGATGACGAGAGGGTTGCCAACTCGTATCGCTGAACTGGAAACAAAATCCTCAAAGCGTACTGTTGACCGTGACCAGGCTGAACCAAAGAAAACCCTCAAACAAAAGACCTTAGTATTACAATGAGAGGGCTTTATTCAAAATCCCGCTTCAAGTAAGGCGGGATTTTGTCGTTATAAGAAGTATGTCGTAACTCTATGCCTCTTCATCCTCTTTTTCACGGCTCACCTCAGCCAGACGTGCCCGCAGCACCTGCATCAACATCATCACAGGGGCACGGATTTGTAGGCCGCGCTGTCCGGCACTGATGCAAATATTTTGCAGTTCTGAGGCAGGCTGATCGAGATAGACGGGCCAATTTTTATCTGTCAGCATCAAGGCGCTGATCCCACCCACCTTAAGCCCTGTCAAACGCTCGGCATCGGCGTGCGCGGCCATCTGCACCTTTTTTTCGCCTGCGGCGGCGGCCATGCGCTTGAGATCAAGCTGGCGGTCACTGGCAATCATCACGAGCAGCGGCTTGAGCGTGGCGACTGATTGTATGACGAGCGTCTTATAGACCATGAACTCAGGCAGCCCGACACGCTCGGCGACTTCTTCGGCATCGCGGGTATCAGCGTCGTATTCCAGGACTTCATAAGGGATATTGTACTTCTCAAGAAAACGCATGGAGTTGAGTTTTTTTGTGTCTTTGGACATGATGTCGATCCTGAGTCAATTGCAGTCATAGAGGCGTAGGGACGCGCTTCTGCGCGTCCGCACCTCATTCTCGCTGGTTGTACGCATGTTGGAATGGTCTAAAACGGACGCCCTTCTGCGTGTCCCTACGATCATTGCCATGAGATGTCTATCCCTCGTAAGGGACAACTGATAGATAAATAGCCGCACTCTGTGATTCGCCGGGCGCAAGAATAATGGTGCCGTGCCCCTCAATGCCCTGCTGCATGAGATTGAATCCGTCAGTGGCAATGGTCATGGGTTCAATCGCCAGAGAGGGCTCATCAGGCGTGTAGGCGACAATATGCTTGAAGAGTTTGTCACAGCGCATCTCAAGGGCAAATTTCCAGGCCGGATACGCAATCTTAATCGGATCATCGGGCATGCGTTCCGTCAGCAGATGATCGAGTTTGTCACCTTCATCGAGACGCCGCAGCGAACGAAAATCAATGTCGGGCGTCAGAGGTTGAGAGGCAGCGGTGGGCATCGAGTCGTGCAGCTCAAAATAGCGATGGCACGGAATATGAAGCAGCGGGGTATTATCGCCACCGGGCCGCACAAAATAGGGATGATGTCCAAATCCAACGGGCATGCGCCGCGTGTCCTCATTGGTTACGGTGATGCGCAGCGTAAAAACGCCCTCGTCCAGTGTATATTCAGCGCTGGCGGTGAATGCAAAGGGGTAATTCAGGTGGTGATGGGCTGACGAATCGAATGCCAGACGTAAATGCTGGCCGTGCGCCTCGTCCACCTCCCAGATACGTTTGCGCACATCACCATGACGGGCTGTGCCATCATCGGGAGTTGTGTCCAATTGATAGGACTCGCCCTCAAATGTGAACTGGCCGCCGCGAAGCCGATTCGCCCAGGGCAGCATGATAAAACTGCTGCATTTGCTGGAATTGTCGTAATCGGGTTCCTGTGTAGGGCGCATAACATCGAGCCAGACCCCATTATAGCGAACACGGGCAAATGCAATGGATGCGCCGGTCTCTGGCAGAACCCCGACCTGCCAATGCGCGTTTTGTAAGCGATGGAGCGCGGTCATGCCTTTTTCTCCCTGACAATGTGAATACTTCTATTATAGCGCGTCTGAACGAAGCTTTCTCGCTTCGCGGCATTAAAGTAAAATCAGCGTACTTGCCAGAAGAGACTACAATCGAGAAAATCAACCATGCTGCGTCTTTTATCAACGTCAACGCAGCAAAGGAAAGAAGGCTTTATGCGGCATGTGAGATATTGGGGATGGCTGTTATGCCTGCTGCTAACGGCCTGTCGCGCCCCAGAGCGTGTCCTGCCCACCATAATGGCATTGCCCTTACAAGCGCCTTCCACACTTCTAGAGACTCAACCCGCACCCGCAGAGACACAACAGCCTCTCTTGACGGCGGGCCCAACTCAGGAACGCACCCGTTCCGCGATTGTGCTCAGTGCGACGATGACGCCTTCGCTGACACCCACACAACTGCCGCTGCTGCCCTCACTCACGTCAACGGATGCCAATCGGCTTGATGGCCTGTCCCTGACTCTCGCGGCATTGACAGCCGCGCCTCATAGTAGCCTGATGGCGACGACAAGTCCTCTTTGTGGAGGCAATTTTTGTTTGCCGCTGTCGGGTATCACGGTGCCAGATTCCGCAAATATCTCCCTGTCAGATCCATCCATCATGCAGATTGTGACATCCACCACAGCACCACTGTGTACGGGCGATCTGTGCCAATCCTTGCCTACGTTCACGCCTTCAGCCACCATCACACCGACAGCCGCCCGCGTCTCAGTCTTGCTTCCAACACCAGGGACCGAGGCGGCTGCGCAACCGCGCCCCAGTGTAACGCCCACCGCGACACCGACCATTGCCGCGTGGTACACACAAAACCATGTCCACGCCGAAAAACCTGTGACTCTTTACGAGGGGCCTGGAACAAGTTATCTGGCGGTGGGTGTGCTGAACGCAGACACTGACGCCCGCATTGTAGAGCGCAATCGCATCGGGAATTGGGTGCATGTGCGCCAGAGCGAGAATGGTGAGACTCTGCTGGATGGATGGGTGTTGATTGGTGGGCTGACGCTGGAGGCGAATTTGCGCTTTAGTCAGGTGCCTGTCAATGAATCGCTGCCCGATGCCAATATGATGCAGGTGCGTCTCCAGACGACTGCGCCCCTCTACGCTGCTCCCGTGATTCCCTATATCAGTCAGGCGATGCGCGACGTGTATTTACGCGGTCAGCGCTTCGGCGTTCGTAGTCAATCCGTCACGAAAATTGGCGACAGTGTCTCAGCCAACCCGCTGTATCTGGACCTGATAAGCCATAATGACAGCGTGCTTGGCCCCTATGATTATCTGTCCGATACGCTGACGTATTTTGCTCCATCACGCAAACGCACGAGCGTCGCAGCCAAAAAAGGCATGAGTTCGTTCAGCATCTTCGATCCGCTCATGGCGGCAGAAGACTGCACGCCCGACGAATCGCCGTTGGTCTGTGAGCTGCGCCTGCAAAAACCGGCTGTGGCGTTCATCATGTTTGGAGCCAATGATTTACGTGCGATGGATGTGGATGAATATAAAGCGCAGATGTCGATGCTGGTGGAAGATTTGATCGCCAATGGCACGATTCCTGTGCTGACGACCTTCAGTGCCGATCCGTCCCGCCGCACATGGCAAGAATCCGTTAGCTTCAATCTGGCTCTGATCGATGTGGCGCGTATCTATGATGTGCCCCTGATGAATTTGTGGCTGGCGAGCCGCGATTTGCCCAAATATGGCCTTGAGGGCGATGGCATCCATATGCGTAATTTTGGCTATCTCTACCTCAAGCTCGATGCAGGACTTGAATCGCGCTTTGGTGTCAGCCTGCAAAATCTGCTGGCGCTGCGAACCCTGGAAGAACTGCGCAATACGGTGATGGGACCATAAAAGCACGACAACACAAAGGACACAAAGAAATTTCTTTGTGTCCTTTGGCAGTTCTTTGTTTCTTTGCGTTGTCGTGCTTTTGCTCTTATGGCAAGCGTGGGCGCGGCGCATCGATCAGGGACACAGCGGCACAATCGCCCCCGGTCACGACTGTCTCGCCTGATACCCATACATCCTGCGACAACTGCCACCACACGACGCCATCCGTTCCCAGAGCCCGCGCAATCGGGGTGGCACTCTCACGGAAATTGAGTACCGCCCGAACTGGGAATTCACGGCCTGCCCCAGCCCGCACGTTCACGCCATCTGCCGCCACGCCCACCTGACATTGATCTGCCACCAGCACACGCCCTAACGGACTTTCGCCATTTTCCGGGCGCGGACGAATGAGGGCGCTTCTGACATCAAAGCCGACATAAGATACACGCGGCAGCAGACGCATGGGGAGCGGTAGAAGCATTGTGTAATCGTAAGCGGTAGGAGCCAGCGGCGCACTGGTCGGTTCAATCGTGTCATTGTCCAGCGGGCCGAGCCGCACAATCACGCGTTCACCTTCCACCGCATCGAGAGAGTCCTCCATCGCGTTCACTGTCGCTGTGCCTTCGACCACTGAGACACGAAGCTCCTGAGAGGGAGCGCCCTGCAAAAACACAGTCCCTTCAAGCGCGATTTGCACACCATTGACGAAGAGTTTATAGCGTTGATCGGGGGTGGCAGGGTCGGCACGTCCTGTCTGGATCAGGACGCCGCTAGGAGGCGCATCAGTGCAGCGGGCATCATCCAACCGCGTGCTGAGGGTAAAGGACGTAAAGGGGCGATAGTAGGGAGCAGGCGCAGCATCCTCGTCTGTGACAACCGCAAGCCCATTAAAATCCGTCTTGAGCAGCGATGAGGCCACCCACCCTGTACGGCCTTCCGGTGTCTGGATACGCAGCCAAGTGTTATCAGCCACACGCCCTGTTGCTTTGATCGTTTGATCTTTGCGCACGGCCCCAATACTGCTGGCGTCTTTGCTGGGGCGGCTGCGAACATTGGCAACGCCCACCTCTGTTACAGCCAGCGAGAGCAAATTGAGGTCTTCATACTCCTGTCCCTGATTGATGAGAGCCGTTTCGCCAAATGTGATCATCGTGGCTGTCGTCGATTCCCATGAATCAGCGGGATAGGGCTGAATCTGACTGATGGTGACGCCATATTGATTGGGCAACGCGTGCGTCGTCATGTTTGTCATAGCCGAGAGACGTGCAATTTGACCGGGCTGCTGAAACGGCATATTCGGCTCCAGGATGCGCGATTCAACGGGCGTATTACCATAGCAAGCATGACCACTGTTCATGGCATTGCACCAGGTGCGTGCTTCGGAGAGGGCTGCATTTTCCAGGACGGGGCAATCAATCGTTTGGGCCACTGTATGCCCAATGGTCAGACACAAGAAGAGGGTGCTCACACCATATCGCAGCAGTCGCATAAGAGTCCTTCTCAATCACAACAATCATGAGACAGGATTTAACCACGAACGGAGTATCGACACAAAGGAGACGTTTAAAGCCTGTTGAAAAGGCGGCAGATGAAATTTGTCGAAATAGAACAATTGGGCTAAATTTGTGATATAATAAAATAGCTTGATTAAAATCACTTCCGAAAGTTTAGACATTTTCTAGAGGAGACTCATCATGTCAGACCAGGACAATTCACAGAAGTCGCCCGCGCTTAACTTGAATTCACTCATGATCGGAACCGCCCAACCCAAGGCGCTTGCGAAATTTTATGAGAATGTCTTTGGCAGACCCGCAGACATGTCTGAAGAGGGATGGTATATGTGGCAAGCGGGCGGCTGCGTGTTAAACATTGGTGAGCACTCAGACGTACAGGGGCAATCCAAAGAGCCGTCAAGAATTATGCTGAACCTGGAAACAAAACAGGTCAAAGAGGAATTTGAGCGGCTGAAAAACCTGAAGGCCACGATTATTAAAGAGCCTTATGAGATGGGTGGCGGATGGATTGCGACCCTGGCTGACCCCGACGGTAACTTCGTTCAACTGATGACCCCCTGGGAACAGGAATAACATTCGCTCCTGCTCAAGGCCTGACTCTCGTAGGGACTCAACGGCCTAAAGCATCTTTGAAGGGGCACGGCACGCCGTGCCCTTTGCATGCAAAACTATTCCTCTTCAAACATCTCGGCTGTGATTGCGCTCTCTGTGCTTTCCCCAGGGATCTCGATCAACAACGTCTCACATAACTCCGTTGACTGACACACGACGATGCGATGCAATCCAGGAAAGAAATCCATCGTGAGGTCTTCGCCTGGTTCCACGCCGACCAGATCACTGCTGCCTGGAAAGATCATGTGGACAGTCACATCGGTCTCGTTTGTAAATGTATAAGCGATTGGGGCTTCTGGCGTCATGAGTATCAAATCGCTCAATTTCTCGTCGATTTGCTCCTGGGTGAGCGACGATGTGATCGTGAAATCGCGATCCAGCACAGCGATGGGCAGCACATCGAATGTGTCAAATTGATACGGCTTGGGAAGATTGGGCGCGGCGGCGACATTAAAATTCTCATCAATCGGGATGCGCACCCATGAGCCTTCAAACACAGGCTGTGTCACACCATAGGCCGTCACACTCCCCTGACCTTCCAGAATGCTCATGGTAAGAGAAGGCGGCTTGCCCTCATCATTCAGGCGCGTCTGGAAAAAGGCGGTTGAGCCAAGCGTGACCTCTGCCCCGTTGATGTTGAAATGCACCTCTTCGACGCCCTCCGGTGTTTGCACCAGCAAGCCATCCGGCGCATCGGCACAGTCTATACTGCCCACACCGCTCTTGAAGTAGACCGCCCGCATAGGGGCATCGGCTCCCGCGAGATTCTCCATCTCGCTTTCACCAAACAGCAGGAACGTCACGTTCTGGCCGGGAATGGAATCGGGAATATTGGCCTGGACGCGCAGGAGGGCCACGCCCCATGTGCCATCATCGGTGTTGAGGCCCGCGAGTTTGAGCGTTTCAATCGCGGAGAGGGGAATAATATCGCCCTGGTTGGCAAATGCTACGGAGTCATCGTTGAGTTCGACATCGATCTGCACATTGCCATAACAGGCTTCATTGCGTTCGGTGGGGCTGCACAGTGTTTCGGCAGCAGTCAGCGCTTCCTGGACGAGGACGGGGCATGTCTCAACCTGGGCCAGAGCGATTGATACACTCCCTAGAAGAGCGGCCCCCCATACGATTATGCGACGCATAGATTTTCCTTCTCTAATCAAATCATCTGACGTACTGGTATGAGATCGAGTACCAGTGAGTGGATAGATGTATGATAGTGTAAAAAACCTGTTCAGAGCTATTTTTCATACAACTCGACCAGCACGCCGCCTGTACTTTTGGGGTGGATGAACACGTAACGCTGTCCCTCGCGCTCTTTGGGCACGTCATTCAGCAGCGTCACGCCGTTGGCGACCATGTGTTGCATTGCGCCCTCAAGATCATCCACCTCAAAGCAGATGTGATGCATGCCTGCGCCGCGCTTTTCCAGATATTTAGCGATGCCGCTCTCGTCCGAGGTGGGCTGAACAAGCTCGATATGCGAGTCGCCCGCTTCGAGGAAGGCAATGCGTACCTGCTCCTGGGGGACATCGTGCGTTTGGCCGCCGGGCAAACCGAGCAGATCGCGCCAGAAGGGGAGCGTCGCGTCAATATCATTGACGACAATGGCAACATGATTAATTTTGATGGGCATCTAGCGCTCCGATAGCTTCTGTAAAGACTGTTCTGTTGCTCATTGAGATATATTATTTCACAGATCAGGCTCAAATCAGCCAAAAGAAATTTGGGATCAGTAAGAACTTCGTTGTGTTCCTTATAGTTACAACAATTAAACCTGACATTGTTATTGAAAAATATGGAGAATTACCACATGAAAACATTCCATCGTGAACTCATCATTTTCATTCTTGTTGCCACAATGATCATGCTCACAATTACCCCTGCCCTCGCTGGACGCAGCGTCGCCTTCGGGGGGAATTGATTCGCGTTTAGCTCTTCGCAAGATTGGCGCTTGTCATACTGTCTCAGTCGGAGGAAGTCCTTGCGTTAAGCATGGCATCCGGCGTTCACGGCAGAAGCCCCTGCCTTTAGGCCTGGGGAGTATGTCACGAAAGAAACGTATCACAGGGGAGAGAGGGGATTGCTGATGCTGTCCCCTCTCTTTGATTCTCAATTTGAGAATCACAAAACCCTTCATGAACGCCGTGATAAAAAGCTGTTAAAATCTCATCCTTAAGGGTCGCTTAAAACAATCATGATATATTATCAGAGTAGCAGAAGCTCAGATATTTTTACCCCTAATATCGCAAGGAAATATGCTACTATGGTCTCATGGAATCACAATAAATCATTCCGTCGTTTGAGCACGGCTGTTCTAGCCATTATGATGTGTGCAGCTCTGCCGGTTTTCGCTCAAGCACAACCCACAATCCCTACCGCTGAATTTTTTAACTCCCTATCTCCACAACAAATTGCCGGGTACTTTACGCAGCTCTCCCCTGAGCAGATGCAAGGGTTCTTTGCCCAGATGGATCAAGGGGCACTGACAAGTGTTTTAGGAAAATTAGGGGATGAAGGAGTCAAGGCTGTTATCGGCCAACTGCCGCCGGAAGTCGTGAATGGCTTTATCGAGAACATGTCTAATGAAACCTATATGGGTTTTGTAGCTGGCATCAAAGACCCTGAACTGCTAATGTCGCTGGGCTTCGAGGACGCGGAGACCCGTGATGCTTATATTCTCGACAATCTGGACTTGATTGATCCCGCGCTGGCAGATGTCCTCTATGGACAGCTTCTTCTGGCGACAGACAGTGAAGATCTGGAAGCTGGCATCCTTGAGGCATCAGGCGTCAGTGATGAAACAGCCTTTTTCCTCGGGTTGGATGAAGATGAGCGTGCCAGTTTGCTGTATAATCTTGATTCGTATGAACTCAATCAATTGGCAGCTGAACTTGAAGACCTGACAGAGTTCCTGGCAGACGTCGACCCAGATGCAGTGGCTGAGGCATTGGATGAATTAAGTACAGAAGATGCAGTCAATTATCTCGCGGCTATTGATCCTGAGCAGCTTAGCGCAGTGCTTGAAGAAATGGATTCGTTGAGTCAACTGCAAGGCATCCTCGAAGGCTACTCCTCTGATCTGGCGGAACTGGGCATCGACACCTCAGACCTGGATGAGGCTGTCGCTGAACTTGAAGAGGCACAGGCAATGCTGGCCGAAGCCTATGATATCGACTACGAAGAAATTGAAGCAACTGGCGAGGCCGACGACACTGGCGAGGCCGACACTGGCGAGGCCGACACTGGCGAGGCCGACACTGGCGAGGCCGACACTGGCGAGGCCGACACTGGCGAAGCCGACACTGGCGAAGCCGGGGAATAATCTCCTTGTCTGATCTGTAGCAAAACGGGATACAAGAAGGGGGTGCGGCGTAAGCAGCATCCTCTTTTGATTCTGTGCCGTGTTTTCGCAAAGGGCGGGGGATATAATGCTTAAAAGATTTTCAACGTATTTTTGGAGACTTTAGCGATGGTACAGTCCGAACTTGGTCAAGCCCTCACGCTGACACTGACCCCCGAACACGAAGAATTATTAAAAGCGGTACGCAATTTTGCCAAAAAAGAAATTCTCCCGATTGCAGAAGCCTTCGATCACAGCGGCGAGTTTCCGCTTGATACGATCAAGAAAATGGGTGCGATGGGACTCATGGGCATTGAAGTCCCTGAGTCTCTGGGCGGTGCAGGCATGGATACGCTGGCCTATGTGCTGGCAATGATTGAGGTTGCCAAAGCCGATGCCAGCCACAGCACGATCATGAGCGTCAACAACTCGCTCTACTGCTACGGCCTGATGAAATTTGGCACGGAAGACCAGAAACACGCCTTTATCACGCCGATTGCCACCGGCGAAAAAATTGGTGCGTACAGCCTCACCGAACCCATGTCGGGCAGCGATGCTGCGACGATGGCAAGCCGCGCTGTGCTCAACGAGGCTGGAACACATTACATTATCAATGGGCGCAAAAGCTGGGTGACGAGCGGCCCTGTGGCGGATTTGCTAGTGCTGTTCACGATGACTGCGCCCGAAAAAGGCAACAAGGGCATCACGGCGTTTTTGATCGATGCGAGCCAGCCGGGATTTATTCGCGGCAAAAAAGAACCTAAATTGGGCATTCGGGCCAGCGCCACCAGCGAAATCGTGCTTGAGGATTATGCCTGCCCCGTTGCGAATCGGCTCGGTGAAGAGGGCGAAGGCTTCAAAATTGCGATGACTGTGCTGGATGCGGGACGCATCGGCATTGCGGCGCAAGCGTTGGGCATCTCCGAGGCGGCGTATGAGGCAGCGGTGCAGTATGCCCGTGAGCGCCAAGCGTTCGGCGGGCCGATTGGTCAGTTCCAGATGATCCAGCAGAAAATCGCGGATATGAAGACGCGCATCGAAGCCAGCCGCGCCCTGATCTATAACGCGGTCATGGCGAAAGAGCGCGGCAAAATGGATGGCAGCCGCTTCACGCTGGAGGCAAGCATGGCGAAATTGTTTGCCAGCGAAACCGCCGCTTTTGTCACGGATGAGGCGCTGCAAATTCATGGCGGCATGGGCTACAGCAAAGAACTGCCCATCGAGCGCTACTATCGCGATGCCCGTATCACGCGCATCTATGAAGGCACGAGCGAAGTGCAGCGCATGGTGATCGCACGCGGTGAATTGGGGCTGCGCTAATGCGGGCCGCTGTTCTCCAGGCACATGGGGGCCTTGAGCAGGTCCAGTACGTCGAAGATTTGCCGATTCCCGAACCAGGGGCAGGCGAAGTCCGTTTAAACATGAAAGCCGCCGCGCTCAATCGCGTGGATTTGTTTGTGCGGGCGGGTTGGAAGGGCCTCAATCTGCACTTTCCGCATGTTATTGGCTCAGATGGTGCGGGCGTGATCGATGCGGTGGGGGCAGGCATCAAGCATCTGGCGGTGGGCGATCCTGTTGCTGTCGATCCGATGTTTTTGCCCGATGATCCGACGCTGTTCATGGCTGAATACGAGAATCAATCGCGTATTGCCATCGCAGGCGAACATCGGTCAGGTTTTGCGGCGGAGTATGTGGTTGTGCCTGTCCGCAATGTCGTCAAAATGCCTGCTGATTTTAGCTTTCAAGAGGCAGCAGCAGCGGGGTTGGTCTACGTCACCGCGTGGCATTCTCTCATCACGCGCGGCCATCTCAAGCCTGCGGAAACGGTGCTCATCGTGGGGGCAGGCGGCGGGGTAAATAGTGCCAGCCTGCAAATCGCCAAACTCGCGGGTGCAAAAGTCATTGTCGTTGGCAGCAATGCCGACAAATGCGAACAGGCGCGGCAGTTGGGCGCAGATGTGACGATCAATCGTGAGCAAACGCCGGATTGGGCCAAAGAAGTTTTTACGCTCACCGAAAAGCGCGGCGTCGATGTCGTCGTCGATAACGTCGGCGCGGCCACGCTGAATCACAGTATCCGTGCCTGTCGCATTGGCGGGCGGATTCTCATTGTGGGCGGTACATCGGGCTATGACACGCAGATCAATGTGGCGCAGATTTTCGCCCGTCAGATCAGCCTGATCGGGAGCACGATGGGGACACACGCTGATTATGCGACGGTGTTGAATCTGATCTTTCAGGGCAAACTCAAGGCCGTGATCGGGCAGGTCTTCCCATTGGATCAGGCGCGTGAGGCCGAGGCCGCGCTCGAAAAAGGCGATACATTCGGCAAGATTGTGATCGATATTTAGCGTGGATATATGGCAAGGGCGGTAACCGCTCTTGCTATGGCCCTCTATAGGGAATTGTATGGACGCGCAATCAGTAGAGACTCAAAGAGATTTCATTGTGTTTGCGAAACAATACGCCATCAGCGCCCCGGCAGAAAAGTCATTGCCTTATACAGGATACATGGTGAGTCTCGAGTATTATTTGCGTTCCTTATGGACTATTTCGCTCTTCAATAGTCATAAACACCTCACATGGTCGCTCTTTGCACAGCTTCTCCAGGGGACATTCATGACGCTCCCTGCTTCTATCAATCCATCCTGGGATCGCCATAAAAGACCCAATCTCTCCGAGAAGCGGGCTGACTTTGAACACTTGCACGCGATGATCGTGTATCAAATTGCTGATTTGCATTATCTGAATGAGATACGATCGACGGGCGATGTGCAGTTGATAAGAGATGTAAATGGCTATATCGAGGACAGTTGGAGAAATACGTCGATGTTATCCTTTATCAACACGGCTGTTGGTTACTTTGACAATTATCGGAAGCCCGATTTTCCGTGTAGTTGGCATACGATGGCTATTTTTCTCCAGGTTGGGCAGCGCTACGAGTAAGGCTTTTCCAAAGAAATAGCACTTCCCATTCAGAGAGGGGCACTACGAACAAACCATTTTTGGATCGTCGTCCGTGATTATCTTGTGGCTTGTCCTTTTATTCTACATCGTCTTGGTCTC
>Ga0105046_10003387_pt1 | contig 25286 bp, 23 predicted proteins | sample MAT03_FD_78385 | JGI IMG/M metagenome (GOLD analysis project Ga0105046, IMG submission 78385) | Freshwater microbial communities from Lake Fryxell liftoff mats and glacier meltwater in Antarctica - MAT-03 (megahit assembly) | ecosystem: Environmental > Aquatic > Freshwater > Ice > Liftoff...
AACAGGTAGATGCCATAACTCCATTTCCCTGCCTTGGTCGGCATCTGTAGGCTGCCGGGCACTTCCATCCGCGTCGTCGCGAACGACCAGACCACCAGCGTTGTCACCAATCCCATAACCGGACCGAACGCAGGGAAGTACATCGCCCAGCCATTAACCAACACTCCGAGTAGTCCAATCATTCCCAGCCACGGTCGCCCGTCGCGTTGGCGAGGGCGAAACATCGCCAACACGGCTCCCGCGAGCAAATTCACCGGAATTAGAAACCACACACCGGGGCCGTACTCGGCAAATCTCCCTGTCCCGATCCAGTCGTCGATCCCTGGTAAACAGGTCACGCCGATCACCAGCACTAACAAGATCGCGGTCCCCATCGGCCGGAGCACCCACAGGATGAGTGGCAACAGCAGATAGAAATATTCCTCAACGCACAAAGTCCAGGTGATGCCGTATGGCTTTCCAAAGTTAGGCGACAGATGCACCGTGAACGTCAGGTAATGCACCAACTGGTCGCGAAACCCTGCCCACTCCTCGGATTCGCCCAACACCAAAAAAAACAGCCCGACAAATACGAGCGCCAACAAGAGCGGCGGATAGATTCGCAAGAAACGATTGGCATAAAACGTCGCCAACCACGCGGGTTTGCCACGCCCATTCAAGAGAATGGAACCGATCAAAAATCCCGAGATGCTAAAGAACAACCCCACCCCGGTGTGACCGAGGTGCCCAACCCCGCGACTGGGGTCGAGATGGCTCACGATTACAAGCACGCAAGCCAGGAACCGCAGCAAATCCAGCCACGGCAGGTAGGTTGGCATAACGATTCCGAAGGCCGATCTCGGCCATTTTCAGTTCTTCTTCGGCTCGACTTTAGGAGGCGGCGTCCCAGCCTTGGCGGCCTTCTCACGCTCTTCCTGTTCGAGCCGTAATTGCTCCAGGCGTGTCAAACGTTTCGGCGGAGCAGCCGTCGGCGGCGGGGTGGGCATTGGGGTCTTGGCAACGACTGGAGCAGGGGCGTCCTTCTTGGGCGGCAATGGCACATCGATTCGCAATTCACTCGCGCCCAGGTTATGCAGAACCTGTTCGCCGTTCTCGACAACCACAATTTGGCAGAACAAATTTCGCTGAATTCCGGGCGGTGCGGTTGGCTCAACCTTGATCGGGAAAGCGATTTCTTTTGTGTCTTTATTAATGTCTAGTTCCGTTGTCGTGGTTTTGGCCTGCAAGCCGATCAGACGCAATTTGGCCGTGCCTGCGAATGGCTTGGTGTTCGCGATCTTGACGAACATCTGTGTGTCTTTGCCCTGCTCGACCGCCCCACGTTCAAGCGTGAGGGCCATATAGGGGGCAGCAATTTCTATGGTGGCCAATTGCGACGACACCCACACCGGGCCGCTCGGGACTGCGGCGTTGGCCATGACTACATATTTCCACTTGCGAACCGGTGCCCCGCCATTGGCGTTCATGGCGAGATAGGCTTCATTCTGCCCTTCGGGAATCACGACGGAAGACGCGGAACCGACCCCTGGAGGGTTGTACAAGGGCACCACGGTTATCGCCGCCTTGAATCCTGGGGCTCGTTCCGCGACGATCTTCAGGTTCATCGAGCCGCCATGTACAAGTGGCACCTTCGGTTCAACGATCGAAATCTTGAACGGCACCGCTTCAGTCACCGTCACCATGGTTTCCGCCTCGGTCCGATAGGTGTAAAGCGATTGACCCGGAGCGCTATAGACGAAGTCCGAACGGACCTCGAAGGCGGACTTAACTTTCACGTTCGGATCGATGTGTGTGCCCGAAAAACTCACGCGGCCCGTTCCAAGTGGAGCATCTGGAGCGGCCTCGAACACCATCGGCGTGAGCGACATGTTCGCGGGCATCACGTCGGTCGCGACACCGACTTTTGCGGGTAAGCCATTCGTCTGGATGTTCATGTCGCCGCCAAAATCAATTCGTCCGGCGTTCACATACGTCGCAAATCGATTGCCTCGGGGAACCGGAAACGCCTGGCGTTCCTGCGTGTACAGCGAAAAAGGCGGTGCCGAGATCACCAATTTCGGCTCGACAGGAGTGACCTCAACGCGATAGGAGTAAGTGGGAGCACCCTTCTTCAAGTGATCGGTCACGCTGATCCAGTATTCGCCATCTTGAGGGATGGTCACTCGAAAGAAGCTATCGGGCCCACCGGAGTCGTCGTTGCCGACCATGGCACCGGCACCTATCAGCCCCATGTACATGAGTGAGTCCACAGGGGAGCCGATTCGCCGACCGTAGCAGTGGACGTCAAACACTTGCCCCTTCTTGGCGGCGAATTTGAAACAATCGATGTCGCCGGGCTTTTCAATCACACCGTTGAATGCACAGGGCCAAACGCCCACGGTGGCCTGGGTGGCGACGTCATTCGGCTCCACCTCAACAACATTGGCTGCGTTTTCGCTGAGGCGGAACGGCATGCCCGAAGGGCTGATTCCGCCTGCGTCCTGGCAGAAAATTTCGAATCGACCATCGGCAGGCATCTTGGCCGGCAGCTTCACTTTTTGCTTGATCTCGCCAGCCGCATCGCCGATGAAGCGCACTTCGACTTCCTCGCCGAGTTTACCACCAGCGGGAACCACGGCCAGCGGTCGAGGGAAGGTGCCAACATGCACCCGATACTGACAGCTACCGTTCCCCTGGTAGGACGTTTCCCGAACCATGATGATGTAGGTGCCATCGGCCGGTGCGACGATTGAGAGACACCCGTCTTGCTTGAAGAGTGCCGAGTCATCCGATGCAGCCAATTCGAATCGCTTGCTGTCCAGGATCGCGATGTAAGGATCGAAGAAGGTGGTGCCAAGTCGCATGCCTTCGATCTCGGCACTGATCCGCTGACCCTTTTTCGCCTCGACCGAATAGTAGTCCACGTCCTCGTTATCCGCGATGCCATGAACCGTGGAATTCAACGCGATCTTCTGAGGTAAGGCAAATTCGTTGTTCGGTTCCTTTTCATCAACAATCGGCAATGCCCCAACCCAAACGGTTCGCAGATCGGTAACGCCGGTCGCGGTTCGCACGCGCAGGCCGTGCTCCCCGAGTCTGGTATCCGGTGCAATTTTCAGAGAGAGTTTGACCTGCGTGGCGTTGACCACTTCCAACTTCGTGACGGCGAAACCGGGCGAATAGAAGACGGCTTCCTGAGCGTCTGCGAGGTTGCCGCCACTCAGCACGACGGTGGCATCGGTTCCACGCTGCACGCCGCGAGGTTGCACGATGCCAAGCGATGGCGAAGCGGCAAAAACGCTCGTGCTGAGAGCGAGAGTGGTGAACAGGGCGAGAAGCATATATTTCATGTTGTCCCTCACGTTTTGCCTTCGCTTGCGCTTCAGGCTCCGGAAAACAGCGCTTTGATTGCCGTTCCACGATTGAGCGTCATCGGACGCCCACCGCGATCGATCACTTCTCGACCAGGATCCACTCCCAGGGCCTCGTACACGGTCGCACCCAAGTCAGATGGCTTATAGGGGTTCATCGCTGGATAGGCCGCCTGCTTGTCGCTCTTGCCGATTACCTGTCCGCCGCGAACTCCCCCGCCCGCGAAAAGAGCAAAGAAGCAGCCACCCCAGTGATCGCGGCCATCCTTGCCGGTAATGTTTCCGCCATTATCCGTGCCCATCTTCGGTGTGCGGCCAAACTCGCCCACGGTGACGACGAGTGTTTCACTCAGCAAACCCCGTGATTCCAAATCATCGAGCAAGGCCGAGTACGCCATGTCGAACGGCGGCAGGAGGCGGGTCTTCAGTTGTTCGCAATTACCCGTGTGCGTGTCCCAGTTATTCATCGCGCCCATGTGGGCCTGAACGTAAGGCACGCCCGTTTCCAGAAGTCGCCGCGACAAGAGCAGCGATTGGCCGAACAAGTGCCGGCCATATCGATCGCGCGTGGCAACGGATTCGCGGCCTAGGTCGAACGCACTCGCCAATTTTCCGCCCGTGAGCAGACCGAAGGCTTTGGTTTGCTTTTCGGTGAACTGCTTGCCCTCGGCGACCTTCTCCATCAGCGTTTGTTGATGATCCACCGACTTCAACAGAGCTTCCCGATTCCGAAGTTGATCGACGGACAGGCCGAGAGTTTGCAACTCGCCTGCTTTGAAGCCGACAGAGTTCGGATCGCTCGTCACATGCCAGGGGTCGAATTTCGCCCCGAGCACGCCACCGTTTTGACCGGAAAATCCGTAGCCCGCGTTGAGATACGTCGGCAACAGCACGCCGTTCGGAATACCGTCGGTTCGCGGCTTCGCGTATTCCAGTCCGCTCGCATAGTTCGGCCAATCGTGCCGGGTGGCCATGTGATTCGAGCCCGGCGGCAAGGCGTCGATACCGCTTAACAAGAAATGTGTCCCCAGTTCATGGACGGGAACGCCGTGCGTCATCGAGCGCACGATGGCGAATTTATCGGCCCGAGCCGCGGTTAGAGGGAGATGCTCGCAAATCTGAATGCCCGGAACCTTAGTCGCGATCGGCTTAAACAGTCCTCGGATATCTTCGATTGCATCAGGCTTCGGATCGAACGTATCAATGTGACTCGGTGCGCCGGTGAGAAAGATCATCAGAACCTTCTTGGCCTTCGCCTCGGGCACCGCGTGGGCGGAACGAGACAAACCTAAGCCCAGAAGACCCGAGAAGCCAACCTGTAGTAATTCGCGTCGATCCACAAGACTCCTCCAAGCACGATGGCCACGAAAAGGCACGAGAAGTCACAAAAAAGAAGAGCAGAACGGCGAAAGGGCGGGCAGCCCCAGGGCTAGGTTACAGTCTCGGTTTTTGTGGCTTGAGTGCCTTTTTGTGGCCATCCTTCGGTTCAAACGAATTACGCCAACAAATCCTTGACGAGCTTACCGCCGTCGACGATTTCGATCGGCCGGTTGCCCGGTGCCATCAATTCCTTGTCGGCGTTGATGCCGAGGCAATGATAAACGGTGGTCGACAAATCCTCGACCGTCAGCGGATCGTCTTCTGGCTCGCTCGCGGTCGCATCGGAGGTGCCGTATACGGTCCCCTTCTTGATGCCGCCACCGGCGAGAACGACACTGAACACTTTCGGCCAGTGATCGCGACCAGCGGTCGCGTTGATCTTCGGCGTGCGGCCGAATTCGCTGGAAACCATGATCAGCGTGCTATCGAGCAAGCCACGTTGGCTAAGGTCGGTGATCAGTGCGGCAAAGGCCTGATCGAATTGCGGCAACTGACCCTGGATGCTCTGCTTGATGGCTCCGTGCATGTCCCAGCCGCCGAAGGTCAGCGAGACGAGACGAACGCCAGCTTCCACCAGACGACGAGCCATGATCATGCGCTGGCCGGCGGCATTGCGGCCGTAGGCATCGCGAAGCTTGGCGTCCTCCGCATTGATGTTGAACGCTTCCTTGGCCTTCGGGCTGGAGATCAGCGAATAGGCCTGCTGGTAGAACGTGTCCATTGCTGCAATGTTGTCCGACTTCTCGCGGGTGGCGAAGTGGTCGTTCACTGCGGAGAGCATGTTCTTGCGGGTCGTGAAGCGCTTGTCGTCCACGCCGCCTGGCAGGGCCAAATCCTGAACGGTAAAGCCTGGATTCGCGGGGTCCGAACCCAGAGCGAACGGAGCAAATTTGCTCGAAAGATATCCGCTGCTCGCGTAGGTTGTGGGTACGCTTGGGATGCACACATAAGGCGGCAGATTGTTCCGGACGCCGAACTCGTGGCTAACCACTGAGCCGAACGATGGATACTGAAGTGCCGGGCTGGGACGATAGCCGGTGAACATGTTGTGCGTGCCACGTTCGTGGGCCGCTTCGCCGTGCGTCATCGATCGGCAGACGGCGATCTTGTCGGCAACCAAGGCGGTCTTCGTCATGCATTCGTTGAAGAAGACGCCGTCCAGCTTGGTCTTGATGTGCGTCATCTCGCCGCGATATTCGATCGGAGCGTTCGGCTTCGGATCCCAAGTTTCCTGGTGGGCTGCACCGCCCGGCAGGAAGATATGGATCAAGGACTTGGCTTTGCCTTCCTTGCTTTCATAGTGCTTAAGGTCAGCATTGGCCGCCTGGTTGCGAAGCATGCCGTCGAGAGTCAGCCCGAGGCCGGTGGCAGCACCCACCTGGAGAAACATTCGTCGGCTGGGGGCACGAAAGTGCGAAGGGTCATCATTCCATGTGATCGGACGCATACGAAATCTCCAGGTCCAGTTGAAGGATAACAGTTGAGCAAAGGTTACGGAACGGGCGAGTTCCGGGTTCATTCGGGGCCGATGCAAACCGTTTGCAGGAAACAGTCGCACGGAGAGGCAGGCAGCAAATCTTATACCTCTATAAGGCTAGTCGCAGCCATTACGCCTGTCAACCACTAAATACCCGCCTCGGCCGAATCCATGTTCGTTTGTACAATAGCGACCCTGCCGATTATTGCTTATTACAATGGGCGAATGCCAATCCCCTTTTATCTAGTCGATGCGTTTGCCGAGCGTCCCTTTACGGGCAACCCAGCCGGCGTTTGCTTCCCCGATTCGGCTGCATCGACCAGCTGGTTGCAGCAGGTCGCGGCAGAGATCAATCAGGCAATGACGGCATTCCTGCTCCCCCGCTCGGACGGCGATTGGGATCTGCGCTGGTTCACCCCGACCATCGAAGTTGATATTTGCGGTCATGCCACGTTGGCGTCCGCTCTCGTTCTTTGGAAAACGGAGCGCGTGGGGAAGCCCGCCGACGAGACCATCTCCTTCCATACGCGCAGCGGCGTTCTCATCTGCTCGCGCTCCGGTGAGCGGATCGAGATGGATTTTCCCGCTGAGCCAGCGACTTCAAGTGACGATCTCGTTCTCGAAGCTCTCGGACTTCAACGGCAGCCGGTCTTTGTCGGCCGCAATCGCATGGATGTGCTCGTCGTACTCGAAACGCCCGACGAAGTTCGAGCGATCGTCCCGGATGCCAGCCGCATTTCAACGATCGATGCTCGCGGCGTGATCGTCACGTCCAAATCCGATCGGCCGGAGTTCGACTTTATCTCCCGGTTCTTCGCACCTCGACTCGGCATCCTTGAAGACCCCGTCACCGGATCGGCTCATTGCTGCCTGGGGCCCTATTGGCAGAGCGTGTTGAAAAAGGACGAACTCGTCGGCTATCAAGCATCGAGACGTGGTGGAGTGGTCTCCGTCCGATGCGAGACAAACCGCGTCCACCTTGGCGGCTCGGCCATTATGATTCTGGAGGGGCGTTTGCGGAGCTGAGACTCCCGCGTACCATTTTCCTTCAAGCAGAAAAGCGTGATTCTGAATGGATCAGAAAACTTTAGGACGCGAAAGTGAGCTTGCAACTATGTTAAAACACTCGGAACTACTGCCACGTTACAAGCAATTCCGCCAGGTGGGGCTCGGTCTGAACAACAAGCTGGTGAAGTCGCTTTCCCGCGAGGATCTCAATGAAGGGGGCAAGAAGCTCGGGATTCTCCGGCAGGGAGTCCTCGTTTTTGATACCGAGGACGAAAGCTCCGTGCTCATGGACTACTGCCTGCATGATGTGCCGCGTGGGGGCCTCAACGCCATCGAGCGATACCTGGAGAACTCTCCGCCGCCAGAGGGCTCCGATGAATTGCTTTTCCTTCAGGCCAAGAGACAATCGTGGTACTCCGTGTTCGTCGTGGAATCCACCGAACCGGGAGTTGGGATCCACCTTCGCGATCTCTTGCGCGACGAGTTGCTATTTCTATTCGACGTTGGCTTCAGTCAGTCGGCCATCGCCGGGGTGGTTCTCGCGACCCGAGTCATGACTCTCGAAGGGATGATCATGTCAACCGGAGCGGGATTGCCGATTGGTATGATGTCCCTGGCACATCGAGCGCAGCTCGTGAACGCGTTCCGAGCCACTTTCCCGAACGTCGATTTTCGCGCCATGTCACCAGATCAGGCGACCAAGTTGTCCACGGCAATCATCCGCGCCAGCTTGAAAAGAGGTGCGGCCAATCAGGTCGTATATGCCGACCCGGGAGCGGGACACCAGGCCACCCGGAACGCAAAAGAGCTTTCGCCCGGGACGAGGGCAGGTCGCAATGACTCTTGTCCTTGCGGGAGCGGGAAGAAGTTCAAACGGTGCTGCGGGGCAAAGTGAAGTATGGCAGTACGAAATGTTGCTACAGTCGCCCCATTTGCAATCGCGTGATCAAATACTTCGACAACGTCTGTTCGAGAGGCACGTCGGTGCTCGCCCGCACATAATCGACACGATAGGCATCGCAGCCCGACCGCAGTTCATCGAAGTATTCTTGCACGACACGAAGATAAGCCGGGCGAATCAGGTGTGGCCTGGTCTTGATCTCTTCGGGTACTTCCAGTCCATCGAACTTTACATTGCCTGTGAAAGGGAAGTTGATTTCGTCTGGATGCATTACGTGAAAGAGCGTGACGTCGTGCCCCTGAAAGCGCAGGTGCTTGACTCCCTTCAGGAACATCTCCACATCGGCGAATACGTCCGAGATGATGAAGATTAGTCCGCGTCGTCGAACCCGGTCGGCAATTTGTTCGAGAAGCGGCCCGATTGAGGTTTTTTCCTCGGGTTCGAGAGCTTCGAGCGTGTGCAGAATCGTGTTCATGTTCGCCATCGAACTCGAAGCAGGAAGTTGCACACGCCAATCGCGGTCGAACACATTGAGAGCGACACTATCGCGTTGCTTGACGACCACATAGGCCAGGGTCGCCGTCAGAAGCTTGGCGAATTCGAGCTTATTCGTGGCTCCATCGCCATACTGCATCGACTTGGAGCCATCAAGCAAAATGGTGGCCGTGAAGTTCGTTTCCTGCTCGTATTGCTTGATGGTGTAGCGTTCACTTCTTCCGTAACTCTTCCAGTCGATGTGGCGAGTATCGTCGCCCGGCACATATTCCCGGTGCTGCACAAATTCGACCGAGAAGCCACGAAAAGGAGACTTGTGATCGCCGACGCGAAGCCCCTCGACGATAGACCGGGCCTGAATGCCCAGGGCTTCGGCACGGCTCAAGATCGATGGCTTTAGGTATGCTGGCATACTTTGTTGTTTCAAGTTGCAAGTTTTAGTCTTGTAGGGTGGGTGGAGTCTTCGGAACCCACCAATCGCGACGTGGTGGGTTCCGAAGACTCCACCCACCCTACAAGCACCTTATCCCGCGAAATCTTTGGCCGCCGTCTTCAACAATTTCTTGATCACATCGTCCACGGTAATGCCTTCGCTCTGGGCCGTGAAGTTCATGATGAGACGGTGGCGAAGGATCGGCGAGGCGACAGCGACGATGTCGTCGCCCGATACGTGATTGCTCCCACGCAGAATCGCGTGTGCTTTCGCGGCCAGGATCAGATTCATGCTGGCTCGAGGCCCGGCTCCCCACGTCAGCCACTTGTTTACAAAGTCGGCTGCCTCCGGCGTTCCCGGCCGGGAGAGACGCGTAATTCGCTTGGCAAACTGGAACATCAGATCCGAGACCGGCACACGGCGAACCACCTTCTGCAAAAGGAGAATGTCGTCGCCGTGAAGAACCGGGCTGACCGAAATCTTGGTGTCCGAAGTTTGGATCCGCATGATTTGCTCTTCCTCGTCGCCGGTGGGATAATCCACCTTGATGAGAAAGAGGAAGCGGTCGAGTTGGGCTTCGGGAAGCGGATAAGTTCCTTCTTGTTCAATCGGGTTCTGCGTGGCCAGCACGAAGAAGGGGTCTTTCATCAGATGATCGATGCCGCCGATTGAAGCCTTGCGTTCCTGCATGGCTTCGAGCAACGCGGCCTGGGTTTTCGGCGGCGTGCGGTTGATTTCGTCGGCGAGCACGATGTTCGCGAAGATCGGCCCTGGCAGAAATTTGAACACACGCTGCTTGGTGACCGGATCGTCCTGAATCACTTCCGTGCCGGTGATGTCGGATGGCATCAAGTCAGGAGTAAACTGAATCCGCTTGAACGACATGTCCAGCGATTGGGCCAGCGTGCTGACCATGAGCGTCTTCGCCAGGCCCGGCACGCCCATCAGCAGGGCATGGGAGCGGCAAAAGATCGCCATCAATAGCTGGTCGAGAACCTGTTCCTGCCCGATGATGATCTTGCCGACTTCCTTGCGTAGCCGTTGGTGGGCTTCGCGCAGCTTTTCGAGCATCTGGGTGTCGTTTACTTCAGACATCGGTATTCGGCTCGCAAGACGGCGATAGTCGCCGAGGGGTGGGAGGTTCCTCCACGTTATAGAAGACATGACGTCTGTTCGGCAAACATGACGGAGAAAATTTGGGGGGTTGAGGCAAACTCTCTGTTTCTGAAGATTTCGAGAGAGCCCTCCTGGCGTTAGTCTCAAGTCGATCGTGATTTCCACGTTCGTGGCTGACCTCGAAGGAATGGAGACTGTGTTACTCGACGATCAATCCTTTCTCGATGCCATCTCGTCCGACCCGGATTCGGACGGACCCAGGCTCGTTTATGCCGATTTTCTCAGCGAAAATGGTGATCCGGACAGCTTGACGAGGGCGGAGTTCATTCGCGTGCAATGTGCTTTGGAAGTGATGAAACCGGTCGACGCGAGTAAGCTGCTCCAGCAGCGGGAAGCGGAACTCCTCGCCTCAAACTGGCGGCTGTGGCTTCGACCACTCTGCCAGTCTCTCGGCGAACCGCTCCCGGCAATCGCAAGCGGCTCTTCCGCTCAGTACGCGATCCGCTGGTTCGTCACGGAAGATCGGCCGCGTCACGTCATCGAACAAGCTCGAACGCGGGCGGAACCGCCATACCTTCATTCGTGCCAGTTCCGCCGGGGATTTCTTGCGCACGTGGCCCTGGTCTCGAAACCCTATCGCAGTTCCTCTCATGTCGCTCGACTGTGGGAACGCTTGCCGCTGGATGGCCTGAGTCTGATTGGATACTCCTCGGCCGAGTTTGCCACCACCCTGAGCAAGATCGACGTCGGGCGACTTCGGTACTTGGAGATCGGCAACACATCGGACGAGACCGTCAGTGCGGTCGCGGAGAACCGCCAACTGAGCGAATTACGCGAACTGGCCCTCCACGACATCCACGGCGACATGGACGTCTGCCAGATCCTTGGAGGTAGCACCACGATTCGAGCATTACGCTCGCTCATCCTCGTCGAGTGCAATATCCACTATTCCGGCCTGATGAAGCTCTTGCAGGCCGAGTTTACGAAGCATTTGGAACGACTCGCCCTGGTTCGTTGCAACCTTTCCGACGAGGCTGCGATTCAATTGGCCAGGGAATTTCCGATCGATCGGCGCATCCTACACCTGGATTTGAGCCAGAATCCGATCGCTCAGAGGGGGGAACGCTCCCTTCGCCAGCGGTTCGGCGACGCCCTCCGCACTCTACCGTCGGATCATCGTTGGCCGGTGCGATATTCCCGCTAATGTACATAGCGAGGCATAACCACAATTTAGACCAGACTCAAAGACGCTGGAACACGGATGACTCGGACGACACGGATTGGCGCGGATCAAAGGCAGGTGATTCAATGGATCTAATCCGTGTGAATCCGCTCGATCCGTGTCATCCGTGTTCCATTGCCTTTTCAGACCACCCTAAATCATCGCGGCAAACGAAGAAGTAGAACGGATAGTAGTGCGATGGCCGTATAACACCTGCTTTTCCCAAGGGCTCGCCTTCGATCATGCCTGACGTCCATCCGTGCCTGTATTGTGGACAGGATACCTTCACCATCCTCCATGCAGGGATTGAAGACCGCTTGCGTTTTGCTCCCGGCAAACGCGATTGGCTTCAATGTCGGAACTGCGGCAGCGGCATCCTGTCGCCCTTTCCGAAAGTGTCCGAGATTCCCGGCTTTTATCCGCCCGTTTACACGTTTGGCTTGAAGCAGGACGAAGGCGGCGGCACTCTTCAGAACTTTATTGCTCAACTCGAGTTCCAGGTCTTCTATCGACCGCAGTACGAATCGCAGGCTCAACGAATCTTGCGCCTCACGCGCGTGCCACGGAATGGCAAGATGATCGACGTCGGCTGCGGCCGTGGTCTGCGTTTGCTCTCGTTTCGACGTTTGGGAATGGACGTTCATGGCATGGATCTGATTCCCGAGCCGATCGAATATGTGAAGAGGGAACTCAATGTTCCAGCAATCTGCACGGACATGGCCGGCTTACCGACCGCCTTCGATGCAGGCACTTTCGACCTCGTCACGGCATTTCAGGTGATGGAACATGTTCCCGACGTCGATGAGATGATTTCGTCCTGCTTTGCCTTATTGAAGCCGGGCGGCTGGTGCGTGATCACGACGCCGATGGTCGATTCCATGCAGTCACGATTCTTCGGAAGACGCTGGGCGGCTGCGACGGAGGCTCCACGGCACCTGTCGCTGCCCACGAAGAAAGGGACCAGGATCGCGCTCGAACGCCGTGGATTCACCAACGTGTGGGCGTCGTATGATTCGGCCTGGATGGCCGCTGGGCACTTTGGCCTCTCGGCATTTCCCGGTGCCGCGACCACTCACTTTTACCAGCAAGGCAAACTCAAAGCACTGACGAATAGGGCCCTAGGGGCGGCTGCCGCGCTACTCTCGATGCCGTGGTGTTGGCTGGAAAATGTCGTTTGGCAACGGCCGGCATTGGGTATGATTTTTGCAATGAAGGCGAGCGGCGAACCGTAAGGTTCCCGATGCTGACTTCGCGATGACTTCATCGGGAACCTTACGGTTCACCGCTCGCCTTACGATCTTCCAACCGCCTCAATCGCTCTTCCAACAGAGCCATTTGCTGTGTCAGACGCACATTCCAGCGGTAGTGTTTGGTCAACGTGACTGAGACAAAGAACGAGTTTGTGTAGATCGCTGCAAGAGCCAGGAACAAGACCAGTGCCGGATCGCTCAGATGTGCCTGGCGTGCCACGTACTTCAAGGCATCGGGGAACAGGCCCGTTAGGAAAAGCAGCGTGGCGACTGCAAGCCAAGTGATGGCGTAGCGCTCGCGAAGTTCGCGGACACGGACCCAGTACAGGGTCATCAGGAACGCCCCGCTGCCGCCCAGAAGCATCAGGAATTCGGCGTTAATCATGCAATCGGTTGCGGTGCGGGGAGCGAGACTTCCGTGCGACGGATCCGGTCGAAGACGATCGCCAACGACACTTTCAACATGTAGAACGCCGCCTTCATTTTGCGGATGGACGACACGCCCCCCTGGCGTTCGAACATGCGCACAGGCAGTTCGCCGACTCTCAACTTGTTACGGGCACACCAAAAAAGCGATTCGGGCTCCGGGTAATCCTCGGGATAGGAATCCGCGAACCTTTTCCATGCCGACGGCCCGAGACAGCGAAATCCGCTGGTCGGGTCGGTGACGGTCGTGCCGGACATCGCACCGATCAGCCAGGCGAAGAAGCGAATACCGATACGTCGGCTGAACGTCGAACGCGAGCCGGGCCCGAAATCCTCGAGAAATCGCGACCCGACGCACAGGTCGAGGCCGTCGCGTTCGCATTGCTCGACGAGGCCCGCGATAAAGTCGGCGTCGTGCTGACCATCGGCATCGAACTGAATGACGTAGCGATAGCCGCCATCGGCCGCCGCGAATCGATAACCCGTTTGAACCGCGACGCCGATGCCACAGTTCACGGGAAGGTGAGCTACATACAGAGGCAGCCGGCTGTTCGCGATCAACCCGTTCGCTATCTCTTTCGTCCGGTCCTTCGAGCCATCGTTCACAATCATAACTTCAAAGCCAATGGGCAGACGCTGGAGCCTTCCCACTGTTTGTGGAAGAGCTTCCTCCTCGTTGTAGGCCGGGATGACGATCAGATTGCGCATTAAAACCCTTGGTAGAGGCGGATACGAACGAGATGCCCCCAAATGTGGCCCTCCTCTCGCTCGGCGTAGCTCAGGTTTCCAACCTGAGCGAGCCGGACGACGGGGGGTAGCTCAGGTTGGAAACCTGAGCTACCCCCGTCATTCACTAGATGCCCCGAGGGGGTGTTTTATTCCCCGGCTTGCGAAACATCCGCCACAAAAAGCCTGCTTTCTGACGGGCCGCGCGTACTCGACATCGAAGCAGATCTTGAGCGATCCGAAAGGCCAGGTGCAGCTTGATGATGCGTTTACGTTCAGCAACACGGGCAACGCTGGGCCAGCCCCGTTCTCGGGCGATGGCCGCGATCTCATCGTGAAACCGCGATTCTTCATCAAACCGCAAAAGGTTTTCCGTGTAGGCCGTGGTTGCGTTCTCGGCATGACGGCGATAGGCATAGGCGACAGCTGGCAAGCCGACAAAGATTCCGTCGTTCAGCAGGATTCGCGTGAAAAAATCGAGATCGCTGACCATCCGCCAGTCGGCACGAAAGCGTTCTTTTGGCAAGCGACTCATTCGATAGCAAACGGTCGGGCACATAATGAAGTTGCCGCGCATGAGCGATTCGATGGCGGATTCGCCGTGAAGAAGGATCGTGCCCTCGGTTCGGGGCTTCAGGAATCGCTTCACATAATCGACGAACGAGAACGATTCGCGACCCGCCGCGTCGATAATCTTGGCCCCGCAAAAGAGAACGGTGGCCTCCGGATGAACTCGGCCAGCCTGTAGCATCACCTCGACATAATTGGGGAGGAGTTCGTCGTCGTTGTGCAAAAGGTTGACCAGGTCGGTCTCCGCCGCTTCCAGACAGCGATTCCAGTTCCCGGCCATGCCGAGATTGGTTTCGTTCTTCGAATAGCGAATTCGCGGATCATGATACGAGGAGACCAATTCTCCCGTCCCCCCTTCTGGCCCATCATCGGAGACAATCAAATACCAGTTCGGCGACGACTGACGCAGAACGCTCTCAATCGCAAGACGGAGATATTCCTGGCTCCGGTAGAACGGAATGGCGATGGTCAGTGATTCTTGAGCGATTGCCTGCACTGCTCATTAATCTGTTAGGATGAGATTCAGAACCGACGCCACACTCATGATACTCGCATTCCCAATCGTACTCTTCTTCCCGAGTTCCAAGGCTGAAAACTCCCTACTCTCATGCGGCGCACAACAATAGACTCAACCCAACCTCATCCGGGAGATCCTATGCGGCTGACCGCGATTGCAATATTGGCCCTTGCCGCCATCGGCCGAGCCGAGCAGTTCGATTACTACACTCACCCCGTTCTTTCGAAGGCCATTGCGGATGGCACGATCAAGGAGTTCAAGGAACTGACCTCCGACCAGATTGGCGATTACACCTCCGCCCTTCCCGATTCGTCCTCGGCTTTTCTAGTGGTCATGACGAATGACAAGCGACTGGTCAAAGTGCTTGCCCAGCCTGCAAGGCAAAAGATCGGGGCCGACAAGCAAGCTGCGATGCTGCTGGTCGATAAATACACGACCTACAAAGGCACTTCGGATCGGGCGGTGCAAGCCACCGGACTAAACACCCACCTCTATCCCGGTCTGCGCTTCAGCTTCGACTTTGGTCAGGTCGTTCCCGAATCGATCGGTGGTGATCTCGTCATCGTTGCCGGGGAAAAAGACCCCAATGCGTTCGTGGTAAAGCCTCTAAGGGACGCCAAGCTCTACGTGGTCACCAAGCCGATCGCGGGCTTGGTGCCGAAAAAATCCCCCAAGCTTGTCGTCGGCGAGGCATTCGAGCCACGGTTCTTCACGGGCCGATTTAAGCTTCACGATGATGGCCGACGATCCGGAATGTTGAAGCTCGAAGTGAACGACGCGGGCGAAATCACTGGCACGTTCACTTCGGACAAAGATGGCCGTGAATATGAGGTGCAGGGAAAATCCGGCACCCCCAAGCACGCTGTGACTTTCACTATCAAGTATCCCGCAACGACTCAGTCGTTCACGGGCTACATGTTTTCCGGCGACGGCAAAGCCATTGCCGGAACCGCCAAGATGGTCGAACGCGAGGCGGCCTTCTATGCGGAGCGGCTGGAAGATTAAGCCGGCCGAACTCCGATTGGATGATCGCCATGAATCAACTTGAACTGCCGGCCGAAGTATTATGGGTGAGCTTCGGCATCGCCATTGTCCTTGCGCTCACGCTTGGCACAACGATCCAGTTTTTCTTTGTCCGAACGCTGACCCGGACTCTGCGTGAAGTCGGAGAATCGAACCGCGACATTTCGCTAAACACACTTTGGTGGTCGGTACTCATCAATCAACTTCCCATTCTCGGATCGTTTTGGGAAATCTTTGTGGTAACGAAGCTAACGACTTCGATTCGCAAGGAGTTTGTCGCTCGCGGATGGAACACGAAGATCGAAGGCTTCGGACGAACCGTTGGCTTTCTGTGGGCAGTGGGCGGATTGATGTACATGCCCATTCCGGTGGCGCAGACTTATTTCTTTTTCAACGGAGATGTGACCACGGCGATCCTTCTCAGTGCCATCGAAACGCCCATGGCGATGGCGCTTTTTGTGTGTTTTATTCTGTTCTGGATTCAGGTCGCACAGTTTGGAACGCGATTCCGAGACAGCGATCGAAGTGGACTGAATAAGGAAAATCCTGGTGCCAAGTACCTAACTAAGGTCGACCGCTGACGATTCGGCCTGTCACGATTTCAGGAGATGCAGCCGAATCAGATTGAGCGCCAATTTTGCCGTGCGGCTTTGAATTTCCATTCGTGTGCCCAACCAACTGAACTTGGCGACTTCGACACCAGACCGATGGGCGAGTGCCGCGTAAACAGTTCCAACCGGCGTGCCGTCTTCGCCAGCCGTTGGTCCGGCATATCCTGTCGTGGCAATCCCAAGATCACTATCAAATCGTTCGCGAACTCCGCTGGCCATGGCCTTGGCCACTTCCGGACTGACGGCCGTGTGACGTTCGATCAACTCTGTGGGGACACCGAGTTGGGATATTTTCATCGCGTTGGTATACGTCACCACTCCCCCGAGTAGCCAGCGGCTTGCACCGGCGACTTGTGCGATGCGATTGGCAACTAATCCGGCCGTTAGACTCTCAGCCGTGGCAATCGTCGTCCGGCGGGCTTCGAGAAGCTGGAACACTGCATCTTGAAGTTCTTGATCCTCCACACCGAAGACAATGTCCCCTAACCGATCGCGGATGGTTCGCTCGACCGGTTCAATTTGCTCCTGAGCGGCGGCCAGAGTATTGGCACGAGATAGAATTCGCAGTGAAATCACGGCATCGCTGACGGTGATCCCGACTTCGGGAACATGGCCCCGGCGTGTCAAATCCAGCAGCAGTTCCTCGACGGCCGATTCGCCCCAGCCGAAACAATTGATCTTTCGCTGAACGAACACTCCGCCACCAAGGCCGTGATCCGTTAGTCGAGGGCGCACTTGCTTTTCGAACATGACATACATTTCGGAAGGCACGCCTGGCATGGCTGCAATGGTGGCTCGGCCAATCGACATCCACACACCCGGGGCAGTTCCGCACTCGTTGAACAGTGGTTCCGCACCTTTTGGAAATTGGGCCTGAACGCGGTTGCGATCGGGCATTTCTCGACCTCGCTTCGAGAACATGCCACGAATCTGATTCAGCGAAGTCGAGTCCTCGACCAATTCGACCCCAGCAACTTTGGCCAACACTTCTCGTGTCAGATCGTCTTGCGTCGGCCCCAGGCCACCGGTGACGAGAACCAAGTCCGCCCGTTCCGAGGCATTGCGGAACACTCCGACGTTGTCTTCCAGATCGTCGGCCACCGTGGTGTGAAATGCGACGGGAATGCCCATCTCGGCCAGTCGCCTGCTCAACCATTGCGAATTGGTGTCCAGGTTCTGGCCGCTAGCGATTTCGCTGCCAATGGAAATGATTTCTGTTTTCATGATGCCCCGACCTGGTTAAACGAATCGGCAACTGGATTTGAATTCGACCTCTCCGGCCAAGCGTCGCTTTCGCAAAAACTTTGTTAACGCTCGATGGAGGAATGGCGCATGATTTTTCAGCGAACCCAGTGGTTCGAGCCAGGCAGCGACTTCCGGGTGTGTCTGCTTCAAGCAATCGAGAAACGTCGGCCAAAACGCGGGCCACATGCAGTCGTGAAAGTGAACGATGCGGGCGGCTCGCAGCTTTTGCTCGCGATACCATTGGGAGTGAATGGCACTGCCCATCTCGTAATTGTGGCTGTGCGAAAGTTGTCGAAAGCGCAGGCCGAGTTTGGCGGCCGCCAGACTCAGGCCGAATTGCTCCGTGAAGAAGACGCCCGTCACCTTCGAGCCCAGGCGAACATCCAGCAGCCGAGTTGTGCAACGATCGTGTTCGGCGGCGAGGCCGGTGCCGCGACGAAAGACAAACACGCCGCTATTCCAATAGAGTCGGATCCGGTCGCCTTCGCGTTCGGTCGTCACCCAGGGAAGTGATTCCAAGTCGATGCCGACGGCCTGGCACGCTTCTCGCCAGAATGGCTCACAGCGGTCGTTCGGTCCGGTCGTCCCGCCCGCGTTGTCGGATGAGCAGGCCACGATGTCTTCTTCGGAGCCCGGCGTCAGCTCGGTCGGTTCTCCGGTGAAAAGCAAATCCGCATCCAACCAGCCGATGAATTCACTCGTCGCCTGTTGTTCGGCAAGTATCAGTGCTCGAGTTTTGTTGATGTAGGCATACCAGCCGTGTGGATCGACGCGCGAGGTGTGGTGATATTCGACGCCCAGACGATCGAGTTCGCGACGCGTGGCCTTTCCAACCGGCGGGCCAAATCGGGGCTTGACGGCCCACAGCGGGCTGTTAGCGTAAGCTCCGCCCCATCGGCGAAGACTATCGACCATGCGGATGACCTGCGTTTCCAGCGGGCCGGACTCGATGCAGGTCACAAATGTGATTGGCGGCGTCATGCCATGTAATTCTACGAACGAAGCGGGCTACTTTCCGCTCCCTGCCACGCCTATGCTAAACGCCGAAGCCAACATTCACACCCCGAGGAAACCATGCGCGTTCTGCTCTCCCTATCACTTGCTCTTTTCTTAGCTGTGCCAGCTTTCGCACAGTATGGCGACATCAGTGATGTGAAACTGACCAAGCCCGAGGATAAAGACGACGTGAAAAGCACGCCGGCCCCCGAGGGAGCGACCGTGCTTTTTGACGGAAAAAATTTGGACAAGTGGGTGAACCGTAACGACCCAAAGAAACCCGCCGGCTGGAAAATGGTCGAGGGCGAAGCGGCTCAGGTTCAGGGCGGCGACATTGTGACAAGCGAGAAATTTGGCGGTTCCTTCAAGCTACACATCGAGTTTCGGGTGCCATACTTGCCCAAAGCAACCGGCCAGGGGCGAGGCAACAGCGGCGTATACCTGCAAGGTCGCTACGAAGTGCAAGTGCTCGATAGTTATGGGTTGGATAGCAAAGACAACGATTGCGGAGGGATCTACGGCATCGCCAAACCGCTGGTGAACGCGTGCAAGGCCCCGACGGTTTGGCAGAGCTACGACATCGAGTTCCATTCGCCGAAATTCGTGGATGGCAAGAAAACCGAGATGGGCCGGATCACGGTCCTTCACAACGGAGTCAAGATCCACGACGACGTGAAGTTGACCAAGGACAATACTACGGCAGGTGCAGGTGGCGACCCCGGCACACCAGGACCAATTCTGCTTCAGGACCACGGCAATCCCGTGCAATTTCGGAACATCTGGTTGAAAGCTGAGAAGTAACGAGCGTACATTTCTCAATTCATTGCGTTGCATTTCACCCATGCACATTTCATTGCACGCTCCGCGTGTGCAATGAAATGCAACGTATTAAACTTTTGCTGAGTAGTGCTTTATGTCACCAGTTCAATTGCCGGGCAGGTATCTGGGACACCTCTCCAGTAGAGAAAATCGCATGAAACGCTCAAGGCCCGAACGGCGTTATGTTATCAGAATGCTAACTTGTCGCTCGGCCAAGAAAGGCTTTGCTGATTCAGCTGCCACTTTGGGCTCCGGCTGCGACCCAACCAGGAGATTGGGAACGCCACTATCTGTAAGTTTTCGAAAGTTTGCAAGAATTCTTATTGCTTTGTGGAACCATTCTGGTTTACCATCTACTCCAGATCGCATCAGGTTACGAATTCTCCCGTCGCAACGAGTCGCTTTCCGTTCATCCATTGATTTGGGAAACGGTGAGGTACGACAGTGATTTTTGTTCAATCCAAACTCGGCGTTTCACTTCCAGGCGGGTCGCGTGACCTCGTTTGTGGAGTTCATTTTTCTCTTCCTTCTTTTTTGCGATCGCTGGATCGCCGTGTCACGCACGTGGAGACCATCCCATGAATCGCGTTCGGAGTTCTTCGAAACAGGCATTCACGCTCATCGAACTGTTGGTCGTGATCGCCATTATCGCCATCTTAATCGGCTTGTTGTTGCCAGCGGTCCAAAAGGTCCGCGAGGCCGCGAATCGAATGAAGTGTACCAACAACCTCAAGCAGTTCGGGCTAGCCACACATGGCTACCACGACTCGGTTGGCCGGTTCCCTGCATCACACAATATCGGGCAGTTTTGGTACACCGGCTATCTGCGTGATCCCGCACCGGGCGGCTACTGGCCGAACGGCTATCCGACGGAAGGCGCGTTTTTGAGTTGGGCAACCCTCATCACCCCCTACATGGAAATGGACAACGCCTCAAGGTACTGGAATCGGCAAGCGTGGCCATGGTGGCAGCAACAACCAGGAACCTCTGGTGGCGGCAACATGATCAATTCGATCAAGTGGAAGATGACGCAATGTCCGTCGGACTCTCGCAGTGGCCTGGTTTGCAATGATGGTGGAAATATTGCAGCCTTGACCAGTTATCTCGCTGTGAACGGCGCAAATCAATTCCGTGAAGCCGGTGGCCAAAACGGCATTCTTTACGTGAATTCCGGGGTGACGATGGGGGGAATTGGTGATGGTACCAGTTCGACGCTTTTGATTGGCGAACGGCCACCTTCCAACGACCTCTATTATGGCTGGATGTGGGCCGGTGCAGGCGATTCACCTTACTTCGGTACCGCCGACGTCGTACTCGGTGTCCGCGAACGCGCGGGGAGCCCAGGGGCCGGACCCGACTATTACCGGCCAGGCACCTACATCGATCCGCAGAATATCCACCGCTACCATTTCTGGAGCTTGCACGCCAACGGTGGCATGTGGCTGTTTGCCGACGGGCACGTTCAATACATCACTTACTCGGCTGGAACAACGAACGTCCCGCTGCCAAATGGTGGTACCACGACTTTGATGGAAGCCCTGGCATCGAGAAATGGCGGGGAGGTCGCAGCAGCGAATTAGTGCGGTGTCTAAGCTGAATCGCCCGACAAAATTCCGTCAGAGCCGCGCACGCAGCGCAGCGGAGTAAGCGGATGAACCCTGAATCGCCCGACAAAATTCCGTCAGAGCCGCGCACGCAGCGCAGCGGAGTAAGCGGATGAACCCGCGAGCCGCTAAACCGCTTACTCCGCTGCGTGCGCGTCTATGTATCGATTCTTGGAATTTTGTCGCGTAGGTCAAAGCTAAAACGTCTGGTTGGAGTTCCGGCTTTAGTCGAAGTAGACTGGCTAAAGCCGGGACTTCAACCCGTCAGTTCAGATGCGAAAAAGCACTCGTATTTCTACGGCATCCCCGCACGGCACTCGTGCGGGGATTTGGACCACTTTTTTTGAGATGGAATCCCGACATGACCCGCACAATTCGAGTGGCAATGGCCCTGATCCTCGCCGGGGCGACACTGTTGCCTGTCGCATGCAACACGAAGGACGAGGGCAAAACGAAAGCCGATCTCACTCTACCCGACATACCACCTAGCAGTTCGAAGGACGGCAAAAAAGGCCCGACCGACGGGCCAGGTAAAAACAAGTAGTTTCCCTACTTGCCCTTCGGCTTCGCCTCCGGGGCGAGAATGACGATCTTCGTCACCAGTTCCTTGCCGTCCTTCTTCTCCGTCGTCACCGTGGCGTCGCTTCCCGTTTTGACGCCTTTCAGCCCCTCCTTCACGGGCGTCACTCGCAGACGCTTGCCGACGCGAACCTGGGTTTGCACATCCACTTTATCGTCCACCGAAAAGGTTCTAGCCTTTCCATCAACCATGAATGTGACCGTCTTCTTGGTACTGTCCACTTCCGTCAGCTTTTCTCCGTAAGTCTCTGCGAGACTCACCGAAATAACCAAGGCCGACAGGGTCACGGCGATAAACATTTTTCGAAGCATGAATTAATTACCTCCGCGAAGATGAGAGAGCTACGCATCGATTGGGTTGAAAGCCGCTCGATCCGGATATTCATTTAACCAGCATCAGCGGCAAAAGTTCTCCTGACATATGGAACTTCCGAAAGTCCATTTTACTGAGTAAACTATCTGAATGATTCGCGGAGTGCCCATTTCCCCCGGCGTGGCCATCGCCCGTGCTTACCGCATGGACCCGGCACTCGCGCGGCATAGTCCGGGCTTGCTGGATGCGGCAGCTCTGTCTGCCGAGGCCTCAAGATTTGATGCCGCCTGCGACGGGGTTTCTGCTGAACTCGAGCAAACGATCGAAAGGGTGCGGAGTGAAGTAGGTGAGACATCTGCAGATATCTTTCGCGGCCATCGGGCCATCCTGCGTGACCCTGCCTTTGTCATGAAGGTCAAAGGTTACATTCTAAACAGCCAAATGGACGCTGTCACCTCCCTCAACAAGACACTGGAGGAATACGACCTGCTCTTTGCCCGTATTCACGACGAATACCTCCGCGAACGCATGGCCGATATTCGAGATGTGGCCGAGCAAATTATTTCACATCTGACAATCGAGACGGACCGTCAAGCCATCGGCCTCAGTGAGCCCCTCATTCTGGTCGCTCCGGAAATTCGTCCCTCTCAAGCGGCCATGTTTGACAAGCTGCCCGTGAGTGGTATCGCCACGGAGTCCGGCGGGAGCACGGGTCACGCGGCAGTGTTGGCGAGAAGCCTGGGCATCCCGGCCGTCTCCGGACTAACCGGGCTGCTCGCCCAGGTGCAAAACGGCGATTTGCTGATTGTCGATGGTCGCGAAGGAATTGTGATTGCCAATCCGGGTCCAGAAGTCGAAGCGGCCTATCGCAAGCTGCAACGCGAGTACGTCGATTTGCGCGACTCGCTGGTCGAAAATCGGGATCTGGAGCCAATCACCAAAGACGGCGAACGCGTCGAACTTCTCGCCAACGTCAACTCGGTGATCGACGCGGCTGCCGCGTCCGGAGTGGGTGCCAGCGGCGTCGGCCTCTTCCGCACCGAATATGTCTTCCTCACACACCCGACAGTTCCGACCGAAGACGAGCAAGTCCTCGCCTATCGCAAGATTATTGAAGCCTCGCCGAATCGCAGCGTGGTTATCCGCACCTTGGACCTGGGAGGAGACAAACAGGTCAAGTATTTCTCGAACTATCGCCAGGCCAACCCGTTCATGGGCTGGCGCAGCATCCGCATGAGTTCCGAACACCCGGAGTTCTTTCAAACACAACTGCGAGCGATTCTCCGTGCGGGTGTCGAAGGGAAGGTCGCGGTACTCTTTCCCATGATTAGCACGGTTGAAGAAGTGCGCAGACTTCGACGGCTGATTGATCGCGCCCGCATGTCGCTCCATCAGCAGAAGATTCCTCACAGCGAAGATGTGCCCTTTGGCGTGATGGTCGAAGTGCCTGCCGCGGCCGAGTGTATCGACCACATCCTGGCCGAAGTGGATTTCGTCAGCATCGGCTCGAACGATCTGGTGCAGTACCTGATGGCGGCCGATCGGGATAATCCGCGTGTGGCGGCCTTGTGCGATCCGTGTCATCCGGCGGTGTTGCGAGTTCTTCGCCGCATCATCAGCCGTTGTGTGAAGCAAAATAAGCCCGTCACGCTCTGCGGCGAAATGGCCGGCCGGCCGATGTGCCTTCTCCTGCTGATCGGCATGGGCCTACGCAAGGCCAGCATGAGCCCCGCCTTCGTGCCGGCAATCAAGGAACTGGTTCGTTCTGTCTCCTTGGCGGACACACGCCGGGTGGCACGAGCGGCTTTAAGAATGGAAACCGTGGCAGAAGTTCGAGCCTATCTCGCGGAACGCCTACGCAAGCTTTGCCCCCAGGTGGCGAATTTGGATACGAATGGCTGAGTTTAGGCGGCACATGTAGAGTGGGTGACGACTTTGCGGAACCCACCGTATCGGCCTGTGGAATCAATCCTTCGCCTTCTTTTGCTCCGCCTCCACGTAATCTCGAAACTCACCCATCTTGTACGAGATGAACAGAAAGGCATGATGAAGTGCCTGGTAGTTCTCGTCTTCCGGATCGTCGGCATAGTCCTTGCGCAGGGCGTAGAGCTTGGCCAGGAGTTGGTCGGCAGTCGGCATGATTGGCTTCTTTCCGTCGGATCAAGTACGAGATTCCAGTCGGCCGTCGCACATCTCCACACGCTGCGGAAACAGGCCTGCGAGTTCCACGCTGTGAGTGACGACCATGAGAATCGTGCCTTCCTGGCGGTGTAACTCACTCAATATTTCACCAACACCCTGGGCCGATTTGCGATCGAGGTTGCCGGTCGGTTCATCGGCCAGGAGCAGTTTCGGTTTGCGAATCAGCGCGCGGGCAATGGCCGCCCTCTGGCGTTCGCCGCCGGAAAGCTCGGCCGGCCGATGGTCGAGCCGCGAGGAAAGACCCACGCGTTCCAGTAGGCGGCGTGCTTCTTTCTCGAAGGAGACACGATCGCCATCCTCGGCCACCAGCGTTGGAATCAGCACATTTTCCAGCACATTGCATTGCGGTAGCAAATGATGATCCTGAAAAACAAAGCCAATGTGCCGGTTGCGGAAGGCAGCCAGCGCGGACTCGGCCAAGCTGAACGGATTTACGCCATCGAGCGATACAGTTCCAGAACTCGGCGAGTCGAGCGTGCCGATGATTTGCAAGAGCGTACTCTTCCCAGAACCGGAAGGCCCCATGACCACCAGCGCCTGGCCCGCTTCAAGAGCAAGCGACACATTCGCAAGCACCGCAAGCGTACCGGTTCGTGTGGGGTAGTCCTTGCACAAATTGTCGACGGTCAGACCCATGTGGTCGATCTCAGATGGAAAGAAGTAACGTCATCAACACAGAAGTGGGCACACCCGAACTTGCAAACTAACCCGACGCGCAAGCGAGGGACACAACTTCTTCCTTCGGTTGCGGTCAAATGAGTATGAAGTCTATCAAGTCTCAACTCCGTGCTGTTCGCTTTGATTTTTTACGACCTCTCCGAATGCCGACTACCCGCATCAAGAGATGCTGGAAACAAATCCCACGCAGTGAGCCAATGGCAAAGTTTCGAATGCAACTTGGGAAGTCGCAAACAATCGTCGATCTCGGTGTCAATTACCGCGTTTCCAATTCGGCGACGAACTTCTTGAAGTCCTCCCGCTCCCCAAAAGGTTTCATGTTCTGTCTTGCTTCATGTGAAGCGC
>Ga0105046_10003391_pt1 | contig 25274 bp, 20 predicted proteins | sample MAT03_FD_78385 | JGI IMG/M metagenome (GOLD analysis project Ga0105046, IMG submission 78385) | Freshwater microbial communities from Lake Fryxell liftoff mats and glacier meltwater in Antarctica - MAT-03 (megahit assembly) | ecosystem: Environmental > Aquatic > Freshwater > Ice > Liftoff...
AGGCGTGCTAACCCCACAGCAGCTTAGCTTCGCGGATGTTGCCATCAACTGCATTGGGCTCAACCCCTAGCTGGGGTTGAGCAAGTTTCTCATGGCATCCTGTCACTCAACTTTGCAAACCAATTAGTCCAATCTAGAGTGAGTAGACCCGCTGCATAAATTATTTTTTTGGGTTGTTTTTTTGGGAAATTGACTGAGCTTGTCCACGCGGGGCACGCTTAGGAGTCAATTATTTTGGTACTACATCATCGGATTACAAATCAATAACCCTGTTTCTTAGATGCGACCTATCAGAAATTTTGATAGAGACTGTGAATTTTGCTCTATCCCACTCCCCCACTCTATCTCAGGGTAGAGGGTATAGGTGGAATTTCTGTCAAGTCACCAGGATGTTCAAATCAAACTTTTTTACAATTCTTTACTTGTTAAAAATACTGGTGGAAGAATGCCTATGGGCATTCTTCAGGTATCTAAGTAGAAAAACTCTGTCGAGAGAGCAGATTACTCTACGGTTATTACGAAAGAAACTACCCAACTGGGGGGATGTGCACTTTGTCAAATGGTTGTTATCTTTTTTAATACAGAGGTTATCTCTGGGTTATACCTTTACCAACCATAGTCGGATTACGTCTAGGCAAGGCGGCGATCGCCACATCTCTCCGTAGTTCGACCCTTCAAATCAGTTAGGTTTGGCAGCCTAAATCATTTCAGACCATTGATTCAATCTCTTACCTCAGTCCAAGGAGTGACGTATGAACCATCCTATTGAACTATCTCTAGAGCAGCAGTTTAACCTTCGGTCGTTTCAAGCCCAAGTTGAGCGCATGAGTCGAGAACAAGCACAGGACTTTCTGATGAAGCTTTATGAGCAAAATATCTATCTGAAAGTTACCTACAATCAACTTCTTAAGACCCAGTGGGGAATTGAACCCAGCTCCTCACTGTAATCTGTCTCCCAACTGTAATTATAGAATCAGTCGCAGTAGGCGACCTCCCTCTCTTGCTCTGTTCCTAGCCGATGAGGAAAAGAACTGGGGATGCTGGGGCGTCAACTCGATTCTTACCTAGCTGGATTCTAAATATGAAGTTTGACCGACTTGGCCGATGAGACGTTAAACACCTCAGCCGTTAGTTTTTAACTACTAGTAGCCACTTCGCTCCATACCAGATTTTGTTATTCTCATGAATTTGCCAGAAACCAGAAAGTTGGCCAGCTACACGCTCTATTTCTGTCATCGCAGTATTGCTCCACATCCTCGCTGCCCTTTACGTAAACGGATTGTAGAAGTGCAGTACCGATTTTTTTACACAGTTGATATCATCCAGCATCGCTGCTGAGCATCGTTCTAGAAACAATGCTGGCTGGTTAGATAAACCTAGCAATTAGACGTGACACACTTCCTCTGTGATCCTCAGATAGAATGGTGTTGCTTTGTTGAGAACTCTACTCCTCAAGGCTCTTAGCAATGCAACTTTCACCACTCTAAGGTGGAAATCGCCATGAACTCTCTACGAGGTCGATGTTTATGTTTGAGCGTGCCTTGATTTGCACAGATTTTACAGATGGGCTGTATCGGTTAGCTAGCTTTGTCTCTAGCCTTGCAGCGGGCGGGATCAAGCACATTGTGTTTTTGCACACCGTAGCTGTGGCTGAGCAGCAAATTCCTCGGCAGGATGACAAACAGATTGTGCAAGCACGCGATCGCCTCACGGCTCGTCTGAGTGATGTTCCTGCCCACATTGAGGTGAAAGTAGAGGTAACCTGGGGTAAACCAGTAGAGCAGATCTTGTCGGCGATTAGGACTTACCAGAGCGATGTAGTGATATTGGGTACGTCTACCAGTAACTTACTTAGCGAAAAGCTTTTTGGCAGCACGTCGGTAGCGCTTTGTCAAAGAGTGACCGTTCCCATTTTGATACTTCGACCTGAGCTGGTCTGTACTTTGACGAATGAAGAGCTAGACTTGCGCTGTCGCCATTTATTTCGCTACCTGCTAATTCCCTACGATGGCAGCGAGGCGGCTCAATACATGGTTCAGCGAATTATCTATTTTGCTCAAAAACAGCCTCTTGGTTCTCCAGAGCAGTGTTTCCTTTATACGGTGGTGTCAGATGTGGCTCGAGACCCTACTATCCGCACGTATAAGCTCCAAGAAGCACAGAAAAACCTCTTGGCCGTGAAGCCTAGTTTAGAGACATTGAATATTTTGGTGAAGACCGACGTTGGCCAAGGAGATCCAGTGTCGCGAGTGCTGACGGCGGCTATTGATGAAGACATTACGGCGATCGCCACATCATCTCGTAACATTGGCAAACTGATCGAATACTCAATTTCTAGTTTTACGGGCGACATTTTGCGCCGCAGTTGTCACCCTGTGCTCTACTTCCCTCCAGTACAGTAATGCTCTAGCACCTCGCAGTTAAGCCTGGGTGGAGACGCTTCGTTCGCCCGCAAAAGCGTCGTAAAACCATCACTGTCTTGACCTTTAAAGGCCTGCAACAAGAATACTTGTTAGTTTCCTTGGGAGGTGTACATTGCTTCGAGCTTCATTAAAATTTGTGGCTTGAGCTTTTCCAGCGCCTGTTTTAACTGTTCTTTGGTAGTGCCGTAATGAGAAGTTACTGGAGACATCTGTCCCTGAGTAATCCAGTCTTTCAGTTCCTTGCACTGAGATGATTGGATAGGTACCGTTGCGACATTGGCACATCGTTTTGGCTCTTCTCGAGCAAAAAAGAGAATCCGATACGTGCCTGATTCGCCCAGCAACCGAGCCATATGCTGCCCCTGACCACTCTTTAGATCCAAATAAGACGATAACCAGCGAGGGCCGTGTCTGTGATTGTAGAGGACGGTTAGCCAAAGCAAGGTAGGATGCGGAGCGGGCGCAAATAGAATCCGATTGTAACGGGTGCAGTTTTGTCGATCTTGAATTTCTTGCCGACTCAACATGACCCACAAACTGGGTAGCACCTCTGTTCCAATTCGAAGCGGCTGAGGAAATGAAATTTCACCGATCGGTTTATCAGCAGGCCAAGAGAGCGATCGACAAAACGCATCTACCGATTGTGTAGTAGTTGGTTGAGCGGGTGATGCAATGGGCAGTTGGGAGATGGTCTTCCCAATTCGTTCACCAATTGCCCAACCTGGTCTCAGCCTTTCTTCCCAAGGTTTTAAGGCATCAATCACTTCCCCCGCTGTTTGGGGGCGATCGCTGGGTGATTTAGCTAAGCAAGCCATAATTAGGCTTTCTAATGCTTTGGGTAGCTTGTTGCCAGTAGATAACGCTTCAAAAGGACGCGGTGTTTGATGATGATGGGCGCGATACCAGGCTCCAAACGAGTTGGTGTCTGTATTGAGGGGCAGCCTCGCCGTCAGCATCTGAAACATCATCACACCCAGGCTGTAAATGTCTGAGCGCGCGTCTAGTTCGTGCCCTTCCATTTGTTCGGGGGATGAATACGCCAGGGTACCCATAAAGCAGTTGGTTTGGTTAGAGTCTGCCTGAAGCGTTTTGGCGATACCAAAATCGAGAATTTTTGCAAGTTCTCCCAGGCTGGGATCTTGGCTAATCAAGATGTTGCTGGGTTTGATATCGCGATGCACGATAGGGCACACTTCGCCCTCAAGAACAATACCTTGGTGAGCACACTGCAAGCCAAGACAGACTTGGCGAGTAATGTTGAGGAACCGAGGTAGCGCCAACGGTTGCTTGCCAATTTCATCACTCAGGTTTGCACCTTTGAGATATTCCATGATGTAGAACGGAATTCCGTCCTCATCAATTCCGTAGTCTGTCACCCGAACAATATGACTGGTACGCTGACCCAGTAATGCACAGGTAGTGGCTTCTCGTTCGAAGCGATCGCGCATCCGTTGATTCAGCAGGGTTTGAGCCAGAAACTTAACTGCGACTGGCACACCACCCAGTAGTTTATCTCTTGCTCCATAAACGCGTCCCATGGAGCCTTGACCCAACATCTCCACAAGCTGATAGCGGTTCTGGAGAATGCGGCCAAGATTTGGATCTCCGGAATCTTTTGCTGTAACCATGCCAATCAGGCTCCGATGCGTGTCGTGATGCCAGAACTACAGATGAGGCCAAGCTTCTAGGAATGGATGCATGACCAAATATCTGGTAGAATGCTCGATTTTTCGAGACCCTAAAGTCAATAGCCCTAAAGTCAATAGAGAGATGTCAATATCTAAGTATAAGTTTTTGTCTGAGAAGAGCGCTTAATGATCCTCTTAGACAAAAACTTATAACCCGACTAGGAACTGCCCAATGGATACAGGTTTGGCGATCGCGTTTCCCTAGAATACAAAGAAGAGGACTAGGGAATTAACGCCAATCGGGACATGAACCATAAATCCATGCATCTTGGAATGTTTTTTACGGGCAGCAAGGGATGGTTATCGAAAACCGGACACGCATCCGCTCAAATAAACCAGTCGGTCAATAAACTACCGCTGACTAGAATTTTGCAAACCCTAGAATTTTGCAAACCCCATAGCTGGCTAGACATGTGTTTAGCAGAACAACCCTGATGGGTCTTATGGTACCCCTTTGTTACCCAACAACTTGTATTGACTAACAGTTTTAATCCCCTGAATAGTTCAACTTAAGCGATTTCCAGAAAAGATTCTACCCTCAAAATAGTGCCCTTCGACTTCGCTCAGGGCGCGGTTGGCTGAGCGGAGTCGAAGCCAACGGGTAATTTGTTTGCTGGAAATCGCCTTAAATAAAAACAAGATTCTAAAAGTCTGCGCTGCCCGCTGCGCGGGCGGCGCAGACTTTTAGGGTTTTATGCTTAATTACGCCCGCCTACTTATCTACACGCTGACTCACTGAATCAGCAGAATGCGATCGCAAGGACATCCCATTTTGGCTGTACTCAGAGAACTCTAGGCTTACCCTAGACCCTAATGCGTGGCGATCGCCTTTTTATAGGCATCGTCGAGCACTTCAGAAAGCGTGGGATGCGTGTGGACAAGGTAAGCAAGATCATGGACTGAGCGGCGCTGGGCGATCGCATTCGCTGCTTCCTGAATTAGATCGGCGGCGTGTAGCCCAATAATATGAGCACCGAGCACTTCACCCGTGTCTTCCCGGTAAATCACCTTTGCTAACCCGTCAGTTTCACCCTCAGCCAGCGCCTTTGAGTTGCCCTTAAAGTATGAGCGAGTGGTGGCCACGTTGAACCCTTCTGCCTTACCCAGTTCCACGGCGACGGGTTCCGTCATGCCGACAAAGCTAACTTCGGGATGGGTAAATGCGGCGGCTGGAATGCTGCGATAGTCAATTTGTCGAGGTCGCCCACACATGTTTTCCACTGCAACAATGCCTTGAGCCGAGGCCGCATGAGCCAACATCATTTTGCCTGTAGCATCGCCAATCGCCCACATATTCGGCATTGGTTGCCCGTCCAATAACACTTCCATCTGATCATTGATGCTAATAAAGCCACGGCGATCAGGCTCTATCCCCACCGTCTCTAACCCCAAGTTTTTTGTGGCAGGAATACGCCCGGTAGCAACCAGACAGGCGTCAACTTCAAGCACCTCCACGACCTCTTTGGTCTTCATATCTGCCAGTTCAATGGTGACGGGCGAACCGGGGGTAACTGTTTTAGCTAGCAGCCCTACCCGCGTTTCAATATCGCGGGGAGCAATCAAAATACGCTGTGCTAACTTGGCAATATCGGGGTCAAAACCGGGCATGAGTTGATCTAGCGCTTCGATTATCGTGACCTCGCTACCCAGGGCTGTGTAAACATCGGCAAACTCTAAGCCAATGTAACCACTACCAATGACAGCCAGCCATGGGGGTAGCCAGTCTAGGTTGACCGCATCATCGCTAGTGAAGACGGTTTTACCATCTAGTTCTATCCCTGGGGGGACAAAAGGAACAGAACCGGTCGAGAGTAAGATATTTTGTCCAGTAATAATTTTTTCACCCTCGGATGTATCAACCGAAACGGTTTGAGCACCCGCCAGCTTGCCCCACCCATGAATGGTATCAACTCCTATTCGCTTGAGGCTATTGGTCAGATCACCTCGAATTTTACTGACCAGGTTTTTGGCGTGGTTGGCGATCGCTTCCCGATCAAACCCGACGCTGCCGAGTTGAATGCCCATTGCCTGAAGGTGTTGGGTGTCGCGGAGTTCGCGTACTCGCCCCGATGCCGCTAGTAGCGCCTTTGAAGGAATACAGCCCCGGTTGACGCAGGTGCCCCCCATCTCTGCTGCTTCGATGATGGCGGTTTTTAGCCCACAACTGACGGCATGAAGAGCCGCCGCATGTCCTCCTACCCCTGCTCCAACAATCACTAGGTCGTAATCAAATGCTTGACTCACTTCAGTCTCTCCGTGAAGAATATCCTATGGTCTTTACCAGAATCCTGGTCATACTCATTTAGCAATTCTGGCGAATATTCTAGATGTGCTGTTGGCTTGTTTGATGGATGCACTACGTTCACCTGCCAAACAAGCCAACAGCCCTTTAAACACCACCGTAATTCTGCTCTGACAACCCGCAATAGGGTAACGGGGCGATCGCCCGCCAAAACTCAATACCTGATACCACCTAAATTTTCGAGGGTTCAGGACAATTCGGCAACACTCCCTCCTAAAACTCCCTGCTAAATCAGAGAAAACTCCAGTAACTAGGTTAAACAAAACGTTAGTGGTATTGATGTAAGGACTTTTTGAAGCGCGGGCAAAGCCCGCGATTCAAAAAATCCTTACCAATTTAGGACTAAGTAGTTCGACCTAAATAAAAACAAGCTTCTAAAAGTCTGTGCCGCCCGCGCAGCGGGCGGCACAGACTTTTAGGATTTTATGTTTAATTACGCCATCTACTTACCAACAAAAAAATAAGGAACGCAGAAACTTACAAATTTGGGTAAATTCCCCTACAACCCAGACATCTAGAATAGCTACCCTGGATATTTATAGTTGTTGCCATGGTAAAGCAGGCAATGAAGTAAGAATCTCCGCTCTTTTTTCCGCCCTTGTGACTTGAGGAGTCAAGCACTATGAACCATAGTCAGCAAGAGCTGCGTCACGCTGCCGCTCAAGCCTTTATGAAATCTCTTGAGCAGTTAGATCAACGTCTCACCCTGCCAAATGAGACTATTGAAACTTCTAATGCTCTCTCTGCGGACAAACGACTCGACACTGATATGCCAGAGGCTTGTTCTCTTGAACCGTCTAACAATTCAATAACCGTTAGAGAATTAGAGGAAGCTGTGGCGGATATTGAGCAATTTACCCGCACCAAGGGTCAATCCTAATCCTACTTATCTGAATGTGCAGTACCAGTTCGCTGCCGTTTTGCCTCATACAGTATCAAAGCCGCTGCGATCGCTACATTCAGCGATTCCACTCCTGCGGCCAGCGGAATACTAACCTGCACATCGGCTGTAGTAGTCAGTTTCTCGGACAGTCCGCTGCCCTCATTACCTAACAGCATCAATGTCGGGCGAGTAAAGTCAGTTTGCCAGTAGGTTAGGGGAGCATCTGGTAATGTTGCAACCACCTGAATTCCTTCCTGTTTGCAGCGGCACACGTCGGCATACAAATCATCAGACCTATGCATGGGTAGCCGAAACCATTGCCCTGCCGTAGCTCGCAGCACTTTGGGATGATCGAGATCAACACTGTCTGCACTCAACCATAACGCCTCAACGCCAACCGCCGCTGCCGTGCGAATAATCGTGCCTAAATTGCCTGGGTCTTGAAGGGTTTCTAGAGCAATTCCTAGGTTGACGGCATAGTTTAACGGCTTAGCCGTTAAGTCACGGCCAGCAGTGGCGACAATGCCGTCGGGACTGTTAGTGGTAGCGATCGCCTCCATGACTGCTGCACTGACTAGCTCTACCCGGTTTGCCTGTTGGGTGACCTGCGACCACAACAGGGGGTGGCGATCGCACCACTCAGTCGTACAGCAAACCACCTCTAGCGGAAAGCCCATCGCACAAGCTTCCTCCAAAAGATGCGTCCCTTCTAGCAAAAATTCCCCCTGCTCTTGCCGCTGCTTTGCCTGATGGAGCTTTCGCAATTGCTTAACTAGCGGATTTTGCAAACTTGTCAGCATAGACAGTTGTAGGTAGTCCGACCTAAATAAAAACAAGCTTCTAAAAGTCTGTGCCGCCCGCTGCGCGGGCGACACAGACTTTTAGGATTTTACGTTTAATTACGCCCATCTACTTAAATAAACAATTGCGTACGCAATGTTCAACTTAGATCCGCCCACTGCTACGCACGTAAAGTGGGGGTTCGGCAAAGTTGCACATCGCATAGTTGAGATTAAAATTCTGTTTCAAAACTTAATCGATAAGTAGTTCAACCTAAATAAAAACCAAATTCTAAAACCCTGCGCCGCCCGCTGTGTGGGCGGCGCAGGGTTTTAGAATCTTATATTTAATTAAGCCCACCTACTTACATAAGTAAAATTGACGCAAGTTGCGTTACTAATCTGGCTCAAAGCCCATACTAAGAGCGGCAATGATCCACTCGTTTGAATCACTGCCGCTCTTAAGTATCATCCACATGCGGAACCCGGGACTTGAACCCGGAAGTCTTTGCAGACACTAGAACCTGAATCTAGCGCGTCTACCAATTCCGCCAGTTCCGCGTCAGCGCATGCTTGGGCTGCGGTCTATAATCATGCAGCATACTGCTAACATCAGTCAACCCACAGTAGTTAAGAAATCTGCACTCTAGCGGGTTGATTCAGCCCCATCGAATTCATCAGGTATAACCAAACCCATAGACAGATGAAATCTTTCCGGTAAAATCAAGACCAAATGAAAAGACCTAGAACGTTCGGTAGTGGTATTGATGTAAGGATTGTTTGATGGGCGGGCAAAGCCCGCCCATCAAACAATCCTTACCAATTTAGGACTACCGAACTTTCAAACTAAAACTCAACCCTGACGTGAGGGTAGTAGCAAAACTCAAATTCTAAGGTTGGGCTACAGTTTGAAAAATCTAATTCGAATTCATAACTATCTACAGGCAAATTCTGGAGGACACTCTCATTACTTCCTCGCAAAGCTTACAAAGTTCCAATCCTTCTTCCGAAGAAAGTACTCCCGTACTCCATATTCAGGGGGGATATTCGTTACAAGGCGACATTCATATTAGTGGCGCAAAGAACTCAGTCCTAGCGATTATGGCTGGTTCGGTACTGTGTCCACAGGACTGTCGCCTTCGAAATGTGCCTGCTCTGATGGATATCGAGCGCATGGCCGACATCCTGGCAACACTGGGAGTAAAACTTAAGAGAGCCGGCGATGCTCTAGAAATTGACGCACGTCATCTTAGTCAGTCTAAAGCTCCTTATGAGTTAGTTAGCCAACTACGCGCCAGTTTCTTTACTATTGGGCCGCTACTGGCTCGCTTGGGTGTCGCGCGGATTCCTCTTCCCGGCGGCTGTGCTATTGGGGCACGTCCGGTAGATTTGCACGTACGGGGCCTTCAAGCCATGGGTGCCGATGTCCAGATTGAGCATGGTACTGTAAATGCCTGCATTCCAGGTAGCAACAAGCGGCTCAAGGGTGCCAGAATCTACCTCGATTACCCAAGTGTGGGTGCAACTGAAACGCTCATGATGGCTGCTACGCTGGCAGATGGAGAAACGATTTTAGAGAATGCTGCTCAGGAGCCAGAAGTGGTTGACTTGGCGAACTTCTGTCGGGCAATGGGGGCACGAATTCGGGGTGCAGGTACTAATACAATTACGATTGCTGGGGTGCCTAGTTTGCACTCGGTAGATTATTCCATCATTCCAGATCGAATTGAAGCAGGCACGTTTTTGGTTGCTGGAGCCATTACCCGCTCCGAACTCAGTGTGTTTCCGGTAATTCCTGATCATCTCACAGCGGTAATTGCGAAGCTAAAAGCAATTGGGGCGGATGTGATCCAAGATTCTGGTAATCGACTGCGCGTAGTTCCTGGGGATCTGCATATTGGTACCGACATTGAAACATTGCCCTATCCCGGCTTTCCAACGGATATGCAAGCTCAATTCATGGCTTTATTGACCCTTAGCGAGGGTGATAGCGTTGTTTCTGAAACCGTGTTCGAAAATCGGCTGCGGCATGTCGCCGAGCTGAACCGGATGGGAGCTGACATCCGACTTAAAGGAAATCACGCTATCATTCGCGGTGTTGCGTCGCTCTCAGGTGCACCTGTTTTGGCCACTGATCTACGAGCTTCGGCAGCATTGGTACTGGCAGGGCTAGCAGCTAGTGGAACGACTAGTATCCAGGGTTTACACCATCTTGACCGGGGTTACGATGATATTGAAGGCAAGCTCCGTGGGGTCGGCGCAAAGCTACAACGGGTAACTGGTGAAGCGATCGCCAGCGATGTCAATGTCCCACCTGCGGCTGTATTCAGTGTGGGAAATTAAGACTGGCAATCGAACGGCTTGAGCAGTTTCCAAGCTGGCTGCAGATAAAAAGGCATCCCGCTGAGCGGGATGCCTTTTTATCTGCGCCTAAATCTGTAGTCTGAGCTAAGGATAGAACCCAAGCCGTTAAATAGACCTCTTGCGTGAGTGGGTTTCCTGACGATGCTGGGAAACCTACTCACGCTCACAAAAAAGAATTTCCACTATTCCGAGTGACAAACTGTAGATTAAAGATTTAATTCTGTTGTATGATAGCTCTCAACCGATAAGTCCCCTATTCCGAGCGGCGAATCGTAGTTAAAATATCGGCGCAGACCTACTGAATAAAAGTAAGTATAGCTGTCGCCACAAAGGTTAGGACACTGGGATCAAAGGGGGGGTGTGGGCTTTGCCCCCAGCCAGGGGTTCCACCCCTGCACCCCGTCCTAACCAATCCGTCTATGGCTATAAAAGGAGTGTACAGAGCGATGGTACTTAATTTGAAGTCTCGATTGTCAAGGAAATTTTTGGGCTTAGTACTGGTCGGAGTAGGTCTAAGTGGGGCGATCGCTGCATGCAGTCCCAGTCCCACAGATACAGCCAGCAATCCCACTGGCAGTCCTGCTGCCGATGCAAGTCCTACAGCCGCCCCTAAAGATAAAGTAGAACTGACTTTGGTTAGTTACGCAGTTACTCAAGCCGCCTACGAAAAAATCATCCCTCAATTTGTTGAGCAATGGAAAGCAGAACACAACCAAGAGGTGGTGATCAACCAAAGCTACGGGGGTTCCGGGTCCCAAACCCGCGCCGTGATCGATGGTCTAGAAGCCGACGTTGTGGCGCTAGCGCTAGCACTCGACACCCAGAAAATTGAGAAAGCGGGTCTAATTGAACCGGGCTGGGAAAAAGAACTGCCCAATGAGTCTATTGCCCACAAGTCAGTAGCAGTGCTCGTAACCCGTGACGGTAACCCCAAAGGCATTACCAAGTGGGAAGACTTGGCCAAAGATGGTATCAAAGTTGTGACAGCAAACCCCAAAACCTCTGGAGGCGCTCGCTGGAACTTCCTAGGAGCGTGGGGTTCTGTGACTCAAACGGGTGGCACAGACGAACAAGCCTTGGAATTAACGACCAAGATCTACCAGAATGCCCCTATTTTGGCAAAAGATGCCCGCGAATCGACCGATATTTTCTTCAAGCAGGGTCAAGGCGATGTGCTGATTAATTACGAGAACGAAGTGCTCCTGGCGAAGCAAAATGGCCAAAATCTGCCCTATATGGTGCCAACAACCAACATTTCCATCGACAACCCAGTAGCGGTAGTTGACAAGAATGTAGACACCCACGGAACCAGAGAGGTTGCCGAGGCATTTGTAGAGTTCTTATTTACCCCAGAAGCGCAAGAAGAGTTTGCCAAAGTGGGTTTCCGCCCGTCTGATTCGACGGTAGAAGCTAAATATGCATCGCAATTTGGCAAGGTCGAGAAGCTATTTACGGTCGCTGATTTGGGTGGATGGAGCGAGATTCAAGCCAAGTATTTCGACGATGGCGCTGTGTTTGATCAGATTGAATCTAAGTTAGGCAAATAATCGGTAGTCCTAAACTGGTAAGGATTTTTAGATGGGCAGGCTTCGCCCGCCCATCTAAAAATCCTTACATCAATTCCACTACCATGATTTGTGAAATGGGTTGTGAGAGGTGGGCAAGTTGCGCCTGCCCCACTTCTTCACAACCCATTTGGGATTGCTATAGCTAGACAGATAGTGTGCTCGACAGGTAAGGTACTGAACAATCTGGCTGCTGTGTAAGCTGCCTGTCGAGCAGAAGCCAAACGTCGAAATGTCACTGTAGGTTTTGCTTCTTAGTAGCTCTCATTTTTTGGATTAGAACTTTTTTCCTTATGACAGTTACTTCTCCTAGTCCAATCTCATCCAACTCGGAGCAATCTTTTTGGTATCGGCTCACACATCTTTCTCTACCGTGGAAAGTGACGTGGGTCTATCTTTCCTTCATGCTGTTTTTGCCCTTGGTAGCCATGTTGCTCAAGGCTGCAACAGTAGGACCCGCCAAGTTCTGGGAAATCGCCACTGGTGAAATTGCTCTTGCTACGTACGAAGTGACCTTTGTTACCGCATTCATCGCTGCTGCAATTAATGGTGTGTTTGGCACATTGATTGCTTGGGTATTAGTGCGCTATGACTTCCCAGGTAAGCGTATTGTTGATGCAGCGGTAGATTTACCATTTGCTCTGCCTACGGCAGTGGCAGGTCTGACCTTGGCGACAGTTTATAGCGACAACGGTTGGATTGGTTCTTTAGTGGCTCCGCTGGGGATCAAAATCGCGTTTACCCGGCTAGGAGTGGGAATGGCTATGATTTTTATTTCGTTGCCGTTTGTGGTGCGAACGCTGCAACCAGTGCTGCAAGATCTAGAAAAAGAAATAGAAGAAGCGGCTTGGTGTCTAGGTGCATCTTCTCTACAAACCTTTTTGCTGGTTATTTTACCGCCGTTGATTCCGCCCATTTTGACTGGGGTGGCGCTGGGCTTTGCGCGGGCAGTCGGAGAATATGGTTCGGTGGTAATTATTGCAGGCAATGTACCGTTTCAAGATCTGATTGCGCCAGTACTGGTATTTCAACGGCTAGAGCAATACGACTATGCCGGAGCCACGGTTGTGGGTACCGTGCTGCTGTTGATTTCGCTATTGCTGTTGATTGTGATTAACGTTTTACAGGCTTGGGGGCGACGCTATGACTACCGAGGTTAAATCATCATTCAGTCAGTTCAACCAATCCACTCCCAGGTCTGCGCCCCGATCTCAGGGGGCTTGGGTTAAATGGCTGCTGATTAGCATCACAATTCTATACTTGGGCTTAATCCTATTTATTCCAGCGCTGAATGTGTTTGTGGAGGCATTTGGGCAAGGTGTAGGGCCGTTCTTAAACAACCTAACGTCTCCTACGTTTCTCAGCTCAGTGAAACTGACGGTAATTATTGCCGCGATCGCCGTCCCCATGAACACCGTCTTTGGGCTGTGTGCCGCTTGGGCGATCGCCCGCAATCATTTTCTAGGTCGCACGTTACTGCTCAGCATCATCGACCTTCCTTTTGCCATTTCACCCGTAGTAGCCGGCTTGATGTTTGTGCTCCTGTTTGGGCGCAACGGATGGTTTGGGCCATTTCTAGACGCAAACGGGATCAAGATTATCTTCGCATTACCCGCCATGGTGATCGTAACCGCCTTTGTGACAATGCCCTTTGTGGCGCGTGAGGTCATCCCTGTTTTAGAAGAGATCGGCTCTGAGCAAGAAGAAGCAGCTAAAACTCTGGGGGCAAGCGATTGGCAGACTTTCTGGCGCGTCACGCTACCTAACATTCGCTGGGGCTTGCTGTACGGAGTAATTTTGACCAATGCCAGGGCGATGGGCGAGTTTGGAGCGGTCTCGGTAGTCTCTGGCAATATTGCGGGCAAAACCCAAACCATGCCGCTGTTTGTAGAAGAAGCCTACAAGCAGTACAAAACGCCCGAAGCCTATTCGGCGGCAGTGATTCTGGCCTTGTTAGCGGTCGTCACCCTAATCTTAAAAGAGATTGTGGAACGCAAAAGCCGAATTACTGATGTGCAGGAATAGGATTCAGGCCAAATTCAGGAGATTCATCATGCTCCCTCCATCCAATCACGACGACAGGAAAGAGCGAGAAACAGCGGCTCAGGTTGCGGATCAATCGACCGAACTAGATCAGCGCACTACCCAAACTCGTATCCGCTTACGCATTCCTAAAAGCTACCATCAGGAACCTGTGATCTCTCGTTTGGTGTCTCACTATGGGCTAACCGTCAATATTACCGCAGCGATCTTGGGCGCTAATGCTCGTGACGATGGCTGGTTTGATCTAGAGTTACGTGGGCGGGTGCCTCAGATCGACAGTGCCCTAACGTATCTAAACGAATTGGATTTGGAGGTCTGGAACAGCTCTGACAACGATGATGACGGGTGGTAAAGATGGATGTGTCCATTCTACAAATAACGTCGCCCCCTGGGGCGACGTTATTTGTCATAAAGTATTCGTAGTAAGGCTTGAGAGCACTTTAGCGCTCTAGGCCATGCCATTTTCGATCGCCCAGCGAGCTAACTCAGTTCGGTTGTGCAGGCCAGTTTTGCCTAGCATGTTGCTGACGTGACTTTCAATAGTGCGCTGACTGACGTTTAGCTCTTCAGCAATTTCACGATTTGCCATGCCTCGTGCCACAAACTGCACGACACGCAATTCGGTAGGAGTTAGTTCCACATCAAAGGGAACCTGAATTTTTTGCGAGTTGTCTAACCCCTTGTCTTGTCGCTGAATTAGCCGTGACGCTTGCTTAAGAGAAGATTCTACCTGAGCCACTAGCTCTTCGGGTTCAAACGGCTTCACCATGTAGACATCTGCTCCGGTGTTCAACCCTTTGACCCGGTCTTGGCTCTGACCTTTGGCGGACAGAAACAACACTGGAATCCAACTCGTGCGAGGATCTTTCCTAACGTGTTCTACCAGCGAGTATCCATCCATTTGAGGCATCATGACGTCACAGATAATCATGTCTGGGGTGTCTTTCTGAAGAACATCCAGCGCTTCCTGGCCGTTTTCTGCCGTAATGACCTCGTATCCCCGAAATTCTAAATAATCCTTGACCAGTAAAATTAGGTTTGGATCGTCGTCGATTAGCAGTAGGCGCTTATGTTCTCCCACACTGGCTTCCTTTATCATGCTACGTTACTCGCCATGCCTGAGTTGAGATGAAAACATGCAAATAATGATATCCAGTAGTTTTGAATAATACACATAAAAAGTGAGAAATTTGACTTTTGGTTAATGCCAAAGAATAATGTCAAAATTTGCCCAGAGGCTTAACCAAGGCGATCGCTCTGAAAATGTTACCCAGTCTCCCTAGAGAGCAATTATCACCACAATTCAAAGGAATTAGGGGCAGCAGCAAACAAAGGGGATCGAATCTCATTACATCATAACTATAGCGATCGCAATCGTCCGTAGATTTTTAGCCCTTCGGACAAATGTAATGTTTTGTAGCTAAACCGTCTCACCAGAAAGCTCCACAGGCGGCAAGGGATGAATTAGGAAAGCATAATCTTGCACGATCTGATCACCGATTATGTGTTCCCAGATAATCCGTTCAATCACCTCAGGTGTAACGCTGTGGTACCAAACTCCGTCGGGATACACCACCAAAATGGGGCCTTGCTGGCAGACGCGCAAACAGTTTGCCTTGGTGCGAAATGTGCAAGAAGGGCGCTCGGCAGTAGGTGCATCTAGCTGTAGTTGCTTGAGGCGCTGTTTCAAGTAATTCCACGCTACTAAGCTTTCTGCTTTTGCACAGCATTTAGGCACGGTCTGATCAGCGCAAAGAAAGACGTGCCGCTGAATTTGAGACAGACCCAATGCTTTAGAGCAAGCGACTAGGCTCTCTGATACAGAGGGTAGGGAATCTACAGAGGGTAGGGAATTTACAGAGGGTAGGGAATCAGAGGGAGGCATAAAGGAATTGGAGTCAGTTTCAAGCAAGTGTTTATTGACTGGAACGGTACGCTAAAGATGCGCTCGGCAAACCTTTCAGGACACCAATAACGTGGCTAGAGCCTGCCTAGAGCATATCCAGCCGTATGACCTACCAAAGTATCGTACAGGCTACTAGAAATAACGCTTCAGTCCACTCAACAACGGCTCCGTAGGTGTCTCCGGTGTGTCCGCCAAGTTGCGCGTCAAACCAGGCGGCGGTAAGAGATGCGATCGCTCCTCCTACCAGGGCAGTGGCTAGGCTTTGAGTCCACTGGCTAGGCTGCATTAGGGCAGGAAGGATACCTAACCCCAGCAAAAGCAGCAGACTAGGAACTGTGTGCCACAGCGAAGGCAGAGCAGCTTTATGAAATGCGCCCTTGCCCGTGGGTTTGAGATAGGGATAGCGGGCGATCGCCACTTGCTGCCCCCAGCGCCCCCAACCAGCGGCTAACACTAACAACAGCCATCGAGATTGGGACAGATCGGATAGGGCGGCGGTTTTGAGCAACACAAGGGCGATCGCTGCCATCACGCCAAACGCGCCGCTATGGCTATCGGCCATGACCTGTAAGCGACGCGGCGGATCGAGTACAGCCAACCCATCTGCCGTATCCATTGCACCATCTAAATGCAGGCCTCCCGTGATGCCTATCCACGTTAAGACCACCCCAACGCTGCGAGTCAAGTTAGGCATACCCAATGCCTGTAGACCAGCATCTACCAGACTCAAGAGGCCACCAATCAAAAGCCCAACCAAGGGGGCTAATCGAGATACCCGCTCAAACTCTAACGCCCTGTTAATGGGGACAGGTAAGCAAGTGTAAAAGGCGATCGCTGCCAAGATAGGGGCGATCGCCTGAAGAGCCTTTTGAATCACTAGTCGGTTCGTATTGGATGCAAACTTCAGTACCATATAAATTATTGAATAGGTTCAGCCAAAGTGCTGAATCTCGTTACTTGAAATGCCATCATAATTTGAGTATCGTTTCCGCAGAATGCATCCAAAAACTCCTAGGAGTAACTTCCAGACTCTACTTTCAGGCATTTTGTATAAAGCGACTCAGAAAATCTTGAGATATTATTGATAGATACGCGCTTTCTCTGGAGAGCTTTTCTTTTGCAGGGCGATTGCTTCTTTGTTAGGTCTTTCAAATCAGGCTCACCGGATGAGTGATTACCTTGCTCGTATATCCCTTAGAGAAGATAGTCCACCCATCATAAAAGCTACTATTGTTTAACGTTTTTGACGATTCTAAAGTTGAACGATTTTTAAGCCATTCGCTTCACACTCAAGTCTTACGAGTTACGCAGAGTAAGCTAATCTGCTGATTCAAACCATTCACTTTTTCCAGACCTTTAAATCTGGCTACTTTGTAATTTTTTCTAGATATGAGCCACAATCAACCCTCCGGAAATGCTAAGCTCCCTGCTCCCTGCATTGTTGACACAGGTATTGTGGTTAACAAGCAAGACATTCAGCGTCTGCTTTCTGACCTGAGCCGTGTGCGTTACTGTTACATTCAGGATGGCATCGTCGGCATTGAGACTGATGGCTACGTGATGGAGATCTTTGCTGATCCTCAATGCTCAACTCTAGTGGCAAATCGAACCCTATACCTCAACGTCCACAGCTTCGATTATCTAGAGCTGAAGCAGTTAGAAAACAACCAACCTTGCTTTTATTTGGTGCAAGAAAACCGCCAGTTACGGTTGATTCCACTCTCCAACCCCGTGGACGAACAAAGCACTCGGCGGTTAAATGCTGCTGCACTGGAAGCGGTCGTTACCGAGGTTCTCTCGGCTGGGTGGGATGTACGCATTGATGATGAAGAAAATTTCTCTCTTTGAGACCAGCAGTCTCTGATACGAAAATATAGTACGGAAATATAGGATTTACGCAGTTGTCTGATATTGTGGATGCTCTGCACTCGTAATATCGGACAGCTTTTTTGATTTTTCGTTGAGTATGCGGGTAGTCCTAAATTGGTAAGGATTTTTTGATGGGCAGGCTTAGCCTGCCCATCAAAAAATCCTTGCATCAATACCACTGCCAGTGTGCGTAAGTCCTACAAATAGTATTTTAGTCACCGTGGGTTTTTCATTTCAAAAACAAGCTACCTGTAGTCACACAAAAGCACGGGCGGGAATCTTCTCCACCCCCCACGGCATAGTAGAAACTCCGCGATTTATGCCAGTTGGAACGCTGGCAAACGTTAAAACCGTTGCACCAGATCAGCTCCGGGCAACGGGAGCCCAAATGATTTTGGCCAATACTTACCACTTGCACCTGCAACCGGGTGAAGGCATTGTGGAGGCAGCGGGCGGGCTACATCGCTTTATGGGCTGGGATGGCCCTATTTTGACGGACTCAGGTGGGTTTCAGGTATTTAGCCTGAGTGAAATGCGAGTAATCGCCGAAACGGGTGTCCAGTTTAAGTCGCCCCGCGATGGGCAGATTATCAATCTAACACCAGAGCGATCGATGCAAATTCAAAATGCTCTTGGCGCGGATGTGATTATGGCGTTTGACGAATGTCCGCCTTATCCAGCGGAACGGGACGCGGTTAAGCTTGCCACCGATCGCACCTACCGTTGGTTAGAAAGGTGCGTGGCTGCCCATCAGAGACCCGATCAGGCGCTCTTTCCGATTGTGCAGGGGGGAGTGTATTTAGATTTGCGTCAGCAGGCCGCAACTGCGATCGCCCAGATAGACACACCGGGCTATGCCATTGGCGGGGTCAGCGTTGGAGAACCCGCCGAGCTGATTGCAAAAATTGTCACAGCGACTACGCCCTTGCTGCCAGACCACAAACCTCGTTACCTGATGGGGGTAGACACCCACCGCGAAATGGTGCAGGCGATCGCCGCTGGAATTGACCTGTTTGATTGCGTGATTCCTACCCGTTTAGCGCGTCACGGGGCGGCGTTGGTGCAGGGCGATCGCTGGAACCTCAAAAATAACCGCTTTCGAGAAGACTTTACGCCGCTCGATGAAACCTGCCCCTGCTACACCTGCCAAACCTTTAGCCGCGCCTACCTCAGCCACTTACTGCACGCCCGCGAGCTGTTGGCGTTCACCCTGATCTCAATCCACAATATTACCGAATTGGTGCATTTTACTCAGCGCATTCGTGAAGCCATCTTGGGCGATCGCTTCACCACAGAATTTGCCGAGTGGCTGAGTGAGAAGGACGAGGGATAAAGGGTTAAACAGAGCAAGTGTAGGGGTTTAGCATTCGGCCAACACTCTCAAAAGATGACTAGAAGTGTTGACCAAATGCTAAACCCTTCCAAAAGGGTCAATTTAATACAAGATCATATTGAATTGTTACAATCCCTATCTCTTAACCCTTTCTGCCAAAACCACGTCCTCGGTTGGTTGAGGGAATGCAAAAGCAGGCTTCAATTTGCGATCGCAGTTTGTCGTGATCTAGGTTTTGACCAATCAGCACGATCTGGTTTTTGGGAGTGGTTTTCCACTCGCTGTCATCGAGGGAAAACCGCTTGCCGCTGAGATGAAAAATATGACGCTTGGGGCTTTCGTCAAACCAGAGGATACCCTTGGCGCGGAAGACCGAACTGGGTAGCTGATGATCTAGGAAGTTCTGAAACTTTTTGATGGCGAAGGGGCGATCGCTCTGAATCGAAACAGAGGTAAACCCATCAATCGCCAAATGGTCTGAATGATGCTGGTGTGGCTCAACGTGGTCGTGCTCGCAGTGTCCGTGGTCGTGGTCACAGGCTGAGTGGTCGTCATGCTCAGCATGGGACGCATGGTCGTGATCATCATGCGCGTGGCCGTGAGCCTGCTCGTGGGCATGGTCGTGATGCTCATGGTCGTGATGCTCATGGTCGTGATGATCATGATCGTGATCATGGGCTTTGGCATCAGTACCAAAATACTTGTCGGTTTCAAACAAACCCACACTGAGAATCAGCGGCAGGGGCACGTCTGAATGATTAGTTCGCAGAATTCGCGCCCCTTCTTTCACATCTCGAATTTTGACTTCGAGGGCATCTAGGTCTGCCTCGTCTACTAGGTCTACCTTGTTGAGTAAAATGATGTCGCCGTAGGCAATCTGGTTATGGGCAGCTTCGCTGTTGAACAGATCCAGGCTATAGTTTTCCGCATCCACAACGGTCACAATCGAATCTAGCCGGGTCAGATCACGCAGCTCTGTACCCAAAAATGTGAGGGCAACTGGGAGCGGGTCAGCTAGCCCTGTCGTTTCCACGACTAGATAATCAATTTGCTCTTGTCGCTCCAGAATTTTGTAGACCGCTTCCATCAGATCGTTGTTGATGGTGCAGCAAATGCAGCCGTTGCTCAATTCCACCATGTTGGCATCGGCATCCGTGGAAACAATTAGCTCATTATCGATGCCAATTTCCCCAAACTCGTTGACCAAAACGGCGGTCTTTAACCCCTGCTGATTGGTCAAAATGTGGTTCAGCAGGGTGGTTTTACCGCTGCCCAAAAAGCCTGTAATGATGGTCACTGGAAGACCCCGTTTAGAGTCGTCCATGATTGGGGGTTGAGAGGTCGCTGTTGACTGCATAGCTGAGTTCATCAGGAATCAAAAATAGGGAACTTGAGAGTAGAAACCAGACCTACGCCAAAAATACTTCAGGCGCATTTTAGAAACGCTTGCTTCTGCCTCTATAGTCAAGTCTCATTATTGCTTATTTACTCTGGAAGCATGGCGATGTACTTCAAATATGTTGTTTATTTTTGAAAAGGTTCGTGATTAAACCGCCTGCCGCAATCCTTCCATCTGAGCCGATAATAAATTACGGCACGAATTAGTTACACAAATTAGTCAGAATGACCCTAACGCTTTACAACACCCTCACCCGCCGCAAAGAACCGTTTGAGCCATTAGAAGCTGGCAAGGTGAAGATGTACTACTGTGGTGTGACTGTCTATGATCACTGTCATGTCGGTCATGCGCGTGCCTGCATTATTTGGGATGTAGTGCGGCGGTACCTCCAGTGGCGCGGGTATGATGTACGCTACGTGCAAAATTTTACGGATATTGACGACAAAATTCTTAATCGGGCACGGGCAGAGGGTTCGTCTATGGAGGCGGTATCAGAACGGTACATTCAAGCCTACTTTGAAGACATGACACGGCTGAACGTAATGGAGGCAAACGAGTATCCGCGTGCCACCCATACGCTCGACGGCATCAAGCGCCTGGTTCACGAATTAGAGCAAAAGGGCTACGCCTACCCCGCCAGTGGAGATGTCTATTATTCGGTTCACAGCTTTGCGGGCTACGGCAAGCTTTCGGGGCGTAAGTTAGAAGATATGCAGGCGGGAGCCAGTGGGCGGGTTGATGCAGCAGATCCCGATGCGCCTAAAAAACGAGATCCGGCTGATTTTGCCCTATGGAAGGCAGCGAAACCAGGAGAGCCAGCGTGGGACTCGCCGTGGGGATCGGGGCGACCCGGTTGGCATATTGAGTGCTCGGCAATGGTGCGCGATCGCCTGGGTGACACGATTGACATCCATGCTGGCGGCAATGACCTGATCTTTCCACATCACGAAAATGAAATTGCCCAATCTGAAGCGGCAACAGGGCATCCCCTGGCACGTTACTGGATGCACAACGGCATGGTGACGGTGAATGGCGAAAAAATGTCTAAGTCGCTGGGCAATTTCACGACCATTCGTGACCTGCTAGATCGAGATGGAGCCAACCCGATGGCGGTGCGGCTATTTATTTTGCAGGCAACCTATCGCCGCCCGCTCGACTTTACGGATGAGGCGATCGCCTCGGCTCAAAATTCCTGGGATACCATTCGTGACGGGCTGCTGTTTGGCTACAAGCACGGTCAGCAGTTGGGCTATACCGATGTAGATGACAGTTCCTTTGGCAACCCCGAATACATGCGGATTGATGAAGACAGTGCGGCCGTGCGGCGATTTCAAGACTCAATGGATGACGACATCAACACGCCGGGGGCGCTGACGGTGCTGTTTGAGCTAGCTAAAGACTTACAAAAATCAGGCAACCGCCTCACCCATAGCGGCCAAGCTTTGGTTGATCCCCAAACTCTGCGCGCCCAGTGGCAAACCCTGGTGGTGTTGGCGCAAGTGTTGGGGTTGGCTGCCAGTCCCGATGTAGGGGTGCCACGTGCAGTACCCCTACAAGAGGCTGATATTGTTGCCTTGATTCAGCAGCGAGCGGCAGCAAAGCAGGCTAAGAATTGGGCAGAGGGCGATCGCATTCGTGACGAGCTAAAGGCCAAAGGCATTACGTTGATCGATAAACCGGGCGGGATCACCGACTGGATTCACGAGTAAAGGTAAGGCTCAATTTTTCTTGAGGAGAGTGATTTTGGAAACCGTAGATACGTTGTCGTCCGTAGATGGGATGCCCGCTGAAGAGCTGTTGGCGATCGCCCGCGCGTTGGGCTGGGGGGCGGCCAAAATTTTGCGATCCTACTATCGGGGTGAACCCTGGCAAGACGGTACAGTGCGCGATCTAGACATCCAGAACCTGAAAGATGGCCCTGTTACCGCCGCCGATTTAGCCGTGAACTGCTATGTGCTCGACAAGCTTCACGCTGTGCTAGGAACAGAGCAGTTTGGCTACCTCAGCGAAGAAACCTACAAATCGCAGGCATCGTTTGCCCCGTTTCCCCAAAACTGGGTGTGGATTCTCGACCCGCTCGACGGTACCCGTGACTTTATCGACAAAACGGGCGAATACGCCTTTCATTTAGCACTCGCGTATCGAGGACGACCTGTGTTGTCGATCGTTACTTGCCCCGAATTAGAGCGTCAGTATTTTGCTACTTTAGGAGGCGGTGCCTTTGTGGAAACGCCGAATGGCACGGTGCAACAGCTACATGTTTCTGAGTGCGATCGCCCCGCAGAACTCTCCGTAGTAGTAAGCCGTACTCACCGAGATGAACGGTTCAAAGCCATGCTTCAGCAGTTACCCTGCCAAAATCAGCTCCAGGTGGGCAGCGTAGGCGGTAAAATTGCGGCGATCGTGGATCAGCGTGCCGATGTCTATATTTCCCTGTCTGGCAAATCAGCCCCCAAAGACTGGGATATGGCCGCACCCGAATTAATTCTCACAGAGGCCGGAGGTCAATTTACCCACTTTAATGGCGATCCGCTCATGTACAACACGGGCGATGTCAATCAGTGGGGCGGACTAATGGCCAGCAACGGAGCCTGCCACCAGCAGTTGTGTGCAGAAGCCAATCGGATTCTAGAAGTGTTAGATCGGGTTTAGGATTCTGACCTGGGTCTTTGGGGCATATAACCCGGTACGGGACTGAGCTACATAAGAAACGGGTTGAAAAATAGTCTAAAAGGTTGATTTTTCGGGTGTTTAGCGTCCGAAAAAGCAACCTTTACAACAACTTCTAGAGGCTGTACAAAGGGACTGTCAAAAAGGTTGATCCTGAGGGGGTTGGAGTGCAACTGTTTAAAACCATTGCGGGGCTGCGCTCTTATCTAACCGCGAATCGAAGGCAGCCACAGGGGACTGATCCAATAGCGGCGATCTCGGTGGGGTTCGTGCCAACAATGGGTGCCTTACATGCAGGGCACTTGAGCTTGATTCGGCGAGCGCGGCAGGAAAACGACCGGGTTGTGGTCAGTATTTTTGTCAATCCACTCCAGTTTGGGCAAAACGAAGATTTCCACAGCTATCCCAAAACGTTAGAGCGCGACAGCCAGCTTTGTGATACTGCTGGGGTGGATGCCGTTTTTGCCCCCTCAACAGCAGAGCTGTATGGCACAAGCTTGTACGCCACAGAAGGGAATGCTACAGAACAATCTGGTACGGAACAAATGACGGGACGGATCAATGCATCCCCATCTGGCGTTGGCTTGCCTGTGCAGAGCGCGTATCGCCCCTCTTTAACTCAAGTGCTGCCACCAGAGGCAATGATGGCAGTGCTGTGTGGCTCAGTACGACCAGGGCACTTTGCCGGAGTCGCCACCGTGGTGACAAAGCTACTGAATATTGTGCAGCCTGAACGGGCTTATTTTGGTCAAAAAGACGCGCAGCAAATCGCTATTTTGCGGTGCTTGGTACAAGATTTAAACCTCCCAGTGACCTTGGTGCCATGCCCTACCGTGCGCGAGTTTGACGGATTGGCGATGAGTTCGCGCAATCAGTATTTAAGTACAGAGGAGCGATCGCACGCTACAATCTTGTATCGCAGCTTACAGGCAGCCGCCCAGCTCTTCTACCAAGGAATGCGGCGACGTGCCGATTTGATCGGTGCTGTAATGGGTGAACTCGTAGCGGTTCCTGCCCTGCAACTGGACTATGTAGACCTTGTACATCCAACTACCATGACACCGCTTGAGCAAATTGAGGACACTGGACTGCTGGCGATCGCCGCTCGTCTTGGCTCCACCCGCCTGATTGATAACATTGTGTTGCGCCATCGTCAGCCGATTGTGGCGATCGATGGCCCCGCCGGAGCCGGGAAATCGACCGTCGCCCGCCAGGTGGCTCGTCAGCTCGGACTACTCTACTTAGATACGGGAGCTATGTATCGTGCCGTCACCTGGCTAGTGTTGCAGTCGGGCATGGCGCTACACGACGAACCAGCCGTGGCAGAACTGGTCAGTCAATGCGACCTGCGGTTAGCAGGATCTCAGGGAAGTCGCCCGTCAAGCGGCTCAGAGCTTGGCCAGACTGCCCCCTCCGCAGATCAAGAATCTAGTCAGGCTCAAGCGTCCGTTGCGACGGCTCAATCAACGCTTCAGGTTACAATCAACGGCCATGATGTAACCCAGGCAATTCGTAGTCTAGAAGTCACGTCGCAGGTATCGGCGATCGCGGCTCAAGCTGCCGTACGAACGGAACTCGTCAAGCGTCAGCAAGACTACGGGCGGCGCGGCGGTATCGTGATGGATGGACGAGACATCGGCACCCATGTGTTTCCAGATGCCGAAGTAAAGGTATTTCTAACGGCATCGGTGCGAGAACGCGCTCGGCGGCGGCACCATGACCTAAAGGAGCAAGGGCTAATCGATATCAGTCAAGCCGATTTAGTCCAAGCAATTTACGAGCGGGATCAAAAAGACAGCAGTCGGGCGATCGCCCCCCTTTGCAAAGCCGTGGACGCGATCGAGATCAACACGGACACCCTCACCATTGAAGAAGTCACCGCAAAGATTGTCAGTCTCTACCGAGCTCACCAGAGCTAAACCAGGGCTAAGTAGTTCAACTTAAATATAGCCATAGTCATAAAGCTTAGGACATGCCAGCGTCATTCCCGCCTGCGCGGGAATCCACCCCCGCACCTATCGAGCAGATGGATTCCCGCCTGCGCGGGAAT
>Ga0105046_10003392_pt1 | contig 25273 bp, 22 predicted proteins | sample MAT03_FD_78385 | JGI IMG/M metagenome (GOLD analysis project Ga0105046, IMG submission 78385) | Freshwater microbial communities from Lake Fryxell liftoff mats and glacier meltwater in Antarctica - MAT-03 (megahit assembly) | ecosystem: Environmental > Aquatic > Freshwater > Ice > Liftoff...
ACCACCACCACCGCGGCGGACGACCCGGACGAGGCCGCGACGCAGTTGTGCGTCGACACGATTAACATGTATCGGGCCACCTTGGGTCTCGCGGCGCTGGAGCGCTGGAAGGACGCCGAGGCTTGTTCGGACGCCCAGTGTGTCAGCGACGGCATGTCCGGCACCCCGCACGGCGCGTTCGGCATGTGCGGCGAGGGGGCCCAGAACGAGTGCCCGGGGTGGCCTGCACCGCCCGCCAGCATGATCGCGGGTTGCCTCGAGTTGATGTGGAACGAGGGCCCCGGCGAGGACTTCGCGGCGCATGGGCATTACATCAACATGAGCAACCCTGACTACACCCGGGTCGCCTGCGGCTTCGCCGAGGTCAACGGACAGGTCTGGTCCGTGCAGAACTTCCAGTGACGCGCCGGGGCCGCGCGGTTATCCTGCGCCCCCGTGCCGCTCGAGCTGTTCGCCGTCACTCAACCTGGTCTCGAGGACATCTGCGCCGCCGAGGTGACGCAGCTCGGGCTCGGACCCGGCGTCACCCTGCCGGGCGGCGTCGCGTTCCAGGGTGAGGCGCTGCAGCTCGCGGTCGCCAACCTGCGGCTCTCCGTCGCCACCCGCGTGCTCGTGCGGGTCGCCGAGTTTCGGGCTCCCGGCTTCCCAGAGCTGCACGGGCGCGCCGCGAAGCTGCCGTGGGAGCGCTTCATCCCGGCCGACGCTCCGCCGCGGTTGTGCTTCCACGTCAGCGCCCACAAGTCTCGCCTCTACCACACCGCCGGTATCGCCGAGCGGGTCGCGCGCGGCGTCGGCGAGCGCCTCGGTGTCACGCCCGAGCTGGTCGCGCCTGGCGACGACGACGCCGACGCTGGTGACGACGCGCGCCCCCCCACGCGAATCTACGTCCGCCTCGATCACGACCGCTGCACCGTCAGCGTCGACAGCTCCGGCGACCCGCTGCACCGCCGCGGCTATCGCCTCGCGCTGGCCCGCGCCCCGCTGCGCCCGACCCTCGCCGCCGCGATGTTGCACGCCTGCGGCTGGCAGCCCGGCGTCCCCCTCCTCGACCCCATGTGCGGCAGCGGCACGATCGTGCTCGAGGCGGCGCGCCGGGCCTGCGGGCGCGCGCCGGGCGGGGACCGCAGCTTCGCCTTCCTCGCCTGGCCCGGCCTCGCTGGCGCCGCGGCGCTGGCCCAGGCCCGCGGCGACCTGGCCTTAAAGACATCTACCCCGAACGCGCCGATCCTCGGCTCGGACCGCGACCCCGGGGCGATCACCGCCGCGCGCACCAACGCCGAGCGGGCCGGGGTCGCCGACGCCGTCGACCTCGCGGTCCGCCCGCTGTCCGCCATCTCGCCGCTCCCCGGGCCCAGCTTCGTCGTCTGCAACCCGCCCTACGGCGTGCGCGTCGGCAATCACGCCCACCTGCGCGACCTCTACGCCCAGCTCGGACATGTCCTGCGGGACAGGTGCCCGGGCGCCCGCGTCGCGCTGCTGTGCGGCGACGAGCTGTGGCGCCGCTGCGACCTCCCCCTCGGCGTCACGCATCACCTCAAGAACGGCGGCCTCGCGGTGCAGCTCGTGCAGGGCCGCGTCCCCGCCTGACAGTTCACGGATGGCGATCGGCCCGGCGGCGCTGCGTGTTACCCTGGGCGCGTGTACACCCTCCACGTCTTTCACGCGACGCGCGGCCACTGGATCGAGCCCACGACCTCGGGCGACTGCGTGGAGACCCTTTTAAAGCTGCGCGCCGATCCCGATGTGACGATCTGGCTCGATCTTCAAGAGCCGACGGAGGTCGAGTCGCGGGTGCTGTCGGAGGTGTTCCACTTCCACCCGCTGGCGATCGAGGACACCTTGCAGGACTACGGGCACCCGAAGCTCGACACCTTCGAGGACCACGTCTTCATCATCGTGCACGGCATCGACTTTAGCCGCCTCAACCTCGAGAAGAACCTCGACGTCTTCACGCTCGAGCTCGACATGTTCTTCGGCGACCGCTACGTCGTGACCCACCACGGTGACCCGGCGATGCGCTCGGTCACCGACCTCCACAGGGACGTGTGCGAGCCCGGGCACCGGCCCTGGACATCCGTGCGGATCCTTCACCGCCTGCTCGACCGCCTGGTCGACAATTTCCTCCCGGTGATGGACGGGATCGGCGCCAAGCTCGAGATCCTCGAGGACCGCATCATTCATAACCCCGCGCCCGACCTGCTGGAGGACGTACTCGAGGCCAAGAAGTCGATCCAGCGGATCCGCCGCATGACCGCCCACCAGCGGCTGATCCTCGAGTCGCTCGCGCGCGGCCACCTCGAGCTCATCCCGCGCGAGAGCCTCGCGTTCTTTCGCGACATCTACGACCACTTCGTCCGCGTCGCCGACCTCGCCGAGGCCTACCGCGAGGGCGCCCAGTCGGCGGTCGAGGCCTACCTCTCGATGTCCGCCAACAAGACCAACGAGATCATGAAGGTGCTGACCCAGATCTCCACCGTCATGCTGCCCTTGACCTTCATCGCCGGCATCTACGGCATGAATTTTGACTTCATGCCCGAACTGCACTGGATCTACGGCTACCCGTTCGCGGTCGGCCTCATGGTCGTCACGGCCACCGCGCTGCTGGTGTGGTTTCGCCGGCGCCACTGGCTGTGAGGCCCTCCGTGAGTCGATCGCAGCGCGGTCAGCGCTCGATACGCGCCAGTTTCTTGCGCGGGCCGACAGCGTTCCGGTAACCTCGCGTGCCTCAAGCACGAACGTCCCGTGCCGGTGTTCACCTCGCGGTGCCCGATGGAGCACTCGGCCGATGATTGAGCGACTCTACATCCATAACTTTCGCTGCCTTGAGAACTTCGAGCTCTTGCTGGCCGGAAAATCGTCGGCGCTGCTGATCGGCAGGAACGGGGCCGGCAAGTCGACGGTCAGCTTCGCGTTGTCGATCCTCCAAGCGGTAGCCAGAGGCAAGAATCGCGTCGGTTCATTGCTCACGCCCAAGGATCTCACCCGGGGCGGGGCCGACGGCTCGATGCAGTTCGAGCTCGAGGTCCGGCTCGGCGGTCACCTCTATCTGTACAGGCTGGTGCTCGAACTTCCCGCCGGGTTCAAGGAGCTCCGGGTCCAGAAGGAGGCGCTGCTGATCGACGGTGAGCCGTTCTACACCCGCGAGATCGCACAGGTGTCCTTGACACGACGGGGCACGGAGCAGGGGGGTGTGTTTAGGGTCGACTGGCACCTGATCGCGCTGCCGATCATTCAGGAGCAGTCCGAGGAGGACCTGTTCTTCGTGTTCAAACGCTGGCTCGCGCAGTCGATCATCGTGGCGCCGATCCCGAGCCAGATCTCGGGAGAGTCATCTGGCGAGACCCTCGAGCCCGACCGCGCGGTGAGTAACCTGGGCGAGTGGTTTGCGGGACTGTTGGCGCAGTCGCCGGCGGCATACACGACGATCGATGCATACTTGAAAGAGATTATGCCGGACGTCTCGGATATCCAGAACCCGCTGATCGGCGGCGAGCGAAGGCGGTTGAGGGTCCGATTTCGCGTCGAGGATGCGACGTTGCCGGTCCTATTCACGGATCTCTCGGACGGCGAGAAGTGCTTGTTCATCTGTGCGCTCGTGATCGCGGCGAACACAGCGTACGGACCGCTCTTCTGTTTCTGGGATGAGCCCGATAGTCACCTATCGATATCCGAGGTCGGGCATTTCATTACCGCGCTTCGGCGCGCCTTCGCGTCCGGTGGCCAGCTCCTGATCACGACCCATAACGCGGAGACCATCCGCCGCTTCTCCGATGAGAGCACCCTCCTGCTGTTCCGAGGCGATCACCTGAGCCCCACGCGGATGCGGTGGATCGAGGAGTTGAAGCCGACCGGAGATCTCGTCGAGGCCCTGATGAGGGGTGACGTCGAGCCATGAGCGCCAACAAGTTCAAGCCCCATGTGCACGTCCTCCCGGAGGACGACGCGAATCGACAGATCGCCGTCGGATTCCATAACCATCTCGCTCTAAAGCAGCCACGAAATCTCGAGATCTTACCGCCCGCGAGTGGATGGGCGAGGGCCCGCGATAAGCTTCGGGATGTCCATGTCCCCGAGATGAGGAAATACCCGGAGAGGAACCTGGTGCTACTCATCGACTTCGACGCGACCGCGGGTCGTCGGGCCCACATGATGGCGGTGGTCCCAGCAGACCTCCATGATCGGGTCTTCGTCCTGGGCGTCTTCAGCGAGCCCGAAAAGCTGAAGCAAGCGCTCGGGTCCTTCGAGAAAATTGGCGGTCTACTCGCCGATGAATGCGCTACGGGGGCAGTGGGTGCCTGGGGGCATCTCTTGCTCGCGCACAATGCGGCCGAATCGACGCGGTTGATGGCCCGTACGCGACAGATCCTGTTTTAACGGGAACGATACACACGCAGTCGGCCGTCGAACCCAGGAAGTTGATCCGCGGGTCGCCGGGGTGTTAGAGCGGTACCGGGGACCCACACATGGATTTTGAACCGAGCTTGCGCGAGCTAAACCGTTCAGCGTTGACACTGGTGCTGGCCGGCGGGCGCGGCTCCCGGCTGGGCGCCCTCACCGACCGCCGGGCCAAGCCCGCCGTGCACTTCGGCGGCAAGCTGCGGATCATCGACTTCGCCCTGTCGAACGCCCTCAACTCCGGCTTTCGCCAGATGGCCGTGCTGACCCAGTACAAGTCGCATAGCCTGCTGCGCCACCTGCAACGCGGCTGGAGCTTCCTGCGCGGCGAGATGGGTGAGTTCGTCGACCTGCTGCCGGCCCAGCAGCGCATCAGCGAGGAGAACTGGTACCGCGGCACCGCCGACGCCGTGTACCAAAACCTCGACATCTTCCGCAGCGTCAAGCCTGCGCACGTCATCATCCTCGCCGGCGACCACGTCTACAAGATGGACTACGGCAAGATGCTGTGGTCCCACGTGGCCCGCGGCGCCGACGCGACGATCGCCTGCATCGAGGTCCCGCGCATGGAGGCGACCGGCTTCGGCGTGATCCACATCGACGATAGCCAGCGCGTCATCGACTTCGTCGAGAAGCCCAAGGACCCGCCGGCCATGCCGGGCCGCCCGGACACCGCGCTGGCCAGCATGGGCGTGTACGTGTTCAACGGCGACTTCCTGTTCGACCAGCTCCTGCGCGACAGCGCGGACGACCAGAGCAGCCACGACTTCGGCAAGGACATCCTGCCGTACCTGGTCCGCCAGCGCGCCGCGGTCTACGCCCACGGCTTCCCCGAGAGCTGCGTCAAGACCGAGCCCGACGCGCCGACCTACTGGCGCGACGTCGGCACGATCGACGCCTACTGGGAGGCCAACATGGACCTCACCAGCGTGCTCCCGCCGCTCGACCTCTACGACCCTCGCTGGCGGATCTTCACCTCACAGGAGCAGCTCCCGCCGGCCAAGTTCGTCCACGACGACGACACCCGCCGCGGCTCCGCCGTCAACTCGATCGTGTCCGCCGGCTGCATCATCTCGGGCGCCGAGGTGCGCGGCTCGCTGCTGTCCTCGAACGTGCGCTGCAACTCCTACAGCTCGCTGACCGAGGCCGTCGTGCTCCCGGACGTCGTCATCCACCGCAAGGCCCGCCTGCGCAAGGTCGTCATCGACCGCAGCGTCATCATCCCCGAGGGCCTCGTCGTCGGCGAGGACCCCGAGCTCGACGCGAAGCGCTTCTATCGCACCGAGAGCGGCATCTGCCTCATCACCCAGGACATGCTGCGCAAGCTGTAGAGAACTCATGCGCGTACTCTTCGTCGCCTCCGAAGTCTTTCCCCTGGTCAAGACCGGCGGGCTCGCCGATGTCGTCGCCGCCCTGCCGCCCGCGCTCGCCCAGATCGGCGTCGACGTCCGCGTGCTCGTCCCCGGCTATCCCAAGGTCATGCAGGGCCTCGAGAGCACCGGTCGCGAGGTCCGGCTCGGCGGGCTGCTCGGCGGCCACGCGGCCCGCATCGTGTACGGCCGCGTCGGCGACTTGCAACTGCTCGTGCTCGACGCCCCGCACCTCTACGACCGCCCGGGCAACCCCTACACCGGCCCCGACGGCCGCGACTGGCACGATAATCACCTGCGCTTTGGGGCCCTGTGCGACGCCGCCGCCTGGCTCGCTGGCCCCGAGGGCGGCGAGCGCTGGCGGCCCGACGTCATCCACGGCCACGACTGGCAGTCCGGCCTCGCCGCCGCCTACGTCGCGTTGCAGTCTCGTGGCCCGCGTCCGGGCACCGTGCTCACGGTCCACAACCTCGCGTATCAGGGCGTGTTCTCGAAGGACGTCCTGCCCGAGCTGCGCCTGCCGTGGAGCATGTTCGGCGTCCGCGGCCTCGAGTTCCACGGTCACCTCGGCTTCCTGAAGGCCGGCCTGTTCTACAGCGACAAGATCACCACCGTCAGCCCGACCTACGCGCGCCAGATCCAGACCGAGACCTACGGCCACGGCCTGCACGGGTTACTGCAGAGCCGCGACGAGGACCTCCACGGGATCTTGAACGGCATCGACACCGAGCTGTGGAACCCCGCCACCGACAAACACCTCGCCGCGCACTACGACGTCAGCGACCCCTTCGCCGGCAAGCGCGCCAACAAGCTCGCCGCGCAGCGGGCCTTCGGCCTCGAGCAAGACCCGGACGTCCCGCTGTTCTGCGTCGTCAGCCGCCTCATCAGCATGAAGGGCCTCGACCTGCTGATCTCCGCCGGCACCACCCTGCTGCGCCGCGGCGCGCAGTTGGCCGTGCTCGGCTCGGGTGAGCAGGCGATCGAGCAGGGCTTCGACATTGCGGCCGCCAACTGGCCCGGCCGCGTCGCCGTGCGTCACGGCTACGACGAGCCGCTCGCCCACCTCGTGCAGGCCGGCGCCGACGCGATCGTGGTGCCCTCGCGCACCGAGCCCTGCGGCCTGACCCAGATGTACGGCCTGCGCTACGGCACGATCCCGGTCGTGCGCCGCACCGGCGGGCTCGCGGACTCCGTCGTCGACGCCAACGCCCACAACCTCGCCCACGAGCGCGCCACCGGGGTCATGTTCAACGACATGGACGCCGACGCCCTCGCCTGGGCCCTGGGCCGCACGATCGACCTCTACCACCACAAGCCCCTGTGGCACGCGATGGTCGCGCGCGCGATGCAGCAAGACTTCAGTTGGCGTAACTCGGCGCTGCGCTACGCGGCCCTGTACCGCAGCGTCGCCCGCGGCTGATCGGACCTGGCCATGAAGACAGATTGATCTGTCCGTGAGGACAGGTGCCTCAGGGCAGGCGCAGCTGCACATCGACCGTGAGCGCCTGCCCGGGTGGCGGCACCTTGAGCTTGATCGTCTGCTGCCGCAGGCACTGGCTGACGGCCGGCGCCGAGCCGCCCTCGCGGCTGTCCGAGATGCCCATGCCGAGCAGCTGGCCGCCGGCGTCGAAGCTCGCGTTGACGCTGAAGCTGGCGCTGCTGGCCCCGCCGGTGAGCCCCGGCTTCCAGCAGGCGCTGCGCAGCGCCGACGACTGCTTCTCGAGCTGGCTGCGCGCGTCCTCGGCGACCTTCGTGCGCAGGGCGAAGAAGGCGTCCTGGGCGGCCTGCGCCTCCTCGTCGAGCACGACCGGCGGCGCGGGCTCCGGCGGGGGGTCGGGTCGGTTGCGGTCGTTCACGGGCTCCTCGATCGGCGCGGCCGCGGGCAGCGCGATCGGTGCCACCGGGGCGGGCTCGTCGTCGAGGACGTCGTCGCCACGGCGCGCCGAGTCGTACTCCGCCGGACCGAGGTTGCCACGCGCGAGCATCGCGGCGCCCGGCACCTCGTCTGACTTCACCTCGGGCGCGCGCTTCGCACCGACCATCAGATACGTCCCGGTCACGACGCCGATGCTGGCGATGAGCAGGGCAGGAAGGATGAAGCTCCGGTTCGCCATGAAGACCCCCTCGACCGTTCACGGCAACGTGAACGGCACCTCGACCAGTAACAGGCTGCCGGGTGCCCGGACCCGTAGCGGTAACCCGAGCAGTCGCACGCAGTTTGCGACCTCCGGTCGGTGCGCCGCCCGGTCCTCGCTGACCCCGAAGCCGGTCATCTCGCCCTGCGCGGAGAACGACATGTTGAACATCAGCGGGATCTGCCGCGGTTCGGGTTGCTTCGCCGCGGCCGGCGTCCAGCAGCGTCGCACCATCTCCTCGCGTGCGCCCTCGAGGGCCAGCCGCGCATCCTCGACGCCACGCGCCCGCGTCTCGGCGGACATCTCGACCGGTCGCGGCGGTCCGACCGGCGGATCCGGCGGTACGACCGGCCCCGTGATCGGGGGCATGACCACCGGCTGCGCGGTCCGCTGCAGCCCGAAGTACAGGCCCGTCGCCAGGATGACGCTGCTCAGCACGATCGCTGCGGGGTTCGCCAGGTTGCTCGACGCCACGGTCGTCGTCCTCGGGGCCAGGAGGATAGCGCAACCGCAGCGGGCACGCCCGTCAATCGTCGCTCGCCGCCTGCACTTTCGGACAGGTCAACGCAGAACGCGACGGGAGCCGGGCCCCCGTCGCGTCGTTTCGTGGCTCGCTGCAGTCAGCGAGCGATCAGTTGAACACGAGCGCGCTGGTGTAACCCCACTCGCCCGAGCTCCAGTTCGCCGGGACCGCCGCGCTGCCGCACAGGCCGACGTTGTACGTGCCCGCCGGGAGCGCGGTGATCACCGCGCTCAGCCCGTAGAGGACGCGCGTGTTGGCCGGGAGCGCGTGCCCGAGGCTGCCGCCACCCACGAGCGTCAGGGCGCCGCCGCCGAGCTGATAACAGATGAACAGATTGAGGCCGGTGGCCGCGACACCGGCCGTGCCGAGCGCCCTGTCCGAGGTGACGTGCACCTTCTGGTTCGCGGCCACCGTGACCGAGGTCGTCGGCGCGATGAAGGCGGTGACGGCCGTCGGGTTGGCGCCGAAGCCCGTGGTGAACGACGATGCCACGATGCCGCTCGGACCCTGGGGACCCGTCGCGCCCGCAGCACCCGCGGGACCCGCAGGGCCCGTCGCGCCCGCTGGACCCGCTGGACCGATCGCCCCCGCCGCACCCGGTGCACCCATCGCACCGGCTGGACCGATCGGACCGATCGGACCGATCGGACCGATCGCACCCTGGGCCCCCTGGGCACCCGGTGCACCCTGGGCACCCGGGGCACCCATCGCACCGGCAGCACCCGCTGGGCCGATCGGGCCCACTGGACCCGCTGGACCCACCGCCCCCGCCGGGCCCGCTGGGCCCGCTGGGCCCACCGCCCCCGCCGGGCCCGCTGGACCCGCTGGACCCACCGCCCCCGCAGCACCCGCTGGACCTGCAGGACCCACCGCCCCCGCAGCACCCGCTGGACCTGCAGGACCCACCGCCCCTGCAGGACCCGCAGCACCGGCAGGACCCGCCGCGCCGGCAGGGCCCGCAGGACCCGCGGGGCCGATGAGTCCGGTCGGGTCACCGACCCACTGGCCATTCGCGTCGATGACCGGGCCGAAGCCCTGGATATCGATGCTGACCGGGTGGATGTCGCTGCGCACGTCGCCCGCGAACATCGCGTACGGCACAGAAGCGATCGGTGCCCGCGGTGTCATCTCCGGGTCGGCCCCGACGGTGACGCCGAGGAACCGGATCGACCCGTCGAACACCACCTCGTCGAGCGCCAGCAGCTCACCGAGCTGGACCGAGAAGAAGCCCTCGTCGAAGTCCACCGTGATCGTCTCCGACCACAGCTCGACACCGGCCATCTCCGCGTCGTAGATGGTGAACTTGAGGTCCTGCGTGCCGACCACCGGGACCCCGCCCGCGTCGAACAGACGACCCTGATGCGTGACCACCTGCGGTACGTCCGCGCGTGCGTCCGTCGCCGTCAACCAGGTCGCCGCCGCGACCGTGGTGCCCATCAACCACTTCCGCATTGCACTGTAATTTTTCGTCATGGAGGATTCCCGTTGGCTCCGATCAGGCCACCCTGAAGTCGGAAGTTGGCAGATGTGTAAGTTCCCTGGTTCTGCGTCGGCTGCCCGACCGTGAACACCATGCGGAAGTTGGTGCTGCTCGCCACCGTCCCGCCGTTCACCGTCTGGCTCACCGAGCGACCCACTACTTCGTTCCCGGTCGTCGTGTCCGTGTCACCCGTCGTCGTGTCACCCGTCGTCGTGTCTGTCGTCAGTCCCGTCGTGTCGGTGTCGGTGCCCGTCGTCTCGCCCGTCGTCGATGACGTGATCGGCGAGGTCGTCGAGTCGTCGGTCGTCGTCGGCGTGGTCGTCGGGGTCGTCGTCTCCGGATCCGTCGTCGCCGGATCCGTCGTCGTCGGCGGCGTGGTGTTCGTCGTGGTCGGCGGTGTATCCGTCGTCCCCGATGATGAACCACTCTCCGTCACACCCTCCGTCATGGCGACACCATCGTCGCCACACGCCACGCTGAGCAACGCTCCCACCATCACGACCGGACCCCACCACATGCTCATGTGTGCGGCTCGGCGCATGCTATCCACTCCTTGTTGTTGTTCCCTCGGCATCTCAACCCAAGTTACGCGCCGACCTTAACAGGTCGCGACCACCACAACAACCGACTTCCCGGCTCTTGGGACAGGGCATGATCGCCCGCACGCACGTCCGCGCTCACCAAGATCGCCGCCAGTGATCGTCAGGCAACGGCTTGCACGCCCGGCTCAACGGCCTGTCTCCTGCGACATGTCCCTGGGGACAGCTATATGGTCGCGCGCGGCCGCGCGCGCGGCCGCCGCAGCAGCCACCGGCTCGTCGGCGACGGGTGGCTCGCGTCGGTGCTCGCGTGGTAGAAGGATGCGCCGAGGTGCTGCTTGCCATCCGCGACCCGTTTCGTCTCATCGCTGCTGATCCTCGTGACCACGACCGCCTGTGACGGACAGGGCCCGCCCGGCGCCGCGCAGAAGACGACGGCCTCGGCGGTTGCCGACCCGAGTCCCACGGCCCCCGATCCCGCCGAGACCGGGAAGCACTATCAGAGCGCGCTGTCACTCGAGGCCGCGGGCCGCTACCCCGAGGCGCGTGCGGAGGTCGAGCTGGCGATCGCTGGCGGCGCCGGCCGCGACGCCGAGCTGCTCGCCGCCAAGCTCGCCATCCTTCGAGACGACCTCGACGCCGCCCGCCGCCTGCTCGAGCCGCTCGCCAGCAACGGCACCGACGCGCTCGCGCTCTACAACCTGGGACTCATCGCCCAGCGCACCGGCCACTACAACGAGGCCCGCACCCGCTACCTCGCCGCCCTCAAGGCCGACCCCAACTACGCCGCCATCCGCTACAACCTCGCGGTGCTCACCTGGGACGCCGGCGTGAAGGACGAGGCCCAGCACCACGCCCGCCTGTTCCTCGAGCTCTCCCCCAACGACCCCAACGCCCCCGAGCTGCGCCGCAAGGTCGAGCTCGACCCGCCGCCCGCACCCGCGGACACACCCGCGAAGCCCGGCGACCTCAAGAACCCCTTCGCGCCCTGACGATCTCCCGCCACTGGCGCACGCTCATCGCCAGGATCGCCAGCACGCAGGTCAGCAGCGTCGCCGTGACCGCCGCGCTCACCGCCCCCGTGGTCGCCGTCGCCGGCACCGCCGCCATCGGCAGGTACACCTCGAACAGCGAGCGCACCGCCGCCGTGATCGTCGTGCCCGCGACGAACACCAGCGGCCCCAAGGTCACCCACGCGTACGCTGGTCGGCTCGCCTCGCGCAGCAGGATCGTCGAGCCGACCGCCAGCGCCACCGTCGCCAGCAACTGGTTGGCGATGCCGAACATCGGCCAGATCGTAGCGATCGACCCCGTGAGGATGAAGTAGCTCCACCCCGCCACGATCACCAGCGACGCCAGCGCGGCCGCCGGTGGCCACGACGTGTCGCCCAGCCGCGGCCAGCGACGTCCGAGGAACTCCTGCAACAAGAACCGACCGACCCGCGTGCCCGTGTCGATCGTCGTCAGGATGAACAGCGCCTCGAACATGATCGCAAAGTGGTACCAGTAGTCGAGCAGCGCCCGCATGCCAGGCAGCCCGGAGAACACCCGCGCCATGCCGACCGCCAGCGACACCGCCCCGCCCGTGCGCCCCGCCACCACCTCGTCGGTCGCCTCCGCCAGCATCGGCAGGTCCTCGACCCGCACGCCCATGCGCGCGAAGTCTGCCGTCGTCAGCTCCGTCGCGTGCACCGAGCCCGCGTCGACGTGATACCCGAGCGCCCCGAGCGTCCCGTTCGACAGGCGCAGCGCGTCCGACAGCTTGATCGTGCCGGCCGCGGCCGCGCTCGCGGGCTCGCCCTCCGCGAGCCCGAGGCGCTTGCGGTCCGCCGCCGTCAGCACCGCGTCGAGCCGGCCCAGCTCGGCCGGGCTGCGCGCCAGCCCGCCCGCCTCCGCGCTCGCCACCACCGCGATCTTCGGGTCCGTATTGATCGCAAAGTAGTCCGCGGGCGGCAGCGCCGTCGCGGCCAGCAGCGCCGTGATCCCGACCAGGCCCTCCATCAACATCGCCCCGTAGCCGATCGGTCGGCAGTCGGTCTCGCGGTCGATCATCTTCGGCGTCGTCCCGCTGGCGATCAGCGCGTGAAACCCCGAGATGGCCCCACACGCGATCGTGATGAACACGAACGGGAACAGCGAGCCGCGGACCACCGCCGGGAACTGCTCGCCGTCGACCCCGATCCCCCCCGGTCCGACGTCATTGATCATCGGCATCTCGATCACCGGGTTCACCACCATGATCCCGACCACCAGCAGCAAGATCGTGCCGATCTTCATATACGAGCTGAGGTAGTCGCGCGGACACAGCAGCATCCACACCGGTAGTACGCTGGCCACGAACCCGTAGGCCGCGATCGCCAGCGTGATCGTCACCTCGTCGAGCCGCAGGTACGCCCCCAGGCTCGAGTCCTGGACCTGCTTGCCGAACACCACGCACAGCAGCAGCAGGCCCACCCCGACCACCGTCGCCTCGCGCACGCCCTTGATGCTGCCGCCGCGGACCTTGTAGATATAGAGCCCCATCGCCAGCGCGATCGGGATCGACGCCCCGATCGTGAACACCCCCCACGCGCTCTCCGCCAGCGCCGCGACCACGACCCGCCCGAGCCCCGCCAGCGCGATGATCACGATGAACAGGATCGCCAGCCCCGCGACCGCGCCGACCCCGGGCCCCAGCTCCTCGCGCGCCATCTCGGCCAGCGAGCGCCCGCCGCGACGCACCGAGGCCGTCAAGATCACCAGGTCGTGCACCGCCCCGCCGAGCACCACCCCGAACAGGATCCACATGTAGCCCGGCAAGAACCCGAACTGCGCCGCGAGCACCGGACCCACCAGCGGACCCGCACCCGTGATCGCCGCGAAGTGGTGTCCAAACAACACCCAGCGGTGGGTCGGGTGATAGTTGTGACCGTCGCTGCGCGCGTGCGCCGGCGTCACCCGGGCCGGGTCGAGCGCCAGCACCCGCGCCGCCAGGAAGGCCGAGTAGTAGCGATACGCGATCGCCAGCACCGCCAGCGCCAGGAGCATGAACCACAGGGCGTGCATCGCCCCCCAGCATTAACACAAACCGCGCGCACTGACACCAGGCCCATCAGGTCCATCAGGTCGGGAACGCCAGGTCGAGCGCCGCGTGGTCCTCCGCCGCGAGCGTGAGCCCATCGGCGGCGGCGCTGTCGAGGGCGCTGCTGATCTGGCTGGCGCCGGGGATCGGGATGACCACCGGAGAGCGGGCCAGCAGCCACGCGAGCGCGACCTGAAACGGCGACACCCCGTGACGGGCCCCGACCGCGCGCAGCGTCGGGTCGTCCGCGACCCGCCCCTTGCCTCGACCGCCGCCGACCGGGCTGTACGCCAGATATGCGATCTTCTCCGCGGCACACAGCGCGACCATCCCGTTGCTGAAGTCGCGGCGGTCGAACACGCTGCAGCGGTTCTGCACGCTGACGATCGGCGCGATCGCCATGGCCCGCCGCAGCTCCGCCGGGCTGACGTTGCTCAGCCCGATGTGGGTGATCTTCCCCTGGCGACGCAGCTCCGCCAGCGCGCCGACGCTGTCCTCGAGCGGCACCGCGTCATCGACCGCGTGCAACTGATACAGCGGCAGCACCGACAGACGCAGCGCCTTGAGGCTCGCCTCGCAGGCCGAACGCAGGCGCCGCGGGTGCGCGTCGGTCACCCACGCCCCGCCGGGCCGCTGCAACCCGCCCTTGGTTGCGACCACCACGTTGACTGGCGCGGACAACTGAGCGAGCGCGTCGGCGATCAGCTTCTCGTTGTGTCCGATGTCGGATTGATCGAGGCAGTACACGTCCGCCGTGTCGATGAGCGTGACGCCGGCCCGCAGCGACGCGTGGAGCACCTTGATCGCCTCCGATCTCGAAGGTCGTCCGGTGATCGAGAGGGGCATCCCGCCGAAGCCGATCTGGGACACATGAAGACCGGAGCTGCCGAGTGGACGGATGTGCATACGGACTGCCGGCCCTCATAACACAACTGGCGAGGCGGTGACCGCGAGTCCGACCCGTGCATCGGCATCAAAGCCGCGCCAGCGGCCGCAACCGCTCGCTCGCCGGGCGCGGACCCGGCCGCAGGGTGCTTCATCCGCTCCTGTTCGTTCGCCTCGGCCAGGAATACCCTCGTGGAGATCAGCCGTTGCAGCCGGCTTGCGAGGTGACATGTCGAAGCACGATCCCGAGACCCCGCGCGCGCGTCGGCCCCTGTGGCGCCGTCCACTGATGATCGTCGCGCAGTTGCTGGTCGGTCTCGGCCTCGGCGCCGTGATCGCCGAGGTCATGTTCTCCCAGCGCGCCGACGGGGCCTTCCCGCACGCCAACTTCTATGTGCCCGACCCCGAGCTCGGCGTGCGCCTCGAGCCCGGCGCCAGCATGCGCTTTCAGTTGCGCCAAAACCCCCTCACGACGATCCACGTCAACAGCCGCGGCTACCGCGGCGGCGAGTGGCCCGCGACCACCGACGACGAGGTGCTCGTCGTCGGCGACTCCCAGGTGTTCGGCCTCGGCGTCGAAGACAACGCCACCTTCTCCGCCGGTCTCGCCGAGCACAGCAAACGCAGCGTCATCAACGGCGGCGTCCCGACCTACGGGCCCGCCGAGTACCTCGCCGTCGCCCGCGCGCTGCTCATCGAGCGTAAGCCGAAGATCGTCGTCGTCGCCCTCAACTTCGTCAACGACCCCTTCGAGCTCGCCCGCCCCAACCGCGAGCGCCACACCGTATGGGACGGCTGGGCCGTGCGCAGCGAGACGGCCCCCGCGGACGTGTTCGAGTTCCCGGGCCGCCGCTGGCTGTTCTCGCGGTCTCACGCCGTCTACGCCCTGCGGCGGTGGTTACACGAGCGCGGCACTCCGCCTGGCGGCGCCGAGCTCGACGACCCGATCGACCTCGGGACCCCGTCCGAGGGCGGCCTGCACGACCTCGTGCTCGCCAGCCAGCGCGCGCACGCCGAGGTCGCCGACGTGAAACAGCAGGGCGTCGCCGCGATCCAGCGCTCGCAGGATCGGCTCGGCAAGATCGACGGTGAGATCGCCCAGAAGCGCGGCGACCTCGACGACCTGGTCGCCAGCGCCAGCGAGTACCAGTTCAACCACCTCAAGCAGCAGCTCGCCCGCGGCCGCCCGGGCGACATCGTCGACGACGGCAGCTCCGAGTCCAGCCGCGGCGTACAGATCACCGCGGCGATGATCCGCGCCGCCGCCCGCGAGCGCGACAAGCACCTCGCCACGCTGCTGCGCGACGAGGCCCGCAAGGGCAAGCACGAGGCCAAGGACCTCATGACCGCCGACGAGACGCTGCAAAATGAGCGTCGAACCCTGCGCGAGCAGATCGCCGCCGGGCGCCCGCCGGTCCCCCCGCCCGCCTCGATCTTCCGCGCGTACCTCGAGTCGTTCAAGGCCCTGTGCGACGAGCACGGCGCCGAGCTCGTCGTCGTCGCGCTGCCGATCGACGTCCAGGTCGACGCGCAGGAGTGGCTCAAGTACGGCGTCACCGATGCCCCCGATATGCAGGAGTCTCTGGTCCTCCTCAACGACCTCGTCACCGACGCGCGCGGCCTCGGCCTGCGGGCGCTCAACGCCACCGGGACCCTGCTCGCCGCCCAGCCCGGCGCCTTCCTCGACCACGACATCCACATGACCGCCAAGGGCCACGCCGCGCTCGCGCAGGCCCTCGCCGCCACGCTCGCCACGCCGCTGGTGCCGCCCGCCGCTGGCCCCGCGCCCGGGCTCCCCGCGGGCCGTTCATTCGCGCCGACCCCCGAGGAGTGGACCCCCGACACCGAGGTCGCCGTCAAGGGCTCGAGCGCCGCCGGCTGTACCACCCAGGTCAAGCGCGAGTGGCTGCGGATCCAGTGTCGGCGCCAGAAGCCGCGCGACGTGTTCGTGGCGATCGAGGTGACCGAGGGCGACACCCCGGCGACCATGGCGATCCGCACCCCCGACGCGCTCAGCCTCGTCACACCGATGACGATCGGCGAACCCATCACCGCCCAATTTCGCTGGAAGTCCGTGACCCGTAACCTCGAGATCCGCTGGCCCGCCGGCGCGGACAGCAAACCACGCTTCGCCGGCGCCTTCGTCGATGCGCCCGCCCAGCAAGCCGCCAGCCCCGCCCAGCACCCCGCCGTCAAGGCCCTGTGCGAGTGCCACAACGGCTTCTATAACGACGAGTTCTGCGAGGATCCCGGCGCGCTCAACGGCGGCGACGCCTCCGGCTGCGAGCCCATCTGCGGCCACTTCTACGCCGACCCCGACCTCGACGCCGCCTGCCTCGCCGCCCACGGCGACAAATGCCCCGATCGCCTGGCCTGCGTGCAAAACGACCCCCTGGCCGCTCCGACATGTCTCGTAGGCCATGTCCATGCATTCGCCAGCAACCGCTGCTTCGCCGTCTGCGACCAGGTCCACCCCTGTGCCACCGGCGCCTGCACCCCGTGGCAAGGCGGGGCCGTGTGCCTGTGAACAAGCCACCATGCCTGACCTGACCGGCACCCTCGCCCGCATCCTCAGCCCGCTGGTGTGGCGCACCCCCGGGCACAGCGCCCGGCGCCTCCACGCCTTCGCCCTCGCCGAGCACGGCAGCATGCTCGACCTGCGCCTCGCCGCCGCCCGCACCCCCTCGCCCTTGCGCGCCGCCGCCTACCTCAAGCACGCCGACGACGAGGCCCGCCACGCCCAGATGTTCGCGCGCCGGGCCCAGCGCCTCGCCGCCGACGCCCGCAAACCACCGTCGCTCGGCCCGCTGCGCGCCGACTCCGAGCGCCTGTTCGAGACCCTCGGCGAGCGCGACTTCCTCGCCTTCGTGCACTTCGGCGAGGAGCGGGCGCGCCGGCAGTTCGAGGCCTACTCGATATGGTTCAAGGGCCACGCCCGCGACCAGGACCACAAGCTGTTCGAGACCATCCTCGTCGACGAGCGCCACCACGGCACCTACACCCGCGAATTCCTGGTCACTCTCGTCGGCGAGCCCGAGGCCCGCGCTGCGATCCGTCGCGTCGCCCGCTGGGAGCTCGGCCGCCGGTGGATGCGGACCGGTCGCTTCGTCGCCGAGCGCGTCTACATCGCCACCATGCTGCTGCTCTACGTACTCGCCGCGCCGCTCGCGGTGCTCGTCCGCCTGGCCCGGCCGATCCGCCGCGGCTGGCAGAAGTAACGCCGCCCATGGCCTGCGTCCTCGGCATCTCCGCCTATTATCACGACGCCGCCGCCGCGCTCGTGATCGACGGTGAGGTCATCGTCGCGATCCAGGAGGAGCGCCTCTCGCGGATCAAGAACGACCCCGGCCTGCCGATCTCCGCCGCGCTCGCCTGCCTCGCCTACGCCGGTGTCGACCCCGCCGCCGTCGACGCCCTCGCCTTCTACGAGGAGCCCTTCATCAAGCTCGAGCGGATCATGGTCCATCTGCTGCGCCATTTGCCGCGGACCTGGCGGATCTTCCCGCGGGCGATCGCCGGTCAGCTCGGCGCCAAGATCTGGGTCCTCGATCAGCTCGCCGAGACCCTCGGGGTCCCCCGCGCCCGCGTCGTCAGCTTCGAACACCACCACAGCCACGCCGCCAGCGCCTACCTCGTCTCGCCCTACGAAGACGCCGCAGTGCTCGTCGTCGACGGCGTCGGTGAGGTCCACTCGACCTCGATCTGGGACGGCCATGACGGCCAACTGCGCATGCTCGCCAGCGTCGACTTCCCCCACTCGCTCGGCCTGCTCTACGCCGGCCTCACCGCCTGGCTCGGCTTCGCCGTCAACGAGGGCGAGTACAAAGTCATGGGCCTCGCCGCCTGGGGCCGAACCACCCTGCGCCCCGAGTTCGACCGCATCATCAAGCTCCACGCCGATGGATCCTACGAGCTCGAGCTCGCCTGCTTCGCCCACATGAGCGACGCGGAGCTCGGCTTCGGTCCCGCCCTCGAGCGCATCCTCGGCCCGCGGCGCCCGCCCGGCAGACCATGGGACCTCACCGACCCCGCCGACCTCCGCTACGCTGACGCCGCCGCGACCTTACAACAAGTCCTCGAGGACGCCCTGCTCGGCCTGGCCCGCCGCGCCCGCGCCTTGACCGGCCGCAAGCACCTCTGCCTCGCCGGCGGCGTCGCCCTCAACGCCCTCGCCAACGCCCGCCTGCGCCGCGAGTCCGGCTTTGACCGGCTGTTCGTACAACCAGCCGCGGGCGACGCCGGCGGGGCCCTGGGCGCCGCCCTGCTGGCCTCGCACCGTCTCGGCGATCGCCGCCCGAAGGCCATGACCGGCGCCGCCCTCGGCCTCCCGATCGACGTCACGCGCACCCACGCCGTCGCCGCTGAACTCGGCCTCCGGGTCCGCCGCGTCGACGACCCCGCCGCCTTCACCGCGAAGCTGATCGCCGAGGACCGCATCGTCGCTCACGCCCGCGGCCGCTTCGAGTGGGGCCCCCGCGCCCTCGGCCAGAGATCGATCCTCGCCCGCCCGCAAGACCGTGCGATCCGCGAGCGCCTCAACCGCGTGATCAAGGAGCGCGAGCCGTTTCGTCCGTTCGCCCCCGCGATCCTGTCCGAACGGACAGCCGAGTACTTCGCCGCCGACGCCGATGACATGAGCCCCTTCATGACCACCGTCGCCCCCGTGCGCCCCGAGGCCCGCGCCCGCCTCGCCGCCGTCACCCACGAAGATGGCACCGCGCGCCTGCAAACCGTCGACCTCGCCCGCGCCCCCGAGCTGCACGCCGTGCTCACCGCCCTCGCCGCCGAGGGCCACGATCCCGTCGTGCTCAACACCTCGCTCAACGGCGCCGGCGAGCCGATCGTCGCCAGCGGCGAGGATGCCCTCGCCTTCCTGCTGCGCCACGCCGTCGACGCCCTCATCGTCGAGGACCTGGTGATCGAGAGGCCCACATGACCACGCCCGCCAGACCACCCCGCCCGCGCCTCCTGCGTCGCCTCGGCGCCCGCGCCCGCACCCTCGCGCGCCTCGTCGGCCACTTCATGCACCCCGCCCGCTTCATCCTCGCGCCGCTCTTGATCGTCCTCCTGCTCGCCGGGATCCTGCTGACCCTCACCGGCGGCCTCGCCTACGTCGCCCCCTTCGTCTACACCCTGTTCTGATCGCTTCCGAGCGCGATCGATCGCGCGCAGGGGTGCGTGGATCCCCGAGCGACAGCCACGCGGCCCTCGTGTTATCGCAGAGGCATGGCCTGGATGACCGACCCCCGAACCCTCGCTGCGACCTCCTGCGTGCTCCTGCTTACCGCCTGTGGTGACAGCGGCGGACGCGAGGACTCCGGCTCCACCCCCGCGACCACCACCAGCCCGAGCGCCGTCTCGCTGACGATGGACACCAGCGCCAGCGACCCGACCACCAACCCGACCACCGGAGCCACCGCCACCACCGGCGGCAGCGTCAGCGCCAGCGGCACCACCGGCGACGACACCGGCTCGACCGCAGCGGTCTCCATCAGCGCCAGCGACCCGACCGGCGACCCGACCAGCGAGACCGCGACCACCAGCGAGCCCGGCTCGACCGGCGCCGGTCCCTGTCTCATGGGACAGATCGAGTGCGAGGGCAACATCGCCAAGGTCTGCGACGGCATGGGCGGCTACTCGAGCGAGACCCCGTGCGATAAGGCCTGCGCCGACGACATCGGCTGCGTCGAGTGCGTGCCCGGCTCAAATCAGTGCGTCGGCGAGGTCTCGCAGGTGTGCAACAACGAGGGCACCGCCTGGGTCGACGAGACCACCTGCGACGCCGTCCAGGGCCTCGCCTGCGACCCCGGCAGCGGCGCCTGCCTCGGCGCCTGCGCCGGCCTCGGCAGCAGCTACATCGGCTGCGACTACTACCCCGTCGTCACCCAGCAGTACGACCCCTACGTCGGCGCCAACCCTTACGCGGTCGTCGTCGCCAACACCACCGACCAGCCCGCCACGGTCACGATCACCCGCGGCCCGAACCCCGTCGTCACCGACATGGTCGCCGCCGGCAGCGTCAAGGTGTTCCCGTTGCCCTGGGTCGCCGAGCTCGCCAACGGCTCGGGCCCCAGCGTGCTCGCCGTCGACGGCGCCTACCGCCTGCGCTCGACCCAGCCGGTCACCGTCTACCAGTTCAACCCGCTCAACGCCGACGTCACCAACGACGCCTCGCTCATGCTCCCGGTCAACACCTGGACCGGCAACTACCTGGTCGCCGCCTGGCAGAACTGGGACGCCCTCGGCCTGCCCGGCTTCTACTCGGTCACCGCCAGCCAGGACAACACCACCGTCACGCTCAAGGCCGCCAAGGGCGGCACCCCGACCCAGGCCGGCGGCGGCGTCGACGGCCAGGGCAACGGCGTCGTCGTGCTCAACGAGGGTGACGTCTTGCAGCTCATCACCGCCACCGGCGGCGAGTTCACCGGATCGATCGTCAGCGCCGACAAGCCCGTGCAGGTCATGGGCGGCCACGAGTGTACCAACGTCCCGCTCGACATCGTCGCCTGCGACCACCTCGAGGAGAGCATGTTCCCGATCGAGACCCTCGCGACGGAGTACATCGTCGTCCCACCCGTGCAGGTCCCCAACGACGCCGCCGAGAAGGCCGTCATCGTCCGCGTCGTCGCCTCCGAGGCCAACACCACCCTCACCTTCGACCCCGACCAGCCCGTCAACAAACTGCTCGCCAACGCCGGCGACTTCGTCGAGATCCCGCCGACCACCGCCAAGTTCGTCGTCAAGGCCGACAAGAAGATCCTCGTCGCCGAGTACATGGTCGGTCAGGGCGCCAACTTCGGCACCAGCGACCCCGCCATGCTGATCGCCGTACCCAGCGCCCAGTACCGCTCGAGCTACCTGTTCTACGCGCAGACCGGATGGCAGGCCAACTACGTCGACATCGTCGCGCCCGCCGGCGCCAACGTCACGGTCGACGACGCACCCGTCGGCAACTTCGTGGCGATCGGCGCGTCCGGCTTCTCGCTCGCCCACGTCAAGCTCTCCAACGCCGGCGACGGCAGCCACACCGTCGTGGGCGACCAGAAGGTCGGCATCAGCGTCTCCGGCGTCGTCGACTACGGCAGCTACTGGTACCCCGGCGGCCTCGACCTCGACGTCATCCCGCAGTGACCGCTCCCTGCGGACCCGCAGCTAGCTACGACGGTGCGCGCCGCGTTCGCAGCCGTCGCGCCGCAGGGAGCGTTGTCGGCAGCGCCTGCGACACCGATTGTCTACCGAGCTGTCCGACCGCCGATTCGATGTCCTCGACCAGCGCTCGCCACGAGCGCAACCGCGTGACCGGCCCGTCGATATCAAGGCGCTCCAGCAAAATGCGATGGATCTCCGACGATTCTCGCTTCAGTCGGGCCAGGGCCCGACCACCCGCCTCGCTGGCAAGCATGAGCGCCGCTCGCAGGCGCTCCTTCGGACGCGCTGTCGCTTCGACGTCAATCCACCTCGAGGCCCAACTGGGCGCCGGGGGGCGTCGTCAAGTACGCGAGGATCTCTCCCCTCTGTACGCTAACTCCGGCTCCCTCGGCCCGCCAGGTGCCGTCGATCGGGAGCAGTCGAAGCGTCTGCGCCAGTCCTCCGTGAGGTCCCCGGATCGTGACCGGCTTGGCGAACAACAGGTCGGCCGGCTGCTGCAGACGCACGAACACCGGCGAATGCGTGTTGACGATGACCTGCCGAAACGGGTTATCGCTCCCAGGAGACAGATTCGGGTCCACCGCGAGACCGCGGACAATCTCCACCATAGCCTGCATGCGTTCGGGGTGGATCCCATTCTCAGGCTCCTCCATACACAGGAGCCCCTGGACTTCGGAGTCGTTGTCGAGGATGCAGAGTGCGAGGAAGCGCAGCGTGCCATCCGACAGCGCGCGAGCGGGAAAGAACGGGCCCCCACGGCCGAGCTGGAGTTCGAGCGTCAGAAGCTCGCGCCGGTCGTCGCGATCGACGCGGATCGCCGTCGCAGGGACCAGCCGCGCCAGCTTCGTGGCGATCCGCGCATATGTGAGCTCCGGGCTGGGCAAGGGCGCCTTGGCCTTGCCCTTGTCCTGTTCACGGTACGCCTGCCGATAGAGGGTGGCACGGTGACCCCCAGGAGGTTCTTGAAACCATCGACTTCGAGGCGAGTCAGCATGTCGTTTCCGCGCCCGGGATATCACGGGCCGCCTGGCGCGTCCACTTGGCGACGCCGCCCCCTGAGGGCTCGACCTGAGGCCAGACGGCCGCGCCGCGTGTTACAGTCGCGACGCGTGGCCGGGCCTTCCAGCACTTTCTTGCGTGACGCGACCCTGGTCGCCGGCTTCGACCTGCGCGAGTCGCTGCGCACGCGCCGGGCCCTCGTGCTCGTGCTGCTCTACGTCCTCATCACCTCTGCTGCCAGCTACGTCTACGTGCGGATCGTCGCCACGATGGACAACTTCGCCGCGCTCGTGGTTGGTGAGGACGCCACCATGGACGTGATGCAAGATGAGGGCTATCAGCAGATGTTGCTGTTCTTCGCCGACGGTGACGCCTCGCTCGCGACCCACCTCGCCACCTATCCGGCGATGGTCCTCCTGTTTGCCTGGGTCTCGCTCGCCTTCCTGCCGTGGTTCATCGCCCTGACCAGCTACGACCAGATCGCCGGCGAGCTGCACCTGCGAACGATCCGCTACGCGGCCCTGCGGACCTCGCGGGGCGCCTTCGTGTTCGGGAAGCTGATCGGCCAGGCCGCGCTGCTCGTCGGCGTCGCCGGGCTCGGCATGATCCCCGTCGTGCTCATCGGCGCGATCTGGCTGCCCAACTTCGCCGCCCTCGCGACCATCACCGCCCTGCTGTCGACCTGGCCGATTACCGTCGTGTGCGCGCTCGGCTTCCTCGGCGTCGTCTCGCTCGCCTCCCAGTTGGCCCGCAGCCCCGGCGCCGCGCGGGCCATCGCGGTCGGCCTGCTGTTCGCCGCCTGGCTGCTGTCGATCCAGAGCGGCGCGTTCGCCTGGCTCGGCGTGCTCTCGCCCTGGTACTGGAAGCCCGGCCTGTTCCAGCCGGCGATCGTCGACCGCCTGATCGGCGTCGCCGGCTGCCTCGGCCTGTGCGCCGGTTACACCGTGCTCGGCTACCTCCGCTTCCGTCGCCGCGACCTGTGATCCATGACTGACCTCGCTATCCACCTCGATCAGGTCCACAAGCGCTTCGGCAACGTGCACGCGTTGCGCGGCGCCGACCTCAAGGTCCCGCGCGGCACCATCTTCGCGCTGATCGGCCCCAACGGCGCCGGCAAGACCACCCTCTTCGGCCTGTGCTGCGGCTTCCTCGCCCCCGATCGCGGCCGTGTCGAGGTCCTCGGCGGCGCGCCCGATCCGGTCCGCTTCAAGGGCCGCCTCGGCGCGCTCCCGCAGGACGCCATGCTCGGCCGCGACACCAGCGTGCGCGAGCACCTGGTGTTCCTCGGCCGTCTGCAGGGCATGGACCCGCCGACCGCCGAGCGCGAGGCCACCCGTGTGCTCGGGCTGGTCGACCTCGGCGATCTCGCCGAGCGCCGCGCGGGCGCCCTCTCGCACGGTCAGCTCAAGCGCGTCGGTGTCGCCCAGGCCTTCCTCGGCGCCCCGGACCTCATCCTGCTCGATGAACCGACGGCCGGCCTCGACCCGCGCCACGCCCACGACCTGCGCGCCCTGATCCGCGCCCAGCGCGGCCAGCAGACGATCGTCGTATCGTCACACAACCTACAGGAGCTCGAGGCCATCTGCGACGAGGCCGCCTTCCTGGAGAAGGGCGTCACGATCGAGTCCGGCGCCGTCGCCACGCTCACCGCGCAGGACGCCGAATTCTTCGTCCAGCTCGCCCCCGGGCCCGAGCCTCTCGACCTGCTCGCCATCCTCCGCACCCGCGTGGTCACCACCGCCATCACCTGGGAGCCCGAGCGACGAACTGTCCGCGTCCGGTTTCAGCCGACCCCCGGGAGGGTCGCCGAGGACGTGATCGCCGAGGTCTTGCGCGAGCTACTCGCGTCGGGCGCCCGCGTATGTGCGCTCGGCAAGGGCCGCTCGCTCGAGCAACGTTACCTCGAGCAAGCGACCCCCCCCGCGGCCCCCGTCAGCGGACCATGATCCAGCGCGACGCCGTGTTCTTGTGGCAGTCGTGTACGGGGTTGACCCCGTCGAGCGTCGCCGCGTCGGTCGCGAAGGTGTCGGCAGACGGGCTAGCGACCGGTACGCCCTTCCACGGGTTGTTGACCAGAGCGCAGCCGTAGGCGTTCTGCGCCCCCTCGTCGATGTGCCACGCCCCGGCGCAGCCCTCCGAGGTGCCGATATTCCAGGTGCAGATCGTCTTGTTGAGCAGCTTATTGCCCTTGAGCTGCGCCTCCTTGTACATCACCTTCGTCCAGTTGTTGCAGTTGAGCGGCCCGCCTTGCCCGTTGAACAGGTTGCTCGCGGCCGCCAGCAGGTAGTCCTGGCCGCGGCAGTCGAGGCGCATGTCGGTCGAGACGTCGCGCAGCGCCGTCATCGCCGGCTTGGCCAGGCGATAGCGCTTCGCCGCCGGGTCATCGACGCTGATCGGCAGGTCGTTATACAGCGCCTTCCCGACCGTCAGCCCGCCGAACGGGCTGCGCTCGAGCACGGTCCAGCAGCGTCAAGCTGCGGAGCGCACCCCCTGGATGACGACGGGCGGTCTCACCCGGGTGCCGGGCGACGCCGCAACCCGTACAGGCCTCACGTCGCCGGCCACGCGCAGATATCCCTCCCCTTCTCCGTAAAGACCCAAAGGTTGTCACAGGCCGCCTTGTAGCGCTCCGGGCAAGCCACGCAGACCATCCCGGGATCGGGGCAATGCGAGTCCTCGGCGCACATGATCAGGCACATCGCGTTGGTATGCTCATCCTCCCACGCGCAGATCGACT
>Ga0105046_10003394_pt1 | contig 25266 bp, 28 predicted proteins | sample MAT03_FD_78385 | JGI IMG/M metagenome (GOLD analysis project Ga0105046, IMG submission 78385) | Freshwater microbial communities from Lake Fryxell liftoff mats and glacier meltwater in Antarctica - MAT-03 (megahit assembly) | ecosystem: Environmental > Aquatic > Freshwater > Ice > Liftoff...
CAGCAGCACCAGACCGGCCAGGGTGTAGTTGAGCGTGAGATGGACGAACTTGAGACTTAGCGCCAGATCGCGGTCGCGCCCGACTAGATCGGGTAGCTGCAGGGCCGAAATGCCGAAGGGCACCGTGGGTACACCGGCGGCCGAGGAATAAATCCAGCCCGACAGCGGGATGCCCAGCATCAGCAGATACAGCAGAGCGTGGATCGCGCCCGAGATCGCCTGCTGCCAGGGCGCCACCGAAGCCGGCAGCGGCGGCGGGCGATGCGAAAGGCGCCACAATACCCGCAGCACAGCGAGGGTGAACACAGTGACGCCGATCCACTTGTGGTAAGAGTAAAACGTCAGCTTCTGCGGGCTGAAGCGCAGTTCCACCATGTATAGCCCGAGGCCGAAGCCGCAGCACATGAGAAGCGCGATCAGCCAGTGCAGCGCGATCGCCGGCGCGCCGTAACGCGCGCTTCTGCGTGCCATGGGCCAACCTGCCATTTCGTCCGGGCTCTAGCCGTGCGTCAAGCCGACGGACTCGATGCCGGCGATGCAGATGGCCTCGTCTTCGTCGCCGGTACCACCGGATGCGCCGGCGGCGCCCAGAATGTTGCCGGCAGCATCCTTGATCAGCACCGCGCCGGTTTGCGGCAGAAACTTGCCCTGCGCGGTCGAGGCCAGGGTGACGAAGAAATTCGGGTTGTCCTTGGCGCGCTGCGCCAGTACCCGGGTGGCTACACCCATGCCGACCGCAGCCCAGGCCTTGCCGGTGGCCACGTCGATGCGGAACATCGAGGCGCCGTCTTCACGTTGCGCGGACTTGAGGTGGCCCGCTTCATCCAGCACTACCACGCCCATCGGCTTGTAGCCGTTCTTTTTTGACCATGCGAGCGCGGCGGCGATGATGCGGTTGGCCTGCTCGAGGGTAAGCTTGCTCATGCAACACTCCGGATGTGGATGGATGAAAGCAGCGAAGAATAGCTGATTGCCGCCGCGCTCGAAAAGCAGCGCGAGCGGCAGAAATATTCTCCGGCTTTCAGGCCAGCCAGTCCGGCTTGAAAAACGGCGCCGGCATGAGGATCTTGCTTTCCATCGACACCACCAGCGGCAGGATCTTCGGCAGGTAGGCCAGCCACGTCGGGTCAGCGAACAACCTGGCGCGCCGCGCCGCACGATCGTTCAAGTCGGTGTAGGCCCACATGTGGACGATCTGGTTCAGCGGCCCGAGTTCGGTCTGGTAGAAGCCGACCAGGCGACCGAGAATCGCGGTCTGCACCGCCAGGCCTTCGGCTTCATAGTGCTTGAAGTATTCGCCGATCTTGCCGGGATGGGTGGTGTAGGTACGTTGTTCGACGAGCATGACGGTCCTTTGAAGGGGTGAGGGGAGACGTATTGTGCATGCGTGCAGGCCTGTCGGGTTGCTGCACTGCGGCCGCGGTCGGGCCGCGGTCGGGCCGCTCTCGTCGCGGCGGCTGATCCCCCGGTGGCTGGGCGTCCTGGCCCGCCGGTGTTCAGGGCGGTGTTTGTCGCTGCTATAGTCCGGCCATCGTGATCGCCGGGGAAGCCCCCATGAGTGCCGCCAACGTCGTCATTTCTCCAGCCGACCTAACCGAATTTGTCGCGCGCATTGTCGGCGGCGCCGGCAGCGCCGCGCGCGAAGCTGATCTGGTTGCGACCAACCTGGTGATGGCCAACCTGTCGGGCCACGATTCGCACGGCGTCGGCATGATTCCGCAATATGTCCAGTTCCTCGGTACCGGCGGCCTGAAACCGAACCAGCACGCCCGGGTGACCGGCGCATTCGGTTCGATGCTGATGATCGACGGCTGCAAGGGCTATGGCCAGGTGATCGGCCATGAGGCGATGAAGATGGGCGTGGAGCGCGCATTGGCCAGCGGCTTGGCGCTGGTGGCCTTGCGCGACAGCCACCACATCGGCCGCATTGGCCAGTGGGCGGAGGATTGCGCGGCGGCCGGGCTGGTATCGCTGCACTTCGTCAACGCACTGCTGCGCCCGCTGGTGGCGCCGTTCGGCGGCGCCGATGCGCGCTTCGCCACCAATCCTTTTTGCTGCGGCATTCCGCGCGCCGGCCAGCCGCCGGTGATCCTGGATTTCGCCACCAGCCGGGTGGCGCTGGGCAAGGTGCGGGTGGCGATGCAGGAGGAAAAAGAAATGGCGCCCGGCACCCTGATCGATGGTCGCGGTTACCCGACTACCGACCCGCATGTGATGTTCGAGGCCGACGCTGCCGGCAAGCTGGGGGCGATTCTGGCGTTCGGCGAGCACAAAGGCTATGGCATGGCGCTGATGTGCGAAATTCTGGCCGGCGCCCTGACCGGGGGCGCGACCCTGCACGAAGCGGCGCCGACCATTGGCATCTACAACAACATGTTGTCGATCATCATCGATCCGGCACGGCTGGGCGCCAGCACCTTTGGGCCGCAGATGGAAGCCTTCATCGATTGGGTGCGTGCCGCGCCGGCGGCCCCGGGGTTTGACCGCGTGCGCATCGCCGGCGAGCCCGAGCAGGAAATGCGCGCCCGGCGCGGCAACGGCATTCCGATCGACGTCAACACCTGGCGCGACATGCAGGCTGCTGCGGCGACTGCCGGCATGGGGGCTGCCGAACTTGCGACATTCGCGGCACTGGCGCGGGCGCAATAAAATCAACTGGCGAATCCGCGTTTCGCCCGGTGCCGTATCTAGTTCTGTCAATTCACCCCTGGACCCACATGAAAAATCTCATTGCTTCCCTGTTGCTTGCAGTAGCCGGCATGGCGCAGGCGCAACCCCTGACCGCTGTACCGCCCGGCATGGCCGTGGCGACCTTTGCCGGCGGCTGCTTCTGGTGCATGGAGGCACCGTACGACAAGCTTGACGGCGTTGCATCGACGACTTCCGGCTACATCGGTGGCAAGACAAAGTCTCCGACCTATCAGGTGGTTTCGTCCGGCACCACCGGCCATACCGAGGCGGTGCGGGTGATCTACGATCCGAAGAAACTCACCTACCGGCAGCTACTCGAGGTGTTCTGGAAAAACATCGACCCGGTGGCACGCGACCGCCAGTTTTGCGACAGCGGCAGCATGTACCGCAGCGGCGTGTTCTGGCATGACGAAGAGCAGAAAAAGCTGGCCGATGAATCCAAGGCCCTGCTTACCAAGGGCCAGGCCTTCGGCACTGCCAAACCGCTCGGTTTCAAGGGCGGGGTGGTCACCGAGATCACCAAGGCCGCGGATTTCTGGGAAGCCGAGGATTATCACCAGGACTATTACAAGAAGAATCCGGTGCGCTACAGCTACTATCGCACCGGCTGCGGCCGCGATGCGCGCCTCAAGGAGTTATGGGGCGCGGCGAAGTAGGGCGCGGTCGCGGGCGGGTGCGAAACGCCGCCCGCAGGGTGTCATGCAGGATAAGCGCCGCCGGTTGCAGCTTTGCGCCGTGACGCTTGAGAATGCCCAATTGCCGCCTGACCGCGGGCGCTGTCAGACGCAGCCCGGTCAGCGAGGGATGCACGGTCGAAGGCAAAGTCAGCCCCGGCACCACCGCTACTCCCAGGCCGGCATCGACCATGCCCAGGAGAGTGGCCACACCGTTGACCTCAAACGCGATGCTCGGGCGCAGGCCGGCCTGCGCCAGCGCATCATCGATCAACTGCCGGTTGCCGCTGCTGCGTGAGGCGGCCATCAGGCGCTCGGCATCCAGTTCGGGCACGCGCGCCCCCATGAAACCGATGCCGAAGTCGGCCTCCCCCGAGATCACCGACTGCGCCACGATGGCGTCGTTCTCGTCGATGATGCGCAGGCGTATACCGGGGCACTTTTCACTGAAGGGCCGGATCACGCAGGCAGGAAATAGAACGCCGCCGAGGGCACGCAGCCGACCGTGACACGGCCTGACTGATGCGCACCGATCTCGCGGAGGCTAAGGCTGGCCGCTTCAAGATCGTCGAAGGCACTGCGCGCACGTTCCAGAAAAGCGCGGCCCAGGCCGTTGAGTTCGACTTCGCGCGTGGTGCGGTTGATCAGGCGCACCCCAAGCGCGGATTCCAGGCGTTCGATGCGTCGTGACAAGGCCGGTGCCGACAAATGGATTTCATCTGCGGCGGCGCGAAAGCTGCCGCGTTCGGCCACCGCGATGAAGGCTTGCAGTTCCTGCAGATTGAAATTGATGCGTTTCATGCAATGATCGTATCAAACATTGCACTTCAACAACGGGCGTGGCTGGTGCATGATGCGAGGCTACCTTCCCGCCGGTCTAGCGCCGCCGCGCCTGCTGCGAGAATCGGGCCGGAGAATTTGCCAAGGAACACACGTGAGCGCAAGCCGCCAGTTTCCCAACCGAATGCACACCTGAACCCATGGCAGCCACCATCATCGATTCGAAAATCTTCGGCGACATGTTCTCCGAGGCCGACATGCGCTACGTCTGGTCGGACGAAAACCGCACCGCGAAATACCTCGATGTCGAACGCGCACTGGCCAAGGTGCAGGGGCGGCTCGGCATCATTCCGCAAGAAGCGGCCGACGAGATCGTCAAGCATTGCGATGTGCGGCAGATCGACTGGGTCAAGCTCAAGGCCAGGACCGAGCAGGTCGGCTACCCGATCATCGCGGTGGTCAACCAGATCAACGCGGCTTGCCGCGACAAGCTGGGTGAGTATTGCCACTGGGGCGCCACCACCCAGGACATCACCGACACTGCCACGGTGCTGCAGATACGCGAGGGTCTGGCGCTGGTGCAGCGCGACCTGGCGGAAATATCGGCCGCGCTGGCGTCGCTGGCGAAGAAGTATCGCGATACGCCGGTCATCGGCCGCAGCAACCTGCAGCAGGCCACGCCGATCACCTTTGGTTACAAGATGGCCGGCATCCTGGCCGGCATCGAGCGCCATCGCGAGCGCCTTGCGCAGTTGAAGCCGCGCGTGCTGGTCGGCCAGTTCGGTGGCGCCTCCGGCACCCTGTCGTCGCTTGCGAAAGGCGCGATGGAAACCCAGGCCGGTTTGATGCAGGAACTGGGCCTGGGCCAGCCGCTGATATCCTGGCACACCGTGCGTGACAACATCGCCGAAGTGGGCGCCTTCCTGGGCCTGGTCGGCGGCTCGCTCGGCAAGATCGCGATGGATGTCAAGCTGATGATGCAAACCGAGGTCGCCGAAGTATTCGAACCTTTCGCCCCGGGGCGCGGGTCATCATCGACCATGCCGCAAAAGCGCAATCCGATTTCCTGCCTGTATATCCATGCCAACATTTCAGTGGTGCGCCAGCATGCGGCTGCGCTGATGGACGCGATGGTGGCCGATCATGAGCGTTCCACCGGGCCGTGGGAAATCGAGTGGGTGGTTCTGCCGGAGATTTTCTGCCTGATGGCGGGGGCGCTCAAGCAGACCAAATTCGTGTTGGCAGGTCTGGAGGTGGACGCGGCGAGAATGCGCGCCAACATCGACATCACCAAGGGCCTGGTGATGTCGGAGGCGGTGATGATGGGCCTGGGCCCTTGTATCGGCCGCGAATATGCGCATGACCTGGTATACGAGCTGTGCCGCGCGGCATTGAAGGACAACAGGCCCTTGATCGAACTGCTTGCGGAGCATGCGGAAGTAAGCCGGCATGTGAGCCGCGCCAAACTTGAGGAATTCTGCGACCCTGCCAACAACCTGGGGCAGGCGGGGCACATGGTGGACCGGGTACTGGCCAGCCTCAAGTGATCGCCGGACAATCCCGCAAGCAGGATGTTCCACGCGCACGGGCGATCAATGAACGCACGGCGTGGCGTACTTGCTTTCGGCTCAAGCAAAACAAGGAGACAAACATGCAGCGTCGTGCCCTAATCGCAGTGGCCGCCAGTGTGCTGCTGGCAAGTGCCTCCTTCGCTCAGGACAAATACCCCAGCAAGCCGATTCGCCTGGTGGTGCCGTTCGCGCCGGGCGGCAGTTCGTCGATCGTGGCGCGCGCCTTTGCCGGTGAGATGTCCAAGGGCCTGGGCCAGGAAATCATCATCGACAACCGCCCCGGCGGCGCCGGCAACATCGCGATGGAGGCGGTGGCCAAGGCCGATCCCGACGGCTATACGCTGATCATCGGCCACATCGGCACGCTGGCGGTCAACCCCTTCATGTTTGCCAAGCTGCCGTTCGACACCAACCGCGATTTCGCCGCCGTGTCGCTGTTGGCCAAGGTGCCGAGCATCTTCGTGGTCAATGCGTCGGTACCGGTGAAGAACCTGAAGGAAATGATCGACTACGCCAAGGCCAATCCGGGCAAGGTCTACTACGGATCGGCCGGCAACGGCAGCGCCGGGCACCTGGCCTTTGAGTACCTGAAGCTGGTTACCAAAATGGATATCCAGCACGTGCCCTACAAAGGCACCGGGCCGCAACTGACCGACCTGATCGGCGGCCAGACCCAGGCCGCGTCTGCCGGTACGCCACCGCTGATGCCGCATGTCAAGGCCGGCAAGCTGCGGGTGTTTGCGGTGGGCACCTCCAGGCGCCTGCCGGAACTGGCGGGCGTGGGCACCATTGCCGAGCAGGGCTATCCGGGCTTCGAGACGGTACAGTGGTATGGCCTGAACGCGCCGGCCAGGGTGCCGGCGCCGATCATCAAGCGCTTGGCTGACGAGGCGGCCAAGGCAGCCAAGTCCAGGGAGGTGCAGGACCGCTTTGCCGGTGACAGTACCGAGGAAGTCGGCTCCTCAGCGGCCGAGTATGCGGAGTTCATCCGCGCGGAGCAGGCGCGCTGGAGCGTGGTGGTCAAGAGCGCGGGGATCAAGGCGGATTGAGCGGGCAAAAGTGAACCCCTACTTTTGCCCGGCCTGGTTTGAGCGGGCAAAAGTGAAACCCTACTTTTGCCCGGCCTGGATTGAGCGGGCAAAAGTGAAACCCTACTTTTGCCCGGCCTGGTTTGCATCGAATCGCCGGCGGAGCCGGACAATTCGATGCCTGAAGATCGAAACTGAGAAACAGCACGGAGGGGTTGAGCTTGTCGAAATCGTATGATGTGATCGTGATTGGCGGCGGCAATGCTGCCTTGTGTGCGGCGCTGACTGCGCGCGAGGGCGGGGCGTCGGTGCTGCTGCTGGAGTCGGCGCCGCGCGCGTGGCGCGGCGGCAATACCATGCATACGCGCAACCTGCGCTGCATGCACGATGCGCCGCAGGATGTGCTGACCGATGCCTATCCGGAAGAGGAATATTGGCAGGACTTGCTGAAGGTCACCGGCGGGGTCACCAACGAGCACCTGGCGCGCATCGCCTTGCGCGAATCGGCGCTGTGCCGCGAGTGGATGAAGAAGCATGGCGTGCGTTTCCAGCCGTCCTTGTCGGGCACCCTGCACCTGTCACGCACCAATGCGTTTTTCGCCGGCGGCGGCAAGGCCTTGCTCAACGCCTATTTCCGCAGCGCCGAGTCGCTCGGTGTCGAGATTCGCTATGACTCTGCGGTTACTGCGCTCGATGTGCGCGACGGCGCGTTTCACGCAGTGATGGTCGGTGGCGAGCGCATCGAGGCGCGCGCCTGCGTGGCCGCCAGCGGTGGCTTCGAATCCAACCTGGCGTGGATGCGCGAGGCCTGGGGCCAGAACGAATGGGGCGAATGGCCGGCGGATAACTTTCTGATTCGCGGCACACGTTTCAACCAGGGTGTGGTGTTGCGCGCGTTGCTCGATGGCGGCGCCGACTCCGTAGGTGACCCGACGCAGTCGCATTGCGTGGCCATCGACGCACGTGCGCCCAAGTATGACGGCGGCATCGTGACCCGCCTGGACTGCGTCTCGCTGGGCCTGGTGGTCAACAAACATGCCAGGCGCTTTTACGACGAGGGCGAAGACTTCTGGCCCAAGCGCTACGCGATCTGGGGCCGCCTGACGGCGCTGCAACCCGGCCAGATCGCCTATTCGGTGATCGACGCCAAGGCGATCGGACGCTTCATGCCGCCGGTGTTTCAAGGCAAGCGCGCGCAGACCCTGATTGAGCTGGCCGGCAAACTGGGCGTCGACACCGCCACCTTCGCAGCCACGGTGCACGAGTACAACGCTGCCTGCCGTGTCGGCACCTTCGATCATGCGGTACTCGATGATTGCCATACCGAGGGGCTGACCCCGCCCAAGACCCACTGGGCGCTGCCGCTCGACACGCCGCCCTATTACGGCTATGCGCTGCGGCCCGGCATCACCTTCACTTACCTGGGTGTCAAAATAGATGAGGAAATGCGCGTGCACCATGCAGGCAGGCCCAGCCCGAACCTGTTCGCCGCCGGCGAACTGATGGCCGGCAACATACTGGGCAAGGGCTACCTGGCCGGCATCGGCATGACCATCGGCACCGCGTCGGGCCTGATCGCCGGCCGCCAGGCGGCACAGAGCGTGATGAACGCGCAAGCGGTGGCGGCATGAGCCTCGCACTGGCACAACTGGTCAAGGCAGCAGAAGACGAAGCCGCCCGCGAATTTTCGATCTGCAACGCCTGCCGCTATTGCGAAAGCTTTTGCGCGGTATTTCCGGCGATGACGCGGCGGCTCGAATTCGGCCGCAACGATGTGCACTATCTGGCCAACCTGTGCCACAACTGCGGCGCTTGCCTGCACGCCTGCCAGTACGCACCGCCGCATGAATTCGCGGTCAACCTGCCGCGCGCGCTGGCCGGGGTGCGCGTGCATACCTATGCCGAGTACGCCTGGCCACGTGCCTTCGGTGCGCTGTATCAGCGCGCCGGTGGTTTCGTCGCGCTGGCCCTGGCAGCAGGTCTCGGGTTATTCCTGCTGCTGGCGCTGTTGCAATCCGGTGGACTGATACGCCCTGCCAACGGCGGCAACTTCTATGCGGTGTTTCCGCACAATCTGCTGGTGGGCATGTTCGGCCTGGTGTTCGGCTGGGCGGTGCTGGCGCTCGCCATTGGCGTGATGCGTTTCTGGCGCGCCTGGGATCCCGGCTCCGGTTCGGCGGCGGCCACGCTTGAAGCCGCGCACAACACGCTTACGCTCAAGTATCTCGATGGCGGCCAGGGTGAAGGCTGCAACGAGGAAGATGACCGCTTCACCCTGGCGCGGCGCCGCTATCACCACTTGACCTTTTATGGCTTCATGCTGTGCTTCGCCTCCACCAGCGTAGCCACGCTGTACCACTACGTGTTGGGCCTGCAGGCACCGTATGGGTACACCAGCATTCCGGTATTGCTCGGGGTGGCCGGCGGCATCGGCCTGTTGATCGGCCCGGCGGGCTTGTTCATCCTCAATATCCGGCGCCATCCGGACCATGGCGATCGCGCACAGAAGGCCATGGACCATGGCCTGATATGGCTGTTGTTCCTGACCAGCCTGACCGGCCTGGCTTTGCTGGTGTGGCGCGACAGCAGCGCCATGACCATCCTCTTGGCAGTACATTTGGGCGTGGTGATGGCGCTGTTCCTGACCATGCCGTATGGCAAGTTCGCGCACGGCATTTTTCGCTCGGCTGCACTGCTCAAATGGGCGATCGAAAAACGCATGCCCGGCAAGTTGCGACTCGGCGCGGATTGATGTCGCACTTTTGGGCACTGCATGGTTCATGACAGAAACATGCCTCTCGCGAGGCTGTCATGTTTTTGGTAACGATCGACAGGCGCGATGGCTCACACGGACAGGGGACGAGATGAAAAAAGCTGAGCTCGGGGCACGTTGCTTGCACATCGACGCGATCGCGCCGCTGCTGCTGATGGCGTTGGCAAGCCACTTGGGCGCGCCGATGGCAATGGCACAAGCCTGGGTGTATTTGAGTTCGTCCGGGCGGTGCAGGGCAACGCGTTTCGCTCGGTGCATACGGTGCGGTTCGCAAGAGCGATTTACGTATTGCACTGCTTCCGGAAAAAGTCACCATCCGGCATGCGCACCGCCAAACAGGACGTGGATCTGATTGACGAGCGGCTTTCAGGAGCGATGAAACATTACGCGGTGAACTATGGTTCGCAAGACTGAGATGGACGTGATGCGCGGTTCTGGCAACGTGTTTGCCGATCTGAAACTGGCGGATGCGGGCGGGCTCTATACCAAGCTGATCTTGGCCAAGCGGCTCAATGACCGGCTCAAGGAATTGGGATGGAAACAGACCGAGATTGGAAAACGGCTGGGGATCGCGCAGCCCAATGTTTCGATGCTGCTCAACTACAAGCTGGATAATTTTTCGTCCGCGAAGTTGATGGTGTTTTTCACCGCGCTGGGCTATGACGTCGAGTTGCTGATTCGGCCTGCACGTTCCGCTGCACGTTCCGCTGCGCGTGGCGAGATGCGGGTGTTGATGGCGGCTTGAATACCTCCTGTACAGGAGGCGCGCGGCCCGAAGCCGGTCGGGGTCCGGCGCGACAAGCGCAAGCACGATGTCGTATGCGCCACGGGTAGTGGCGACTGCCACCTACTTTCGCGATTGTCACCCTCGCGCACGCGCGGGGCGGTCGATTGCTACGCAAAAAGGGCTGGATTCCCGATTCCTCGGGAATGACGAGACTCTTGCGTGGTACGGAGTTTCCTGCTCAAGCATGTGCCATACGGGTATCCGCGGCTTCAACGGTGACACTGCGGGTTTTGTCGCGACGCAGCGATTCAGCCATGCCGGCGCTCCTGGATGTCATTGCGGTAGATGCCGGCTGCGGCGCGCTTGGTTCGCGCGCGGTGCGGTCCCGCTTGATACTCATCTGGCACGGATGGTTGCACTGCAGGATTTCATACGTGTCGGATTGCTTGTGACAGGCTCCGCGTCAACGCGTCTGCATGGCGCTCGCGTGGTCCATCAACAGCAGGATTATCCCCAACACCATGGTCCCCGCCGCGATCGCCAGGCCGCCATCGAAGCTGCCGGTATGGGTGGCGATCATGCCGGCCATTGGCGGACCGATGATCTGGCCGACGCTGTAAAAGGCGGTCATCAACGCCAGTATTTCGGCGGTACGCTGGGGCGCGATGTCGCGCGCCCGTGCGCTGGCCACCGTCACGATGCCCATGAAAGTACCGCCGAGCAACAGGCCACCGACCAGCAATGCCAACGGGGTCTGCCAGAAAATCGGCAGCGCTACCGCCACGGCCTGCAGTGCGTATTGCAGCACCAGCGAAACAGTGGCGCCGGCACGCCCGGCGACCCAGGCCCACAACACGTTTGATGGAATCGCCGCCATGCCCACGATGACCCAGCAGAATGCCGCATAAGGTGCGGTCGCCGGGGTCTGTTTGGCGATCAAGGGCAGGAAGGTGCCGCTGACGATGAAGCCCAGGCCAGCGCAGGTGTACGCGCCCACCAGCCACCACGGATTGCGGCCGCGCGCCACAGCGGCTTGACGCGGCGCTGGTGCAGGTGCAGGCGCCGCAGCAGCGCGCGGCGTGCGGCGTGCCACGGTCATCAGCGCTACCGGCACCAGTAGTGCGATGATTGCCGCGGCGCCGAACCACATGCCGCGCCAGCCGATCTGCAGGTGCTCGAACAGCAGCACCATCAATCCCGACACCGTAATGCCGACACCGACTCCGCTGAAATGGATGGCGGCGGCGCCCGAGCGCTTGCTGCGCGCCAGCGCGTCGAGCACCATGGTGGTGGCGTAGATCATGCTGAGCGCGCTGGCGAAGCCGGAGATGAAACGCAGTGCGCCCCACAGCGCCACCGTTTCGGTCAATGCCATCCCAACAGTGGCGGCAAAGCAGGTCGCAAGCCCGAAGCGCAGCGTGGTTTTCGGACCCGGCGCGGCACCAAGCCGGCGCGCCAGCAGCGGCCACAGGGTGGCCAGCATGTAGCCGGCGAAGTTCAGTGTGGCCAGAAAGCCGGCGTTGGCCGCCGACAGCTCGGCTTGGGCATGCATCGCCGGCAGGATCGGCGTGTAGGCGAAACGGCCTACGCCCATCACCGCTGCCATGACGGCGGCGCCACCAAGGGCGACCAGTGGAAAGCGCATGCTTGGCCTCGCGTTCATTCCAGCGCGGCGCGGAACGCGCTAGCGCTGGGCGACGCCGAATGACGGCGACTGACAAGCCAGGTGGTCTGCCGCGCCACACTTTGCGGCAGCGCCCGGGTGGCTAGCAGTTGCTTTTGCGGGTAGATGCCGAGCAGCGATTGCGGCACCACAGCCCAGCCCATGCTGCCCGCAACACACGCCAGCATCGCATGATAGGAGGCAAGCTCGATGACCTGGCGCGGCGCGATGTCGCGCGAGCGCAGCCATGTACCGACGATGCCGCGATAGGCGCAACCGCTCGGGAAGGCAATCATGCATGACCGCGCCAGGTCGAAACGGCTGCCCGACCCGGGGGGCAGCACCAGCACTAAGGTCTCGCGGAACGCCGGCGTTGCCGACAGGGAAGTGTCGCTGCAATTGCCGGCGGTCAGCGCGAGATCAATCTCGCCCGCCGTGAGGCGGTCGAGCAGCGCACGTGCGGTGCCGGTCGACAGTTCGATATGCGTATCAGGGTGTTGCCGGTGAAAGCGCGCCAGAATGTCCGGCAAGCGGGTGGCCGCCGTGCTTTCCATCGCGCCGATGCGCAGCAGTGCGGCGGCTTTTGTGTCGCAGATGCCGGCGCGTACCTCTTCGGCCAGCTGTAGCAGCCTGGCGGCGGACTCATACAGACGCCGACCTTCGGGCGTAAGCAGCATGCGGCGCCCGCTGCGCTCGAACAACTGGCGCCCGAGGTCTTGTTCGAGGTTGCGGATGCGCGCCGACAGGTTCGATTGCACGCGGTTGACCTTGACAGCCGCGCGGGTGACGCTGCCTTCGTCGACCACCGCCTTGAAGATGCGCAGATCCGCCAGATTCATCGATTAAATATCACTTTATATGATGTGAATAATCATTTTAATTCGTTTTTAGTGAATCAAAGCCTGGCGCATAATCATACCTTTCCAGCACCCGCCGCTTGCGGCGCCAGGACTCTTATGTCATTGCCAGTCACTTCGATCACACGCGCCTTCGGGCTTGGCCTGCCGGTCATACAGGCGCCGATGGCCGGCGGCGCCACGACGCCGGAACTGGTGGCCGCGGTGTGCAACGCCGGCGCACTGGGCTCCTTCGCGGCGGCGACGCTGGCACCACAGGCGATTCGCGCCGGGGTCAAGCGCATTCGCGAACTCACCGATCGGCCCTTCGGCGTCAATCTGTTCGTGCTGCAGGCGCCGCAGCCGGATCCTGCGGCCATCGCGCGCGCCAATCTTTTGCTGGCACCGTTTCGCGCCGAACTGGGCCTGCCGCAAGCCGCGCCGCCGCTGGCGCGCTATTGCGAGGATCCGCAGGAGCAGTTCGAGGCGCTGGTCGAAGCACGGCCGGCGCTGGCCAGTTTCGCCTTCGACGTGCACGGTGCCGCGCAGGTCGAACGCCTGCACGCGGCCGGCTGCCTGGTGGCGGGCTCGGCCACCAACGTGGCCGAGGCGCGCGCCTGGGAGTCGGCCGGCGCCGATTTCATCTGCGCCCAGGGCATCGAGGCCGGTGGCCATCGCGGCACCTTCATCGGCAGTGTCGAGGATTCCCTGATCGGCTGCATGGCGCTGGTGCCGCAAATCGTCGACGCGGTGCGCCTGCCGGTGATCGCCGCCGGCGGCATCATGGACGGGCGCGGCATTGCCGCAGCGCTGATGCTGGGTGCGGCGGCGGCGCAAATGGGCACCGCGTTCCTGAATTGCGTCGAGTCCGGCATTCATCCGGCCTGGAAGGCGGCGCTGCGCGGTGCCGGCGATACCGCCACCCGGGTCACACTGGCGTTTTCCGGGCGCATGGCACGCGGCATCAACAACGATTTCATGCGCCGCATGGCCGCGCATCAGGAAGAGGTGCCGGCTTACCCGGTGCAAAATGCCCTGACCGGCGAAATGCGCGCTGCCGCCGCCAGGCAGAATCAGGCGCAATACATGAGCTTGTGGGCCGGGCAGGGGGTGGCGCTGGCACGCACTTTGGGTGCGGCCGAACTGATCGATACCCTGGGTGCGGAGTTGCGTGCCGCCCTGGCGCGCGGGGCGGCGTCGGCCTGAGGCGAATCGTGGCGCGGGCTTCAGCCCCGCGCTTGCAGTTCCACCGCGGTGGTCAGCCACTTGCGGATGCGGTTGGCGTCGCCGATGCGCGACAGCTTGCCCCAAGAATCGAGCAAGACGAAGGTCAGCGAACGGCCGTCGACCATGGCGTGCATCACCAGGCAGCGGCCGGCCTCGCTGATGAAGCCGGTCTTGGACAGGCCGATGTCCCAGCCGCTCGACGCGACCAAACGGTTGGTGTTGTGAAAGCGCACCTCGCGCCCCGACACATTGACTTCGTATGCCGGATCGGTCGAATACTGGCGAATCAGGGAGATGCGGTTGGCGGCCCGCACCATGCGCACCAAGTCGGCTGCCGTCGAGACGTTGGCACTGGAAAGCCCGGTCGGATCGACAAAGCGGGTGCGCTCCATGCCGAGTTCGCGCGCCTTGTCGTTCATCGCCTGCACGAACGCCGCCAGGCCACCGGGATGGCTGCGTCCGAGGGCGTGCGCCGCGCGGTTCTCGGATGCCATCAGGGCCAGGTGCAGCAGGTCATTTCGGGTCAGCTCCGCACCCACCTTCAGGCGCGAGCGGCTGCCCTTTTCGGTATCGATATCTTCCTCGGTGATGGCGATGCGCCTGGACATCGGCTGCTGTGCATCGACTACCACCAGCGCGGTCATCAGCTTGGTGATCGAGGCAATCGGCTGCACCTCGTCAACGTTCTTCGACACCACGGCCTGCCCGGTGACGTTGTCCTGCACCAGCACCACGTTCGATTTCAGGCCGAGGCCGGAACCGTGGGCGGCGACGCGATGCAGAGCGGAGGCATGGCGGGCCGGAACGGCGGCGCTCTTACGCGTCGCCGCGGTCTTGTTTTTGGGCTTGGTCCTGGCAGCGGCACCGGCCTTGGCGGAGCTCGCGGCTTTGAGCGCAGGCTTTTTCTTGACCGCCGGCTTTGCCAGGGCCTTGGCCTGCGCAGATTGCGCGGTCTTCGACTGACTCGCCCAGGTGCCTGGAACGGCCAGCACGAACATGCAAAGCAGTGCCAGAAAGCTCAGCGAGGGCTTGCTCATGGATCTTGATTCCGCAATGGCCAAGCACGGATTGTAACGGAATTGAAACTTGTTTTGTCCTGAATTATTAATGACTTGTCTTTGAAACATCGCCCGAATTCTTAACCGCGACGCCAGGCCTTTCAGGTGCCTGCAGCAATAGCACCAGTGCCAGGGCTGCGACGATCATGGTAAGCGCCAGCCAGTCACGCCGACTTGGAATTTCACCCAGAAAGGCGAGGCTTGAAAGCACACCGATGACCGGTACGGCAAGGCTGGCGATGCCGGTCACCGCCGTGGGCAACAGGTTGACCATCTTGTAGAACGCCCAGTAGCACAGTACGCCGGCGACGCAGATGTTGTAGGCCACCGCCCCCCAGGCGGCGCGTGAAAGCTGCGGCGTCGCCAGGCCGCCGTGAAGCCATGCCAGGAGCGCCAGCGGCACACCGCCGGCGGCCATCATCCAGGCCATCTGCACTGTCGGCGCCAGGGCAAACGGGCGTTGCTTGATCAACACCACTCCATAAGCCCAGGTGGCGGCTGCGGCCAGCATGCACAGCGCGCCCAGCGGCGCGCGGGTGAAGGCCGCGGCGTCTTCGCCGATCAGCAGCGCGATGCCTGTGAGGCCCAGGGCCAGGCCGGCCAGGTTGATGCGATTGGCTTTTTCCTTGAGCAGCCAGAACGACAGCAGCGCCAGCCACAAGGGCATGGTGTAACCGAGCATCGCGGCGCGGCCGGCGGGCAGCAGCAGGACGCCGAAGCCCGAAAACGCGTTCCAGCCGACGATGGTGAACATCGCCACCCATGCCAGGCGCGCGCGTTCGCCGCGCGCCACGCCTAGCGACTGGCCGCCCAGTCGCGCCATGATGAAAAGGCCCGCCGCGCTACCCCAGGCGCACACCATGCGAAACCAGAACACCGGCGCTTCGTTGACGGCCACCTTCAGCACCGGCCAGTTGAGGCCCCAGAATAGCGCAATCACCGCCAGCAGCAGCAGGGCTTGCGGCGGCATCCGTTTCAAGGCGCAGACCCGGTCAACGGAGTGCACGCCCGCGCTCGCGCCACGCGGTCCGGCGCGCGCGGCCGGCAGGTATCGATATAGCGGCACTTGCCAAGCCCGGGCGCGCAACGCACAATGCGGTTGGCATAAAAGGCGCAGCGCGATGCGGCCAGGCGCCGCACGGGGGAAGCTTGAATCTCAAGATCAGTGTCAGGGAATGGGTGTTAGTGGGCATGGTCGGCATGATCGCGGTGCTGGCCAATCTGCCTGAAGACATGATCGAACGCGTTGGCGTGCGGGTCGATTACCTGGTCATCACGCTGGCTGCGGTGGTGTTTGTGGCACTCCTTCTGTACATGCGGTTCACCTTCTTCCTGATCGTGATCCTGCTGGTGATCGGTGCCAACCTGCCGGGGCAATATGCCGAACGCCTCAACATTTCGCGCGTGCCGCTGATGCTGGCGCTTGCCATGATGGTGGGCGTCTCGCTGATCAACCACATCGTGCGTATCCTGCCTTCGGGGCTGGAGAAAGACAGCAGCAGCGAAGCGCAGAAGGCCCTGTTCTACGCCGTCGAGAAGGGCAACATGGTGTATGCGCAGCGCCTGCTCAACATGAACATCGACCCCAACCTCAAAGGCCCGAACGGCTACACGCCCCTGATGTACGCGGCCGCGCGCGGTCACGCCGGCTTGACCGAACTGTTCCTGCGCAACGGCGCCAACGCCAATGTCATGAATGCCGAGGGTGATTCGGCGGTCGACCTGGCCTTGCGCATGGGGCATTCTCCGGTGGCCGATATCCTCAAGCAGGCGCGCCTGCAGCAATTTGCCAAGCAGGGCGGCAAGCCCACCGGCGGCGCTTTCGCCAACGCCTGACAGGCGCGCCTCACCTGGCCGCGCGCGGGCAGCGCTTCTCAAGTCTCGATGAAGGTGGTGAACTCGGCTGCGGCCGCGCGCTCGGTGGTGAGCCGATTGGCCACCACGGACTTGTCCTCAAACCCGAGAGCCATGCCGCACACCACCATGTCGGATTCGGGCAGGCCGAGAAACTCCTGAATGATCTTGTGGTAGTGGGCGAAGGCCTGTTGCGGGCAGGTGTCGAGCCCGCGGCCGCGCGCGGCGATCATGATGTTCTCGATGAACATGCCGTAGTCCAGCCAGCTGCCCTGCAGCATGCGCCGGTCGATGCTGAAGATCATGCCCACGGGCGCGTCGAAAAACGTGTAATTGCGCCCATGCTGCGCATGCATCTTGTGGTAATCCTTCTTGCCGATGTCGAGCAGGGAATAGAGCTCCCAGCCCAGCTTGCGACGCCGGCCCAGGTAGGGTTCGAACCACTCCACCGGGTAGTAGCCATATTCGTTGGTGAAAAGCGCTGCTTCGCCGCGCTGCTTGCGCGCGTAGTCTTCGTCGTGCGCGGCCACAATCGCGCCTGAGAAGCGCGCGCGCGCAGCACCTGTGAGCACATGCACTTTCCACGGCTGGATGTTGGTGCCCGAGGGCGCGCGGCTGGCGACGGCCAGGATTTCCTCGACCGTCGCGCGCGACACCGGGGTCGGCAGGAAGCCACGCACCGAACGGCGGCTGGTGATGGCGTGGTCGACGATTTCATGGTCTTTCATGCGGTGTCTTTCGGGGTCAGTTGCGCGAGACCGCAGGCGTGCGGTATGGTGCCGCGGCGGGTTCGATGCTTCCACGTTGGCGACGCATTTTACTTGCGCATCACCAGCGCCACGCCGGCCACCGCCACCAGCATGCCGGCCACCGCGAACAGGGTGAGCTTTTCATCGAACATCAGGTAGGCGATGAGCGCGGTCACCGGCGGCACCAGATACATGAGACTGGTCACCGCGGTGGCTGCGCCGCGCCGGATCAACAGCAGCAAGAGCGAGGTCGCGCCGAACGACAGTACGATCACCAGCCAGCCGATAGCGAAGATCAGCTCACCACTCCAGACGATCGCACGGGTCTCGAAGGCCAGCGCAAGCGGCAACACCACCACGCCGGCGGCGATGAACTGCAGCACCGACTGCGTGCGCAGGTCTTCGTCACCACAGTGCTTTTTCTGGTATAGCGTGCCGGCGGTGATCGACAAGAGGGCGACCACGCCCGCTGTCACCGCGGCCAGGCCCAGCCCGGTGACACCGATCTTGTTCGACACCACCATGGCCACGCCAACCAGGCCCAGGACCAAACCCGCCCACCGCCGCGGCTCCAGGCGTTCACCCGAGAGGCGACCGACAAACGCGGTCAGGATCGGCTGGGTGCTGACGATCAGCGCAGCCAGGCCGGCGCTCATGCCAAGCGAAATCGCCACGAACACGCCACCCAGATACCCGCCCTGCAACAGCACACCTGCAATGCAAACATGGACGATCTTGATGCCGCGCGGCCACGGGGCGCGCATTGCCAGCGCCACCGCGCTCATCAGCACGATCACCACCGCGAAACGCAGCAACAGAAACTTGAGCGGTGGCGCGTAGGGCAGCCCCAGCTTGGCGCCGACGAATCCGGTGGCCCACAGGAGCACGAACACAACCGGGGTCGCGTGGACGAAAAGCGCCTGCCGCGCAGACGCTGGAGCAAGAGAGGGCTGGGACATTCGGTGCAGCAAGTCGAACGCTTCGGGCGACACCTGCCCGCGCTCGATCAGTTGGATTTGTGGATGCCCGACAGAGGCAGGCAGAGTTTGGCGGGAAAGGTGAATTTTAGCATGGCGGAAATTGTTGCGGTATTAACGGGGTGGCAACGAGTCGTTAAAAATCAAATACTTAGGATTTTTGCATTGTGATGTTGCATTGCATCAAAAAGTTCTTGACTTCCGCTTTCGAGGCTCTATAATTCGAATTGCTGCAACGCACAAACCGAGACAAACAAGAAATCAACAAGGTCACGCGTTCTCTGCTTGCATTGATGAAGCGCTGTCCAACCAGACCATTTTTTGAGGCAATCCACCATGTATACCAGCAACGACCAATTCACCGCCGCCAGCAAAGCCGGCTTCGACAGTTTTTTTGCCATCGCCAGGAGCGGCTTCAGCGGCTTCGAGAAGCTGGCCGAACTCAATGTCGCCACTGCCAAGGCAATGTTCGACGACGCCACCAGCAACGCGCGCGCCATGCTCGAGATCAAGGATCCGAAGGAACTGATGGCACTCAACGCTTCGTTGGCGCAGCCGGCACTCGAAAAAAGCGTGTCTTACTCGCGCCACGTCTACAGCATCGTCACCGAAAGCCAGGCCACGCTGCGCAAAGCGGCGGAAGAGCAGGCGGCCGTGGCGCACAAGGAAATCGCTGCGCTGATCGAAAAGGGCCTGAAAAGCGCCCCGGCCGGCAGCGAAACGGCGGTTGCCGCGATGAAGTCGGCGATGGCGGCGGCCACCTCGGCTTACGACAACGCCAGCAAGATCGTCAAGCAGGCCGTTGACATGGCGGAAACCAATTTCGCCAAGGCCACCGCGACCGCGGTCGACAACGTTGGTGCCGCCACCAAAGTTGCCTCGAAGCGCAAGTAATCGGCGTTTCGCGACAGGAAAAAGCCCGGCGAGAGCCGGGCTTTTTTCGTTGTGCGCTTGAGTAGCCTGCCTCGTTGCATTGCCAGCGGCCAAGCATCGCCTGCGGGTGGTGGCACGATCAGAACGGGTACTGCCGCGTAGCCGCGCGCAAGCACGCGGCGTCAGCGCATGTAGGCGTTGAAGTCCGGAGTCACGATGGTGTGCTCCAGATAGTTGAAGCTGCCCTGCTCGCGCACTTCGCGCGCGGCGTCGATCAGGCCGGTCATCGCGGCGCGGTAGAGCGAGGTGGCCAGGCTGATGCGCCTGACACCAGCGGCTTCGAGTTCGGCCACCGAAAACGATTTGCCGCGAATACCGGCCATGAAATTGACCGGTTTGGAGACGGCCGCGCACACCGCGCGCACTGCCGCTACGTCAGGCAGGCCCGGGGCCATCAGCACATCGGCACCGGCTGCCTCGAACGCCTTCAGGCGCGCGATGGTGTCTTCGAGATTCGGGTTGCCGCGCAGGAAGTTCTCGGCGCGCGCGGTGAGCATGAAGCGATATGGAAGCGCGCGTGCGGCGGCGGCGGCGGCGGCCACGCGCGCCACCGCATGGTTCAAGTCGTAGAGCGGCTTGGCCGGGTCGCCGCTGGCGTCCTCGATCGAGCCGCCGACCAGGCCCGCTTGTGCCCCCAGCCGAATGGTTTCGGCGGCATCTTCAGGCGCATCGCCGAAGCCTTTTTCGAGATCGGCCGAAACCGGCAAATCGGTGGCATCGACAATTGCGCGCACATGGGCCAAGGCTTCATCGCGCGAAACGCGACCGTCGCGCCGCCCGTAGACGCCGGCGGATGCGCCGCTGGAAGTGGCCAGCGCCTGATAGCCCAGGGCGGCCAGCACGCGTGCCGAGCCGGCATCCCACGGGTTGCCGATGACGAAGGCGCCGGGGCTCCTATGCAGGGCGGCGAAGCGTTCGCCCTTTTCGGATTGGGTGGGTGTGGTCATGGCGGGACTCCTTGGCGAGACAGGTTTGCGGCAAAAAATCGGATGTAGTCGTGGCGCGCGCCTGTCACCGGGCAGGCCAGCGCATCGATCCGGAAAGTCAAGGCAGGGTTTCGCTCCAGGTACCGCCCAGTTGCTCCACGCCCTGGCGGAACCGCACCAGGGTTTCTTCGACCGCGCGCGCTTCGCCCTTGGCGCCCAGTTCGATATGGCGCGGCGTCGTGGCGTCGCCCAACGAGGGCAGGCTGAAGGTCTTGATGGCCGGGTTCTTTTCGGCTTCCAGCATCATGTCGATCAACTGTGACTCGCCGAGCACGAACACGAAGATCGATTTTTCCAGATCGGGCGCATGGTTGAAATGCGCCTTGTAATGCGTGTCGAGCACCCACTCGGCCATCGGCCAGGCCATCACCGGAAAGCCCGGCACGAACCAGTGATGACCGATGGTGAAGCCGGCGATGCGGTTATAGGGGTTGGGAATGATGTCGGCACCGGCCGGAAATTCGCCCATCGCCAGGCGCTGCGCGTTGAGTTCCCATTTCATCTCGATGGCGCGGGCGCGGATTTCCTTCTCCGCCAGCGGATGCGAAACCAGGCCCACGCAGAGCGCCTCGGCCGCCGCCTGCCGGGTGTGGTCGTCGGGCGTGGCGCCGATGCCGCCGCAGCTGAAAATGCACCAGTGGCCGCCTTGGGCCAGCGCGAAGGTGCGGCGATAGGTGTCAACGATATGTGCGCGATCGTCACCCAGGTATTCGGCCCAGGAAAGCTTGAGACCGCGCGCCTTCAAAAGCTCGATGATTTTCGGCATGTGCTTGTCGGCGCGTTTGCCGGAGAGGATTTCGTCGCCGATGATGATGAGCCCGAAGTTCATTTACGTAAGTTCCTTGAGCGCATTGCCGCGCTCGCTGGCAAGCGCGTTGAGGCCATAGTGGATAAATGCCAGCCCGGTCAGGGTGGTCGAGAAAAACCAGAAAAACGGCACGATGTTGAGCAAGGCGCCGCCGAAGCCGAGCCAGCCCCAACTGCGGTTGCGCTCGCCGCACAAGCGCTTGAGTTCCTCGGTCGAGGCATGCTCGGCCAGCGCGTCATAGCGCAGCACGAGGGTATTGAGGCGACCCAGCAGCATCGGCAGAACCAGCCAGCCAAACAGTGGAATGAACCAGATCGGAAAGGTGAGCAGCGCCAGCAGAATGAATTTGACAAGTGCGCCGACGGAATTGCCAAGCGAGCCCGCCAGGCTGCCGCCGCGGCGTGCCTCGAGCGTTGCGAAGTCGCGCGCGGCCACGTGTTTCAACATCAGCGGCATGCCGACCACGCTGATGAAACCGAGCGCGCTTACCAGCGTGAGCGGGATGAACAGCGCGATCAGAACCCACAATGCCAGCACCCCAGGCACCACGGAAAAACCGTAGATCACCAGCCGGTCGATCAAGCGTTCGACATAGGGCAGGGTCTTGAGCAGGCTATCGACTGCGGCGAAAAGAGTCGCCCACTTCCACCACATGATGAAGGCCCAGAACAAGGCGGCTGCCAGCACCGGACCAATGGCCAACAGCAGCATGCCGGGCTGCAACTGGCTGGCTAGGGCGCGACGGTAAGCTTCGAGGATGGACACAGGCTGATTTTACGGGTTTCGTTACATGCGACTTCGACTATCGACGGCATTTCGATGCTTCACGGCAAAGCCGCATGCCACCTGCCACATGCGGCAGCCGCCAACCACGGCATCTCGTTCTCCCTCTTGCGTGGGAGAGGGCTCCAGCAAGCGGAACAAGTTGATCACTGCAGGCATCGGGTTGGCCTGACCCCGTTCATAGCGTGAAAAAGCGGTCTTGCCGCCACCGGTGAGTTTGGCTGCCTGTTGCTGTGTGAGATTCAATTTTTTGCGAGTGCGCGCGAGGCGAATTGCGTTGCGTTCTTGTGCACCCATGAGCAACGCGGCAAGGGCATCGGCGTAGCGCTCGCCCTCGCCGACGTTGAACTCGATTTCGCCGCAGGCCGGACAATGCCATCCGTTGACCGCACGCACCGTCGCGGCCAGACCGTTGTGGGTGATCCGCACATTGCCACTGCCGCGTGTCATTTCATCACTGCCGCTATTGAGACACTCCCGTTTCATTCTATTTCTCCTTGAATTGCATCACTACCACACGTGTAGAACCGGAAGCCGAGCCCGATTCCCGGGATAGCTACCTTCAGCAGAGCCACACCCTTGCGGTTGCCGGATCGCCTGCTGATTTTTCCGTCAATCAGGACCACTATCGCCACGGCGCACCCAAGCGCGAACACTGCCGGCTCGCTTGATTGCCCAGCGCGAAGTCCGCAGCCGCACGGCTTTGATTAACCTACTTGCCAAATATAACCAACTAGGTTAATGTACCCCGTGCAAAAAGGCACGCCTCACTGCAAACTGTCGTTCGGCAAGGCCTTGGTCACCGCTGGTAAGGTGCGCTCAACCCAATCTGCACTTGCCGGGGCAGCAGCCTTGGGACTCGATTTCGCCGCAATGATGGCGGTCGTCATGTCACTTACGCCGAAGGATTTTTACAAGAGCATGACCACGCATGGGGACCACAAGATTTGGCAAGACGTGTATCGGCCCAACACGGATGCGGGCGAGGTGTATCTGAAATTGACGGTTGTAGACGAGGTTCTCATCGTTTCGTTCAAGGAGCCATGACCATGAAATGCCCAAGTTGCGGAGCAGCGAAACTGGTCCGGGACACTCGTGACACGCCCTACACATACAAGGGCGAAGAAATGACCATGCCGGCCGTAACCGGCGACTATTGCCCCGCGTGCGGCGAGGCGGTTCTCGACATGGGCGAGTCTGTACGAACCAGCGCACTGATGCTCGAATTCAACAAGCAAGTGAACGCCACGATCGTTGATCCGGCATTCATTGTCGGCGTACGCAAAAAACTCCGGCTGGATCAGCGTGAAGCGGCGGAGATTTTTGGGGGCGGTGTCAACGCGTTCTCCAGATACGAGAATGGCAAAACGAAGCCGCCGTTAGCGCTCGTGAAACTGCTCAAGGTACTGGACCGGCATCCCGATTTGTTGGAAGAAATCAAGGCGGCGTAGCGCCGCAGGCGTCCAGACGCATCTCGCGAACGTTTCCAGGAACGCGTCGAAAATCCGAATTCGCAGCAAGGCACATGGTTCTATACGACTTCCGGTCGGGGAGCAAAATTCAGAAGTAAATTCAAAGGCCTGCGGCGTAATAGCTGCGGGCCTTTGCGTTTGGGCGCTCGGCAAAATGGCCGCTGCTCCGCAATTTGAATCAGCCTTCTCGTCGATCGTTTGCGCCCTCGTCCACCGCGCCTCTGCGATGGCTGTATAAAACGCCAGAATGTGCGTCATCGTCAACCGCCTGTTCGAAGCCGGCTGGCCCATCCCGCGATGGCGCCTGGCCGGACTTCCGGCGCTGCCGCCACCGAAACGTCCAAGATCTTCGGCGCCTGAATTCGACGAGCCGGGAACATGAACCCAGGCCCACATTACAAACCCATCCCCGCCGCATGCCCCTGGGCGGTGGCATCGACGACATTGCGCGCGACCTTGCGGTGCATCGGCAAACGATGCGGCCGACGGCAACGCCGTCGCGGCGATCCACGCTAAAACAAGCGCGGTCGAGGTCTGGGTCATTCCCGCAGATGAGGGCAGGGTTGCCGCCGCGGCCGCTCTTCCCTTCGCCAAGCCCTCAGGCTAACCGGGTAAACCTTTGTCGATGTGGCTTCCCGATGACCAAACCCTTGTCCGACCTCAGCGGAAAACCGCACTCATCACCGGCTCCGCCCGCGGCGATGTCGCTCGCCACCGGGTCGTTCACCTGGACAAACACCGTCGGGATGTCGCGCGTCACCGCCTTGCCGGCCTGCGCCGCTTAGGTGCCCCAAAGTCACCAGCAGATCGACCTTCGCCTGCACCAGGGCGCCATTGCCGAGCGCGATGGCCAATGTTCGTCTGGCAATCATGGGTTCTGCGATGCCACCATTCAACTATCTCGTCGTGCTACGCTGTCTTACAACATTTTTATTCGATTCCGACATGCCCGCCACCGTCACCATCAGGCTGGAGGACGCGCTGCAAACGCGCCTGTCGCGCCTTTCCGCGTCGACCGGCCGCACCCGCAGCGATCTGGTGCGCGAAGCGCTGGAGCGTCAATTGGCGTTGATCGAGTTTTCCAGCGCACGGCGCAAGACCCGCCCCTTTGCCGAGCGCGCCGGCTGGCTCACTGACGAGGACGTGTTCGACGCCGTTTCTTGAAGGTCTTTCTCGACACCAACGTGCTGATAGCGGCGTTCGCCGCGCGCGGGCTGTGCGCCGATGTATTCCGGCTCGCCGCTACTGATCATGAACTTTTGATCGGCGCACCGGTGCTGGTGGAAATGCGCCGCATTCTTGAAACCAAGCTGCGCATGCAGCCCGCAGCGCGCATTCAAGTGCTGCAGGTGTTAAGCCGCTTCACCCAGGCTCCGGCTGCCAAGACGCCGCTGCCGCTGGGCATCGGTGACCCCGACGACGAATGGGTGGTGGCGTGTGCCGTTGCGGCTCAAGCCAATATTTTCGTCACTGGCGACAAAGCCTTGCTTGCGGTACTGCGGCTGGCCGCCATGCCGATCGTTTCGCCGCGCGAATTCTGGACACGCCTGACCGCAGGCTGAGAGTCCAGGTTGTCCGGTCCCCATCTGGGGCGTCATTCAATTACCTTGGCGCATTGACTCATCAGTTTTGTTACCGCTGATGCCCTGTTGCCTCATGTAGTTTGCTACCCGCCG
>Ga0105046_10003396_pt1 | contig 25264 bp, 17 predicted proteins | sample MAT03_FD_78385 | JGI IMG/M metagenome (GOLD analysis project Ga0105046, IMG submission 78385) | Freshwater microbial communities from Lake Fryxell liftoff mats and glacier meltwater in Antarctica - MAT-03 (megahit assembly) | ecosystem: Environmental > Aquatic > Freshwater > Ice > Liftoff...
AAGATTAAAGTTTAAAGTTTAAAGTTTAAAGTTTAAGGCGGGCGGAAGTAGACAGTCATCGGTCCGTATTGTTTTCCTCGACTGTTGACTGCCGACTTATTTTGGTCCCATAAAATTGGTTTCGACTTCATCGATTTTTTTGTCGCCGGAAAGTACCTCGATGGTAAGGTGTGTTTTTCGGCCTGTAAGTGCTGATTCGGGCATGCTGATGAAAAACGCGCCTTGTGCGATTTCACCTTTGGCAACGGAGCCTGGCTCTTGACCTACGATTTGAATTTCACCTTCAGGATGCATGAGATGCAGTTTGATGGGCAGTTCATGCGTTGCCTTGCTGATGATTTTATAGGTATACAGGTTGGTGATGTGGGTATCGTCTTTTTGTTGGTAAAGCTGCCCGGGTGAGCGCAGGATGATGGTTTCCACGATACCACGGCTTGCAAAGAGTGCAATGTCGACGGCAATCAGGGCAACAAGCACAGCACTATAGGCATAAACGCGCGACGTAAAAATCTTGCGTTTGCCGCTTTCGATGCCGGTCATCGAGTCGTAACGGATGAGTTCCCGTGGGCGGCCTACTTTATCCATTACTTCGTCGCAAGCGTCCATACAGGCAGTGCAGTTGATGCATTCCAGTTGGGTGCCGCCCCTGATGTCGATGCCCGTGGGACAAACGGCGATGCAAAGTTTGCAGTCGATGCAGTCGCCCAGGGTACGCGAAACTGTATTTTGAATTTTATCAACAGGGTTGGCAGCCATCGTGCTGCTCAGGCTTGTGGAAGACGTTGCCTCACTGCGGTCCTTTTTGATTTTTCCGCGAGGCTCCCCACGGTTGTAGTCGTAAGCCACCACGATAGAGTCATTTACAAGCAAAACGCCTTGCAATCGGCCGTAAGGACAAATGGTGGTACAAACCTGTTCACGCAGGCGGGCAAAAACGAAGTAAAAAGCGCCGGAGAACACAAGCATGGCCGAAAAGCCGAATACGTTTTGCGAAACGGGTTCGCTGATGATTTTCAGCACTTGGTCCATGCCGATGATGTAGGCAAGGAAATAATTGGCCACCACCACGGCAATCGCAAAAAAGATGAAGTGTTTCAACGTTTTTTTGCGAATTTTTTCGGCCGTCCAAGGAGCTTTGTCAAGTTTGCGCTGTTCGTTGGCATCACCTTCTATCCAATATTCGATTTTGCGGAAATACATTTCCATGAATACGGTTTGCGGACAAACCCAGCCGCAAAACAAGCGGCCGAAAACCACGGTGAAAAGGATGATGAACACGATGAACGTGAGCATTGCCAATCCGAACAGGTGGAAGTCCTGCGGGGTAAACAACAATCCGAACAGCACAAACTTGCGCTCAAGCACATTGAAAAGCAACAGGGGCTCACCGTTAACCTTGATGAAAGGGACGGCGAGGAAAAACAACAGAAAAGCATGGCTTACCCAGGTACGGTACTTGGTAAAACGCCCTTTGGGCTTTTTTGGATAAATCCAAACCCGTTTGCCTTCTTTATCGACAGTAGCAATGGTATCGCGGTACTCGTCGAATTCGTCGTGCAAAATCTCTTCACTGTCTGCGCTTTTCATGGTGTTTTTTATTTGCTTTCTCCTGTTGCCCCAGGCGTGGCAGTACTGTCCTGGGCTGCGGCTGCATCCTCTTTCCAAATTACGCCCTGTGGTTCCTTCGGTACAGCAGGAGTAGTGCCTTGAAGGGTGAGGATGTAACTCGCCACTTTTTGCATGTCAGAAGGATTGAGTTGCGAGGCCCAGGCAATCATGCCTTTTTCAGGTACGCCGTACTTGACTGTTTTGAAAATGTTTTTGATGCCGCCGCCGTGAATCCAATATTCGTCGGTAAAGTTGGGGCCAACGGAACCGCCACCGTCGACAAGGTGGCATGCTGCGCAACTGTTTGTGTAAATCAGCTCGCCTTCTCCCAATGCGGTGGCGTCGCTAAGCACCGTTACATTGGATTCGTCAACCGCATTGGCCTGACCGGCAAGGGCGACAGCGATTTCTTTTTTGGCTTGTGCCATGTCCCTTTCGTATTCCTCAACCTGTGAAGGGCCGTTTCCGCCAAAGTGGTAATACACCATGTAAACCACGGAGAATACGATGGTGAGGAGGAACATGTTCACCCACCATGGCGGGAGGCGGTTGTCGAGTTCGCGGATGCCGTCGTAGGCATGGTGCGACATGATTTCGTGCTCGCGTTCGCGTGGAACGGCGTCTTCCCAATATTGTTTGCGGATGCGTGTCCAGAAGCTTTCACCTACAGGTTTCACTTCGGGTTGAGGGAGTTCGAGGCCATTTTCGCGTGCCTGGAGTTCAATAATGCGTTTGTAAAGGAACTGGTTTACCTTGATCACAAACACCATGGCAGCAATGAACAGCAGCGATCCTGCAATCACCAACACATAGGTCATGATGTTGGCGAGTTTTTCGGCGCTTGGTGGCGCCACTGCAACGGCAGCTCCTGCTGCTTGTCCCCATGCCGTCAAAGAAGCCAGCACAACCAGCGGAGTCAACAAGTATTTAGCGGATTTCATAAGTTTTGAATTTCTTAAAGTTGCAAGTTTCAAGTTTCAAATTGCAAGTAGCAAGCAGCAAGACGCACTTGCAACCTGCAACTTGCAACTTGTTTATTTGTCGTCTAAAGGAAGGTTGGCCATGTGCTGCATGTCGTCTTTACTGCTTAGTGCTGCGCGCAAAAAAGCAACGCAAAATGCTGTGAAAAAGATGAGCAATGCAGTGATGCCGAACCATTGGATGCCTTCGACCGATTGAAGCAGGTATTTGTACATGATGTATGGTTATTTTTGGGTGGCTGATTTTTGAGCTTTAATGTCTGTGCCCAGTCGTTGCATGTAAGCAATAATGGCTATGATCTCCTTGTTTTCCATGCCTTCATCTTTTACGCCCTGGCTTTTCAGATTTTCAGCCACTTTGTTCGCCTGTTTTTTGGCATCGGCGATGGCTTTGCCTTCAAAGTCTTTGGGGTAAGGCGTACCGAGTTTGCGCAGGGCATATATTTTATTTGGCAAATCACTAAGATCAAGCTCATTGTCGAGCATGGCAGGGTAGGCTGGCATGATCGATCCCGGCGACATGGTGGTTGGGTCCAACATGTGGTTGTAGTGCCAACTGTCGGGGTATTTCCCACCCACACGGGCAAGGTCCGGACCGGTACGTTTGCTACCCCACAGGAACGGACGGTCGTAGATGTGTTCACCACTCTTGGAGTATTCGCCGTAACGTTCGGTTTCTGAACGGAAAGGACGAACCTGTTGCGAGTGGCATCCCACACAACCTTCGCGGATGTAGATGTCGCGACCTTCAAGTTCAAGCGGAGTAAACGGTTTAACAGATGCTATTTTGGGTACCTGGCTTTCAATGAAAACCATGGGGAAGATTTGAACAATACCGCCAATGGCGATCAGAATGGTGCTGAAGAGCAACATTTGGATCGGACGGCTTTCAATCCAACGGTGCCAGTGTTCGCCGACGGCCAACACGACTTTTCCGCTTTGACGAGCAGGTGCTTCAGCATCTTCGTTGGCAAGGAAATTGCCTTTTTGCCCTGTTTTTACAAGGTTGTAAACACCAAGCAAGGTACCTACGAAGAACAAGGTGCCGCCGAAGACGCGCATGGCGTACATCGGGATGATTTGTGTAACGGTATCGAGAAAGTTACCCCATGCGAGGGTTCCTTCGGGCGTAAACTGTTTCCACATCATGGCTTGCGTCCAACCGGCCCAGTAAAGAGGCACGGCGTAGAACAGGATGCCGAGCGTGCCGATCCAGAAGTGCATGTTGGCAAGTTTCACGGAATAAAGCTCCGTGCGGTACATGCGAGGCCATAGCCAGTACAACACGCCGAACGTGAGGAAACCGTTCCAGCCCAGAGCGCCTACGTGAACGTGGGCTATGGTCCAGTCGGTAAAGTGGCTGATGGCGTTCACACTTTTGATCGAAAGCATGGGGCCTTCAAACGTGGCCATACCATAAGCGGTAACAGCTACCACCATAAATTTCAAAACGGGATCCTGGCGTACACGGTCCCAGGCGCCGCGAAGGGTGAGCAGACCATTGAGCATTCCACCCCACGATGGAGCGATCAGCATGATCGAAAACACGGTGCCAAGCGATTGAACCCAGTCGGGCATCGACGAGTACAAAAGGTGGTGCGGCCCGGCCCAGATGTAGATGAAAATGAGCGCCCAAAAGTGGATGATCGATAATTTGTACGAGTATATGGGACGGTTGGCTGCTTTCGGCAGGAAGTAATACATCATGCCGAGGTAAGGCGTGGTGAGGAAGAAGGCCACGGCGTTGTGTCCGTACCACCATTGCAACAGTGCATCCTGTACGCCTGAAAATACCGTGTAACTTTTGAATGCCGAAAAGGGCACTTCAATGCTTCGTACGATGTGCAAAATGGCCACTGTAACCCACGTAGCGATGTAGAACCAGATGGCGACATAAAGGTGGTCTTCGCGGCGTTTGAGGATGGTTCCGAACATGTTGATGCCAAAAACAACCCAAACCAGTGTAATCAGAATATCAATGGGCCATTCCAGCTCAGCGTATTCACTGCTGGTGGTAATGCCCATGGGCAAGGTGTAAGCGGCGCATAAAATGACGACCTGCCATCCCCAAAAGTGAATCCAGGAAAGGCGGTCGGAAAACATGCGTGCTCGGAGCAGTCGTTGCAGGGAGTAATAAACCCCCATAAAAATACCGTTACCCACAAAAGCGAAGATGACGGCGTTGGTGTGCAACGGACGAAGGCGTCCGAAAGAAAGGAATTCTAAACCCGTTGAAGTTGCATTCAAAACGGGAAAAATGAGTTGGAGGGCGAGAATGATCCCTACCAACATGCCCACCGAGCCCCAAATAAAGGAGGCCATGCCGAAGGCTCTTGTGATGCGGTTGTCGTATTGAAACTGTTCGATGCGGCTCATAAAAGGCTTTCATGAGAAGGTTAGCAAATAAGTTGGTTTGTTGCAATCTTCTCGATTAAGTAAAATGCAACAGGCAAAATGCAGATGCTTTTTGCCTGTTTGCCCTGAAGAGGTTTAGGTGTGTTCACTGGAGCCGGTCGCTTTGTCATCCGCATCCACAGCATTGCTGCGAAGCTCATCATCAAACAACATGCGCACCGATGGGGTGTAATCGTCGTCGAACTGGCCATTTTTGGTGGCCCACAAATAAGCAAGCAAAAAACCTGCGGCAACTACGAGGCTGATGAGAATGAGCAAAAACATGATTTCCATGAGCGTAAGCTTTGTAAACGTCTGCAAGGTCCGAACCGCCTGGTGTGGCAAGGATGACGGAAGTCAGGGCGAGACCTGACGTTGGTCACGCTTCCTTTTTTTTCTGTTCATCCAATGATTTTTTCTTTGTTTTGTCCCTCCTATGCTGCATGTCTACATTTCATACGCTCCCGAAGACAAAGCTTGCCTCGACAAGCTGGTGGAATGGCTCACGCCCATGCAGGAAGATTATTTCCTGCGCATCTGGTACAACCATCCCATGCCTGCACCGCCGCGCCTGCCCGACATCTGGCAAATGCTGTTTTTCTGGTACCGGCCAGAAAGGCCCGGACTTCCTTACCACCCGCACCTGCCTTACCAAACCCGTGAAGGACACATTTATTTGTTCCTCACCAGCCACCACAGTTTGCGTGTAGCCCACATCAATCAGATTGAAATACCCACCGCAGTGGATCGATACACCGAACTGGGGCAGCGGTTCATCCGCATTTTTCCCGTCATGGTGTCGCCGTCGCATTGGAAACAACACTCCAGCCTTTCGGGATTCGCTACCCTTGGCCCAAAAAAGTCCATAGCCGAAACCCAGCCGCAGGAAGACGCTTACCTAGCCATTGTGGAACAACTGAAACCGGCGATCGAAGAATTGCGCAGAAACTGGATGGAAGAATTCAAACGCCAGGGCAGGTCGCTCGAAGCGTTTAAGCATCCACCCATGCTGGAGGAAGGCCGCCCCGTATGGAAATCGCTGCCACGGTGGACGGGCTGGCTCATCCTGGGCCTCATCCTGTACTCGGTAATGAACTGGTACACCGACTCCTGCTCGCCGCGTTACTACAAACGCCTGCGCGATGTGCTCCCGCCTGTGTTCGAGCGTCCGCCCGAAGAGTTCCCGCGCTCCGAACCCTACCGCTCACCATTACCCGTGCCACTGCCTCCGAAAGACAGCCTTGCGCCATCGTTGCTGGATAAAGAAAAACCTCAAAAGGTACGTGATGCGGAAGAAATGCTTCAATCCGTCGACTCCATGATGAAAAAAGTTGAAAAGCTGGACGATGGCATTGAGGAGTAGCGGACAGCGGGCAGTAAAAAAGACGCCAGGAAATGATTCCTGGCGTCTTTTTTACTGCCTGCTGCCTGCTCCTTACGCAAGGTGCACTTCCCCATACATGGCCGAGCGCATGTGGTGCACCTTATCGCTGTGTACGTATTCGTGGTAGGTCATGTGCTGGTCGATCAGACCGCCGGGCGTGATTTCGATGATGCGGTTGGCTACCGAATCCAGGATTTGGTAATCGTGTGAGGTGAACAGGATGTTGCCTGTAAATTCGGTCATGCCGTTGTTAAGCGCCGTGATCGATTCGAGGTCGAGGTGGTTGGTGGGTTCGTCGAGGATCAGGAAGTTGGGATTGGCGAGCATGATTTTGGACATCATGCAGCGCACTTTTTCACCACCCGACAACACAGCGGAACGTTTGAAAACTTCTTCGCCGCCGAAAAGCATGCGGCCCAAAAAACCGCGGATGAACGACTCGTCTTTTTCCTTGGAAAACTGGCGCAGCCAATCAATCAGGTTCATGTCCTGATCGCCGGTGAAATAGGGGCTGTTGTCGTTGGGCAGGTATTGTGAAGAGATGGTTTGTCCGTATTGGAAGGTGCCGGTATAATCTTTGTCCTCTCCTGCAAGGATGTTGAATAAAGCAGTAACGGCCTGAGCATTTCGGCTGAGCACGGCAATTTTTTCACCTTTGTTGAAACGCAGGTGCAGGTTTTCGAACAACAGTTCGCCCGCTTCGTTGCGTTTGGTAAGTTTTTCAAACTCCAGGATAATGTCGCCTGGATCGCGTTCAGGTTTGAAATTGATGTAAGGATATTTGCGCATGGAGACCTGCATCTCTTCTAAATTGAGCTTCTCCAGCGCTTTTTTACGGCTGGTCGCCTGTCTCGATTTGGAAGCATTGGCCGAGAATCGGGCGATGAAGTCCATCATCTCCTGGCGTTTGGTTTCCACTTTTTTATTTTTATCGGCCATTTGGCGCGACATCAACTGGCTGGTTTCGTACCAGAACGTGTAGTTGCCGGTAAACATCCGGATTTTGCCGAAGTCAACGTCCACCACGTGCGTACACACCATGTCCAAAAAGTGGCGGTCGTGCGAAACTACGATGACGATGTTTTGGTAGTCGGCCAGGAAATTGCAAAGCCAGTCGGTGGTTTCCGCGTCCAGGTCGTTGGTCGGTTCGTCCATGAGCAGGATGTCGGGCGATCCGAAAAGAGCCTGAGCGAGCAACACTTTCACACGATCGGAGCCATCGAGGTCGCGCACCAGTTTGTAGTGCAGCGATTCCCGAACACCCAGGTTGCTGAGCATTTCGGCGGCGTCGCTTTCGGCCATCCAGCCGTTCATTTCGCCAAATTCTCCTTCGAGTTCAGCCGCGAGCATGGATTCTGCTTCTGTGGCGTTGGGATTGTCGTAAATGGCGTTTTTTTCCTGCATGATGTCGTACAGGCGCTTGTGACCCATGATGACGGTATCCATCACCGGGAAAGTATCAAATGCGAAGTGGTTTTGGCTGAGTACGGCCATACGTTCGCCGGGAGATATGTCGATGGATCCCCGGGTACTTTCTATTTCGCCCGAAAGAATCTTCAGGAAGGTTGATTTGCCGGCGCCGTTGGCTCCGATGACACCGTAACAGTTGCCTTTTACAAATTTTAAATTGACGGAGTCAAAAAGAACCCGTTTTCCAAATTGCAGGCCAACGTCGTTTACTGACAGCATTTAAAAAAGTATATGTCGTTGAAAAGGAGCGCAAAGGTAAGATTTTTTCCCCGTATCCTTGCAGTCATAAAAATTTACACTGCATGCTCCGCCTCCGTTTCTTCCTGATTGTTTCCCTTTTCACAAACTTTTTGTCCGCCCAGGAACCCCAACGCATCGCGCCCATGGTGTCTTCAGGTACCTACCTCGGCACCATTCCGCTCCTACGCGACCTTACTCCAGTAACCATTCCGGCTGGTACGCCCCTGAAGGTGTGGCAAAAATGGAACCACTTCCCACCCAACGTGATCAACAACCCCGACGCTTTGCCCCAGGGCCCCGATCCGCTTGTGGACATGAACGCGGAGCGCAGTACTGGTCCGGAGCTCGAAGTAGACCTCAATCTTGAAGGCCTGCGCGACGGCGCCGTTTCGCCCCCCGACCCGAACGGCGACGTGGGCAAAAACCACTACATACAAGCCGTGAACAGCGCCTCCGGCGCAAAATTCCGCATTTGGGACAAACAAGGCAATTCCGTTTACGGTCCGGCCGCTACCAACACCCTTTGGAACCAAGTGGGAAGCAGCAGCATCGGCGATCCCATCATTCAATACGATCCGGGTGCCGAACGCTGGATCATGATGGAAATGCAAGGCATCGGCAACGGCGAATTGCTGCTGGCCATTTCCGACGACCACGATCCGACAGGCGGCTGGAAAGCCTACCGTTTTCAAACGCTCGGTTTCCCCGATTATCCCAAACTTTACATTTGGCCCGACGCCTATTTTGTCACGGTAAACGAAATTGTAAACGGCAACCAATGCAGCGGTTATGCCCTTGAAAAAAGCGCCATCCTCGCCGGCACCGATGCCTTTCAGGTACACCGTTTCGAACTTCCAAAATACCCGGGCATCAGCTTCCAGCCGGCTACGGGTGCCGATTGGGACGGTGGCGCACCTCCACCTCCCGGCAGTCCGGGCTACCTGTTTCGCGTGTACGACGATGCCTGGAACGGCGGCGCCGACCAGATCCAAATATTTGAAGTTTATGTAAACTGGCAGGACTTGTCGCAGAGTTTCCTCGACGGTCCATCCAGCATTTACACCGCTCCTTTTGAAACCAGAGTGTGTTTTTCCGGGCTGTTCGATTGTTTGGAACAACCCGGTGCCGGAGCGCCGCGCATCACTGCCCTGGAAAACATCATCATGCACCGGGCAGCTTACCGCAACTTCGGCAGCCACGAAGCGGTGGTGTTCAACCACATCGCCGACGTGTCCGGACAAACAGGCGCAGGTGGCGACGCGGCAGTACGCTGGTACGAGCTGCGCAAAACAGGCAATGAAGATTGGAGCATTTACCAGCAGGGTACTTTTGCACCCGACCTCGCCACCAACCGGTTTATGGGCACCCTGGCTTTAGACGAAGCCGGCAACATCGGTCTGGGCTACTCCGTGGTGAGCAACACCGTTTTTCCGGGATTGCGTCTTACGGGCCGTCGCGCAAGTGACCCGCTCGGCCAAATGCCCATCGAAGAATATACCCTTCAGGCAGGTAGTGTGAGCCACACCGGCGACCAGCGTTGGGGCGATTACAGCAGCATGAGCATAGACCCCGAGGACGGAAAAACCTTCTGGTTTACCGGCGAATACCAACCCAACAACGCCAATTGGGGCACCCGCATCGGCACGTTTCGCATCCAGCGCGACAGCTTCGATGTGAGTCCGACCGAACTGCTCGGACCACTGCCCAACGCAACGGTAGGCGCACCCGAAAACGTATCTGTACGTGTGTTGAACGGCGGCATCAATCCAGCTCAAAATGTGAGTCTGCAGCTTTGGTTCAACAATGTTCTCGTAGCCACCGAACAATTGCCAGGCATTATCGCTTCCGAACAAAGCGTGGATTACACGTTCAATGCCACGGTAGACATGCCTGTTGTAGGACAAACCTATCCGTTCATGATTGTAAGCCAGTGGACGAATGACAATTTTACCAAAAACGACACCTTGCGCTCAACCGTAAAAAAACTAACGGCCCACAATGCCGGCATCGCAGGCAGGTTCAACCTGTCGGGTTTGTTGTGCGCCGACGCGCATACCTTCGGTTTCATTGTTGAAAACTACTCGGGGTTGCCTTTGAACAGCGTCGAACTGCGCTGGAAACTGAATACACAGGCTCAGGACACGGTTTTTTGGACCGGAAACCTCCAGCCCGGCGAACGCGACACCGTTATGCTTACCATGACAAACATCAACGACGGATTGAACAACCTGCGCGCGCATACGGCTTTCCCCAACGGTTTTGCCGACCAGGAAACTTCGGACGATTCCACTTCGGTGAAGTTTTTTGGGAACCTCGGCGGCACGTATTTGTCGCTTGAAGGAACCACCGAATTTGGCGTTTTGCAATGGGAATTGCGTGCCGGAGGGTCGATCGTGGGCAGCGGTCAGGTAGCCTCCGCAACCAGCGTGGTGGCGCCCATTTGTACCGACGACAATACGTGTTACAAATTGATTTACCGTGCAAGTACCTTGTCTTGGCAGGGCGATGTAAAACTGTACGACATTTACAACAACGTTTTGGCCTCCGTTAAAACGGCCGACAACCAGAAGGATACCGTTTCATTTTGCACTCCTGCACGTGTGTCTGTGGATGCGGGTGTTATCGGGCTTGTCTCGCCTGTTTCCGATCCCGGATTGGGCAATTCAGAAGCCGTGACCGTACGGTTGCGCAACTTCGGTACCACGCCACTTACGGACGTGCAGGTGCGGTACAACAAAAACTCCGGCAACCAAGAAGAGGTTACCGAAACCATCCCCGGCACCATTCAACCACAGCAGACCGTCACCCATACGTTCAACACTGCGGTTGATTTGAGCGATGTTTTTACCACCATACATCCGTTTGTTTTCCGAACCCTTGTGCCCGGCGACGAACAACCCAACAACGATCTTTACAGGGATACCCTTTACCGTAGGGCGGACTACGACATCGCCTTGCAATCGCTCGACCTTTACACAGGTTGCAGCGATACCGCCAAGGTTGAAATGGCCTTGTTGTTTCAAAACAACGGCGCTCTGACCGCACAAACGCTTGAACTTGCCATCCGATCAAACGGATTTCCGGAAACATACGATACCATCAACATCAATTTGGCGCCCGGCAAAGTAGGCGGATATTATTTCAAGCCGGATCATACGGTGTACGGTACAAACAACCTGGAGCTGGCAATAAGGAGCATCGACGGTGTGGCGGATACAGTGAATATCCTGGACAACAGTCTTGCCCTGGTTTACGCAGTCACCGAAGTGCTTGCCGAGGTGGAAATCCTGTTTGCGGCAGACAACAATCCCGACGAAACCATTTGGCAACTTCTTGGTCCCGACGGTTCGGTGATCGCGTCCGGCGGCCCCTACATTTTGGTCGGATTGTTTCAGTACACACCCGGCATTTGTGTGGATCCAAACCATTGTTACACCATGCGTTTCATCGATTCGGGTGGCAATGGATTCAATGGTTTTGTCAACATTACCATTGAAGGTTACACAGGGTTTCAAGTCTTTGGTTTTGAAACGGATACGCTAGATGTGCCTTTTTGTTTGCAGGACCAATGCGGCAATTTTGCCGTAACGGCCGACGCTACGCCTGCCAGTGCCGTGGGTGCAAACGATGGTTTGATCAGTCTGACCTTCGCCGGCGGTACCGCACCATACGAAATCAGCACCAACGGTACGGATTATGTGTCTGCTACGGAATTTACCGGACTTGCAGCGGGCATCTACACGGTTTACGCCCGCGATGCCAATGGATGCGTGAAGATGTTGTCCGTCGTGGTGGAAGTAGCTTCTTCAACGGTTGAGGTTTGGAAAAACGCCAAACTCACGGTCACGCCCAACCCTACGGACGGATTGGTGCGCTTGTACCTTCCCGTGCCTTCACACATTCGTGATGCGGAGGTTTGTGTGACGGATGCCAGAGGAAAACAGTTGTACGAAACCCGGCTCACACGTTGGGATGACGCTTTGCAGGGCATGGTTTCTTTGGAAAAACAGCCGACGGGTGTGTATTTGGTGATTGTGAAGGTTGGGGAGAAGGTGTTTGTGGCGAGGGTGGTGAGGAGATAAAAAAACCACCAGATTGTTACAATCTGGTGGCTCGACATAACCATGAAAACAATTAACCAATAAAAGGTTTTTAAGCCCTTTCAAGGTATGATGTCTACAAAACCGTGCCAAAACAGGTATGGAAATGTCGTGTAGCTGACGCTCGGTTACAAAATGTTCACCTCCGGCTCCAAACGGATGCCAAATTGTGCTTCCACCGAGGCGATGATGGCTTTGGCGAGTGTTTCCACCTCCGCGCCCGTAGCGCCACCGAGGTTCACCAATACGAGGGCTTGTTTATCGTAACAGCCCACGTTGCCCATGTTTTTACCTTTCCAGCCGCATTGTTCGATAAGCCATCCGGCGGGTATTTTGACGCGTCCGTCGGGCAAGTCGTACGCGGGCGCTTGAGGGTGTGTGGCGCGCAAACGTTCGAGCACGCTGCGGTCTGTTTCCGGGTTTTTGAAAAAACTGCCGCAGTTGCCGATTTTGGCGGGGTCGGGCAGTTTGGAGGAACGGATGGCGACTACGGCACGGCTCACGTCGGCAATGCCGGGCGTTGTCACGCCGTTGGCTTCCAGTTGTTTGCGTATGTCGCCGTAATTCGTGTTGATTTTGTGGTTGTGGCGAGAAAGTGAAAACGTGACCGACACAATCGCGTATTTCCCTTTGCCTTCGTGTTTGAAAAAACTGTCGCGGTACCCGAAACGGCATTGCACTTTGGTAAAGGTTTCCTTTTCGCCTGTTTCCAAATTGACGGCTTCCAGGCGCACAAACGTATCCTTAATTTCAACACCGTACGCGCCGATGTTTTGCACGGGCGATGCGCCTACAGAGCCTGGAATCAGACTGAGGTTTTCTATACCGCCCAAATTGTTTTTCACAGCCCAAAGCACGAAATCGTGCCACACTTCGCCGCCGCCAACGGTCACCCAAACGCGGTGTTCGAAGGTGCGCACGATGGTGATGCCCTTCACGCTATTGAGTAAAATTAGGCCGGGATAATCGCCGCGCAACACCACGTTGCTACCGCCGCCCCACACGATGCGTGGCGACACAGACGAACGCAGGGCTTCCTGAAGTTCGGCCACGTTGTGGAATTCGGCCAAAAACGCCGCATGGGCATCAATACCGAAAGTATTGTAGGGAAGCAGGGAAACGTCGGACTGGATTTTCACAGGAGGCATTTCAGTTGCCGGATGAACACGTCGATGTCGTACAGGTCGTAATCTTCGTACCCCGTACTCCACGCGATTCGGATTTTATCGAGCGGTGTTTTTTGCAGTTTTTTCAAAAGTGCCTTGTCGATGTTGTATTGTCCGTGGTACATCCATGGTCCACCTTCCGGGTCGGGCGTACCTTCATCGGCGTGCATGTTGGTGATGCTCACCGAGGTGCCGTCGAGGAATCGCAGCAGGGTTATGGCGTCTTTGCCCAGGGTGCCGAACGATTTGCGCGGGTTGGGGTCGTTTACTTTGAACCACAGATGCATCATCAAAACACCGCCAGATGTAGAAGACATGGCCGCGTCGCAGGTGACCTGGGGTTTGCCGCTGAGGTAATTTTTCAAAACGGCGGGCGTATGTCTGAAAATTTCTTCCCGTTTCAATTCACGGTAAACTTCGCCGGAAAATTCATCGCGTCGCTGTTGTGCCACAGCGCAGGGTGGAATGGGTGGATTGAGCATGACATCCTGAGCAGCATCATACGTTTTTAAACTGGCGGAAGTTGCCTTGGTTTTTTCCTTTTTTGGTCTTTCAGTTACAGCCGAAGTGTTGGAATCGGGTTGGGTTGTCAATGTGGAATCCTTAGGCACCGCAGACGGGTCGCTCACACCTTCTGGAATCAGTATGCTGGCAACTGGCGGTAGGAAAGGTTCTGGTAATCCGGCGGCAAGGGCTTGTACTTCCTTAACCTGTTCAATAAGTTTCGGAAGGTTTTTAAGGAGCGTCAAACTGTCCGTTTTCATCGTTTTTTCCGCCAGGGAAAAGGCTTTTTCTGCTTTTTTCAAATCGTTTTTGGCGGTTTTTTCCAAATTTTTGGCTTCCGAGAGGTTGGTGCTAAGTTGTGCCAGGGTATCCCTGTTGAAGGTGCTGTCTTTTTTTGCGGCCTTCACCAGTTTGTCCAACAAGTCGCGTTTATCGCGTTTGTTGTCGGAATAAAAACCGAGTTTATGCGCTGCGTCTATGGCTTGGCTTTGCAAAACAGACACATTTTGCCGCATTTGAGCGACGGTAGGTGATGGTGGAAAGGTATCCACAGGGGGCAGGTCCTGCGCGTGCAGCATGCCTGCAAACAACAACAAACAGGTGGCAAACAGGCTTCGAATCATGGTTATGTTGTGTTGTAGCGAATTCATCTTATCCATTCATGTGCTGTAATCGGGTTTTGCACACTACTTTTGACGCAAAAATACGCGCCTGCGGCGCAAATACCATCATCATGAAGACACATATCCTTTTCAGTTTCGTTTTACTTGCTTTACTCAACACGGGTTGCGACCAAAACGGTGGCTCTTCGGCCAATACACAGAACATGGCTTTTAAACCCATTCCCGTTACTTACCCCTTTACGCGCAAGGATACGACGGTGCACGACATCTATTTCGGAAAAACCGTCGCCGACCCGTACCGCTGGCTCGAAGACGACCAGAGCGAAGAAACCAAGGAGTGGGTAAAAAAACAAAACCTGATCACCTTCGGCTACCTCGGACAAATCCCGTACCGCGATAAGATTAAACAACGTCTGGAAGCCATCTGGAATTTTGAAAAATTTGGAACGCCCTTTAAAAAAGCAGGCAAATACTACTTTTTCAAAAACGACGGTTTGCAAAACCAAAGTGTACTGTACGTACAGGATAACTTAGAAGCAGAAGCCAAAATGGTGCTTGACCCCAACACCTTCAGTACCGACGGCACCAGTTCGCTGCAGGAACTCGACTTTTCCAAAGACGGCCGCTACCTTGCCTACAGCATTTCCAAAGGCGGTTCGGACTGGCGCAGCATCCAGGTGAAAGACCTGCAATCGGGACAAATGCTCACCGATGTGATCGAATGGGCCAAGTTCACAGGCATTTCCTGGGCAGGCGATGGTTTTTACTACAGCCGGTATCCGGAGCCTAAAGAAGGCACCGCACTCACCCAAACGAACCAGAACTGCGCCATTTATTTGCACAAACTAGGCACGCCACAAAGTGCCGACCAAATGGTTTACCGAGATGCTGCATACCCAGATCGTTACTTCGGCGCAAGTACCACCGACGACGAAAGATTTCTCAGTGTAACTGCCGGCGAAAGCACGAGCGGCAACAGTCTGATGGTGCGCGACTTGGTGAACAATCCGAAAGGGTTGATATCCATCGCCGAAGGTTTTGAAAACGAATACGGCGTGGTGGACAACATCGGCGATGAAATGCTCATCATCACCAACAAAAACGCTCCGAAACAACGACTCATCCGGGTGAATCCCACGCGCCCTGCCGAAGCAAACTGGATAACTGTTGTGCCTGAGGATACGTCCGACGTGCTTCAAAGCGCTGTATTGTGTGGCGGAAAAATTGTTTGCAGCTACCTGCACAACGCCTCCAGCGCCCTGCGTGTTTTCGATGCCGACGGTAAGTTTTTGAAAGAAATAGCCCTCCCGGAAATCGGAACGGTAGGCTCGGTAAGTGGTGAAAAAGATGAAAAACAGGCATTTTTCTCGTTTTCGTCGTTCCTGCGTCCCACTACGATTTATTCGCTCGACATGCAAACGCTCGATGTGAAGGTGTTCAAGGCGCCCAAAATGGCGTTCAACCCCGACGCTTACACGACCGAGCAAATCTGGTACACTAGCAAAGACGGCACCCAGGTGCCCATGTTCATCACACGCAAGAAAAACATCTCGTTCGACGGCAACAACCCCACGTTGCTCTACGGCTACGGCGGGTTCAACCAATCGATCACACCGGGTTTCTCCGCTTCCCGTGCAGCCCTGCTCGAGAACAACGGCATCTATGCCGTGGCCAACATCCGCGGTGGCGGCGAGTTTGGTGAAGTTTGGCACAAAGCGGGCATCAAGTGCACGAAGCAAAATGTGTTCGACGACTTCATCGCTGCAGCCGAATACCTGATCGCCAAAAAGTACACCGCACCCGAAAGGCTTGCCATCGAAGGCGGTTCCAACGGCGGATTGCTTGTAGGCGCTTGCATGACCCAGCGTCCGGAACTTTTCGGCGTGTGTTTCCCAAGAGTTGGCGTACTCGACATGTTGCGTTACCACAAATTCACGATCGGTTACGCCTGGGCTGTGGATTACGGTCGCAGCGATGTGGCGGAAGAATTCCCTTGTCTGATGGCCTACTCGCCGTTGCACAACCTGAAAAAAACAGCCTATCCGGCCACGCTTATCACCACGGCCGACCACGACGACCGTGTGGTGCCGGCACACTCATTTAAATATGCGGCTGCGTTGCAGGAAGTACAGCAGGGTCCCAGGCCTACGCTCATCCGCATCGAAACCAGCGCCGGGCATGGCGCGGGCAAACCGACCAGTAAACTGCTTGAGGAAGCGGCTGATTTGTTGTCGTTCATGTTGTACAACATGAACATGCAGGTAATTTATTGATTGGGAGGTCGGGCTTTAGCCCGACAATGGGTAGGCGGACTTTAGTCCGCCTAATGAATTAATTTGTCTCGTTTTCGGCGGACTAAAGTCCGACCTCCCATTGTCGGGCTGAAGCCCGACCTCCTGGCTAGTCACCGTTTAAAAATCGATCACGCCAGGTGGCATCACCAGGTGACAGGTAAGTGAATGGGTGATCTTCCCTTTTGGCACACAGACCGGCTTTGACAGGGTTGTTGAGTATGTACTGTGAAACTGTGAATCGATGTTTACCATTCCTTATGTACCGATCAAAACACCCTTCTTGCCAGAATACGCCTTTACGTTGCAGCTTTTGATTGCTCCAACGCGATGTTGCTCCTTTGATAAGTTTGATAACTTTGTATACCTGCTTGTAATTATCATCAGAAATTTCCCAGTCGTCGTTTGGTAACTGTATGGAGAAATCCAACAAGACATGGACGTGGTTGGGCATGATCACATAGGCTCCCAACCGATAATACAATCCATCAAACTCATTCAAACGATTGATGATGATTTTTGCAATTTCAGGTTGACTCAGCCAGGTTGGAGATGATGGATGTAGTTTGTCCAGCTCGTCGTCATACGCCTGAATCCAAAGGCTTTGGGCATGGTTCAAAGCTGTGGTTTTTTCATCGGGATTGAAGATTGGATTGGAATTGATACGTTGTTGCCGTTCGGCGAGTTCTGTGTGAAGTCGTATCCGAACTTCCTGAGGCAAGGCGCCTTCCAGATTCCAGGTGATAAAAAACATGGACCCCAAGTGGTATTTGTGGGGCAATTTCCTTCTGTATTCGATTTTCATAGGCTTACATAGCCGGAATGCCTTCCGGTAGGTTTGTGGAAGAGATGTAATAAATGCCAGTAAAAATTCGGAGAAAGAAATCTGATGAGAACGGAAGTGCAAGATTCAAAAAAAAGATAGAAAATGTCAAGAGCGAAAAGGAGATTGGGCTTTTGCTGGAGGTCGGGCTTTAGCCCGACAATGGATAGGCGGACTTTAGTCTGCCTAATGAATTAATTTGTCTCGTTTTCGGCGGGCTGAAGCCCGACCTCCCATTGTCGGACTGAAGTCCGACCTCCCATTGTCGGGCTGAAGCCCGACCTCCCATTGTCGGGCTGAAGCCCGACCTCCCATGTTACAAGCCGGATGCGACCGTTTGGTCACCACGTTCCCGAACGAGCGTATTGCGCACTTTCCATTCGCGGTATGCTTTGATTGGTTCCAATACACCGCCTGAAAGCAGGCGCGCTTCAGCCAGCAAAGGCCGAACGTCGGTGCGGTAGGCATGCTGAAGAATTTCCTGTGCCAATGCTACATCGTTGTTGTTTTGGGCATTGGTGAGCGCCTGGCGGTCTACAAGCAAGGCCTGTGCGTAGGCAATTTTGATGGCCTCGACGGATTGAAGAAGATCCTCCAGCGGATCTTTAACGTTGTGAGAAGCATCGATCATCCAGCCCAAATCGCGGGCGTGGTTCATGCCGCGTGCGTCCATTCCCTCCACCAATGCACTAAAAATAAGGAACAACTGGTAAGGGTTGATGCTGCCCACCGTGAGGTCATCGTCGCCGTATTTGGAATCATTGAAATGGAAGCCGCCGAGTTTGCCTTCCATGAGCAGCAGGGAAACGATTTGCTCTATGTTGGCATTGGGCAGGTGGTGGCCGAGGTCGACAAGGGTGTAGGCTTTGTCGCCCAACTTACTGGAGTACAACAACGATTGCCCCCAGTCGCCTACGGTCATGCTGTAAAAATTGGGTTCGTAGGCTTTGTATTCTACGAACATTTTCCAGTCTGAAGGCAAAGCGGCGTACACCTGGCGCAGACTTTCCAGGGTGTTTTCAAAAGCGTTTCGGAAATTCAACTGCCCGGGGAAACTAGAGCCGTCGGAGAGCCAAACAGTGATGCTTTTGGACCCCAATTCCACGCCATGGCGGATCACCTCCAGGTTGTGTTCCACGGCTTGTCGGCGCACTTCCAGGTCGATGTGCTGCATGGAACCGAACTTGTAACTCAGGGGTTGTCCGGGCTGGTCCTGGAAGGTGTTGGAGTTGACGGCATCGAACACCAGCCCGTGTTGCGCGGCGAGTTTCCGCACGACTTCGGGGTCGCTGGGGATATCCCACGGAATGTGCAGCGAAATGGCTCCGCTCGAACGGTTGAAAGCGTGCAGAAGACCCACATCTTCGATTTTTTCTTCCAAATTGCGCGGTTCGCCGCCGCCGGAAAAGCGTCCGAAACGGGTACCTCCTGTTCCAAGAGCCCAAGAAGGGATGGCGATTTGAAAATCGGCGAGTTGGTGGATGATGTCGCGCTCGCCCGTGATTTCAGAGCTCAGGAAGCCCAATTTTTTGGCGTGGTGGTCGTAGTACTGCTCGTTGTGTTTTTGGATTTGGCGCTTATCGATGATCATGTTCAAATTGCAGTTTGGCAAAGCTGCGTTTTTGTTGGATAAAGTTGGTTGTTGGAAGGCATATTTTTACGTTTGCGGCAGCTTTTTTCATCTTGGGAAAACGTACAGCTGGTTTGTAAAGTGGGTTTTATGTTTACTTTTACCGCATGTTGCCACATATAATCCAATCACCTGTCTGTCGGTTTTTCGGCTTCCGGGACTTGCCTGCTGAGGAAGCGGAGAGGCGGAGTATGGCTGTGGTCATGGTTTTGATGGTGATGGCACTTGCAGTTTTGTACAATCTGGCGTACAACCTTGTGGGCCATAGTCTCGATTTTGGAGCAACGTTGTTTTACGTGGCCATAAGTTTGTCGAGTCTTGCTTTTCTGCGCATCACAGGCAATTACCCTTTTTTCCAAAACCTTCAGTTTTCACTTTTGCTGTTGTTGCCCTTGGCATTGCAAATAGCGCACGGTGGGTATACGGCGGGCAGTGGACTGGTGTTGGCGGCTTTTTTGAGTCCATTGGCAGCCATGGTGTTTGCTAATTTGAAAAGTGCGCGTTTGTTTTTTGTGCTTTATGTGTTGGTACAAATAGGCGCCGGGTTGTGGGAATATTTTTTCATCAAACAACAACCCCAGGTGGCGCCTGAAGTGAGCATTTTGTTCTTTTCATCCAATTTCATTTTTACCACTGCGGTCGTGTATTTTCTCATGGATCGCTTTTTACGCACCAAGGACCGGTTGCAAGGCCTTTTGCAGGAAGAACACCGCAAAAGCATCGCTTTGTTGTACAACATCCTGCCGGAAGAAACTGCACGGGAGCTCAAACGTACAGGTTCGGCCAAAGCCCGCAGTTACGAATCCGCTACTGTGATGTTCACCGATTTTGTCGGTTTTACACGGTTTGCTTCGGTGTTGAGTGCCGAGGATATGGTAGCCCAAATTGACTTTTATTTTCGGGCTTTCGATGAAATAGCTCAAAGGCACAACCTGGAAAAAATCAAAACCGTTGGCGACAGTTACATGTGTGCCGGCGGTTTGCCCAAACCCAACGATACCCATGCCTTCGATGCTGTAGCTGCGGCGCTGGAAATGCGGCAGTTTGTTGAGGAAATGAAAGACCAGAAGATAGCCCAGATCGGTTTCCCTTTCGATATGCGTATAGGCATTCACACCGGTCCGCTCGTGGCCGGCGTGGTGGGCAAAGACAAAATAGCCTACGACATTTGGGGCGAAACGGTGAACATCGCCTCGCGTATGGAACAATCGTGTGAAACGGGGAAAATCAATTTCTCCCAGGCCACCTACAACATCGTTAAAGACAAGTTTCCCGCCAGGCTCCGGGGCTGTTTTCCCATAAAAAATATGGGAGAAGTGGATATGTACGAATTGTAAAAAAAACAATATGGAAACCCTGCAAGGTAAAATTGCCATCGTTTTGGGCGGCACAGGTGGCGTGGGTGAAGGCATCGTGAAATCATTGCTCTTCGCAGGTGCCACCGTTGTGGTACCTACCCGCACCGAATACAAAATGCGCAAACTGAAAAACTACATCGGTGAGGAACTGGGTAAAAACCTGGTGGTACACCTCGGTTCGGTGAACACCGAAGAAAATGCCGGCGAGCTTGCAACATTCTTGATGAAATCTTACAAACATATCGACCTCGCCGTGGTATCACTGGGCAGTTGGCAGGAAGGATATCCATTGTACAGCTATCCCATGCACGATTGGAGTCGCATCCTGCAGGACAATCTTACCACGCATTTTCTCGCCATCCGAACGCTGGTGCCGCTGCTGAACCCGAAAGAAAGCTTCTTTTTCCACATCAACCACTTCAGTGCCGAAGAGGGTTACCCGCTTGCCGGACCGATGGCCATGACCGCCGCAGCACAGAAATCGCTCATTCAAACGTTGGCAAAAGAAGTTGACAAAATTAACATCAAGGTATTCGAACTGATCCTGGGGCCTTTGAAAACCCGTGACCGCCTGAACCAGGGGCAGGATCAGGAAGACTGGCATTACCCGGAAGACATAGGCAACATCATCCGCGGCATGACGCGATTGGACTACCAACAGGATGTGGTGCATTACTTGCTGCGCAAATGATGTTGAATACCGTCATGTGTAGCAACCCAGGACGGCTCAAAGCGGGTATAAGAAACGGGTAGTTGGCGCCATCGGCGTCAACCACCCGTTTCTTATACCCGCTTTGAGCCGTCAAAATCACGCCCTTGGCATCAGCACAATCTTTTTAGCAAACGTCTTTCCTTCCTGCTGCACCTGCAGTATGAAGTTACCGGGTTTGTTGTTCACCAGGTTGATCTGCTCGTTGAACGAACCGTTGAACTGGTTCAATACCTTGTCGTACACCACTTTGCCGGTAACATCAAATATACGAATGGTGGTGGGCAAGGCTTCTGCTTCGAAACGAACGTTGAGCGGACCGTAGGTGGGATTGGGGTAAGCGTTGAAGTCGGTCAGCTCGAGCAGATTTTGTTCCTGAACCGACTGGTCGTTTTCCTGAACGGGCGATTTCTCTTCGAGGATGGTCACTTTTTCCTCTTTTGCCTTGGGTTGGTCTTCGTCGCAAGTTTCGAAGGTTGCCTCGATGGTGGTCGGTACGCCGTCGCGCATCACGGTGAGTTGGAAATCGTCGCCGGGTTCGTGTTTGTCGCGTTCGATGCGCAGTTGTTGGTAGTTGGGGATGGGTGCACCGTCTACTGCGGTGATGATGTCGCCGGGTTGTACACCACCCAGTTTTGCAGGTGTTTCGTCGATGATGCCGGTGACGCGTACACCTTGTCCGTTGCTGGTTTCCGTGGTGTAAACGCCCATGAACACTTTGCAGGGATCACGTTCTTCTTTGGTGCAGGTTTTGAATTTTGCGTTGATGATTGTTTGCTCGCCCTCGCGCACGATGGTCAGGGTAAACGCATCTCCTTCCTGGTGGGTGTCGCGCTGCCGTTCGAGTTCGATCTGGGTTGTTACGGGCACGTTATCGATTGCTAGGATCACATCGCCGGCCAAAACACCGTAAGTATTTGCGGGAGTATTGTCCACGGTGTAACTCACTTTGAGTTTGCCGTCTTCGGTCATGGTACCAACACCTATGAATACGCGGCAAGGATCGTTTTGCCGGTGTCCGACCAAAGTCGGATCCCAATCATTTTTGAAAACAAACCGCTCGGAATGGGATTTGAAACCCGGAACCGGAGCCGTTGGTGCAACGGGCTGTACAGGTGATACAGGTGTCTGAGGCGCTGCCGGAGCAACTTGTGCAAGTGCGTTGGCGGCTACAAACACAAGAAAAAGTGCTGACAATACCAGTCTGGATAAGGAAAATTGTTTCATACGTTTATTTTTTGGTTGTGAACAAGAACCAAAGACAAACGTAGGGTATAATGGTTGCAGCGTTCAATCTTTTGAACCCCACCGACGCCTTGCATACACATACTGGAGTTCTTTCAGCGGCAAGACAGACACGCCGGAGAATTACGCAAACATTGGCTTTGAAGTTGTCGGGCACAATGACGGATGTTGTGTCACTGGACTCGGCACTAGTATGAAAAAAGCCATGCCTTCAGATTCGTAGGCACCCGTTAACTCAGTGAAAAATGACCGGGATGTAATATTCAGAGTAAAAAAGTGCTAGAAAAGGAGCGCCTTTTTTTAATTCGTCACCACGATCTTGTACTTTTTACCTTTCATTTTTTCATGCTGAACGATCTTCAGCAATGCTTCGGCCAGCTCTTTTTTTACCGCAGCAAAGGTCATAAAATCGAGGACTTCAATTTTGCCGATGGCATCTTTGGGTACGTTGCCCTTTTGTGTCAGGAAACCCACGATGTCTGTTTTACTAAGTTTGTCCTTTTTGCCACCGCTGATGTAGAGGGTAATCCACGGAGAAGGCTCCGGCAGGGACAACGTTGTGGGCAATGCAACAAGGGGAGGCAAGGAGTGGAGGTAAGCCGGCAGGGTTTCTTTGGCGCGTACGATGAGCCACGCCGCTCCTTCAGCGTACATGCGTGCGGTGCGACCGTTGCGGTGAACAAAGTCGTTTTGCTTCAAGGGAAGTTCGAAGTGGACGACGTTTTTAACCTCCGGTATGTCCAAACCACGAGCTGCCAAATCGGAGGCCACGAGGAAACGGATGCTTCCGTTGCGAAACTTAACCATTGTTTTTTCCCGTTCTGGCTGCTCCATGCCGCCGTGAAAACTGCTCGCGGCTATGCCCAGGTTGTACAAGCTTTCACACACTTTTTCTGTGGTTTCGCGCTGGTTGCAAAATATGAGCGTTTGTTCACTGCCTATGTGGCAAAGCAGTTTAAACAGCGTTTCTGTTTTGTCTTCCGTAGCCGACTCTACACGTTTCACAGCGAGCCCTTCCAGGGTGTTCTCTACGGCTTTGTAGTAATTCAACACCTTCGGATTGGTGATTCCGGTAAATGGGGGTATGGTTAGTTTGTTGGTGGCAGAGGCCAGGATACGTTTTTCCACACCGATCAACGATTTGATGATGTCGCCCATTTGTTCGTGGAAACCCAGCGAGAGGGATTTGTCGAATTCGTCGAGTACGAGGGTTTTGATGCTTGCGACGTCAAACGTATTTCTGGTAAGGTGTTCCTGGATGCGTCCGGGTGTGCCGATAAGCAATGCTGGCGGCTGACTTAGGTTTTTGGTTTCTATGGACATGGCATGCCCGCCGTAACAGGTGTTTACCTTGAACCCGGTGCCCATCTGTTGCCAAACACGCTCAATCTGGATGGCCAGTTCGCGGGTAGGGGATAGGATGAGGCATTGAACACCGGCTACTTCTTCCTGAAGCAGGCTTACGACGGGCAATAAAAAAGCCAGCGTTTTGCCTGAGCCTGTTGGCGCCAGTAATACGGTATTGGGGTAGTTCAAAATGGCAGGCACCGCAGTTTGCTGCATGGCATTTAAGGCAGAAATACCGAGGTTGGCGAGGGTTTTTTGCAGCAGGGATTCGTTCATCATGACACAAAGGTAAGTTGGGATCGGCGGGAAAGTCATTCGGACAACGAATCGACGCTACAAACGTTTTGAAATAGCTACTTTTGGCGACATTTGACCTTAAAAATTGTGGTAAAAACACGTTTTTCATCCATCCAAACGATTCCCATCATGAAGCGTATCCCTTTAATGGTATTATTTTTCCTGGTACTTTTCCGCCTGGAAGCCCAGGAAATCAATTGGACGCCCGACGGCGATGCTTTTTTGAACGTTCAAGCCGGAAACATCGTCAAAACGACGCTTCCGAACATGGAGAAGGATACCCTAATGAATGCCGCACAACTGACGCCAGCCGGAAAATCTGAGTCTTTAAAGGTGCGCAAATTCTACTATTCCGACGACCGCCAAAAGGTACTCATCTACACCAATACCAAACGGGTGTGGCGCGTGGATACCCGGGGAGATTACTGGGTGCTTAACCTGAAAAACAACACGCTGAAACAACTGGGCGTCAAACTTCCGGAGTCGTCCCTGATGTTTGCCAAATTTTCGTCCGATGGTAACCAAGTGGCTTACGTGAGCAATCGAAATCTTTATGTGGAAGATTTGGAATCCGGTAGAATGCGTAAACTAACCTCAACCGACGGTGCGCCGCAATTGATCAACGGCACGTTCGACTGGGTGTACGAGGAAGAATTCTTCTGTTACGACGGTTTCCGATGGGCGCCCGATAGCAAAAACATCGCCTACTGGCAATTCGACGCCAGCCAAACCCGCGATTTTTTTATGATCAACAACACCGATTCCATATACGCATTCAATGTTCCGGTTGAATACCCCAAAGTGGGCGAACCGCCCTCTCCGTACAAAATCGGAGTTGTAAATGTAAGCAACGGAAAAACCAAATGGATGCAGGTGCCCGGCGATCCGCGCCAAACATACGTGCCACGAATGGAGTGGACTCCCGATGGAAACCACATGATGATCCACCAACTCAACCGCAAACAGAATGAAACGAACCTGATGTTGTGCGATCCCAAAACTGGAGCAACCCATACCATTTATTCCGAAAAAGATCCTTCCTACATCGAACTTCAGGAAAATGGTAAATTGGGTTACTGGGACTGGCTTAACAGT